>Ga0187781_10002728_pt1 | contig 13358 bp, 11 predicted proteins | sample 0715_SJ02_MP02_2_FD_132447 | JGI IMG/M metagenome (GOLD analysis project Ga0187781, IMG submission 132447) | Tropical peat soil microbial communities from peatlands in Department of Meta, Colombia - 0715_SJ02_MP02_20_MG | ecosystem: Environmental > Terrestrial > Soil > Wetlands > Peat | place...
ATAAGAGCCGCGCCAGCTGGCGATGTCGTTGCCAAGCTCGGCCGTTCCGATCTGGGCGTTGTAGGCGACATCGGCCATCAGCCGGTGCTGATCGAACGAGACATTGAAGCGTTTGGCGGTGTCGCGTCCGGCCGCCGGCGTCACCTGCATCAGCCCGATGGCGTTGGCGCTGGAGACGACGCGGCTGTTGAAAGCGCTTTCCTGTCGCACGATCGAGTAGACGACACAACGCTCCACTTCCGGACCGATTTGCTGATAGTTCGGCACGCCGAAGTCAGGAAAGGCGTAGTGCTCGAGCGGCAGGCCGTGGCTGAGCGCCGGCTTTCCGATCAACAGCGTCGTGCGGGCGTCGTTATGGCGCGTGGCGATCTCGCCAAGGGCGGCGAGAGCTGTGACATCCGTCGACTTGTCCCCGAGATCGGCGGCCATGTTGGCGACCATGTCGCGTTCGTCGAGCGCGTAGAGAATCTCAAAAACCCGCGCCACTTCCAGCCGGTTATGATCGGCGCCCGGCTCGGGCGGCGCGCGCAGCGTGACCGCTTCGATGCCCAATCGCGCGCGGGCGAGTTGGCCATAATAGGCGGTCGGATAGCGCGCCGCGGTTTCGTAATAGGCCCGCGCGTCGCGTTCGCGTCCGAGCGCTTCCGCGGCGCGGCCCTGCCAATAATACGAGCGCCCAAGCGTCATCGGGTTGGTGGCGCCCTCGGCAATGCGGGCGAAATGCGCGAGCGCGACCGAAGGCTCGTGCAGGAAGCGTAACGCAATCCAGCCGGCGGTGAATTGCTGCTCGGAGCGATAATTCTCGTTGACCGGCGCCGCTGCCGTGTTGGCGATCGCGTAGGCGGATTTCGGATCGCCGAGATCGAGGAGCTTGCGCGCGATCAGACGCCGTTCCACCCACCACTGATCGAGATCGCCGAGCTGATCGGGGTCATGCGGCGCCGCCAGCATCCAATGCGCGGCTTCGGCGATTTTATCGCTCCGGCGCAGCCATTGGACGCGGCTGAAGATGTAGCCGGGATCGCGCCGCCCTTCGGCGGGCACCTCCTCCAGCAAGGCCTTGGCCTTGGAGGACTTGTTGATCACGGCGGAGCGCGCTTTGGCAATGGCCATCTCCACGGGCCCGAGATAGCGCGCCGCCCGCAGGCCGGCATCGTCGTCCTCGACATCGAAGCGCGCGTCCATGCGCCCCTTGTCGTCGGCCGGCGTGATCAGGCCGGCAAACAGCTCGCGCGCTTGCGCTTCAGTATCGGCGGAGAAGTTGTCCTTGCGCCAGGCCTCGCGCACCGCGGCTTGTGCGCCGGCGCGGTCGCCTTGGATCAGGAGCGCGCGCGCCAGCACGAAACGGCCCTTGGCCGTGCGCGGCGGCTCGCCTTTGAAAAATTCGATGACGGCACGGCTGTCCGACTCTTTCTGCCAGAGCGCCGCTTCAGCGCGCCGCCGCAGCGAGTTTATTCCCGGCCAGCTCGGGTTGGCGGCAATGAAGGTCGCATAACGCGGAAAATCCAAATCGGCTTCGTCGCCGCGCAGGATGGCCCATTCCACAAGCTTGCGACCGACCGGATCGGTGATCGAGCTCTCGACATTGCTCGCTTCGTCCGGTCTGCCTTTGTGCACCAGTTCGAGCGCTTGCTTGATGGCGGAGAGGTCGAGCGGCGAGGTGGTGGAACTCGCTGCCATCGCAAAGGCCGGTCCGCGCCGCGCGGGTGAAGGCGGCGACGCCACGGTGGAGGGTCGAAGCGGTACGGTCGACGGCGTGTAGGCCGGCGCGCTGCGCGGGATGTCGCCCCCGGCACGGTCGAGGACGCCCGACGGCGGGATGGATGACGTTGCAGTGACCGGCCGTGTCGGAGCGGCCAGCGGCGCTGTTGCAGGGCCACCCTTGGCGGCTTGCTGCTTTGTCGCCTTTTCCAATTTGTGCGCGGCGTCCGTCTTGCGCGCGGCCTCCGACTTCTCCGCCGGCGTCGCGGACTTTTCGGCGGCGGTTTGCCCCGTGTGCTTTGCCGGCTTTCCCGATTTTTCCGCAGCATCCGGCTTGTGCGCGTCGCGGGATTTGTCGGGCGAAGCTACGGGCTTTGCCGACTTATCGGTTTTATGTGGAGGCTTTTCGGATTTGCGTTCCGGCTTTACAGGCTTGTCAGGCTTGTCAAGCGTTTGCGCCGGCTGCACCTGAGCCGGCGCATCCGTATCGGCGGCTGGCGCGGCCTGCGCCGCGGCGGCGCAAAAGGCCAGCGCCGCCGACGTCAAGGATATAAGCCGAATAGCTTTCACCAACACGGACCTTTCCGCCGCGGCGTGGCGTGTGCATTCCTCTTCGACTTGCAGAGGCAAAGATTGAAGAAGAGCTAAGGCGCGCGAGCCCTGCAATCGACGAATTTCGCGGCAAAAACGGGGCATCACGCCTTGTGCACTTGGTCGATTCGGGCCCGCGTATTCTAACGCTTCGGCCGGTCGCTTCCTACCGCGTCCTTCCTTCGAATTGCTCGAAAGGGCTTTCAAGCCCAACCACAAGGCGATATTTATGCAGCTTCGGCGCTGCAAAACCGCACGCTCGGCTGCGCCACCGGGACCGTTCATTCAAGGATTGTAGTCATGACCGCCAAGACGAGCTTTCGAGGCTCCTTCACCGCGCTGGTCACGCCGTTCAAAAACGGTTCCATCGATGAGAAAGCGTTTCGGGAACTGGTCGATTGGCAGATCGCGGAGGGGACCAAGGGTCTCGTGCCGGTTGGAACCACGGGCGAGAGCCCGACGCTGTCGCATGAGGAGCACAACAATGTGGTCGAGTGGTGCATCGAGCAAGCGCGCGGCCGGGTTCCGGTGGTAGCGGGTGCCGGCTCCAATTCGACCAAAGAGGCGATCAGTCTCGCGCAGCACGCGGAAAAGGCCGGCGCCGACGCGGTGCTGGTCGTCACGCCCTATTACAACAAGCCGACGCAGGAAGGGCTCTATCAGCACTTCAAGGCGATCAACGACGCCATCGGCATTCCGATCGTCATCTACAACATTCCGCCGCGCTCGGTGATCGACATGTCGGTCGAGACCATGAGACGGCTGTCGGAACTGAAAAATATCGCCGGCGTGAAGGACGCGACCGCCAATGTCGTGCGGGTCTCGCAACAGCGCGCCGCCATGGGCCCGGATTTCAACCAGCTTTCAGGCGAGGATGCGACGGCCCTCGGCTTCATGGCACACGGGGGCCATGGCTGTATTTCGGTGACGTCCAACGTCGCGCCGCGGCTGTGTGCGGAATTCCAGGACTTCTGCCTGAAAGGCGATTATGCGGGCGCACTGAAATTGCAGGACAAGCTGATGCCGCTGCATACCGCGTTGTTCATCGAGACCAATCCGGCGCCGGCGAAGTACGCGCTCTCGGTGCTCGGCAAGTGTGCGGAGACCGTGCGGCTGCCGATGGTGCCCGTTGCCGAGAAAACGCGTGCGGCCGTGCGCGAGGCCATGGTGCATGCGGGTTTGATCAACTAACGGGGCAGGGCGGGTAGCGCCGCACCGGCAGGAATGCTTTGTGTTGCTCTCTGTGCCTCGGTCTCCGTGCATTGATCTGAAGCCCCCGAAGCAAACACCTCCAAGGTGATCGGGGGCGGGGACCGGCGGACTTCCCACGATAGGGACGGGAGAAGCTCATGCTTGAGGAATTCAAGACGTTTGCCATGCGCGGCAACGTCGTCGACCTCGCGGTCGGCGTGATCATCGGCGCGGCCTTCGGGGCGATCGTCAATTCGCTGGTCAGTGACATGATCATGCCGCTGATCGGCGCGGCCACCGGCGGGCTCGATTTCTCCAACTATTTCCTTCCGCTCTCGTCGAAGGTAACGGCTACATCCTTGGCGGAGGCGAAAAAGCAGGGCGCCGTGTTCGCTTGGGGCAATTTTCTCACCCTGATCATCAACTTTTTAATCATCGCCGTCGCGCTATTCCTCGCCATCAAGGGAATTAATCGGCTCAAGACGCCGGAGGCGCCCAAGGCGCCGGCGGCTCCCTCTCCGGAAGTGCAGCTGCTCACCGAGATCCGCGATGCGTTGAAGGCCCGATGAGGGCAGGGCGACGAAATGGCCGAAAAGAGTGAGCGGAAGCTGCGCGTCGTCGCCGATAATCGCAAGGCGCGGTTCAACTATTTCATCGACGATACGATGGAGGCCGGTCTGGCGCTCACCGGCACGGAGGTGAAATCGTTGCGCTCCGGCAAGGCAACGATCGCCGAATCCTATGCCGATGCCCGCGACGGCGAGATCTGGCTGATCAATTCCAACATTCCGGAATATCTGCAGGCTAACCGTTTCAATCATTCGCCAAAGCGGCCGCGAAAGCTTTTGCTGCACCGCCGGCAGATCAACAAATTGATCGGTGCGGTCGAGCGCGAGGGCATGACGCTCGTGCCGCTCAAGCTCTATTTCAACGAAAAAGGCCGCGCCAAAGTCGAACTCGCCTTGGCGCGCGGCAAGAAGCTCTTCGACAAGCGCGATACCGAGAAGAAGCGCTCATGGGAGCGCGAGCGCGGTCGGCTGATGCGGCAGAAGGGGTAAGACAATGCCTTTGCCTGTATCGCTCGATCACTGCGTCATCCATGTCACCGACTGGGAGCGTTCGAACGCGTTCTACACTGCCGTCCTGGGCGCCGAGCTGATCGCGCGCCCGGTGGGCTTTGCATATCGCTTCGGCGACCGGCAGCTCAATGTGCACGGCCCCGGGGTCGCGCCCGCCGAGGTCGCACGGTTGCCGGTCGCTCCCGGCAACAGCGACTTGTGCTTCGCGTGGAACGGGCCGATCGCCGACGCGGTGCGCCATCTCCAACGCTGCGGCGTTGCCGTCGAAGCAGGACCCATGCAGCGTTTCGGCGCCAAGGGTGCGGGCACAAGCGTTTACTTCCGCGATCCTGACGGCTCGCTCATGGAATTTATTTCCTATGCGCAGCCCTCGGAGAGACGCCCGCAGCGCGAGGCGCCCGGCAGGCACGATCCGACCGTTCTGCCTGCCGACATCCCGGCGCCGCAGGACGATGGCGCGGCTCGACATCTTCCCGGAAAAACATTGCCTGACCTCGCACTGCCGGCGACGCGCGGTGGCGCCTTCAATGTTTCGGTGCTTGGCGGCCGCACCGTCCTTTATATTTATCCGCGCACCGGCGTGCCCGGCGTCGATCTGCCGCCGGGCTGGGACGACATTCCGGGCGCCCGCGGCTGCACGCCGCAATCCTGCGACTTCCGCGACCACTTTGCCGAGCTCAAAGCGCTCGGCGTCGCGCACGTTTTCGGCCTCTCGACGCAAGACACGGACTATCAGCGCGAAGCCGCCGAGCGGCTGCATCTGCCGTTTCCGCTTCTGTCGGATGCGCAACTGAAGTTCACCCGCGCGCTGGATTTGCCCACCTTCATCGTGGCCGGCATGACGTTGCTCAAGCGCATGGTGCTGATTATCGACGACGGCGTGATCGGAAAAGTCTTTTATCCGGTCTTCCCACCAGACCAGAGCGCCGCCGAAGTCGTGGCCTTTCTGCGGCAAAGCCCGCGCTAGCGTTTGCTCGATCGGATCGCCGAGCGCTTACGTGGCCGCAACAAGCGCCACGGGGGCGAGGTAACTTGTCGCGCCTATTGCAACTTCCACAGGAGCCCCTAGTTGGTTGCGGGAGCAATCGGAGGCGGCAAATTCTCCTTTTTTAGAAAGACTCTAGCTAAACGGCACAACAGTGAGTGCAGTAGAAGGATATGGATTCAGTGCAGCAGATGGATGATGACCTGGATCAATCCGGCGCAGTATCGGACTGCGCGTAACGCCTGAGGCAGGAAATCGAAATGCTGCCCGCCACGCGTTACGCCAAAAGCGGCGATATTCGCATCGCCTACCAGGTGTTCGGCGACGGCTCGGTCAATGTGGTTCTCGCGCCGCCTTTTGTCTCGAGCATCGAAAATTATTGGGACGAACCGGACTTCGCGCGCTGGCTGCTGCGGCTTGGCAGCTATGCGCGCGTCGTGATGCTCGACAAGCGCGGCACCGGCATGTCGGATCCAGTAGCCGAACTTCCAGATCTTGATGAGCGCATCGATGATATCCGCGCGGCGATGGATGCCGCCGGCATGGAGTGCGCCGCCATGGTCGGCATGTCGGAAGGTGGTCCCGTTGCGGCGCTATTCGCGGCGACCTATCCCGAGCGCTGCCGCGCATTGGTGCTCTACGGCACGTTTGCGCAATTTTCGTCCTGGATTCCGACGGAAGAAGGCTTTGCGAAGTTTCTCGACTACATCGACACGGAATGGGGTACCGGCGGAAGCGTACCGATCTTTGCGCCCTCGCGCGCCGACGATCCCGCCTTCCGAAGCTGGTGGGGCCGGTTCGAGCGGCTTGGCGCGAGCCCGGCAGCCGCGACCGCGCTCATGCTGATGAACAAAAAGATCGACATCACCGCAATTCTCCCGAGGATCCGGGTGCCGACCTTGGTGGTGCACCGCACCGGCGACGCCACCATCAATGTCGAGGGCGGACGCTACCTGGCGGAACACATTCCGGGCGCCCGCTATCTTGAATTCGAGGGTGACGATCACCTGCCTTTCATCGGCGACAACGTTGTCGAGATCGCCGATGCCATCGAGGAGTTCCTCACCGGCTCGCGCGCCTCGATGCCTGTCGACCGCGTGCTCGCCACGGTTCTGTTTACCGACATCGTCGGCTCGACCGAGAAGGCGGCCGAACTCGGCGACCGCCGCTGGCGCGATCTTCTCGGCAATCATCACAACACGATCCGGCGCAACCTCGCGCGCTTTCACGGCCGCGAGATCAAGTCCACCGGCGATGGCGTTCTCGCCACCTTCGATGGACCGGCGCGCGCGGTATTGTGCGCGTGCGTGCTTGCCGAGGAGGTTCGCAAGCTTGGGATCGAAGTGCGCGCCGGACTCCATGCCGGAGAGTGCGAAATGATCGGCGACGATGTCGGAGGGATTGCCGTCCATATCGGCGCCCGCGTCGCTGAGCTTGCCGGCGCCAGCGAAGTGTTGGTCTCAAGCACCGTGCGCGACTTGGTCGTCGGTTCCGGATTGCGCTTTGCCGATCGCGGTCCACAATCTTTGAAGGGCGTTCCGGGCGAGTGGCGCATCTTCGCCGTCGAACGCTAGAGCATGATCCCGAAAAGCATGCCATCGGGCTTTGACCCGATGGATGGGAACCGCTTTTCGGACAAGATCATGTTCAAAACAAAACGAATTTAGACCGTGATCCGAGTCCATTGAATCGGATCACAGTCTGGAGGACGGATGCCGCGACGTCCCAGCCCGAACTAAGCGTCCGTCGGCTTCTCACCGGCGATGACGGGTTCGCTGGCATCGAGATGCGCGCGCACCTTCGCGAACACGTCGCGGAACATTTGCGGCGTGAGCACGCCGGTATTCGTATTGTAGCGCGAGCAGTGATAGCTAACGAACAGCATGGTCTCGCCCATCGCCCGCACGCTGCCGTGGGTGAATGGGTGGTCGGCGCGCCGCGCGGAGCGCGCCCTCACCACTGTCTCGTGCGCAACGCGACCGAGCGCGACGATGGCGCGGACCTTCGGCATTTCCGCAATGGTCTGGCTCAGAAAATCGCGGCAGGTGGTGATTTCTTGGGGCGTCGGCTTGTTCTCGGGCGGCACGCAGCGCACGGCGTTGGTGATGCGGCAATCGATCAGCGTGAAGCCGTCGTCTGGCCGCGCTTCATAGGTGCCTTGCGCGAACCCGAAATCCTTCAGCGTGGCGTAAAGAAGGTCCCCGGCATAATCCCCCGTAAAGGGCCGCCCGGTGCGATTGGCGCCGCGCAGTCCGGGAGCAAGCCCGACGATCAAGAGGCGAGCTTCGATCGGCCCGAACGAGGGAACCGGTGCGTTGAACCATTCCGGCTCCTTCTCGCGCCAGGTGTGGCGAAAAGCGACCAGCCGCGGGCAGCGCGGACAATCGCGGCCAGGCTTTCCACTTGCTCGCAGCATTTCCCCAACCCCCAGAGCATGATCCGGAAAAGTGGAAACCGGTTTTCCGAAAAGATCATGCTCCAGCCAGAAGAGCATGATCCGCAAAAGCCTGCCCTCGGACTCGAACCGGGGGTGGAAACCGGTTTTCCCAAAAGATCGTGCTCCACCCCAAGAATGAGCGCCAATCGAATTCAATCTAAGCAATTGGCGCCCCGATAACCCTATTCGTCGTCGAATTCGTCTTCTTCGACCTCGATTTCGCTGCGTTGGGTGCCGGTGCTGCGCTGGAGGAATTGCGGCGTGTGGCGCGGCTCGCGCGCCTCGCGCGGGTCCCGCGCCTCGCGGGCGGGACGTTCGCCCGGATCGCGGCCGATTTTGTTCTGCAGCTCGAGGATATCGACGAATTGGTCGGCCTGCCGCCGCAGCTCGTCGGCCACCATTGGCGGCTGCGTGGAAATGGTGGACACCACCACGACGCGGACGCCGCGCCGCTGCACCGCCTCGACCAGGCGGGTGAAATCGCCGTCGCCTGAGAACAGGACCATCTGATCGATATGCGGCGCAATTTCCATGGCATCGACCGCAAGCTCGATGTCCATGTTGCCCTTGACCTTGCGTCGCCCGGTCTGGTCGACGAACTCCTTGGTCGCCTTGGTGACGACGGTATAGCCGTTGTAGTCGAGCCAATCGATCAGCGGCCGGATCGACGAATATTCCTGATCCTCGATCACCGCCGTGTAATAGAAGGCGCGCAACAAATAACCACGTGATTGGAACTCGCGCAGCAGCCGCTTGTAGTCGATGTCGAAGCCGAGCGATTTCGCCGTGGCATAAAGATTGGCGCCGTCAATAAATAGCGCGATTTTCTCGATCTGAGCCGACATGTTTCTCTCGATGTGCGTCTGGTGATGAAACCGGATGGCCGCAATAAATCGACGCTTCCGGGGTTCTTCAAAAACGAGTTTGTCGCCACCTAAACGAATTAGTCGGGCACGGTGGCAAAAACACGGTAGCCTTGTACGTCTGCGTGCGCACCAATTTGCACAGGCAGTGCAGGGCCCATATGGCTTGACCCCGCCCGCGCGATCACTGCGGCACGCCGTCGCGGTAGCTTGGAAGTGAAAAGCAAAATGCCGGGGCCGGGTTCCATGCTTTCGCGTAGCAAAGGCAGGGAACGGGGGCAAAGTTAAATGTTTTCACACCTCCGCGATGGAAAACGCACTTGCACTTGCGCTCCAGGGGCGATACCTACGCCCCGGGCGGAAGTGTAAATTCCCGGCCCGCCAGCCCCCAACAGCGGCGATCGAGGAGCAGCGATTATGGCGCGCGTTACCGTCGAAGATTGCATCGACAAGGTCGAAAACCGCTTCGACCTCGTTTTGCTTGCGAGCCACCGCGCGCGCACGATCTCCTCGGGCAGCCAGATTGCGGTCGAGCGCGACAACGACAAGAACCCGGTCGTGGCGCTGCGCGAGATTGCCGATAAGGCGGTGTCGCCGGAAGACCTCAAGGAAGAACTCGTTCATTCGCTGCAGAAATACGTCGAGGTCGACGAGCCCGAACCCGAGGGCGTTCCGCTTATCGGCGCGCCCGGCACCGGTGTCGATGCCGACGATACCGAAGTGATCACCGACCGCATGAGCGAGGAAGAGCTGCTCAAAGGCTTGGAAGGCCTGACGCCCCCGGAAAATCAGCCGGAGCCCGAAGCCGACATGGGCGACGAGGAGGAATAAGCTTCCTTTCCTAGACCCAGCGTTTCGCGGTCTTGAGTTACCATCCCGGCGTTTGGTGAAAATCCGAGCGCCGGGATTTTTGATTCTTGGTTTTGATTCTTGGTTTTGATTCTTGGGTTAGACATCGCCCATACGAGAGCCACTGGCTCAGCCAAACTTGCCGCGGCTCCACAAAGCGGCCGAGCCGCTACCGCGCCGCCTCATACATTTCAGCGACGTACTCCCAGTTGACCAGATTCTCGACGAAGGCCTTGAGATAGTCCGGGCGCCGGTTGCGGTAGTCGATGTAATAACTGTGCTCCCAGACATCGCAGCCGAGGATCGGCCTTGCGCCATGGACCAGCGGGCTCTCGCCGTTCGGCGTTTTCATGACTTCGATCCTGCCGAATTTGACCGCGAGCCAGCACCAGCCGGAGCCGAACTGCGTGACGCCGGCCTGGATGAAGTCCTCCTTCATTTTCGCTACCGATCCAAAATCGGCGATGATCTGCTTTTCCAGATGACCGGGCAGGTTGCCGCCGCCGTCGGGCTTCATCCATTTCCAGAAGTGAATGTGGTTGTAGTGCTGGCCGGCATTGTTGAACAAGCCGGGATTGCCGAAGTATGAGCTCTTGACCACGTCCTCCAGCGGGCGGCCTTCGAAATCGGTGCCTTTCATCAGATTGTTGCCGTTGTTCACATAGGCGAGATGATGCTTGTCGTGATGGAATTCGAGCGTCTCGCGCGACATGTAGGGGGCGAGCGCGTCGTAGGAATAAGGAAGCTCGGGCAGCGAGAACGGCATCGACTTTCTCCTCGGTCGCGACGTTGAGATTTGAAAATTGGCCGCACGGCAGCGCGCGACGAAATCACAAGTCCGGCAAGCCCTCAACGGCGAACGCGGCGCTGCAACTGTCAGTGGTGAGGGGCGAACACGCCCGCCGCAAATGACGGCGCTCCTCGGTAATCCTGTTGGCAGCCTTCTCTTGCCAGTAAAAGTCCGATCGGAAACAATCGGGACAAGACAACAGAACGAATTTCGACGCCCGACGCGTCGATGATCCGTCAGGGGGAGGGAAGGGCGAATGAAGCCTCCCGTTTTTGAATACGAGCGGCCGCCGAGCGTGCGAGCCGCGCTCGAAGCTTTGTCGAAGCATGGCGGCAAAGCAAAGCTGCTTGCGGGCGGCCACAGCCTCATTCCGCAGCTCAATCTGCGTGCGATCTCGCCCGGCCGGCTGATCGATATCGGCCGGTTGACCGAACTGCAATACATCGCCGAAGACTACGGGCAGCTTCGCATCGGCGCCTTGACCACGCACAACGCGATCTTTCGCTCGCCGGCCGTCGCCAGCGGCTGCCCGATCATGATCGAGGCCTATCAGCACGTCGCCAACCATTCCATCCGCAACCGTGGAACGCTGGGCGGCAATCTTTGCCACAACGATCCGGCCTTCGAGATGCCGCTGGTGGTCGTGCTCGCCGGCGCAAGCATGCTCGCGCGCAGCGCGCGCTCCCAGCGCACGATTGCGGCGGAGCGGTTTTTCAAGGCGCCATTCGCAACTGATCTGGTGCCCGACGAGATGCTGGTCGAGATCCGCGTGCCGCGGCTCGCCCCCGGCCACGGCTATTCGTTCGTGGAGATCAGCCAGCGTTTCGGCGATCGGGCGCTGATTGCCGCCGGCTGTCTTTTCACCATCCGCTACGGCAATTGCCGCGACGTGCGCATCGGCTTTCGCAATGCGGTGCACAACGTGTTCCGGATCACGGCGGCCGAAGCTGCCCTCGAAGGCAAGCCGGCCTCGGCTTCGGCCATCGACGCGGCGGCCGAGGCTGTGGCCAAGAACCTCCCTGCCGCCGCCGACCTGCATGCCGACGAAGCCTATCGGCGCGACGTCGCCGCCACCCTGACCCGGCGGATGCTGCGCACGGCTTGCGCGCGCGCCGGCGTGACCATCCCTGAGTGATCCAGCAATGACCGATGTGGAAGTGAACGTGACGGTAAACGGCCGGGTATGCCGGCGTCGGATCGAGCCGCGGCTGCTCCTGTCCGATTTCATCCGGCATGAGATCGGCCTGACCGGCACCCATGTCGGATGCGAGAACGGCGTCTGCGGCGCCTGCACGGTTCTGCTCGACGGCTTGGCGACGCGCTCCTGCTGTACGCTTGCGGTCCAGGCCGACGGCCGTGGCGTGGAAACGGTCGAGTCGCTCGGGCGTCTCAACAACTTAAGCCCGCTGCAGCGTGGTTTCTGGGAGAAACACGGCCTGCAATGCGGCTATTGCACGCCCGGCATGCTGATGCTGATGACCGAACTATTGCGGGAAAATCCCGATCCCGATCGTGAAACCATCCGGCTACGCCTCAACGACAATATCTGCCGCTGCACCGGCTACGAGGACATCGTCAGCTCGGTCGAGCGCGCGATCGAATTGATGCGCGGTGAAAGGCCGGTGCGCTGATGGCGGAAGCCGGCAAGATCCATTCGCCGCCCGCCGGCCGCCAGAAGGAGCGGCCGGATCAGAACCTCAACGTGATCGGCACGCGCATGTTGCGCAAGGAAGACCCGCGCTTCCTGATCGGCCGTGGCCGCTTTGTTGACGACGTCGCGTTGCCGAACATGGCGCATGCGGCGGTGCTGCGCAGCCCGCATGCGCATGCCCGCATCAAATCGATCGACAAGCGGGCGGCGCTGGCGCTGCCCGGTGTGGCCGCCGTGATCACCGGCGAGGAGGCGGCGCAGGAGACCGGCCCACTGCCATGCTTTGCCAGCCCGCCGGTCGAGCAGCGCTGCATCGCGCTCGGCAAGGTGCGCCATGTCGGCGAGCCGGTGGTGCTGGTGGTGGCCGACAGCCGCTACATCGCCGAGGACGCGGTCGCTCTCATCAAGGTCGAATATGAGCCGTTGCCGGCGGTGTCCGACATGATGGAGGCGATCAATTCGCGCGGCGATGCGGTTTTGCATCCCGAGCGCGGGCCGGACAATATCGCCGAGCATCGCAATTATGTGTTCGGGCCGGTCGAGGAGGAATTCGCCCGCGCCGCCCATGTGGTCAAACGCCACCTGCGCTGGGCGCGCTCCGGCGGCCAGCCGATCGAGACCTGCGGCGCGGTCGCGAGCTTCGACGAGGCATCGGAGAAGTTCACGATCTACGTCAACTCCTCGATGTACAACTATATCGGCTTGACGGTGGCGACCGCGCTCAAGGCCGCGAGCCATCAGGTCAACCTCGTGCCGGTCGACGCCGGCGGCAGTTTCGGCAGCAAATTATTTCTGCACAAGGTGGCTGTGCTCGCGGGTTTGGGTGCACGCGCCAGCGGCCGTCCGGTCAAATATATCGAGGATCGGATCGACAACATCACCGCCTGCGACAATCACGGCTCGGATCGCACCTATGACGTCGAGCTTGCGCTCGACGCCAACTACCGGATGACGGCGCTCCGCTACAAAGTCGTCGACGATTACGGCGCCTATTTTCAATACGGCCTGGGCACGCACGGCAACGGCTTTTCGCAAACGGTCGGCCCGTACAGGATCCGTGCGGTCGGCGCCGAGATCTATGCCGTCTTCACCAACAAATGCCAGCAAGGCGCCTGCCGCGGCTTCGGCTCCGAAGTGACGAACTTCATGATCGAGCGGATCGTCGACGCCGCTGTCGAGGAGCTCAATCTCGATCCCGTCCAATTCCGGCGCGACAATTTC
>Ga0187781_10002730_pt1 | contig 13351 bp, 12 predicted proteins | sample 0715_SJ02_MP02_2_FD_132447 | JGI IMG/M metagenome (GOLD analysis project Ga0187781, IMG submission 132447) | Tropical peat soil microbial communities from peatlands in Department of Meta, Colombia - 0715_SJ02_MP02_20_MG | ecosystem: Environmental > Terrestrial > Soil > Wetlands > Peat | place...
CTACCACCCCGCCACCTATAACGACCGCCTCATCTTGGGTCTCAAGGGCACCCTCAGCGAGGCTGAGCTGCACCTGATCCGGTCCCGGCTGACCGAGGGCCTGCGGCACAAGGCCGCCCGCGGGGAGCTGCGGCAGGGCCTGCCGGTCGGCTTGGACTACGACCAGGATGACCGGGTGATCATCACGCCGGATGAGGCGGTGGCCGAGGCGATCGCCACCGTCTGCCGGCGGTTCGCCGAGCTCGGCTCGGCCCGCCAGGTGCTGCTGTCGCTGCGCGAGGACGGGCTGCTGCTGCCCCGCCGGCAGAACGGGGCCAGGCGGATCACCTGGGCGCCCGCCACCTACCCGGCGGTGCATGATTTCCTGACCAACCCGGCGTATGCGGGGGCGTTCGTGTTCGGCCGCACCCGCACCGAGAAACGCGTGGACGCGGCCGGCAAGCTGATCACCGGCGTGCGCGTCCTGCCGCGCGAGCAGTGGGCGGTGCTGATCCCCGGCCACCATCCCGGATACGTCTCCTGGGCGGCGTATGAGGCCACCACCGCCCGGCTGCGCGCGAACTGGCGGCCGCCCCGCGGGCACGGCGGCGGCGCCCCGCGGGAAGGCACCGCGCTGCTGCAGGGCCTGCTGCGGTGCGGCCGGTGCGGGCGGATCATGCAGACCGGGTACTCCGGGACCAAAGGCAACAGCCCCCGCTACGTGTGCGCCCGCGCCAAGCAGCTGTATGCCGCCGAGCGCGGCTGCTGCAGCATCGGCGGCGGGCGGCTGGAGAAGACCATCTTGGCCGAGCTGTTCACCGTGCTGGAGCCCGCCTCCCTGGACGCCACCGCCAAGGCCCTGGCCGAGGCCGACGACCAGTACCAGCGGCGGCTGGCCGCCTTCGAACTCGCCGTGGAGCGGGCCCGGTATGAGGCCGGGCGAGCCCAGCGGCAATATGACGCGGTCGAGCCGGAGAATCGCCTGGTCGCCCGCACCCTCGAACGCGCCTGGGAAGACAAGCTCGCCGCCGTCCGGCAGGCCGAGAACGACCTGCGCGCCCAGCAGGCCTGCCGCCCGGTTTCCCTGACCAGCGAGGAACTCGCCTGGATCACCGCGGCCGGCGCCGACGTCAAGGCCGTGTTCTGGGCGCCGGCCACGACCATCCCCGAGCGCAAGCAGCTGATCCGCGCCGTGATCACCGAGGTCGTGCTCACCATCGATGACCAGCAGCGCATCGCAGACCTGCGGATCATCTGGCAGGGCGGGGCCGTCACCGAGCTGGCCATGCCGATGACCAAGAAAGGCGGCCACACCCGCACCACCAGCGAGGACACCGTGGCCCTGGTGCGGCGCCTCGCCGGGCACTACGACGACAAGACGATCGCGCTGGTCTTGTCCAAGCAGCGCCGGCGCACCGCCACCGGCCTGACCTGGACCAAGACCAGGGTCAAGAGCCTGCGGGTGGCCAAGGGAATCCCCGCCTATACCCCGCCAGAGGCCGGGAATGTCGGTGGCGGCAACGAAGATGACCCCATGCTCACCGTCCCGCAGGCCGCCGCCGAGCTCGGCGTCAGCAAGTACACCGTCTACCGGTGGCTGCGCGACGGATTCATCACCGGCGAGCAGCTCACCCCTGCCGCGCCCTGGCGCATCCGTGTCGACCAGGCCCTCCGCGACAAGATCACGCCCCAGGCGCCGTCCGGCTGGCTGCCCCTCGACCAAGCCGCCGCCGCTCTCGGCATCGCCCGGCAGACCGTGTTGCACAAGGTCCAGCGCGGCGAACTCGCCGCCGTCCTGGTCAACCGCGGGCAGCGTCAGGGCCTCCGTATCCAGGTCAAACACGATCAGGCTGGACTGTTTGACACACCCCGATAAGAGAAAGGCGCAGTGTTAACCATGACCAATCAGGGTGGTGACCACGATCGACGGGAGGCTTGCGAGCACGCTGAGTTGCGCGGCGACCCGGGGGTCGTTGGACCGGGCCGAGATGGCGATGCCGATCCAGATCGACAAGGCGGCCACCAGCGGGGTGAACAGCACCTGCGCGATCAGTTCCGGGCCGCGCAGGACGGCGGAGGTCACGGCCGGCTGCGCGAACAGTTCGATGGCGGCGACGAAGACGCCGAAGACGCCGTAGGAGACGCTGATCGCGGGCACCAGGGCTGCCAGCGCCTTGCCGAGCAGGAATTCTTCCCGGCGGATGGGGGTGGTGAGCACCGGCTCCAGCGTGCCCTGCTGCCGTTCCCCGGCCACCGAGATCGAGGCGAAAGTGGCCGGGACGAGCGCGGGGATGCCCAGCATGTAGACCAGTACCTGGCTGTGGGCCAGCGTGCTGGCCGCCGACGCGGGCTGGGTGAAGATCTGGACGGCCGGGGTGATGATGAAGATCAGGGGAAAGACCGACATCGTCACCACGAGCTGGCGGTTGTGCCGGTACTCGCGCAGCTCCTTGCGTATGATCGCTCGGACGCGCGTGGCGCTCAGCCTCATCCCTGGCCCGCCTCCGTATCCTGGTCGATCAGCTGGAGGTAGACATCCTCCAGCGAGTGGCGCGACTCGGCGATGGACATCACGTCAGCCCCCGCGCCGACCAGGGCGCGGGTGACCGCGGGCGTGGCGGTGACCGGGTCAGAGATGGCGATCACGTAGCTGGCGCCGTCCTGGTGCCAGCCGTCGACGCCCGGAAGGCCGGTGAACACGCGGCCCGGATCGGGCACCGGGACCAGCGTCCTGACCGTAAGCGTCTTGGCGAACAGCCGGTCGCGCAGCTCGCCGGGCGGGCCGATCGTGCGCAGGGTCGTGTTCAAGATCGCGACCCGGTCGCAGAGCCGCTCGGCCTCCTCCAGCCGGTGCGTGGTGAGGAAGATCGTGACGCCGTGCTGGCGCAGCCCGTCGATCAGCTCGTGGACGTCGCGGGCGGCGGCCGGATCCAGGCCGGAGGTCGGCTCGTCCAGGAACAGCATCTGCGGGTCGGGCAGCAGCGCCCTGGCCAGGGCGACCCGCTGGCGCAGCCCCTTGGACAAGGCGGCACAGGTCTCCTGAGCCCGGTCGGCGAGGTTGACCGCCCGCAGGGCAAACTCGATGCGCTCACGCAGGACCGGCACCTCGTACAGGCTGGCGAAGCATTCGAGGTTCTCCGCCACGCTCAGCCGCTGGTAGAGGCCTGGTGCCTCGGGCATGACCGAGATCCGGCGGCGGATCTCCACCCCGTTCTCCGGCGCGAGCGGCAGACCCGTGACCATCGCCGAGCCCGCGGACGGCGCCAGCAGGGTGCCGAGCGTCCGCACAGTTGTCGTCTTCCCGGCGCCGTTCGGCCCGAGGAACCCGAACACCTCGCCGTAGCCGACCTCGAAGGAGAGGTCTTCGAACGCGGACCGGGCGCCGAAGCGCTCGCCCAGATTATGAACCGAGAGCGCCACGGCGCCGCTCGTCCGGCCGGGTGCCGCCACCTTCCCCGGGCTCGCCGAACGGGGACCTTGCGCGCGGCTGGCAGCCTCGTCCGGCCCGACCGCGGCCGCCGATGCCCCCGCCCCGGTGATGCGGCGCCGCGGCTTGCGGACCAGCGACCTGATCAGGTGAATCATCGCCGGTACCAAAGGGCGGGGCCGTGCTGTATCCGGGTAGCTCGGCGGAGCGACCCACGGACCACAAGCAGCCTCAGCACGAGCACGCCGGCCTCGTGCCGGACGAGCGCCGGCAGGCCCTGGTAAACCAGCCAGCCGAGCAGGATGCCCATCTCGCAGGTTCGCTCGAAGACGCCCGTGCTGAGGGCGCTGATCAGGCCCATGAGCATGATGGTCACGACCCGGAGACCCCGGCCACGGCGAGGATGGCTCGTCCGGACGCCGTGTCCTGCGCACCGATGACGCAGATCTCCCGGGTGCCAGCCAGGTATCCCGACGCGGCCAGCCGGCTCGCAACGGCAGCCGCCACATGGCCGATGGCGGCGTGGGCGGAACGGGCGGTACTGACCCAGATCGAGTCCGCGGTGGCAGGCCCGCCGTCCAGGCGTACCAGCACTGGCGGCGGGAGGCAGACCATGACGCCCCGCCGCGCGCCCTTGCCCGCGGCCATCACGACGCCGATGCTGAAGTGCAGCGTGCCGATGGCCAGGCTGGCCACGACGGCAGGCTCAGGCTTCACCCAACCAGTATGGGCGCGGCCCGATTCCGCGCGGCCCGCAATCGCGCCGGATGAGCCGTGCACCGCGGGCAGAACGCCCATGCCGGGCTCATGTTCCAGGTGGCGTACCTCACCGCGGCCAGCCGAGCAGATCTGGCGTCAGCCACGACTTCGCTAACTGGGGGCTCGGCTGGCTGCCCCGTCATGCGGAACCCCGGTTACCGTCCGGCGCCAGTAGCCGACGGCAGCCAGCGCCAGCAAGATCCCCCACACCAAGAACCACAGGTCCCAGACCCCGACGTGCCAGCGCAACGCCGTCCGGTCCACGCTCCCCGCCGGGTGGACGGCGCCCGACAAAACCAGGGCACCAAACAGCACGTACACGCCGCCGTACGCCACCAGCAGCACGCTGGCTCCGGCTGAACCGGCCAGCAGCCACCCGCGCGGAACGACCCGCCCCCACGGGCGCACCAGCGCCAGCGCCAGCAGGCCACCAGCCACCTTCGCGGCCATCGCCGCGACGGCTAGCAGTACCGGAAGTGCCCCGCCCTGGCGGGCGAACTGCTCCGCATATCCGCCGACCGTGCTGACCAGGGCATGCCCGCCCAGCGCCCAGTACAGGTCCATCAGCGCGTAGCCGAACGCGACGATTGCGGCCGCGTACGCCATCACGGCTCCCACTGCCGGCCAGCCGGAGGCAGCAGGCGTGGGCTGCCCGTTGTCAGTCCTGGTTCTGGCCATCGTGCTCCAGTATCGAGGACCGGACGTTGCACCGCGCAGCGCCCAGGATCCGCACGAGCGGCGGGTCACCCGGGCGCATGATCGCCCGCACGACACCGGACTCCAGGCACCGGCCGGCAGAGCCGGACGCCGCTCACCCATGCCGGCAGCCGGCCAGGCGCGTGCCCCGACGCCGAACACCCGGTCAGAGGTACAACACAAATGGGTCGGCAAGGGTGCGCCCGGCCAGGACCGCGGAATGAGCCATCGGCAGGCTGCGGAACCGGTCGGTGATCCCGCTCTTGAGATCCATGGCGATGCCGATGGATGTCAGCATCCCGGTCATCAGCATGGCCTCGAGGAAGACGGCCGGGACGATGTAGTCGGTGTAGCTGCCGGGAACCCGGATCGCGCCGCTGACCACGTAGCGGAACAGCAGGAGGATCATCGCGGGCTGCAGGGCGACCATCCACAGGCTCTGCTGGGTGCGGGTGATCCGGAGCATGTTCCGCTTCGCCATTCCGGCCGTGTCGCGGACCGCGAGCCGTGGGCTGAGACGGCGGGCGGTGACCGGCGGGCGGGTGAGATCGAAACTGCTCAACGCGCCACCTCCTGTGGTGACGCGGCCGTGCCGTCCGCGGCGGGAGCGGCGACCGCGGTCAGGGACAGGAAGACCTCATCGAGCGAAGGCCGGCGGATGCCGAGGTCATCCAGCGGGATCCGCTCCTCCTCGAACAGCCGGCCCGCCTTGAGCAGTGCGCCCGTGCCACCCGGCGCCGGCACCCGGACGAACTGCTGGTCCGCGTCGGTGTGTGGCCGGCTCGCGCCGACCTGGGCCAGCAAAGACGCCGCCCGGCCAAGGTCGGCCCGCCGGGTGACGTGTGCTTCGATCGTGGCCCCGCCGATCCGCTCCTTGAGCTGGGCTGCCGTTCCCTCGGCAATGACTGTGCCGGTGTCGATGACGACGATATGGTGCGCCAGGCGCTCGGCCTCCTCCATGTACTGGGTGGTCAGGAGCACCGTCGTGCCAGACGCGACGCGTTCTTCGATGAACGTCCACAGCTCATTCCTGGTCCGCGGGTCCAGGCCCGTCGTCGGCTCATCGAGGAAAACCACCGGCGTTGCATCCGCTTCGCAACCATCTGATCGACAGCGTCCTCGTCGGCACCGAAGCTGAGCGGCCCGCACGGCAGGTGCAGGTACTCCCGGGCGTATTCGGAGGTCTGCAGCAATCCAGGGACGAATACAGGTTGGAACTCGGCGATTCTGGTCGTCTGCGCTTCGAGTTCCAGGATGTCCGCCTGGACACCGCCGGCCCCGGAGTCGCGGTACGTGTCCTTCCATGCCGCGTATTCGACCCGCGCATCCCGGAGCATCGCGAGCAGATCGCTTGCCGTCTCGGGCGTGGCGCCGACGGCGCCGGCGCATGCGGCTAGGTCGCCTTCGCTGGGGACCTGCTTGCGCGTCTCTATTTTCGACGCTTCCGGCTGTTACCAGCCGGTGTGGTCACCCGTGTCCTTTCAGGATGGGGCCAGCAACTCGGCGCGGCGCATGTAGTCGCGGTACGGGATGGCCTGGTGCAGGGCGGCGTCACGCCGGTGCGCGGCCGTGACGATCATCGCGGGCTCGGTGACCTGCCCGGCAGACGGGAACGAGCCGTCGTCGGCGTACTGCATGACCCACAGATCGCTGGAGTCAAATAGCCAGTAGTCCTTGAGTTCGGGGAGAATCTCACCGCGAGCCGGCTGCTGTATCCGTCGTGGAGGCGCAGCCACATCTGTCCCGATTCTTTCTCCTGGCAGCCGAGTCGAGCGCAGGCGAGGAAACCGTAGTAGACCCAGCAGGTAGGTCTGAGCGCCGACGCCGCAAGCCGTAGACTTCGGTTATGACGGCAGCGCCCGACTACGAGGATCTGCACCACCTGGTCGACCGTCTCACCCGCGTCAGGCAGAACGGCTGCGCGTCCTGGTAGCGACCGATCCTGAACTTGCACGGGCCACCAGGCCGGAAAGCGGGCAGGCAACCACCGGGGGGTTGTCGATCATCGGGATCTGGGATTTCGGGCGCGGCGATCGCTCCGAACGGCATGACGAGATTATCCGAGAGCGTATGAAACGCTCCGCGTGACAACGCTCTTCGACACGGCCAGGTCGTTGCGGCTATCGACCGGCGGATTATGACTCCAGCCGCCAACAGGTGCCGTTACCATAGCTGACGTGGGAAAATGTGGTCCATTGCGATGCCGTCCATGCTGATTTCGGCACGGATCGGCCATGATCAAGCTTCCGGTCAGTGGCTGACATACCAGCCACGCCGTACTCTGGGCACATGAGCGAGATGCCGATCTCGGAGGCCAGTGGTCACCTGGACGAGGTCGCCGACGAGAGCGCTGCGACGGGTGAGGTCATTTACCTGACCCGCGACGGCCGCCGCCTGGCCGCGATCGTGCCTGTCGAGCTTGCCGCGGAAATCGAGGCAGGCGAGGATGCCGCCGACATTGCCGCCGCCGAAGCGGCCATGGCTGAGCCCGGCGAGGACATCCCGGCCGAAGTGGTCTGGGCCGAACTAGGCATCGCCGACGACGAGTGACCGGCCCTCGCTACGAGCTGAGATTCCGCCCGGCAGCGCTGCGACAGCTCCGCAAGCTTGACAGCCAGATAGCGCGTCGTATTAAGAGCACCACCGAAACTTTGCGCACTGAGCCCCGGCCGCCTGGCGTCAAGGCACTGACTGGCCAGCGCGGCTGGCTGCGTATCCGCGTTGGCGACTACCGCATCGTGTACGAAGTGCGTGACAGCGAACTGGTAGTGCTTGTCATCCAGATCGGTCACCGAAGCCATATCTACGATCGCTAGCCAGCTGATCCTCTACATGCCATCTACTGGCGGATGGCCCGGGCGCTGACGGCTGCGACCCCGGCCATGCTGGCCCGAAGTCAATGGCCGACCGGGTGATGTCAGCATCCGGCGGGCGCTCGTCCGGGTGGGGATTTAACACCAAGGAGCGCTCTTTCGGGCAGTAGTGCCGCGGGTCAGCGTGAGGATCATCAGGTCGCGGCCCTGGAGCTCGCCTCTCATATGAATGTTTCGTGGACCCGACCGCGCGCTGCTCATGCCGCCTCCGCCGCAACGGTACGAGGCGGACCACGACAACTGAGCCGGAAGCACCTGCGGTTTCCACGATCGCAACCGCGGCTGTCCATCGCGTCCGTGAACACCCGGACCGCTTCCCCACAGCCTGCGGCTGAACGCCGCGGGCATCGCCCACCGAGCTCGCTGCAGCGCCGATCAGCTGGCATCATCAGGGACCGGCTCAAGCGCATCCAGCCGGGCATCTTGGCCAGGCGGGCGCGGCTGATGGCCGCCCCTACCCGGAGCGCCTTCAGGGCCTCAGCTAGCCGCCCGCGCTCACGCTGGCGAGCGGGTGTCGTCATTCTGCGTCCGTCGGGCCAGGAAAGCGGGCCCGACGGACAGTCACAAGGGCCGGATAATAGAGCATCTCCGCAGCTCATAGCGCCTTACCGGCAGTTCCGCGGAGTGGGGCGGGTGGGACTCGAACCCACGACCGGCGGATTATGAGTCCGCTGCTCTGACCGGCTGAGCTACCGCCCCGGCATCGGGTGCACATTACACCAGTTCGCTCCTTGTCAGCGCGTTAGGGTATGTGTGGTTCGGCAGGCGCGGACGGAAGCGGAGGGGTTGAAGGGACGATGTCGGTGCAGGATCAGGAGACGTTCGGCTTCCAGGCGGAGGTGGTCCAGCTCCTGGACTTGATGATCAACTCGCTGTACAGCAACAAGGAGATCTTCCTGCGCGAGCTGATCTCGAACGCGTCAGATGCCATCGACCGGCTGCGGCTGGAACTGCTGGCTAATGGCGAGAACCCGGACGATGAGGGGCCGCTGCAGATCCGCGTCTCCTACGACAAGGACGCGGCCACGATCACGGTTGCCGACAACGGAATCGGGATGAGCCGGGCCGAGGTAATCGAGCACATCGGCACCATCGCCAAGTCGGGGACGCAGGAGTTCTTCCAGGCCCTGACCGGCGACCAGCGGAAGGACGCGACTCTCATCGGGCAGTTCGGGGTGGGCTTCTACTCGGCCTTCATCGTGGCGGACCGGGTGGAGCTGACGACCCGGCGGGCCGGGCTGGCTGCGGACGAGGCCGTCCGGTGGAGCTCCGACGGCCGCGGTCAGTACACGCTGGAGGCGGCCGAGCGGCCGACCCGGGGAACCACGGTCGTGCTCCATCTGCGCGACGACGATCGTGACCTGCTGAACGACTACCGGCTGCGCGCGATCATCCGGAAGTACTCCGATCACATCAGCCTGCCGATCGTGATGCCGACAGAAAAGGGGCGGGAGGCGTCGGCCGATCGGGGGGAGGCGCCCACCGATCAGGGAGAAGCGTCGGCCGGGAAGAGAGGGGAGGACGCCGACGAGACCGTCAACCGGGCCTCGGCGCTGTGGACGCGACCTAAGAACGAGATCAGCGACCAGGACTACATCGACTTCTACCGGCACATCACCGCCGACTTCGCCGATCCCCTCAGCTGGGTGCACAGCAAGATCGAAGGGACCTACGAGTACACGCTGCTGCTGTTCATCCCCTCCCGCGCGCCGTACGACCTGTGGCTCATCGACTCCTCCCGCGGCATCAGGCTGCATGTCCGGCGCATCTTCATCATGGAGGACTCCGGTCAGCTGATGCCGCGTTACCTGCGGTTCATCCGCGGCGTGATCGACTCTGCCGACCTGCCGCTCAACGTGTCACGGGAACTGCTGCAAGGCAGCCGGGTGGTGGACCGGATCCGGTCCAGCGCGGTCAAGAGGGTGCTGCAGCTGCTGAAGGAGATGGCCGAGAAGGAGCCGGACAAGTACGCCACGTTCACCAGGGAGTTCGGCGCCGTCCTGAAGGAGGGCATCGTCGAGGACCTCGGGAACCGGGATGAGATCGCCCGGCTGGTGCGATTCACCACTACCCAGGGCGAGGATGTCCCGCTGGCCGGCTACGTGGCGCGGATGAAGGAGGGCCAGGAGAAGATCTACTACCTGCTGGCGCCGACGCTGGCCACGGCGCGCAGCAGCCCGCACCTGGAGGCCTACCAGGCCAAGGGCGTCGAGGTGCTGCTGCTGGCCGACGTGGTGGACAACTGGTTGGTCACCAGCCTGCGCGAGTTCGAGGGCAAGCAGCTGCAGTCGGTCGCGCAGGGCGCCGCCGACCTGGGCGGGCTGACCGACGAGGCAGAGAAGGCGGCCCAGGACCAGGCAAGTACCGAGTTCGCCGGCCTGCTGGCCAAGCTGAAGGAACTCCTGGACGGCCAGGCCTGGGACGTGCGCGTGACCAGCCGGCTCACCACCTCGCCGGCCTGCATCGTGGCCAACGAGCCCACGTCCGACATCAACCTAATTCAGCGGCTGCGCGGCTCCGGGCTGCCCAGCCAGCCGGTGCTCGAGATCAACCCGAAGCATCCGCTGGTGGAACGGCTCAACCGCACGCAGGACGACCCGCGCCTGGCGGACTGGGCCTCGGTGCTGTTCAACCAGGCGGTGCTCACCCTGGGAGCGCGGATTGATGATCCCGCGGCCTTCGTCACGCGCCTCAACGACCTCCTCACCGCCCTGACCGAGGAATCCACAGCGGAGTGAAACCGCGGTTTCATCACCCTAGGAGCAGTCGGGAGGGGCGTCAGACGGGCGGGAGGTGGGCGCTGACGACGGCGGAACGGCCGCCGCGGACCACGGCTAGGGCGTCCTTGAGCACCCGGGGCAGTTCGTCCGGGTCGGCGACGGTCGCGGCGTAGGCGCCGCCGGCTGCAGCCGCGATGGCGGGCAGGTCGGCCTCCGGCTCGAACGAGACATGGAAGTCGTCCGCCGCCGCGGCGGCGCCATGGCCGTGTACCCGGAGCGTGGAGAACTTGGGCGCGGCCCAGCCCCGGTTGTCGTAGATGACGGTCAGCGAGGGGGCTTGATACCTGCGCGCGACCCAGTGGACCGAGGATGGCACGCCGAACAGGTAGGAGCCGTCGCCGACCAGGGATACCACGGTCCGTTCGGCCGAAGAAGCGAGCTTAGCCCCGACGGCGCCGCCGCCCGCCCAGCCCAGGGAACCGCCGCCGGACCCCAGGTAACAGCCGGGCGTGGCGGGCCGCAGATGTTCGGCCACGACCTGATAGTTGGTGATCGCCTCGGTGAGCACGAGCGAATCGGTGCCGGCCAGCAGGTCGCGGATGCACGCGGTCAGGTACCTGGGAGTGATCACGCCGGCCTCGGGCTGCTCGAGCGCGTCCAGAGCAGCGCGGCGGGCCTCGTTGGCGGCGGCAATCTCCGCCCGCCGCGTCTCCACCACGTGCGCTTCGGCCAGGTTCTCATCCCGAACGAGCCTGGCAATCTGCGCCAGGGCCACCTTCGAGTCGGCGGCGGCGAAGCGGCGCGCGGCGATCTGCCACATGGGAATCGTCGGTTTCAGCGGGTCGACGTCGATGGCGTAGATCGCGGCGCCGGACGCGGGCCGGTTGGTGGCGGGGATCCATGGCACGTGGCTGTCGACGACCAGGATGACGTCGGCCTGGGCGAGCACCGGATTCTGCTCGGTGGTGGTGAACTGGTAGCCGCAGTGCAGCGGATGGTCACCGGGGAAGTTGACGCAGAAGGCGGCCGACTCAAGGACGCCGATGGCGAGCAGCTCGGCCAGCTCGACCAGCACGGGCACCGCGTCCGGGTTCCGGCCCAGGTAGGACGTGACGACAAGCGGGTGCCGCGCGCGGGCCAGCGCAGTCGCGATCATGGTCACCGTCTCGGCGGTGAGCGCGGCGGGCTCGATCGGCCTGAACTGCGCCGGATCCACGGTGTACGGCTCGAGCGGCTCCTCCATCACCTCGCGCGGGCCGACCAGGTACACCGGTCCGGCCGGATCACTGCGCGCGATCTGCAGGGCCCGGTGGACGAGCTGCTTGACGTTCCGCCCGGTGCGGATCTCGTTGTCGTACTTGACGAAGCCGCGCAGGATGCCGCGCTGGTCGCGGGCGTCCTGGATCCAGTGGATGAACTCGTTACGGCTTCCGGGCAGCTCGCCTTCGAGCGTGTACGGGGAGGCTCCGGCGAAAATGAGCACCGGGACGTGGCCGCGCATCGCGTTGCTCACCTCGCCGCCGAGGTTCTGCGTCCCCCCGTCGACGTGCACGAGGACGGCCTGCGGCTGACGGCTCACGCTCGCGTAGGCGTGCGCCGCCGACAACGCCACCATCTCGTGCGGGCAGATGATGAGCCGCGGGAAGGCCGCTTCGCGGCCCTCGGCCTTAGCCTGCGCGAACGCCTCAATCAGGCCGGGATGATCGCTGCCGAGGTTGGCGAAGATGTAGCTGACGCCGGCCTCGGCCAGGGCCTCGAGAAATGCCGTGCTGGTCGTGTAGTAACCAGCGGTGCTGGCCTGGCCGCCTGCGGCGGCGGGCACGTATCAGTACCGTCCGGCCGTCTGCATCGACATCGCGTGCTCGACCAGGGTGACCAGGGTCGCCTTGGTCGATTCCCGGTTCCTCGCGTCGCACGGGATCACCGGCACATCCGGCGAGATGGCCAGCGCCTCGCTGACATCCCGGGACCGGTGCGGGAACTGCCCGTGGAATCCGTTGATCCCGATCACGAACGGTAGTCCGGAGGCCTCGAAGTAGTCCACCGCGGGGAAGGAGTCGGCCAGGCGGCGGGTGTCCACCAGCACGACCGCGCCGATGGCGCCCTGGATCAGGTCATCCCACATGAACCAGAACCGGTGCTGGCCCGGCGTGCCGAACATGTACAGCACCAGGTCCTTGTCCAGCGTGATCCGTCCGAAGTCCATCGCCACGGTGGTCGTCGACTTGTCCGGCACGTGCGACAGGTCGTCGACGTCGGTACTGGCCACGGTCATCACGGCTTCGGTGGTCAGCGGCGTGATTTCCGATACCGAGCCCACGAATGTCGTCTTGCCTACGCCGAATCCACCAGCCACCACGATCTTCACCGACGTCATGGCGGGAGCGTCGGTCCTGGGCTGGGCGACGCTAGATCTTACGGAGTCCACTGAGCACCCTTTCGAGCAGATGGAGGTCCGGACGGCCCTCCGAATCATCGCGCTGGTGAATGCGGACAAGCCCGTCCGCACTCATATCCGCGATGAGAATCCTGGCCACGCCGAGCGGCAGCCGCAGCACCGCCGACACCTCAGCCACCGACCTCCAGTCCCGGCAGAACTGCAGGATCGCCTGGCATTCCGGTGCCAGCACGGATAGATCACGAGGCTCGAGCACGGTGGCGGTCACGAGAGCCTCGATGGCGAGCTGGTACCGGGGCTGCGTGCGCCCCCCGGTAACCGTGTATGGGCGGACGAGCCGGGTGGCACCGTCCTCCTCGGTCGCGAAGCCGAAACCGGACCGCGCCGGTCCCGGCCCCTCATCCCACAGGCCAGCCCGGGCCCCTGAACCTTGCCAGGAACCAGGCAAGCCCACGAACGGTGACCGGTCGTCACCTCGCCCTTGGCCCGCCACTAAAAC
>Ga0187781_10002731_pt1 | contig 13351 bp, 12 predicted proteins | sample 0715_SJ02_MP02_2_FD_132447 | JGI IMG/M metagenome (GOLD analysis project Ga0187781, IMG submission 132447) | Tropical peat soil microbial communities from peatlands in Department of Meta, Colombia - 0715_SJ02_MP02_20_MG | ecosystem: Environmental > Terrestrial > Soil > Wetlands > Peat | place...
GCCGACCTCCCTGCCCTCGCCGACGTCCTCGTCCGCGTCGGCGCCCTCGCCGACGATCTCCCCCACATCGTCGAGCTCGACTGCAACCCCATCATCGCCCACCCCCACGGCGCTGCTATCGTGGACGCCCGCATCCGCGTCGCTGCCGTCGAGCCGCCGTCCCACCTCAAACGACGCGCCTGAGCCGGCAGGAAGTAATCGATGGGCTCGGTATCGTCAGCAGAGGAGTCACGCTCCCGTCGACCGAGGATGTCCACACACGCTCCGAGGAGCGAGGGCTGGTCATGAATACAGAGCGAGTACATCGCTACGTCGACGAGCATCGCGAGGAGGAGCTGGAGACGCTCAAAAGCCTGATCCGCCGGCCCAGCGTCAGCGCGCGGGACGAGGGCGTCAAGGAGTGTGCCCAGTATCTTGCGAGCCTGCTCAGGCGCCTCGGCATCGTCGCCGAGGCCGTGCCGACTGCCACGCAGCCGGTCATCTACGGGGAGCTCATGTGCGACCCGACCGCATACACACTCCTCTGCTACGGGCACTACGATGTGCAGCCTCCCGAGCCCCTCGAGCTATGGGAAACGCCGCCGTTCGAACCAACGGTCCGCGACGGAAGATTGTACGGCCGCGGAACCGGCGACAACAAGGGGCAGCTCATCACCCACGTGCTGGCCGCGAAGGCATGGATGGAGACCGCCGGGGGCCCTCCTATCAACCTGAAGTTCGTCTTCGAGGGTGAGGAGGAATCGGGCTCACCGAGCCTGGCGAGCTTTGTGCGGACGCACAAGACCAGGCTGGCGGCCGATCTCGTCTATATCTCCGACGGCGGCCTGCACCCGTCCGGGGCGCCCACCATCTCCCTCGGCAACCGCGGCATCCTCGGCGTCACATTGGTCGCGCAAGGCGCAGACCGGGACAACCACTCGGGGAACAAGGGGGGCGTCGTTCCGAATCCCGTGTGGATGCTCGTGCACCTCCTCTCGACGATGGTAGACCCCGCGGGCCGCATCTTGATCGAGGGGTTCTACGATCACGTCCGACCGGTCGGCCCGGCGGAAGAACGCTTGCTCGCCAGGATGGACTACGACCCCAAGACGTTCGCCGCGACGATGGGGCTCGACGATCTCACGGTAGACGGCCCCACGTACTGGACGCGCATCATGCTGGAGCCGTACTTCAACATCAATGGCTTCTTGAGCGGGTACGTCGGGCCGGGGTCGAAGACGATCATTCCCTCGAACGCAGAGTGCCGGATCGACATTCGCCTCGTGGTCGACCAGACGACACAGGACATTCTGACAAAGGTGCAGCGGCACGTCGCAAAAGTGGACCCGCGGGTGCAGGTGCTAGAACGAGGCTTTGGTGCGATGGAGCCGAGCCGGACCGCGCCCGACCACCCGGCCGTCGGTGTCGTCGCGAACGCGATCCGCGCGTACCGTGGCGTCGAACCCTACATCAATCTCTCTAGCGGCGGGAGCCTGCCGAACGCGGTCTGGCCGAACGTTCTCGGCGTGGATCACGTCGGTGTCCCCTACGCCAACGCCGACGAGAACAACCACTCCCCCAACGAGAATCTCAGCCTGGACCGGTTCTACGATGGGGTTCACGTGAGTGCCGAGGTATTCCGCGCGCTGGGCGAAGCGGCGGCCGAGGGGAAACTTCCGCGGCCACCGGTACGTCGATAACCGTCGTGCGATTCGAGTCACTTCGGAAGATCTGGTAACTCTCCATCCAAAGTACGCTACTCCTCAACTCTCATCGATGACTCCGGTTCCCTGTGCACAGTTGGGCGTGAGCGCAGTTCCCGGGCAATGGTCTGGCATTAGGGAGATACCGGCCGCAACTCGCGCAGGGCGTCGGCTGCGATCCAACGCGCCGCGGGAGAATCGATCCGCCGGATCCTTTCGGCCTCGGTGATGGCGGCACGCCTCAGGCGGGGCTTGCGTTTGCCGATCTGCCGCAGAGCCCAGTTCGCAGCCTTGCGGACGAAGCTCCTCCCGTCCGTGGCCTCCCGAGTGATGAGAAGAAGGAACCGCCGGAAGACTTCGTCCGGCAGTTCCTTTCGATGGACGGCCATCTGGGCCATCAGGACGAACCCGCAGCGCTTGACGAACTCGGCCCGACGCTTGCTCCAGGCGCGAGCCGTCTCCTCGGCAAACACCGTCCGATCAAAGAGGCAGCCGCAGCATGCGTCCGCCAGCGCCCAGTTGTCACACTGCCGGGCCCAGTGCTCCATCTGCCGACGGGTCACCTGCGCGGGATCGTCCACCAGGGCAGCGAGCATTCGCGCCTCGAAGATGCCGCTCTCCCAAAGTTCGAGCGCCAGCGCGTGATTGCGGCGAAGGGGCCGACTCAGCCGGCGCAGCGTCGTCACTGGGATCCCGAGCTGCTCTGCGGACGACACGATCCCGAACCTGCGCATTCCGGCAACGTTCCGGGCATTACGGCGGGAGCGCAGTTCGGCGATGATCTCGGCGCAGGTCACGCGCATTTCCCCGAGGTTACCGGAACAGGGTGCTCCCCTGCGCCAGCGTAGCGTAGTCGATCTTCCAGTCGCCGTCGACCTGCCGCAAATCGATTCGCATCGGGCTCGCCGTGGTCTGCGCGCCCCCGGCGGACGTATCTGTCGTGACCTGAGCCGTAAACGCCGCGGTTGCGGTGTCGCCGGTCACGACGACCCTGAGCTCATTCAGGGAAAATGCGACGAGCCGGGAGCGATCGAGCGGATCCGGCCAGGTCGCCGGACGATTGTACGTGAAACGCTCGATCCATGCCTGCGCCCCCGTGGCATGCGCGTGGGCAAATCCCGCGTAGACCTGCTCGATGGAGTTTCCCACCAGTTCACCGGGAGTGGCCGGATACCCGATGACGAGTCCTGCCTGCTCGTCCTGCTGCACCGCCTGATACGCCCAATGCCACGGTGGGACGTCGGGAAACGGGGCCGGCGGAGACTGGGCAACAACCGGACCAGATGCCCACAGTCCCGCCGCGAGCGTCAACAGCACCACGAGGAAAGGAAAGGTTTGCATGTCTACCTCCTTGCGGGCGTCCGGCACTCCCAATCCTCATCCATTGAGACAAAACGGAGCGGTGGCGGTGCGGGTTCCCCTTCACGGCGCAGGACCTTCCCCTCGCGCGGTGACATCGGCACGAACTGGCCGACGTCGGCGAGCTGGCCCGCGGGTCCGATCCTTAGCCCTGGAATTCGGAAACACTGAACCCCGCTCGGGGTGTCAGGCTGCTCGGGCGGTGCGCGGAGGGCCGGATAGGAATCGGTTGCACGCCCGATACCGGCAGGCCCCGCATAATTGTTATCATTTCGGCGGTCAGATAGGATAGCGGGGAATACTCGGGTTACACGCGAGGCTGTGTTCGCGCCGAGCCGGCGGGCCGGGTCCGCCGACCGGAGCGGAATCGTTCTGCGCACGCGCACGCCGATCGGTTCCACCCTGCGCCCGACCCCCAAGAAGGAGCCACTAGGATGCAACCCGTGCTTCCACCGTCCGCGTACCTGCCTGTCGCCATAGGATTTTTCGGTTTGGCCACGGGCTATTTCGTCTGGGGAGGGCAGTCGCTCTTCGGCTTTCCGAAGCCAAGCCCGGAAGCGAATCGCACGATCGCACTGTGGGGGTTCTGGATGCCGGGATTCATGCAGTTCCTCACCGGTGTCTATCTGATCGTCGGGCTGACGTGGTTCGATGTGTTCGGAAACACCCCGCCTTTGTACATGGCCGGCATCGCGTTCACCGCCTACGGGGTGCATTGGTTCGTTCTCGCGTATCGGCGGTACATCGGCGCGAGCTCAGAACCCGACGCGTGGATGCTGATTCCGTTCCTCCTGATGTCGCTCCTCGGGCTCGGCGTCTTCGCCGCGGCGAACGATTATCCGCTGGCCATCCTCTTCGGGTTCGTCACGCTCATCTACCTCGCCGAGTTCCCCGCGAAGTTCGCCAGCCAGCCACAGCCGCGCTGGGAACGCCTCGTGGGTCTCTGGCAGTTCCTGGCTGGATTCTGGCTCGTGTACTTGACGTACGCCACCGCGGTGAACGCCTCGCTCGGCTATCATTGGTGGATGTGAGCGCGTCGATCAGGAGGCTTGGCCACGGCCGCCGGGAACTGTGTTAGCGAGCACCGCGCCCGAGACGGCCGGTCGAGTCGGCATCGCAGGCACGACGACTCGGTCCGAGCAGGCGCAGAAGGGGGATAGCTGTGCGCGTCAAGGCACTGCAGCACAAGCTCGAGGAGCGCGGCGAGGCGGCCGCGCTGATCACGTCTCCGGAGAACATCCGCTACCTCACCGGGTTCTTCACGTGGAACGCGCACGTGCCATTCGCGCTCGCCATTGTGCCGGCCCGCGGAGAGCCCGTCCTCCTCGTCCCTCGCGCCGACGATCTCCTCGCGCACGCGGTGGCCCGCTGCTCGCTTGAGCCGTACGATCCGGGGACCGCGGGGTTCCGGACAACCGCCGAAGCCTGCCGCCGCGTGTTGGAGCGCGCCGGCATCCGCGAGGGAGGGCTCGCGATCGAGTCTGGTGCCCTCTCGTTCGATCGGGTCCGCGTGCTCCAGGACGCGCTCAGTCGCTACCGGTTCGCGGACGGGACGGACGCGCTCGCTGATCTCCGCATGATCAAGGATTCGCAAGAACAGGAGTGGCTGCGCCAAGCGGCGGAGTTGGCGGCATCGGCGATGGCCCAGACCGTATCGCGCGTCCGACCGGGAGTCTCAGAGCTCGAGGTCAAGGCGACGATGGACTTCGCCGCTCATACCGTGGGAGCCCGCCGCTGGCCGACTGCGGTCGTCCAGTGCCAGACCAACGTCGTCTCCGGGCCGAAGCTCAACCGGCTGCACGACGCGGCGACCGGTCGGACCGTGGGGCCCGGTGAAGTCCTCTTCATACTGAGCGACCTCAGCGTACACGGGTACCGAGCGAACATCGGGCGGACGCTGTTTGTGCCGGGAGGCACGCCTCCGGACGACGCTCGGCGTACGCTCGAGTTCGCCACGACCGCCCAACGGGCAGCAATCCGTCACCTCCACCCCGGGAACCCGCTCCGCGAGGCCGTCCAGGCCGCCGACGACGTGCTGGCGGAGGCCGGACTGGCCGGCCGGAGAACTTATCCCATCGTCCGCGGGCTCGGGCTCAGGACCGACGAGCGCCCGAAGGCGGCAGACGCCACGGACCTCGACCGGCCGCTCGAATACGGCATGTGCATGTGCGTGCAGTTGTACATCCGGCAGCCGGACCGGATCGTCGGTCGATCGGACACCGTGCTGGTCACCGAGAAGGGAGCCGAGGTGATCAGCGAACCGGCCGGTGAGCCCTGACGATCTCCCGGAGCGCTGTCCGCGCGCAGGTCGCCGGGCCCAGCGGGTCGGACGCGGTGCCTCCGGCCGACCCGCTCCCGGTTACAACTAGGCGGTCTCGGCCGTGGACAGGTCCCCGATCATGTATCCGTAGTCACCGGGGTTGATGCGACACGGCGTAACCCGGACCAGCACCGTGACGCTAGGCTCAAACGGCGCCCGGAACACCTCGAGTTCCTTAAACGAGTACGGGCTCAGCGTGCGCCCCAGAACCGTCCCCTTGGGCACCTGCACGTTGAGCGCGGTCACTTCCGGAACCAGGAACCCCCCTGCGCGGGGGCGCATGGTGAGCAACGTGCGAAGCACCGTTTGACGCGGAGCGGGCGCCGGTTCCCCGGGGATCATCTTGATCTTGCGCATGATGTTGAGAACGCCAGCGACCCCGCGCTGCACGTACGCCGTCTGGTCGATTGCTCCGCCGCCCAACTCGACTGTCACCGTCGGCACGCCGCGCCCCACGGTATACGACGCCGTGGATCCCCCGTAGCCATACCCACGCGGCGGCCGGAACAGCACCGGTGATCCAAACGCACGCGACAGCTCCTCGGCGTTCTCGATGAACAAATAGTCGACCGTCGCGTACGCGCCGCCGGCGTGGAAATCGACGTAATAGTCGATCTTGTTCAGCACGTGTTCCACGAGCACCCCGGCGAGCTGGTGCGTGAAGAAGCCCTCGCCGCCCCCGGGGAACACGCGGTTGAGATTGTGCATGTCGAGGGGCGTGTTCCGGGTGATCGCCTCGTACGCTAGCGGGTTGGCGACCGGTACGACCAGCAGCCGGCCCCGGAGCTGCGCCGGATCCACCGTCGCCATCAGCCGGTAGAGGATCTCGGTTCCGACTTGCTCGTCACCGTGCAGACACGCCATGAGGCCGAGCGTCGGGCCGTCGCCCGCCTCCCCGCGCAGTTCGTGGATCGGAACGGAAATCTCGGCGCCGCTGGCCAGCGTCCCCACCGGTACCGGCGTGTACGTCGTACGCAACACCATCGTGCCCTCCTCTCTCGTCATGCGCCGTGCACGTGCTGCAATATCGTCCCGCGGAAGGCCGGCGGCTCGTGTCTCGCCGAGCGGCCGAAGGCCGTTACGCCTCCGCGGTCGAGAGATCGCCGATCATGTATCCGTAGTCGCCGGGGTTGATGCGGCACGGCCTGACGAGGACCTCGACCGTTACGCTCGGCTCAAACGGGGCTCGGAACACCTCGAGTTCCTCAAACGAGTACGGGCTGAGGGTGCGCCCCAGGACCGTCCCCTTGGGGACCTCTGCGTTGAGCGCGGTCACCTCGGGCACAAGGAACCCGCCGGCGCGGGGTCTCATGGTGAGCAACGTGCGAAGCACCGTTTGACGCGGAGCGGGCGCCGGTTCCCCAGGGATCATCCCGATCTTGCGCATGATGTTGAGAACGCCGGCGACCCCGCGCTGCACGAAGACCGTCTGGTCGCCCGGCCCGCCACCCAACTCCACGGTGACGGTCGGGACACCCCGCCCTACCGTGTAGGTCGATGCCGATCCGGGATAACCGTACCCCTCCCGCGGCCGGAACAGCACGGGCGAGCCGAACACCCGCGCCAGGTCCTCTGCGTTGTGGATGAACACGTAGTCGACCGTCGGAAGCGTCACGCCGCCGGCGTGGAAGTCGACATAGTAGTCCAGCTTGCTCAGGACGTGCGTCACGATCACCTCGGCCAGTTGGTGCGTGAAGAACCCCTCGCCGCCCCCGGGAAACACGCGGTTGAGGTTCTGCATGTCGAGGGGCGTGTGCCGGCTGATCGCCTCGTACGCCAGCGGGTTGGCCACCGGCACAACCAACAGCCGGCCCCGGAGCTGCGCCGGATCCACTGCGAGGAGAAGCCGGTAGAGGATCTCTGTTCCGACTTGCTCGTCACCGTGGAAACACGCCGTGACGCCAAGCGTCGGCCCGTCGCCCGCCCGCCCCCGCACCTCGTGAACGGGGATTCGCACCTCCACGCCACTGGCCAGGGTCGCGACCGGGACTGCCGTATACGTGGTGCGCATTTCCATCGTCTCATCCCCCTTGCACACGTCGCACCGCCCTCCTGGACAGTATCGGCGTCCGTTCCCGGTCCGTCACGACCGGACGATTATTCACAGGGTGAGCTTCGTGTCCAGGGCGTCTCGCAGCCCGTCCGCGAACAGGTTGAACCCGAGCACGGTGAACGCGATCGCCAAGCCCGGGAAGGTGGCAATGTGCGGAGCCTCCAATAGGTAGTCGCGTCCCGTGCTGATCATCAGGCCCCACGACGCGGTCGGTGGTTGCACCCCGAGTCCCAGGAACGACAGCGCCGCTTCCAGCAAAATCGCGCTGGCCATGTACAGCGCCCCGTAGACGATCAACACGGAGATGCAGTTCGGGAGCACGTGACGGACGATGATCCGCATCGTGCGCGCACCGATCGCCCGAGACGCCTCGATGTACTCCTGGCCCACGACGGTGAGCACCAGCCCGCGAATGACCCGGGCAAACCCCGGCGTCGCCCACAGACCCACGGCGAGGATGATACTCAGCACATTGGCGCCAAGCACGCTCACGACCAGGATGGCCAGCAACAGGTAAGGGAACGCCAAAAGGACGTCGAGCGCGCGCATCGTCAGTTCGTCCGCGACACCGCCCCAGTAGGCCGCGGCCGTACCCAACACGACCCCGAGCACCAGTCCGACGGACACCGACGCCAGTCCGACGACGAGCTCGACCCGGCTGCCGAAGATGAGGCGACTCAGCACGTCGCGGCCGAACTCGTCGGTCCCAAGCCAGTGGTGCACGCTCGGTCCCATCAGTTTCTCCGTGAGGGCTTGGTGGGCGGGGTCGTACGGGGACAGGTACGGCGCGCACACCGCCGTCACCGCAAGCACGCCGAGGATCACCGCCCCGCCCATGGCGAGATGGTTCCGGCGGAACCGCCTCCACATCGCTGCCCCCGGCGTGCGGTACGCCGTGGGCTGCGGCGTTGCCGACGGTCCCCCCTGCACACTGCGGCGCGGCGTGCTCACCGGTAAGCGATGCGCGGGTCGAGGTACGCGTACACGACGTCCACCGCCAAATTCGTGACGACGAACGTCGCGGCGAGTAACAACACCCCGCCCTCCAGCAGAATGTAGTCCCGCGACGAGATGGCCTGCACCAGGAGCCGTCCAACGCCCGGCCACGAGAACACGGTCTCGGTCAGGATCGCGCCGCCCAGCAGCTGCCCCATTTGCAGGCCGAGCACGGTGACGACCGGGATCAGGGCGTTTCTGAGGGCGTGGCGGAACAGCACCGCCCTGCTCTTGACACCCTTGGCATAGGCGGTGCGGACGTAGTCCTCATGCAACACGCCGAGCATCGCCGAACGGGTCACCCGCGCGATCGTTGCGACGCTCGGGATCGCCAGCGTCACCGCGGGAAGCAGCAGATGGATCCAACCGCCGCGACCGCCGCTGGGGAGCCACCGCAGCCACAGGCTGAAGACGAGGATGAACACGATCCCCGTCCAGAACACCGGCATCGACAAACCCAGCAGCGAGATCACGCGGCTGGCCCCGTCGAACAGCGAGCGGTGCCAGCGCGCGGAGAAGACGCCGATCAACACGCCGAACACGATGGTGAGCAGGAGCGCGGCCCCTCCCAACTGCAGCGTCGCGATCCACGCACCCCTGATCTCCTCGGACACCGGGCGTTCGTCCACGATCGACCGCCCAAGGTTGCCGCGTGCCAGCCGCCCCAAGTACTCCCCATAGCGGACGAGGATCGGCCGGTCAAGGTTGAGCTCGGCGCGGAGCCGCTTGACCATGTCCTCCGTCGCACCCTGGCCGAGCATCATCGCCGCGGGGTCGCCCGGAATCACGTCCATCGTCGCCATGACGAGGAAGATGACACCGAGCATGATCAGGATCGCCGCCAGGAGCCTTCGAGCGAGAAAGCGCATCACGTTCGTGCCCTACCCCCGCGGCCGGGTGGTCGCGGGGGCATCCGCGCATCCACGTCCCATGTTACTTCTGCAGCCAGACCCCTGCCACCCGCAGATCGTACTCGACCGGGTGCGGCACGAATCCCTTCACGTACGACCGCGTCGCCGCGACGTTGTTCAGGTTGTAGAACGGCACGAATGGCACGTCCCGGGCGAGCAGATCCTGCGCCTGCGCGTACAGTTGCATCCGCTCCGACACGTTGAGGCTGACCCGCGCCGCCTTCACCAACTTGTCGAACGCCGGGTTGATGTACCGGAATGTGTTCCATCCCGTCGGCGGGATCTGGTCGGATTCGAAACAGTTCACCAAGGTGAAATCACCGTCGCCGGTCAGGTTGCCGTAAGCGGAGAACAGCACGTGGAGATCCAGGGTCGGCGTCCGCAGCGCGTTGACCACAACCGGGTACTCGGGCAACTGGAGGTCGACGCGGATGCCGATGTCTCGCATCTGCGCCTGGAACGCCTGGGCGATTTCGGCATCCTTCGGGAACCGGCCCCGGGAGCCCATCATCGTGAAGGCCAAGGGGGTCCCGCCGCGCTCCAGCATCCCGCCGCTACCGGCGTGATAGCCGACAGACTCCAGCAACGCCCGCGCCGCCTTCGGGTCAAACGGATAGCGCTTGTCCAGGTGCATCGGGGAGTACCCGAAGGTGGTCGGCGTCAGGGCGCTGTCGGCGAGCGTTCCGGCGGACTGCACAAGGTTCGCCTGGATCGCCTTCCGGTCCGTGCCCATCATTACCGCCCGCCGGACGCGCACGTCGTCCATCGGCGGCTGTGTCAGTGTGAGCGAAAGGAACACCGTACGCGTGCCGGTGGCGCTCGCGACCGTGAAATTCGGATCGTGCTGCAGCGCCGGGATCTGGTCGACGAGCGGCACGAGGACCATGTCCGCCTCGCCGGTGCGCAGGGCGATCATTCGGGCGGAGTCGTCGGGGATCACCTGGAAGACAATGCGGTCGAGCCAGGGCTTCTCCCCCCAGTAATCGTCGTTGCGCACGAGCGTGATGTGGTCGCGCGGCTGCCACTCCTCGAACTTGAACGGTCCGGTGCCAACGGGATGCCGCCCGAAGTCATCGCCCCACTTCGCGACCGCGGCCGGGCTGGCCATCCCGCCGTGCACCATGCTCATGTTCAGCAGCAGCGGCGAGAACGGCTCGCTCGTGACGACGTCCACGGTGTAGTCGTCGACCACCTCGAGGCCCTTGATCGGCCCGGCGAAGCTCGCCCAGATGCCGGGCTTGTCCGGGTTGAAGATGCGTGCAAAGTTGGCCTTGATCGCCGCCGCGTCACACACGGTTCCGTCGTGGAACTTGACCCCCCGCCGCAGGGAGAACCGAGCCCGAGTCGGCGTCACGCGCCAGCTCGACGCCAGGCCAGGTTTGATCTTCATGTCGGTGCCGAGGGTAACGAGGGGCTCGTAGATCAACCCGTACACCCAGGACGCCGGCGCGCTGCTGTCTTTGGCCAGGTCGAGCGAGATCGCGTCCACCGGACGCGCGATCGTGAGCGTTCCACCCCGCACCGGGGCCGCGGCTGTCACTTGGGGGAGTGCAAGCGAACCAAGCGCAACACCCGCGAGCGAAGCCGTGGAGCGACGCACGAATTGCCGTCGGGTCATGCCGCTACCTGACATCGGTTACCCCCCGTACTCATAATGTCTCGATACCGATCTTCCCCGCGCGGCTCCCAATGGCCTGCTGGCGGGCGCACACCGGACGCGTCAACGACTCTCCTCACTGGTTGTAGACGGGTATTGGCCCCCTGAAGTCTTGCCATACCTCGTCGCATGCCTTCACCGTCTCCGGGGAAAGCGGCCCTTCTTCGCAGATCGCGAGGTTCTGCTCCAACTGCTCCATTCGCGAGGCACCGAGCAGCACGGAGTCGGCTGCCGTGTGATGCAGCAGCCAGTTGATTGCGAGGCTGGAAAGGCTGCGCCCGGCGTCGGCCGCCACCTTCTTGAGGGCATCGACGGCGGCGAAGGTCTGCGGGTGCCAGTAGCGCCCTCGGTACAGCGAACTGCCCCAGAATGCCGCATCGAAGCGACCGCCCGGCGTGTACGTACCGGGCGAGTGCTTGCCCGTGAGCAGGCCGCCCGCAAGCGCATTGTAGACGATGGTTGAGACGCCCAGGTGCTCGGCCATCGGCAGGTATTCCTGCTCAATGCCTCGCGCCACCAAGTTGTACATCGGCTGGGCGATCAGCGGCGGCCGGTGGCCGTTTTTCTCGGAATGCCACAGCATCTCACAGATTTGCCACGCGGCATAGTTCGAGGTTCCCACGTAACGTATCTTGCCCTGCCGCACCAACGTATCCATCGCCTCGAGAGTCTCTTCGATCGGCACCGCGTAGTCCGGCCGGTGCAAGAAGTAGATGTCGAGATAGTCGGTCTGCAGGCGACGCAGGCTCTCTTCGGCCTGACGGAGAATGGCGGCCCTGGACAGCCCGGACTCGTCCGGGCCTTCCCCCATCTTGTGCCAAACCTTCGTCGAGAGAACGACCCCCTTGCGCTTCCCGAGCAGTGCGTTGCCGAGGATGCGTTCCGCCTCGCCGCTCTGGTAGGCGTTGGCGGTATCGAAGAAGTCGATGCCGGCCTCCATGCAGCGCTCGATCATACGCCCGCCTGTGATCTGGTCGACCGGCCGACCAAATGTCATCGTGCCAAAACAGACGCGCGATACCTTAAGATCCGTCCGAGCCAACTGACGGTATTCCATGATCCCCTCCCTCAAAACCGACCGGTTGCAACGATGGGTCTGTTTCCGCGTCGAACGTAACCGCGGGGGCACAACGCTCGCAGGCGGCGCGGCCTCGCGCGGCGGTCTCGGGGAACAGATTGGTACGCGTCAACCGGGGCGCGGCGATACGCCGGGCATCGGCCCCCGACCGGCCGGTCGCACAGCGGCCCAGCGCGGCTTCGTCGAAGTTGAATCCCAGTCCCGGTGCTGCGGAGCGGAGGAGCGCACCGTTCCGGACAATCCCTACGCCCCTTGCGCCTACGGCACGCATCGCGCCTCCGCCGGTTTGAGCAGGACGAGCACACCCCCTCGTTCGGCGAATCTTCGAGTTCCCGGCAGGGCTACGCGGGTCAGCTCGTCCTCGTGGCTCACGACAAACACCCGCCCCGGCGCGCACACCGCGCCGCGGAGGGCCGTCGGGTCGTCGACCCAGTCCACGTGGTGATCGGTGTAATAAATAAGCGACGAGTAGATATCGAACCGGTAGCCGATGATTCGGTCGCCCGGCCTGAGCGCGGTCCGGATTTCCAGCGCCAGGGGTTTCATGGGCTTCTCGGCCTCGACCACCGGGGTGATCCATGCCACAACGCTGAGCCACGTGACTGCCATTGCCGCGCACAGCGCCGCCAGCGCTGCCAGCCGGGCCCCAGCTGCCCAGAGCACCAGGACCAGCGCGACCCCGGCGACAAGCGCCGCTGCCGGCCAGATCAGGACGTGGCCCACCGCGTGAAAGCGCTGTGGGTAGAGGTGCCCGAGATAGCCACCCACGCCCCAGAGCAAAGCGCCGAGTAGCACCACGAGGAATCCGAGAGAAATCCCGTCCGCCCACCCCACACGCGGCGATCGCCTGGACACATCACACCATGCCGCGACCCCGACGGCCGCCAGCGGGTAGATCGGCAGGACGTAATTCGGCAGCTTCGTGCCCGCGACGGAGTAGAACGCGAAGGTCAGAAGGCACCACAGGGTGACGAACAGGCTGCCGTCGCTGCGCAGCCGCCGGCCGTGGAAGACTGCGGCTGCCGGCCAAAACGCCGTCCACGGAAACGCGCCGACGAGCAGGATCGGCACGTAGTAGTACCAGGGGCCGGCCTGGTTCTCCACGACCCCGAAGAAACGGCCGACGCCGTAGTATCCAAACACGGTCGCCGTGAACGTCCGGCCGTGAAGCCACGTCTCCAGCGCGTACCAGGACAGCCCGACGACGGCGTAGAGACCGATCCCGGACACCCAAGGCACTTCCCGCCACCGGTACCAGGAACCGCGACACGTCACGAACACCGCGGCCACCATCC
>Ga0187781_10002732_pt1 | contig 13351 bp, 9 predicted proteins | sample 0715_SJ02_MP02_2_FD_132447 | JGI IMG/M metagenome (GOLD analysis project Ga0187781, IMG submission 132447) | Tropical peat soil microbial communities from peatlands in Department of Meta, Colombia - 0715_SJ02_MP02_20_MG | ecosystem: Environmental > Terrestrial > Soil > Wetlands > Peat | place...
CAGCGAGCCCCATGCCGTAGGCTGACAGGAGCGAGGACATCGGATGGATCAGCACGCTGGTCATGCCGAGCGCATCGGCGACCAGGCAGGCGTGCTGGCCGCCGGCGCCGCCGAAGCAGTTGAGCGCGTAGCGCATCACGTCATACCCGCGCTGCACCGAGATTTTCTTGATCGCGTTCGCCATGTTCTCGACCGCGATCTTGATGAAGCCGTCGGCGACCTCCTCGCCCGAGCGGCCGTCGCCGATCTCTCTCGCCAGCGCCGCAAACGCCGCGCGCACCGCGCCGGCATCGAGCGGCTCGTCTTGCCGCGGGCCGAAAATCTTGGGGAAGAAATCGGGGATGAGCTTGCCGACCATGACATTGGCGTCCGTGACGGCGAGCGGGCCGCTGCGGCGATAGCATTTCGGTCCGGGATTGGCGGCGGCGGAATCCGGGCCGACACGAAACCGCGCGCCGTCGAAATGCAGGATCGAGCCGCCGCCGGCGGCGACGGTGTGAATGAGCATCATCGGCGCGCGCATGCGCGCGCCGGCGACTTCGGTCTCGTAGGTGCGCTCGTATTCGCCGGCAAAATGCGACACGTCGGTCGAGGTGCCGCCCATGTCGAAGCCGATCAGCCGGGCGAACCCGGCCTGCCGCCCGGTCTCGGCCATGCCGACGACGCCGCCCGCCGGCCCCGACAGGATCGCGTCCTTGCCGCGGAACAGATCAGCGGCGGTGAGCCCGCCCGACGACATCATGAACATCAGGCGCGTCTGCTCTTCACCTCCCCCTGGAGGGGGGAGGTCGCCGCGCGCAGCGCGGCGGGTGGGGGTGACAGCGCGCGCGGTATTCACCCCACCCCGCCCGCCTTCGGCGGGCGACCCTCCCCCTCGAGGGGAGGGTGAAGCGAGCGGCTCTTCATTATTCAGCTCCTCCGCCACTTGCGCGACGTAGCGGCGCAAGATCGGCGAGAGATACGAATCGACCACGGTGGTGTCGCCACGGCCGACGAGCTTGATCAGCGGCGAGACTTCGTGGCTTACGGAAACCTGCGGAAAGCCGAGCTCGCGGGCGAGCGCCGCGATCTGCCGCTCGTGCTCGCTGTGGCGGTAAGCGTGCATCAGCACGATGGCGACGGCGCCGATGCCGTCCGCCTTGGCGCGCCCAAGCTCGGCGCGCACAGCGTCGAGATCGAGCGTGCGCTCGATGGTGCCGTCGGCGCGCACGCGCTCGTCGACCTCGACGACGCGCTCGTAGAGCATGTCCGGCTTGACGATGTGCTTGGCGAAGATTTTCGGCCGCGCCTGGTAGCCGATGCGCAGCGCGTCGCGGAAGCCCTTGGTGATGAGAAGGAGCGTGCGCTCGCCCTTGCGCTCAAGGAGCGCATTGGTCGCGACCGTCGTTCCCATCTTGACCGCGCCGATGCGCGCCGTCGGGGTCGGCTCGCCAGGCGCGAGGCTGAGGAGGCGCCGGATGCCTTCGACCGCCGCGTCACGATAGGCTTCGGGATTTTCCGAAAGGAGCTTGTGCGCGGTGAGCCTGCCGTCCGGGCTCCGGCCGATCACGTCGGTGAAGGTGCCGCCGCGATCGATCCAGAATTCCCAAAGCCCCGGCATGCGATCCATGGGCCTCAAGATACATGCCGGTCATTCCCGCGAAAGCGGGAATGCACCGTACTCTCCGTCATTGCGAGCCAACGGGTCCGGCCCGAAGTGGCCGGCCCGATGACAGGCTCCGCGAAGCAATCCAGCCAGCGACCAAGCCTGGATTGCTTCGTCGCTTCGCTCCTCGCAACGACGTGGATCGGCGTGCGTGCCTCGCTTACTTGTCCCGCGCCAGGATGCCGGCGATGGTCCTGATCTCGTTGCGCGCATATTTGGGCAGGCCGGCGCTGATCGATTCGCCGGAATTGAACGACGATTTCCCCATCAGCACCTGCGCCGGCACCAGATTGCGCAGCACCGGCACGTTCTCGAATTCTTTCTTCTTCTCGAGCACGCCCGCCTCGATCGCAAGCGCCATGAACGCGGTGACCACGGTCTTCTTGGCGTCGGCCGGATCGGCCTGGAACACGGCGAGGAACTTGCCGAACTTCATGATCTGATTGATGTAGAACAGATTCTGCTCGAGCGCGCCGACGACCGGCGCATCGAGCGCAGTCAGCTCTTTGAGCCCGGCCTGATCGACCTCAGCGGCGGAAAGCGCCGACAGCTCGCTCTGGAAATCGATGTGGTCGGAGATCTTCTTGGCGCTGTCGCGCAGCTTGTTGGCAAGCAGGATGCCGATCGGGATCTTGCCCTCGAGCTTGTAGATCGACTCGATGCAAATCAGCGCCGCGCGGCCGCTGCACCATTTGCGCTCCGGGTTGTCGTTGCCCAAGCCGTGCTGATCGGTGAGCGGCAGCACGTCGGTCGCGGCAATGACCTTGTGCTTGATCGCCGGATCGATGCGCTCGAGAAACGGCAAGGTCACATAGCGCGTGAGGTCGAGCGCCGCCGGCGGCTTGTCGAGGGCAAAACGCGCCTGCGCGACATACATGTCGAGCTTCTGGATCGCCGGGCCGGCCTCCGCCTTCGCTTCGGGCTTGGAGTCGGCCTTGGACTCGGACTTGGCATCGGGCTTGGCGCCGGTCTCGGCGCCGGCCTTGGCCGCGCTTTCGTCGGGCGGCTCGGTATAGCCGGGAAACAGCGACAAGAATTTCTTCTCGTTCGGGCGGCTGCGCGCCCAGTCCTCGAAATGGATGAGATCGATCTCGCCGGCGGCGGCGCCGGCGGCCTGGTCGCTGAAGGCGATGACCCCGGGCTTGAGCTGCGCCACGTCGAAGCTTAACGCCGAGCCGACGTCTTCGATGCGGAAATCCTGCGCGCCGGCGGCGCTCAACGAGCCGAGCCAGCCGACCAGCACGATGGCGTGCCGCATCCACATTCGCAATTGCTCTCGGCGGCCTGGGTTCAGTTGAAGCGTCCGCCCCAGAAATAATCGGGATCGCGACGCGCGCGCGTGCGCGGGTCCTCGGGATCGGTCGGCGCGAACAGGCCGCGCGCCATCGGTCGCGGCGCCTGCGGCTGCGGCGCCGGCTGCCAGCCCTGCGAAGGATAATAGGAGCGCCCCGCCGACCAGCCGCCCGGCGCGCCGGGGCCCCAGTTGCCCCAATTGCCCCAGCCTTGGTCCGGCGACTCTTCAGTCCGCGAAAGATAGGCGTCCTCGCGCGACACCAGCTGATATTGGGTCTCGTCGTATTTGCCGTCGGGGCCGAGCCGGAAATGCTCGACGAATCCGCCGCGCCCGCTCGTCACCCGGTCGCCGCTCACATAGTCGATCGGCAGATCGATCAAATGGCGCTGCGCCTCCGCCGAGGGCCCGCTGAGCGGCGCCTTGGGCGCGATCCCTTGCGCCCACACCGCCTCGATGATCGGCTCGAAGATCGGCAAGGCGACGCGCGCCCCGGTTTCGCTGGTGCCGAGCGAGCGCCGCTTGCCGTCGCCATTGTCGTAGCCGACCCACACCGCAACGGTCACGTCATTGGTGAAGCCGATGAACCAGCCATCGACCGAATCCTCCGTCGTGCCGGTCTTGCCGGCGACATAGGGCGACAGCGAAGCGATGGCGCGCGCGGTCCCGCGGGCGACCACGCCCTGCAGCATGGTCTTGAGCTGATAGAACGAGGTGCGGTCGGCGGCGCCGATCCAAGGCAGCGGATTGTTCGGATACTGGTAGATGGTCTTGCCGTCGGCCTCGATCGAATCGATGGCGTGCGGCTGCGGCCGCGCGCCCTCGTTCGCCACCGCGGCATAGAAGGCGGCGAGATCGATCATGCGCACCGGCTGGGCGCCGAGCACGAACGGGTAGTAGCGCACGCAGTCGGTGTAGATCTTGGCCGCGACCGCGGTGGCGCAGACATCGTCGAGGCTCTGCTGCGGCTGCTGCTCGATGCCGCCGTCGAGGAGCCGCGCCGTGATGACGTTGCGCGAATATTCGAGCCCGCGCCGCAGCGTAAAGATGCTGCCGGAATTATAGTCGGCGTTGCGCGGGCTCCAGAAATCCTCGGCGCGCGCGAAGCCGCCCTCCTCCCGCGCGATGGTTTCGCGGCTGTCGCCGGCGGCGCTGGTGATCGGCGGCAGCGTGATCGGCTCGTCGCGAATGAGCGTGTTCGGCTGCAGACCCTTCTGCAGCGCGGTGAGATAGGTGATCGGCTTGATCGCCGAGCCGGGCTGGCGCTGCGTCTGCGCCGCGCGATTGAGCTGGCTGAGCGGGTAGGAGAAGCTCCCGGCCATGGCGAGGATGCGGCCGGTCTTGTTCTCCAAAACCAGCGCCGCGCCTTCGACCGTCGGCCGTACCCGCAACTGCGCCACCGCGCCGCCGCCCGCGGGCGCAGGTGCGACGCCCGAAGCCGCCGCGCCCTTAGATTTGGGCGGCGCTTTCGGCGCCCTCCCCTCGATGACGCGGACATAGATCACGTCGTAGAGGCTGAGGCCGCGCCTGATCTGCGGGCTAAAGGCCATCAGCGGCAGGACGCGGCCGTCGGCGAGGCCGACGCGAATCGCGTCGTCACCGCGCTGTTTGCCGCCCTTCTGCACCACGACGGCCTGGTCCCAGTGCACGTCATAGAGCGGCAGCCGCAAATTCTGCAGCGCGCGCTGCCAGGCCGGCGCATCAGCATTCTTGTCGGCAGCGAGTTTCTGCACCGCGTCGGCGATGTTGGCTTCCGGACCGCGAAACTGCATGCGGCCGGAGGCGATCTCGTAATGCGCCAGGCCCTCCTGCAACGCCGCCTCGGTGTCGCGCTGCAACGTCGCGTTGACAGTCGAATGCACCGTATAGGGTTGCGCGGTCAGGCTCTCGACGCCGTCGGCCTTGGCCTCGCGGCCGAGATAATCGACATAGTGGAAGCCGCTGTCGCGGTGCGGCCGCTCGAAGGCGACGAGCTTCGGCGGCGCGGCCAGCGCCTCCTCCTTCTGCCCGGCGGTGATGACGCCGTCCTCCAGCATGCGGCCGAGCACGTAGGTGAGACGCTCCTTAGCGCGGTCGGGATGGCGGTCGGGATTGAAGAAGCTCGGACCCTTGAGCAGGCCGGCGAGCATCGCGCCTTCGGCCAAGGTCAGCGTCTTCGCCGATTTGCCGAAATAGCTGCGCGCCGCCATCTCGACGCCCCACGAGCCGCGGCCGAGATAGGCGGAGTTGAGGTAGAGCGCGAGGATTTCCTGCTTGCTCAGGGCGCCTTCGAGCCGCGAGGCGACGATCATCTCGCGGATCTTACGCTCATAGGTCACGTCCTCGCCGACCAGGAGGTTCTTCACCACCTGCTGGGTGATGGTCGAGCCGCCCTGCGGCCGGCCGGGTTCGGCGAGATTGCCGATGAAGGCGCGGATGATGCCGCGCTCGTCGACGCCGTGATGCTGGAAGAAGCGCCGGTCCTCGGCGGCGATGAAGGCTTTCTGCACGAAGTCCGGAATATCGGCGAGCGCGACCCAAACGCGGCGGTTGCCGGGCTCGAACACGTCGGCGAAATTATTGCCCTTGCCGTCGAGCACCGCGGTGAGGCTCGGCAGCTTGCGCCCCTTGAGCCGGGTATGGTCCGGCAGATCGGCGGCCGCGTTGTTGAAGAAGGTGATCACCGCGGCGAGGTCGACCGGGCTCGCGACAGTCTCGTTCTTGCAGAAGCGGCGGTAGGCGGTGTTGAGGTCGCTGAAATTGATGCCGTGGAAGGCCTTGATGTCGGCGCCGGCGCCGAGCGCCTTCGGGTCGTCGAGTGCGGTCGCGATCAACTCGTCGAGGTTGATCGACTCGATGTCGAAGGCCTGGCGCATATGGGCGCAGCCGGCGCGCAGGATCTGCACCACTTCGTCCTGGTCGCGCGCCGGATCGAACTGGGTCTTCACCGCCTGCGGCTGGGTCAGCACCTCGCTGAGCGCGAGCGCAGTGGCAAAAATCTTGACCAGGATGCTTTCCATTGCAGGACGGCGGGCACTGCCGATTCGAGGGACGCGGTGGCGGGACGCTGCGGGGCCACTTAAGCGATATGACGCTTTAGGGATATAGCGTCAGACCTATTCATGACACCCTTACAATCCTTACAAAAAGACTTTTTTGCGGGTCTTTTGTGCCGCGTCCGGGCGGGTATTCGCCGGCCCGCTCGCACCTGCGCCAACGCATTGGGCCGCGTCCGGTTCGACATCGGCTCGAGCGCCAAATCTGGTCGCCAAGCGGATTGAAAGCCCCGCGGCTTGCTCATTTTTCGGCCGGCGCCAGGGCGGCGAAATGCCCCCGCCCCTGCAGGAAGCCGAGGAGGACGAGGCTCGGCAGGCCCGCCGCCGCACAGATCGCGAAAAAGGCCGGCCAGCCGGTGGCGGCGGCGATGAAGCCCGCCCCCGACGACAGGTAGGTGCGGCCGAAGGCCGCGAGCGCGGTCAGGAGCGCGAACTGGGTCGCGGTATGCAGCGGGTTGCGGCAGAGCGCCGACAGGTAGGCGACGAAGATCACCGTACCGATGGCGCTGGTGAAGTTCTCGACCACGATGGCGAAGGTGAGCCAGGCGGCGTCGCGCCCGACGACGGCCTGCCAGGAGAACGCCAACGCCGAGACCGCCTGCAGCACGCCGCCGATCCACAGGCTCGCGGGCAGCGAATAGGCGCGCGCCACGAAGCCGCCCGCGAAACCGCCGACGAGGGTCGCCGCGAGGCCGACGCCCTTGATGATCGCCGCATATTCGTTGCGCGAGAAGCCGAGATCGATCACGAACGGGGCGGTCAGCGCGCCGGCGAGCGCATCGGTGAACTTGAACAGAACCACGAAGGCGAGCGCGTAGAGCGCGAGGTCGCGGCTGAGGAACTCGGCGAAGGCGCCGGCGGCCGCGGTGACGACGCGCTTAAGCGGGTTGTCGTGCGCGACCGCGGCTTCGTGCGCGGCCGCCGCCTCGGCGGAGCGCTGCGGCTCGGCGGCAAAGAGCGTCGTCGCGACGCCGATGAGGACGAGCGCCGCCATCACCGCATAGCCGGCGCTCCAGGACGCGTGGTGATCGAGGCCGAGCAACGACTGGAAGCCGCTGACCAGGAACAGCGCGCCGGCGGTCGAGGCGAGCATGCCGATGCGGTAGGCGGCGACGTAGGACGCCATACCGGCCGCCTGCTCGCTTTCGTCGAGGCTCTCGACGCGGAACGCATCGACGACGATGTCCTGCGTCGCCGAGGCGGTGGCGACGAGAAGCGCGCCGACGGCGACGATAAGCGGCGAAACGGCGGGATCGCAGGCGCCGAGAAAGACGATCGCGGCCATGAGGAGAAGCTGTGCCAACAGGAGCCAGCCGCGGCGGCGGCCGAAGCGCCGCGACAGCACCGGCACGTCGAGCGCGTCGACGAGCGGCGCCCAGAGGAATTTCACCGTGTAGGGCGTGCCGACGAGCGCAAACAGGCCGATGGTGCCGAGATTGACGCCGACTTCGCGCATCCACACCAGAAGCGTCGAGCCGGAGAGCGCGAGCGGCAGGCCGGAGGAGAAGCCGAGAAACGCGACGATGAGCACGCGCCGCTTGAGATAGACGGCGAGCGTCTCCGCGACCGAGCGGCGACGCAAAGCTCCGGTACTGTCGGCGGCGTCAGGCGTCACGGCCATGCGCATGGCCTAGTCGATTAGACAATGCCTCGCCATTGTCATTCCGGGGCGGCCCGAAGGGCCGAGCCCGGAATCCATAGTCACAGCACGTAAAGTCGTGCACCGGGGTCAAAATCCTCGTGTTTCGTGGCTATGGTTTCCGGGCTCCTCGCTTTGGCGAGGCCCCGGAATGACGGCTATTCGCCGGCCTCCAGCCGGCGCACCTGCCCGGTAATCATATTGCCCTGCTCGGCCGCTTCGCCGCCGAGCTCGACCTCGCGAATGCGCTCGCCGCGCGCCTCGATCTTGTCGACCGAGATGAGCGCTTGGCGGATGTCCTCGTTCGACTGATTGAAATGGCTCTGCAGCTTGCGCACGCGCTCGCTGAGAAGGCCGACGTCCTTCATCAGAAGCCCGACCTCGTCGCGGATCTCCCCGGCGGCCTCGCGCATGCGCGCGTCCCGCTGGATCTGCTGGATGACGTGGATCGCGATCATCAACAGCGAAGGCGAGACGATGACCACCTTGGCGCGGAACGCCTTCTGCACGATGTCGTCGAAGCGGTCGTGCAACTCGGCATAGACCGATTCCGAGGGCACGAACATGAAGGCCAGCTCCTGGGTCTCGCCGGGGATGACGTATTTGCCGGCGATGTCGGTGACATGGCGGGCGACGTCGCCGCGCAGGCGCTGCGCCGCGGCCTTGCGCTCCTCGTCGGACTTCGCCTCGCGATAGGCGGTGACCGCTTCGAGCGGAAATTTGGCGTCGATCACCAAGGGCCGCTTGTCGGGCAGGAACACGCAGCAGTCCGGCCGGGTGCGGTTCGACAGCGACGGCTGGAAGGCATAGGCGCCTTTGGGCAGGCCGTCCTGGATGATCGCCTCCATCTGGCCCTGGCCGAAGGCGCCGCGCGACTGCTTGTTGGCGAGGACGCTCTGCAGCGAGGTCACCTGGGTCGCAAGCTCGGTGATGTTCTTCTGCGCTCGGTCGATCACCGCGAGCCGCTCGTTGAGCCGCTGCAGATTCTCGGCGGTGTTCTGCTTGGTCTTCTCGAGCGAATCGCCGAGCCGGTGCGAGACCGAATCGAGCCGGTCGTTGACCGTATGCTGCAGCTGCAACTGGCCTTTGGCGAGGAGGCCGATCATGGCCTCGAGCCGTCCGGCGGCGTCGCTCTGCTGCCGCGCCAATTCGTCCATCACCGCGGCCTGCGCCGCTGCCGGATGGCGTTCGCGATAGAGCATCGCCGTGATGACGCCGATCGCCAGCACGACGACCGCCGCGCAGGCGACGACGACGGCCAAAACCGCGATGACATTGGGGCTCGCGACCATGCGCTGGTTCTACGTGATTCGCTTGAGGCCCTGACGGCGAAGCCAGAACGAACAGGGAACATGCTTAACGGATTCGTGCCGGGGCGCGCAACTAGGCGCGCGCATTGACCGGGCATTATGCACCGCCTACATCGCCGCCCATGACAGCGCGCGAGATCATCATACTTCCCGACAAGCGGCTGCGGCTCGTTTCCGAGGCGGTCAAACGCATCGACGCCGGCGTGCGCAAGCTGGTCGAGGACATGTTCGAGACCATGTATGCGGCGCCCGGCATCGGGCTTGCCGGCATCCAGGTCGGCGTCGCCAAGCGCGTCGTGGTCATGGACCTGTCGAAGAGGGAGGAGGACCACAAGCCGCTCGTCTTCATCAATCCAGAGATCATTTGGGCCTCGGAGGAGAGGACCACCTACGAGGAAGGCTGCCTGTCGATCCCCGAATACTACGAGGAGGTCGAGCGGCCGGAGCGGGTCAAGGTCAAATATCTCGACCTCGACGGCAAAACGCACGAGATCGAGGCCAAGGGCCTGTTCGCGACCTGCATCCAGCACGAGGTCGATCACACCAACGGCGTCCTGTTCATCGACCATATCTCCAAGCTCAAGCGCGACCGCGTCACCAAGAAGTTCATCAAGGCGGCCAAGACGGGGAACAAGGCCGGGAACAAGACCGCGAAGACGACGAAGACGGTGGAGGCGTGATTGGCGCTCCCTCTCGTGTTCATGGGCACGCCGGATTTCGCCGTGCCCACGCTCATCGAGATCGTCGGCGGCGGCCATGAGGTCAGAGCGGTCTATACCCGGGCGCCGCAGCCGGCCGGGCGCGGGCTTGAGCCGCAGCCGAGCCCGATCGCGCGCCAGGCCGAGCGGTTTGCGCTGCCGGTGTTCACGCCGAAATCATTAAAGGGCGCCGACGCGGCGGCGGCGATGCGCGCGCACGGCGCCGAGGCCGCCGTGGTCGTCGCCTACGGACTCATTCTGCCGAAGCCGGTCCTCGACGCCTTCCCGCTCGGCGCGTTCAACCTCCACGCATCGCTGTTGCCGCGCTGGCGCGGCGCGGCGCCGATCCATCGCGCCGTCATAGCCGGCGACACTGAGACTGGCGTCATGGTGATGAAGATGGAGGAGGGGCTCGACACCGGCCCGGTCGCGCTTGCCGACCGCGTGCCGATCCCCGCCGACGCGACGACCGGCGACATGCACGATGAGCTCGCGCGGCGCGGCGCCGACCTGATGCTGCGCGCGCTCGCGGCGCTGGAAAAAGGCGCGCTGCAACTGACGCCGCAACCGGCGACCGGCGCGACTTACGCCAACAAGATCGACAAGAGCGAGACGCGTATCGATTGGACGCAATCCTGGCAAACCGTCCACAATCATTGCCGCGGGCTGTCGCCCGCTCCCGGCGCCTGGTACGAATTGCCGGGCGCCGGCCGGGTCAAGGTTTTGCGCACCACGAGAGGAACCGGCGAGGGCGAGCCCGGCCGCGTGCTCGACGATCGTTTGACAATCGCCTGCGGCACCGGCGCGGTACGGCTCCTCGAGCTGCAGCGCGCCGGACGGCAGCCGATGTCGGCGGAAGAGTTTTTGCGCGGGATGCCGATCCTGCGGGCGAGCGTGCTGATCTGAGCCGGCGTTCGCGCCTGATCCCTACGCCGCGTGAAAGCCGGCCCAATGATGCCGCCGCGATTCGACATACTCGGCGAGGTCGGCGTCGGTGACCCGCACCAGATCGGTGTGGCCGAAGCCTTGCGAATAGTCGAGGATCGAAACGATCTCGGGCGTGATCCGCATGAGCGGCACGGCGGCCGGGTCGGGCCGCGGCATGACCTTGTATTCGGGATAGCGCCGCAACAGGATCTCGGCGACGTGATCGATCTCGCCCGGGTCCGCCGCCTCGACCGCGCGGGCCGCGATTGACAGCCCCTTGATCTGCAGCGGCTGCGGATAATCGTTGGCGATGGCGAGCGATACCCGCGGGTCGCGCGCGACGTTGGCGAATTTCTGGCTTTCGCGCCCGATCAGACAATAGATGATGAGCCCGTCATTGGCGTAGCCGACGACGGTCGCCTGCGGCCAGCCATCGGGACGATTGGTCGCGATCGTCATGATCCGATGATGGTCGAGAAGATCGATGATCTGCCGCTTGAATTGCCGTTTCATGGCACACCCTGTGACGCAAACTTCTGCGCCATCACGCGTAACCGAGATGGCGCGCCGGCACTTTGAGATGGATCAACATGCCCCGTTACAAGCTCACCATCGAGTATGACGGCACGCCGTTGGTCGGCTGGCAGGTGCAGGACAACGGGCCCTCGGTGCGGGGCCTGATCACCGATGCGATCTCTGCCTTCGCCGGAGAGCGCCCGGCGCTGCAAGGCGCCGGCCGCACCGACGCCGGCGTGCACGCGCTCGGCCAGGTGGCGCATGTCGATCTCGCCAAGGACTGGGACGACGACACCGTGCGCGACGCGCTCAATTTTCATCTGCGCCCGCAGCCGATCGCGATCCTCGCCGCCGCGCATGTAGCCGACGATTTCGACGCCCGCTTCTCGGCGGTGAAGCGCCACTATCTCTATCGCATCAGCAACCGCCGCGCCGATCTCGCGCTCGAAATCAACCGCGCCTGGCGCGTGCCGCGGCCGCTCGATTGCGCGGCGATGCAGAAGGCGGCACAACTGCTTGTCGGTCGGCACGACTTCACCACCTTCCGCGCCGCCGAATGCCAGGCGAAATCGCCGGTGAAGACGCTCGACCGCCTCGATGTGGCTCGCAACGGCGACGAGTTGCGCATCACCGCCTGCGCGCGCTCGTTCCTGCAGCACCAGGTGCGCTCGATGGTCGGCTCGCTCGTCCATGTCGGCGAGGGCAAATGGAGCGTCGAGGATCTTGCGGCCGCACTGGCGGCGCGCGAGCGCAGCGCCTGCGGCCAGGTCGCGCCGCCGCAGGGACTTTATCTGGTGCGGGTGGAGTATTGAGGAGTCATTCCGGGGCGCGCGAAGCGCGAGCCCGGAATCCATAACCGCTGGCTTTCCGGAACAATCTCCCGCGCATTTTCCGTTAGGACGGTAATTATGGATTCCGCGCTCCGGCCTTTGGCCGGCTCCGGAATGACCTCACTCAAAATACTTCTCGATGATCCGCCGGTAGATCGCCGTCAGCGTGACCAAGTCTGCGACCGGCGCGCATTCGTCGACCGCGTGCATGGTCTGCCCGACGAGGCCGAATTCCAGCACCGGGCAATAATCCTTGATGAAGCGCGCGTCGGAGGTGCCGCCGGAGGTCGAGAGCTTCGGCTTGCGGCCGGTCACCTCGGCAATGGCAGCGGCGGCAAGCTCGGTGAACGGGCCGGGCTTGGTCACGAACACATCGGCGTTCGAAGGTTGCCAGTCGAAGGCAAAATGCACGCGGCCGGCGGCGGCGGCCTTGGCGCAGTGTTCGAGCAAAGTCTTCAGCGCGGTCTGGTTGTGGCGGTCGTTGTAGCGAATGTTGAAGCGCGCGCGCGCCTCGCCGGGAATGAGGTTGACGGTCGTATTGCCGACATCGACCGAAGTGAATTCGAGGTGCGAGGGATCGAACTGGTCGCTGCCGTCGTCGAGCGGCGCCTGCAGCGCAGCGATCAACGTCACCAGGCCGCGGATCGGGTTGTCGGCGCGGTCGGGATAGGCGACGTGGCCCTGGCGGCCGCGCACGACCAGCGTGCCGCTGAGCGAGCCGCGGCGGCCGGCCTTGATGGTGTCGCCCAGCACCTCGACATTGCTGGGCTCGCCGAGAATGCAGTGATCGAAGCTTTCGCCGCGCTCGGCCGCCCATTTGAGGAGCTTCGGCGTGCCGTTGACCGCGATCCCTTCCTCGTCGCCGGTGATGAGGAGCGAGATCGAGCCGCGCTTCGGTGTGCCGCCCTGAGCGGCGAGATAATCGAGCGCCGCGGCGGCAAAGCAGGCGATGCCGCCCTTCATGTCGACGGCGCCGCGGCCGTAAAGCCTGCCGTCTTCGACGTCGCCGGCGAACGGCGGGTGCTGCCACGCCGCCTCGTCGCCCGGCGGCACCACGTCGGTGTGACCCGCGAACACGAGATTGGGCCGCTCGGTGCCGATGCGGGCGTAAAGGTTCTCGACCGGCGCGGTGCCGGGCTCGGCGAACGTCGTGCGATGCACGGTGAAGCCCGCTTTCTCCAGCACGCCTTGCAGATAGGCAAGCGCCCCGCCCTCTTCCGGCGTGACCGAGCGGCAGCGGATGAGATCGCGTGCGATGGCGACGGGATCGGCGGTCATCACCGACAAACTAGCTTGCGCGCTCAATTGCTGGCGAGTGGGTCAGGCCCGTATCGATTCGGGCCTGGCGTGCCGCGCAGGCAGCCCAACTCGATGAAGGCCCAGATACCGATCGCGGACGCGACCGCACCGAACAACCCGATGCCGAGCCAAGAATCCGTCGCCAGGGTGACGCCGGCGCC
>Ga0187781_10002735_pt1 | contig 13349 bp, 13 predicted proteins | sample 0715_SJ02_MP02_2_FD_132447 | JGI IMG/M metagenome (GOLD analysis project Ga0187781, IMG submission 132447) | Tropical peat soil microbial communities from peatlands in Department of Meta, Colombia - 0715_SJ02_MP02_20_MG | ecosystem: Environmental > Terrestrial > Soil > Wetlands > Peat | place...
ATACACCCTCCTTTTACTTCATGTCTGGCTGGCGGCTAATCTTGTTCATTGCATTCGCCCTCGGGGGATCGGTGGCCGCGGGCGCCCTTACCAAGCGAGTGTGGGGGTCGGCAGTGATCCAGTGGGGGGCGGTGGCGAGTTGCATGCTCCTCTTCTTCTATCTCTGTGACCCGAGGGTCTGCTTCTCTGCCGGACCCGATGGCCTCGAGCCCCTGCGACTAGGCGTGTTTCTGGGCTCCATCTCGTTTTCAGGCGTCACCCTGGGGGTCGCGGCGCGGCACGGGAACGAATCCTCCTCCTCAATGCTTGCGGGGGGGTTCTTCGGCATCGTCGCGATAGGGTTCTATCCCGTTGTGTTCACTTTCGCGGGTGCCAAACTCCTCAGCCCCTTCGCTCCCTGGGCGTCGGGGGCGATCCTTGCAGTCGCGGCGTTCCCGGTCTCCGTCACGACCGCCATCAGGGGCGGTACGAGGAGAGGGGCATTGCTCCCGGTCCTGTCCATGGGGTTCCTGCTCCTGATCTCGTTCGGAATTGCGGTGGCGTATCTGCAGAGCGTCCTGGTGGACATAGGGGTCCTAGTGCTCTGCGTCGTCGCCGCGGCCATGGCCGGAGCCGAGTTGACCAGGAAGAGGAAGGGACTGGTAATCGCGCACAGATCCAAGTTCTCCGTCCTGCTCGCTCTCGGGATTGTGTTTGTGCTCGCTCTGATGCTCCTGACGACCCCGGACGCCGTCAACGGTGTGGTTCCAGCTCCCGGGTCGACGACGGGTTTCAGTCAGGGAACCCCCGTCTATTCGGGAGCTTTCATGGAAGGGCCCGCGGGGCATTCAGAGGGAGCGGGGGTCACCGTCAGCTTCGCTGGGACGAACTCCTCATCCATCCAGCCTGACAACTACCTTTCTGCGGGAATGGGCATACACGCGGCGGGGTGCTGCGTCGACGGAATTGACTACTCCTACAGATACGACCTGATACTCTTCCGCTCCGGGAACGAGTCCATGCTGGCAACGGCCTGGGAAGTGTGCGACGACAACGCGGCCTGCGGAGGACACTCCTGGAAGGTCCTGATGTACTCACACGTGCTGAGCCTTGGGAAAGGAGACCTCGACGGGAACACGACTTTGAGGATGACGTGGTTCCAGGGCGCAGGCGGTTCGGGGGTCCTTTGGTCGTATTCGGAGCCGGGTCAGGGGGTTCGCAACTTCACCTCGTTTGCACCCCCTTCTGCAGAGAACCGCGATTTCAACACCGGTGTATTGGAGGGGGGGACGCTCAACTCCGGCCAGAAGGCTAGCTATTTCTTTCAGTTCGGCGTGATGAGCCGCTACTCCATAGGGCACGGTGGATGGAGGGTCGTCTTGACCTGCCCGTCGGTCCAGAACGTCACCTGGGCATGCGTGAACCACGCCATGACGCTCGACGGCAGCCAGTCCTTTTGGAAGATCTTCTGGAGATGGGGAGAGGACTACCAGGGTATGTCCGTTAGCAGCCCGCGGCCAGGAGAAATCGAGTTCGGATATGCGAACGAATCCACGCCAAGCTTCCAACAACTCTGGTAGCAGGCAGTCGAGGGGCGTTGCGTCGGGCCTCGGTATATTTCGGGGAACAGTTTCTGGTTTTGGTGGGGATATGTTTTTAAGATAAATTCAGCGGACATGTTTTTAACAAAAAGTTGGTCGACACTCGCACGCAGCCCGTATCACGAGCGGGCGTTGCGGCGCCGAGGTTTTCGGACAGAGAGTTGTACAGCCTAGCCGAAAAGTATGGCACGCCGTACTTTCTGATGGATGAGAACACTATGAGGAGGAAGGTCGCCGACATGGAGCAGGCATTCGCAGATTTCAAGGGCGCCTACCGCGTCGCCTACTCCGTCAAAGCGAACTTCAACCCTTCCGTGATCAAGACCTTCGCAAGCGAGGGGATACTCTTCGACCTCACGGCTCCCGGCGAGCTCCTCTTCACTCTGAAGTCCGGAGGGACCGCCGAGAACGTGATGTACACGAGCATCACCGAGACCACCGCCGAGTACGAAGAGGTCCTCAGAACGGGAGTGAGGCAGATCGTCGTAGCCAGCTACAACGGCCTTCTCAACCTGGCCGAAGCGGCTGTGAAGGTGAACGTCGCCGTAAAGACGATGATAAGGGTGAACCCCGAGGTTCACGTCCATGCTGAACTGAGAGGGTCGGTGGGGCACGGGAAGTTCGGGCTTCAGTTCGATGGTCCCGGCCAGGACACCGCCCTCGTGGTGCTGAAGAAGGTCCTCGACACTCCCCTCCTCCAGTTCGAGGGTTTCCACTTCCATCTCGGGAGCCAAATCGAAGACCCTGCCTGCTACGCGGAAGCCATCGAGAAACTCGAGGCGTTCATCCTCGATGCCAGAAGGCAGGTCGGGGAATTCCACGTGAAGACCGTCGATATTGGAGGGGGCCTCCCAGCACCCTATGGAAGAAAAGTACAGACTCCGAAGGACATGGCGCTGAGGATTGTCGGCCAGCTGAACAGCCTCATCGAGAGCTTAGGGGACAGGTTCACCCTGGTGTCGGAAAGCGGCAGGTACCTCACTGCAGAGTCCACCGTCCTCGTTTCCAGAATCGTGAACACGAAGAACTTCGGCGAGAGCAAGTACGTGTACCTCGACGCCGGTTACCATGTACTTCTGGACTCGGCGCTTCTCCGACACGAGTATCCGGTGGAAGTGATCCCAGGGGGGAGGCCTTCCTCGGAGAGGATAGTCCTTGTCGGCAGGCTCTGTGACCCGCTCGACGTCTTCCCCACCTCCGGCAGGTCGAAGCTTGGAGGCGCCGAGGCAGGAAAGCTCGTCGTGTTCAGGGACGTCGGAGCCTATTCCATCGTCATGAACATGCCGTTCCACAGCCAGCCGAGGCCCTACGTCCTGATCCGAAACGGGCGGGGCAATTTCTCGGTCGCCCGCAGAGGACAAGATTTCAATCGCCTCTTCCTCGACGAAGGCGGAGACTGCCTGCCTTCTTAGAAATGTCCAAGAACTGATTCCTGGGGGATGTCTGCCGATGCGGGCAGCCAGGGTCTTGTTGAGAGCCAGTGATGGCCGGCGGATTATCATCCGGCCGCTAAAGAGGGACGACATTCTTCCGTTGATGAGATTCGCCAACACGCTCTCGAGAGAGAAAGAAACTAACCAGGACCTCGGGATAGTCTCTCTGGACAAGAGAGTGGCGAAAGAGGAAGAACTAGAATTCCTGAATCGAATCATCGCCGGGAGGAGGACGAAGGACGAGATCAGCCTCGCGGCGTTCGATGGCGCAAGGATGGTCGGTCATTGCCACGTGTCCAGACGGAGGCAGCGGGACGTAAGGCACACAGGAATCCTCGGCATCTCCGTGATAGACGGGTACAGGGGGCTCGGAATTGGAAGCAGGCTTACAGCGGAGGTCCTCGAACAGACCCTTAGGGTGGGGGTATGGCTCGTTGAACTCGAGGTCATGGGGATAAACGAAGCCGCCATCGGGCTCTACGAGAAGATGGGATTCCGAAGAGCAGGCGTCATACCGAACAAGATTCTGAGAAAAGGGAGGCACATCGACATCGTCGTCATGTACGCCGACCTCAGGGGAAGCGATAAATTCCTCTCGCCGGCGCGCCGGGAAGTTGACACTCGAAGTTATCATCGGACCCATGTTCTCAGGAAAGACATCGGAGCTGATCAGGCTCGTTGAAAGGGAGGTCTTTGCAAAGAGAAAGGGTGCGATTTTCAAGATCGCCTTCGACAAGCGGTACAGCGCGAGGCAGGTGGTCACGCATAACGGACTCAGGTACGACGCCTACACCGTCGCATCTTCGGTCGAAGGGTTGCAGAAAATCGAGGAGCTCACCGCTTCTCAGGGGCTCGATGTAATAGGGGTCGACGAGGTGAATTTCTTCCCCGAGGCGCTGGTGGGGGTCCTCGACGGGCTCGCAGACACTCGCCGGGTGATAGCGTGCGGGCTCAACCTCAATTTCAGGGCGGAACCGTTCCCCACCACGATGCAACTCGCGGTCAGGGCGGACAGGGTGAGATACCTGAGTGCAGTGTGTGTGGTGTGCGGCCAGGAGGCGACAAGGACCCAGAGGCTGATCGCCGGGAGGCCGGCGCCAAGGGATTCCCCCGTCATCATTGTCGGGGGCAAAGAGATGTATGAGCCCCGCTGCAGGACATGCTACGCTCCCCCCGTCTAGGCCGGGCGAGAATCCTTGTTAACCACCGAGAAGGGACTGTGCAGGACGGTGGCCGAATAGTTGACCGAAGAACCCAGAGATGAGAGTGGGAGACCCTATCACATCAGACTTGCAAGAAAGGACGTGGGCCGCATCGCTTTCCTTCCAGGCGACCCGGAGAGGGTGCCAAGGATCGCCAAGAGGTTCCAGGATGCCAGGGACCTTGGCTCACACCGGGAGTACCGCGCATGGGCCGGGAGGGTAGGGAAAGAGAAAGTGATCGCAATGAGTACTGGGATAGGCGGGCCGGCCGCAGCCATAGCCATCGAGGAGCTGGCTCGTCTCGGGGTGAAGGTCATGATCAGAGTCGGGACGTGCGGCGCCATAACCGCTGAAGTCAGGACGGGTTCCGTCATTATCGCGGACGCGGCGGTGCGGATGGATGGAACCAGCGCCCAGTATGTGATGCCTGGCTACCCCGCGGCGGCAACCCCGGGAGTGGTGATGGCTCTCAGCGAGGCGGCTGCATCGAGGGGAGAAAGGTATGCCGTGGGGATCACCGCTTCGGCTGACGCGTTTTACGCAGGGCAAGGGAGGGAGTCATTCGGAGGGTACCTCCCCTCAGGAAGCGCGAGGCTCCTTGACGACATGAGGGGGGCGAGGGTCCTGTGCTTCGAGATGGAGGCGGCCACCCTCTTCACCCTGGGGAGGGTGTTCGGGCTGAAGACCGGAGCCGTCTTCGGGGTCGTGGCGAACAGGGCCACCAACCAGCTCAGGCTCGATGCGGGGGTGGACGATGCCATCGACACGGCAGTGGATGCGGTCAAGCTTCTGAAGAAGTACGGGGTCTGAAGTCCCCTCTGACCACCTTCATCAGCACGTCGCGCCCCCTCATGTGGCCTAGGGACCCGAGCGCCGCGTCCGCCTCGTTGAACCTCTTGCCGTCGCCCCTTCCTCCTCCGCTTACGAGCAGCGGGACGGGATCGGCGGAATGTCGCTTCAGCGTACAGGGAGTGGCATGGTCACAGGAGACGGCAATGGTCGTGCCGTCGAGGTGCGAGAGCGCCATCGAGAAGAATTCGGCGTCGATCGACTCGATGTTATTCTTCTTGCCCCTCGCGTCCCCGTCGTGGCCAAACTCGTCCGGCCCCTTGATGTGTACGTAGACGACGGTACCATCCTTCAGTTCAGACGAAAAGAGACTGGCCTTCTCCGAGATGTCCTTTCTGTCCTTTATGGGCACCATCCTCATCCCGAGGAGCTTCGCTATGCCTACCTCTGCCGGCATCTCAACCAGGGCAGTCCCGGCCATCCCGTACTTCTCTTCGAAAGACAACAGGGTGGGAAGGTGGTCCCCGGCGTCCCTGAGCAAGACGAGGTTAGCGGGGAGCTTCCCCTGGCGAATCCTTTCCTTGTTCACCTCACTGGAATCGAGAACCCGCTGCGCCTTGCGGGTGAATTCGTTGACCAGCATCGCCGCCCGGCGTGCGCCCTCCTCCCTGGACTCGGACACGCTGCGCATGACGCGATCTGTTCCGGATGCCTCCTTAGCGGCACCGAATCCTCCGACCCTGGCGTAGGCGGGGTCAGTGTTGGAGATGGCGGCATTCAGGGGCTCATCCCCCCTGATAACGAGCACCCCTCTGTACGAAATGGTAGCCCTGAACTCAAAACTTGCGCCTTCGAGCCTGATGCCGTTCAGGTCCTTTGCAAGGAGTTCAGCCTCCTCCTGGGTAAGGTTCCTGCCAGCCCGCCTGTCGACTATCCTGCTTCCCCTCGCGGATGCGAGGTTGGCGCGCAGGGCTAGGTCTCCTTTCCTTACCTCAAGCCCCGAGCCCACTGCCTCAATCACCCCCCTTCCGGGGTACCCCTGCTGGAATGAGTAGCCGAGCATGTTGAACACGGCTATATCCGATTCCGGTGCGATCCCCCTTCCTACTGTGGTGACGGTCCCGAGCCTCGATCTTGCCGCAATCCTGTCAAGATTAGGGGTGTAGGCGGCCTCGAGTGGGGTGGTGTAATTCAGGTTCGGCGCGGGCCTGTCCCCGCAGCCGTCTAGCAGCACATAACCAATCTTCATTGTTAGGCGCGGGCGTTGTCAGTCGTCGCCATTTGATTCTTTCGCGGACCGGGCTCTGCCTTGCAAACGCTTATGTGGCTATCACGTCGCGATGTCGCGTTCATGGTCGAGATCAGGAAAGACTACTTCTCTGAGAGGCTCTCGATCACACTCCCGGACCGGGGTCTCAAGCCAGGACAGGTCATCCCCCAGAAGGCGGAGAAGTGCAACTACTGCGCCGGCAACGAAGAGATGACGCCCCCCGCCGACCTGGTGCTCGTCAAGAGGGGGGACACACTCCTCAAGCAGACAGATTCGGAAGGGGACGTCGTGAAGAACTGGGCCGTCCGGATATTCCCCGCGAAGTATCCCGTGGTGACCCCAAACGCCCCCCCGTCCTACGGGGAGGCCCCGCACTACAGCGAGCCAGCGGTTGGCTATCATTACGTGCTTGTCGCGACCCCAAAGCACGACCAGCCTTTCGCGAGAATCGACGTGGAGCAGTGGACCAACATACTCGCGTCTCTACAGGACAAGGTGAGGTGGCTCTACTCACAGAAGGGCGTGAGCTACGTCCTTGTCTACGCCAATAGCGAAAAGGAGGGGACGCCGACTGCGGTCCACCCGAGCATACAGATGGTGACCACTCCGAGGGTGCCCCCCGCGGTAGAGGAAGAGGCAGAGACCGTCCAGACGTCACTGAACGAACTCGGCGTGTGCCCCATGTGCCAGGTGGTGGGGACGGAGACGGGGGGACCGAGGCAGATACTCGCCACAGACTTCTTCCTCTCCTTTGCCCCCTGGGTTTCTACGCACCCCTTCGAGTTCTGGGTGTACCCCAAGAGGCACATGACGAGCATACTGAAACTTTCGCAGAAGGAAATGATGGACCTCGCCCTGATGTTGAGGTCAACTCTGGGAGGGATGTCCAAGGCCCTCGACGCACCCAGCTTCACCATGGTCTTCCACAGCTCCTCGGAGAAGAAGACGACGAAGCAGATTCACTGGCACATCGAGGTCTACCCGAAGAGGGCCCAGTGGACGGGCCTGGAACTCGGCGGAGGAATCTATGTGAGCGACGTGTCCCCTGAAGCCGCTTCCCAGGTCCTGGGGGCAAGCGCCAGAAGGGAGCTCGCTCAGCTGGTGGGTATTCGATAGTCTGCTAGCCGTTTTTGAAGTATTGGAGAGGGACCCTTCACCCCAGACGGCCCTTCTTTACTCCCGCCTTCTTCCTCTCGTTGGCCGTCGAGGCAAAGGCACGCCTTATGAGCCCTTCTTCGGCCCTCCCGAGGGACATCCCCCTCCTCTCCATCATCCTTCTTTGCGTCTCTATTACCGACTCCAGAAGGAGTTCCACGTCCCTCCCGGCCTCCGAATCATGGAAAGTGAAGTTGGGCACATCCTTCGCCGCACGACCGGACACGTGGGAACCTGTGCCGATGGCTCTGCCCGCGTACACCAGCGCGCCAATCGAAAGCTTGGCCATGTCCCCTATGACCGGCCCCAGTTTCAACATCCCGCTGTCTCGCCTCTCCTCCCCAATGTCGACCCTGACGTTCCCGTACGTGTTCTTCAGGTTGCTGAATGTGCACCCTGCACCGATGTTGACCCAGGACCCAACGTATGAATCCCCCACGTAGCCGTGGTGGGCCTTGTTGGTGTATGGGAGTACGACGGAGTTGTCAACCTGGCCCCCTATTCTACAGGACTCGAAGATCGCGGTTCCACCTCCTATCTGGGCGGACATGATTCTCGCCTTGGGGCCTATGTAGCAGGGACCCATGATTCGGCTGAAGCTCTCAATCGACGCACCGCTGTCGACGATGACGGGGCCGAGCCTGACGTCAAGTGTGACATTTGCTTCGATTTCAGCGCCTGAGTCCACCATCACGTTGGCCACAGGGCCCCTGACCTCGACTCCCCTTGGCACCGAAAGCGTCTCTTCGAAGTGCTTCGCCTGTTCTACGATGGCGAGTCCGTTGCTTCCGACCAGGTCCCAGTACCCCTCGAAAAGGGCCTCTGGAGGGGTGGCCACTCTTTTCACTCGCTTCGCAAGTGAGGAGGCCCCCTTCTTCGATATGACGCCGGGCTTCAGGGAGACCGAGTCCAGCCTGGCCGCGACCAGGGTCCCTTTGCACATAGCGACGAACGGCTCGGACCAGGAAGCTGAAATGATGAGCCCCTCGCTCGGCCTCGCCCTGGCGTTAACAAGCACTGTGGAGCCGTAGAACCTTTCGTTGTACGCGTGGCCGGTCGCCTCTTTGGAGACGGCCGCGAGCTCGGGCCTCCCCCAGAGGCTCACGTCGGTGGCATCAGGGACCTTCTCCACCAGCGCCTCCAGGAGCCTTTTCGTCCCCCAGTGCAGGAGGCTCGCGTGCTTTAGGAGGGTGAGAGGGCCGAACCCCGCGAGCCCGTCGTCTTCGAAGATGACAACCCTCATGGCGGGGCGAACCAGCTACAGGAGCCTGCCCATCTTCTTTGTGAACTCATCGTTCGCTTCCCTGTATGACTTCGTATCCCCTATGTCAGTGAAGTGTCCACTCATACGCAGGCCATAGACCTTGCCGTGCCTCATCGCCTCCTCGAAGGCCTCCCTCATTCCGTACATCTGGTTCGGGGGGATGAACCTGAGAAACGCCTTCTCCATCACATAGCAGCCGATGTTGATGTATCCCGAGATGACGGGTTTCTCTCTCCATTCGGTGATGAGACCGTCCCCGTCCGTCTCGAGAAAACCGTACTTCAGGTTGGTGCTGTACTTCATCAGGGCGACGGTGGCGAGAGCCGAGTGGGCCGAATGAAAACGCGTCAGTTTCTTCAGGTCCATCTCCAATATGGCGTCCCCGTACACGCACACGAACCTCCCTCGGAGCTTGCTTTCGGCAGACTTCAACTGCCCTGCGATGCCTAGCGGGTGAGGCGAGGCAGCGTACTTGATGTTGACCCCCCAGTCCTTGCCGGCTCCGAAGTACTCCTGAATCGTCTTCCCGAGGTACCCCGTTGTTATGATGACCTCGTTGATGCCGTTCTCCTTCAGCCATAGGATTATGTGCTCAAGGATCGGGCGAGGACCCACCGGAAGCATCGGCTTCGGGAGGAGGAGGGTGTACGGCCTCAACCTCGTGCCCAGGCCTCCGGCGAGAATGACCGCCTGGATCCTACTGCTCTTCTGCAAGCCTTCCCCTTGGGCTCAGGCTCGCTATTTCGTCCTTATACGCTTCGTCGGTCCCGGAAAGCACGCAGGGGTCGACCACAAGGCCCTTCACTCCGAGCGCCATGACGTTTGAGATGTCCCCTCCTGTAAGCTTCTTCTGGGTCCTCAGGAGAACCGGTTTTACAGAAAGCTTGGTGATCACGCCGAGGGTCGCGTAGTCTAGGACGCTGAACGGGGCGCCTCTGGACTGATGGGGGACTGTGGCGACGTCCACCGCCTCGACCCCCTCCATCTCCGAGAGCTCCCTGACCTGCTCCAGAATGTACCCGGTGGAGATCGCTGTCACCTTCTTAACCCTCTGGTCGGAAAGCACGAACGTAGGCATCTGATGGGCGTACATCTCGACGAAACCGAACGCGCTGGACATTATCCTCTCCCAGTACTCCTCGGTGAGCAACTTGGCCCCGCCTATGAAGAGGCCACACGGGACGGAAACAGTGGAGATCACGTCGTTGATGTAGGCGTCGTGGAGGTCGTAGCTCCCGAAGTGGCTCGGCGACGCGCTCTCGTCCCCGTCTATGTTGAGCAGGACAGCGTCGGCTCCCCCTTCGACTGCCTGGAGCGCCAGAGACGTGCTGTTCTTCGGAAGGCTCGCGATAAGAGTGTACTTCTTCGTCACCGTCAGTAGCTCAAGTGGCCTCCTCGTCTGGCCGATAGATTCCATTCTACATGATGTGAAGTCGCCTGGATTCCTTAGAAGAGAACTGCTCAAATGTGGACAACCCTTTGATATGCGCGTTTTAACCTCCCAACGGCGTCGGAGGGGGCCAACGGCCTGCCGCCCCCGAGGCCAAGGGTCGAACGGGCGCACAAGCCAGGCTCAAACCATCCGGCATCGGGGCTACGACGGATGGACTTTGCGTCCCAAGGGAACCGTTTAGATGAGGATGCACGGGCTTCGGTGGTTGTAACCGCCACCGGGCCCCAATCCCGGGTACTCGAGCCGCACTCTGTATGGCGAGTCCATAATCGATTAAGATTCGAACGGTTCCCTCGGTCCCGAGTGCTTCGACCAATGTCTTTCGGTTCAGGCCAAGAAGCGGCAGCGGGAGGCGTCTACACCCCACCCCCGATTCCCTCCCATAGGAACCGTAGCCTCGCGATCGTCATCATCGTAGTGATCGCGGTGGCTGCTGTGGCGGGAGTTTACTTCCTGGGGGGTTTCGATTCTTCAAAGAAGCAACCCTGGCTGTTCGATGGGGCCTACGGCGTCTACTCGGGAGAGACGACTTACGCTACGGTCACCTTCAACCTCACGATCAGGGTCCAAGTCATCAACTTCAACAGCACGGCCGTTGACACCCTGAGCTACTATACCCTCAGGTACGGAGCCCATAGCGACACAAACCAATCGACCCAGTGGCACCAGCTAAATTCCAGCGGAGGCATCGAATTCAATCAGCCTTCCGGATATACGCTGTCGCGGACCTACGCTACGACAAGGTACGTCTCTGGCAACACGTATGATTGCACCGCCTACGAATACACCAAAGGAAGGACGACCCTCACGGCGTTCGTGAGCAACTCGGTCGACTTCCCGGTCGAGTTCACGTATTCGTCTACTCCCGCCACCGGGGGCACCATCCTCCTCGACCTCCCCCTTGTGCAGACAAACGTCAGTGGACTCTAGGAGGCAACGCCCACCGTCAGTCCGAGGACCAGGAATATTACAGCCAGGTATGGGCTCGTCAGTTTGAACAGGGTCCACGCTGTCTTGTTGCTCTGGGTCAGAGCGAGCTTCGCGCTGTAGAGCAGCACGACCCCCCCGAGAACGACCGCGGTGAGGATGTAGATTATGCTTATGGGCGTGACGACGAATATGGCTATCGAGAAGACGGTAAGCAGGGCGCTGGTCGCCGCAATGCAGATCGACGCGACCCTGTCACCGAAGACAATCGGGAGCATGGGAACCTTGGCCGCCTCGTAGTCCTTCCTGTTGAAGATGGCCAGGCTCCAGATGTGGGTCGGGATCCAGACGATGACGAGGGCGGACATGTACAGTGCAATGGGGGTCACCGTCCCAGCGACCGCAGAGTACCCCACGAGAACGGGCATACCGCCAGAGACCCCGCCGAGGATGATGTTCAGCCAGCTCCTTCGCTTCAGCAGTAGAGAGTAGACGACGATGTTGTCCAGGAGTCCGAGGACCATGAACCCCGCAGATGCGGCATTTATCAGGACGAGGGGGATGAGAATCGAGAACGTTGCCATCACGAGCCCGAAGACGAGGGCGTCTCTGGGCCTTACCCGCCCCGCTGGGAGGGCACGCTTCATGGTCCGCTTCATCATGCCGTCAATGTCCCTGTCGTGATAGTTGGTCAGAACTTCGGCAGAAGCGCTTCCGAGCACGAGCGCGGCCGTCGCGGTGACGACGAGCATCGGCGAAAGGGCCGATCCGGGAGTTTCCCTGAAGGCCACCACCATGGCGACAACCCCGGTGAAGACTAGCAGGCCCCATATGCGCGGCTTGGTGAGCCTCCAGTAGTCCTCTACCCGAGCCATCATGGTCCGGAGGGCGGCTGGGCGCGAGCTGGTTAAAACATTAGCGCAGGGACCTGTCGCGCGACGCCGGCGCCTACAAGTTACTCCACGCGTCGGGCACCGTTTTAGCAAAAAGCCGTATAAAGGACGCACGAGTCCCTTTCAACCAATGGCTTTTGACGACCCGCTCCAGTGGATTGTGATAGGGGTCATAGTGATTGTGATATTCCTCTGGGGCCCGCAGAAGATACCTGAACTTGCACGCGGACTCGGGAGGGCGAAACGGGAGTTCGACCAGGCGTCGAAGGAGTTTCAGGGGTCGGTCACAGGGGCGACGAGTTCGCCTCCAGTGCCCAAGTCGGCTGACCAGGTTCTCATAGAGACTGCGAGACAACTCGGCATAAGCACCGAAGGGAAGACGAGGGAGCAGATTTCGCAGGAAATCGTCGCCAAAGCCAAGTCCTAAGCGTAAAATAGGATGCCGGACGGCTCACGGCGCTATTGCTTTCCAGTCGCTTCCAGTTCTCTGAGCACATAGAGGAGCTGAGGAAGAGGCTCAGGGTCGTTGCCGTCAGCTTCGTCGTCATACTCCTCGTCCTGTTGTTCTTCCCGGCGAACCCGCTCAGCGCCATCCAGAATCCGGGGCAGTACACCTCGCTCCAGTTCCTCCAGAATACTGTAATCGCGGCGTTCCTCGGTCGCGTGAAAGCAGACCTCCTGCCCGCCGGGTGGACGTTGCTAGCAGCGAAGGGGATCGGCGAGCCGATGGAAATCTACTTCGTGGCCGCCATCATCATGACCGTCGCCATCGACATGCCTGTGATTGCATATGAGACCTACAAGTTCATCGACCCCGCCCTGAACGAGAAGGAGAGGGCCCTCATCTACCCCTTCGTCACCTCGATGTCCGCCCTGTTCGTGGTAGGGCTCTTCTTCGGCTACTACATCCTTGCCAAGTTCCTGATCCTAGCACTGGCGCCTTTCTTCGTTTCTACACAGACGGCGTTCCTGATCGATGCAGGGGCGTTCTACTACGTCATATTCCTGATCATAGTTGCGACGGCAGCATCCTTCACGAGCCCCGTCTTCGTCTACACACTCATCCGGCTCAGGGTCATTTCGGCGGACTTCTTCTCTAAGAACAGGCTCCTGATCTGGTTCATAATCTGGGTGGTAACCGGGCTCTTCCTAACACCGGACGGGGGTCCGCTGCTGGACGTGATAATCTTCGTCCCGATAGTGGCGATGGTGGAGATAGCCGTCGCTCTAGGCAGGAGGAGCGTCAGGGGTCTCCCGCCCAAATTCCAGCCCCAGACGGGCGGGGAAGGGGGGATAGTCTGTCCGCACTGCGGCGAGCACCTCGCTACCCCGATGCTCTTCTGCGAGAAGTGCGGCAAGTCGATAGCGTAGCACCGCTATTGC
>Ga0187781_10002736_pt1 | contig 13346 bp, 11 predicted proteins | sample 0715_SJ02_MP02_2_FD_132447 | JGI IMG/M metagenome (GOLD analysis project Ga0187781, IMG submission 132447) | Tropical peat soil microbial communities from peatlands in Department of Meta, Colombia - 0715_SJ02_MP02_20_MG | ecosystem: Environmental > Terrestrial > Soil > Wetlands > Peat | place...
CTAGATGACCGGAAGCAGAGCTGAATCATTTCCGAGTCTCCGCATGCGGCGCATGCGGCGCGACGAGTTCTCGCGCCGCCTGATGCGAGAGACCCGGCTCGCCGTGGATTCCCTCATCTACCCGGTCTTTGTGGTCGAGGGAAAGAGGCAGCGCCAGCCGGTCGACTCGATGCCCGGAATCGAGCGGCTGTCGATCGATGAATTGCTGCACGAGTGCGATTCGCTGATGCGGCTCAAGATCCCCGCGATCGCGCTATTTCCGGTCGTTCCCGACGAGAAGAAGTCTCTCGATGCGCGCGAGTCGTGGAATCCCGGCGCCGTGGCCCAACTCGCGGTGCGTGCAGTCAAGAAGGAGTTCCCGGACCTCGGCGTGATCACGGACGTGGCTCTCGATCCGTTCACGACCCACGGCCAGGACGGTCTGCTCGACGAGAAGGGCTACGTCTTGAACGACCTGACGGTCGAGACCTTGGTGCGTCAGGCGCGCTCCCACGCGGACGCCGGCGCCGACGTGGTCGCCCCCTCGGACATGATGGACGGGCGCATCGGCGCGATCCGAAGCGCGTTCGAGACGGCGGGATTGATTCACACGCGCATCCTCGCCTATGCCGCCAAATACGCGTCGAGCTTCTACGGACCGTTTCGCGAGGCCGTGGGCTCGGCGAAACAGCTCGGCGGCGGCAACAAATACAGCTACCAGATGGACCCGGCCAATTCGGACGAGGCCCTGCGCGAGGTCGCTCTCGACATCGCCGAGGGCGCGGACATGGTCATGATCAAGCCCGGCCTGCCGTATTTGGACATCGTGCGGCGGGTCAAGGACCGATTCGGGATGCCGACGTTCGTGTATCAAGTGAGCGGCGAGTACGCCATGATCATGGCGGCTGCGGCCAACGGCTGGATCGACGAGCGCGCGGTAGCCTTGGAGACGCTCCTGTCGATCAAGCGCGCCGGGGCGGACGCGATCTTGACGTATTTCGCCAAACGTGCCGCCGAGTGGCTGCGATGAACCTGCCGCACGAGGCGGGAGCGCCCGACCACTACGGACTGGTCGGCCACCCGGTGGCCCACAGCTGGTCGCCGTTCATCCATGGGATGTTCGCCAAGGCCACGGCACAGAACTTGAGTTATCGGCTGTTCGACGTCGTGCCGGAGGATTTTCGCCGAGAAACCCTGCGACTGCTGACCGGCGGGGTGCGCGGTCTCAACGTGACGCTGCCGCACAAGCAGGCGGCGGCCGAGCTCGTGAACGAGCTGACGCCGCGGGCGGCGCGCGCGCAGGCTGTGAATACCATCGCCTTCTTCGAGGACACGACGCTCCTGGGCGACAACACCGACGGGGTGGGCCTCACAGCCGATCTCGAGCGCAACCTCAGGATCGATCTCGCCGACAAGCGGGTGCTCATCCTCGGCGCGGGCGGCGCGGCACGCGGTGTGACGGGGCCGTTGCTGGAGCGCGAGCTGCGCTCGCTCACCGTCGCGAATCGCACTCCCTACAAGGCGCGCAAGCTCGCGGCGGAGTTTGCCGACATGGGACCCATCACCGGCTGCACCTTTGCCGAGCTCCAGGGTCCTGCTTACGATCTCATCATCAATGCGACCTCGGCGGGCCTGCAGGGCGAGATGCCCGAAATGCCGCAGGGCCTGGTGGGCGAGGGGACCGTCTGCTACGACATGGCCTACGGCCGAGGGCACACGCCCTTCACCCAGTGGGCGAGCTCGCTGCACGCCAAGCGCACCAAGAAGGGCTGGGGAATGCTGGTCGAGCAGGCCGCCGAGTCGTTCCTGCTCTGGCGCGGCATCCGGCCGAGCACGGAACAGGTGCTGGTGGCGCTCGCGCAGTACGATTAGGAGCGGAGGCGCGCCTCGGTGCAGCGCAGCGATCCGCGCGAGGCCGCCTCCTCAGCGCATGGTCACGAGCTCCTCGGCGCTCGTGGGATGGATCGCCACGGTGTCGTCGAAGTCCTGCTTCCTCGCTCCCATGCGGATGGCCACCGCGAACCCCTGCAGCATCTCGTCTGCGCCCGCGCCGATGATGTGGCAGCCGACGATTCTCTCATCCGCTCCCACGCACACGAGCTTCATGTCGGTGTGCGTCTTGCGCGTGGTCAGCGCGTGATACAGGGGGGTGAAATCCGCGACGTAAGTCTTCACCGCATCCCCGTACTTGAGGCGCGCCTCGCTCTCTTGCAGGCCCACCGTGCCGATCGGCGGATGCGTGAACACCACGCTCGGGATCATCTCGTACTCGAGCCGCCGATCGGGCTTACCACCGAACAGCCGATCGCTCAGGCGCCTGCCCGCGGCGATCGCCACCGGGGTGAGCGCGGCCCGGCCGGTGACGTCGCCGATCGCGTGGACGCCCTCGACGGGGGTGTTCTGAAATCCGTCCGTACGGACGAAGCCGTCCACATCGAGCGCGACCCCCGCGCGCGCGAGCTCGAGATCGGCAACGTTCGCCGAGCGTCCGATCGCCCAGAGCACGCAGTCGAAGCCGGGGAACTTGCGACCGTCCACCGCGACCAGGGACAGCGCACCGGCTTCTTGCTCGAGCCGCGAGGGCGCGACGTGGGTGTGGATGACGGTGCCCTCGGCGTGCATCTCGCGCATCAAGGACTTTCCGAGCATCACGTCGAAATGAGTGAGCAGGCGATCCTTGCGGATGAAGAGCTCCGCTCGGCTGCCGAGCGCCTGGAACGCCGAGGCCAACTCGCAGGCGACATAGCCGCTGCCGACGACCGCCACGCGCCGCGGGCGCTCTTCGAGCTTGAAGAAACCATCCGAGGTGATTCCGAGCTCGGCCCCGCTCAGCTCGGGAACGATCGGGCGGCCACCCGTGGCGATGACCAGGTGCCGCGCTGACAAGCGCTCGCCGTTCACTTCGACGGTGTGGGCATCCACGAATCGCGCCCGGCCTCTCAGCAGGGTCACGCCCTTCGCGGCCAAATTGCGCTCATAGATGGCATTGAGGCGTGCGACGTAGGCGTCGCGCGCGCGCTTGAGCGCCCCCCAATCGTTGTCGCGAACGCTGATGTCGAATCCGTAATCCCCCGCATCGAGCAGGCTCTGCGCGATGCTCGCCGCATTCCACATCACCTTCTTCGGCACGCAACCGACATTCACGCAGGTGCCGCCCAAGCGGTGTGATTCGATCACCGCGGCCTTGGCGCCGTACTCCGCTGCGCGTTGCGCGCACGCCAAGCCGCCGCTGCCGCCGCCGATGCTGACAAGATCGAAAGCCTCGCTGGACAAGGGAATGCTCCATCGGAGAGAAAGCCCCATGATATACCGCCGTCGTGATCGCAGGCCGATCGCCGGCGGCATGCGTGCCTCTGCTAGAATTCGCGGGTGAGCAATCCGCTGCTGGAACTGCATGGGCTTCCCGCCTTCGATCGCATCGAGGCCTCGCACGCCCTGCCCGCCCTCGAGCAGGTGTTGTCGGAAAATCGCGCGCAGCTCGCCGAGCTGACGGCGCAACCGAATCCCACTTTCGCCTCGCTGGTGATCCCCGTGGAAGAGCTGGGTTACCGCTTGAGTCGAGTGTTCAGTCCTATCGGCCATTTGAACGCCGTCGCCAACTCGCAGGCGATGCGCGAGGCGTACAACGCGTGCCTGCCGCTGGTCACCGCCTACTCCTCCGAGCTTGGCCAGAACGGCGCGCTCTATGCGGCCTATTCGCGCGTGTTCGAGCAGGAGGGCGAGCGGCTCGACCCGGCACAGCGCAAAGTCGTGGAGAATGCGCTGCGTGACTTTCGCCTGGCGGGCGTTCACCTGCCCGAGGAGCGCAAGGTGCGCTATCGCGAGCTGGTGCAGCGTCTTGCGCAGCTCGCGACGAAGTTCTCGGAGAACGTGCTCGATGCCGCCCGCGCCTTCTCGCGCGCCGTGGTCGATGAGTCCGAGCTCGCGGGCCTGCCGACGACCGCGATCGATCGCGCGGCCGCCGACGCACGCGAGGCGAAGCAGCCCGGGTGGCTGCTCAGGCTCGATCAGCCTACCTACATGACGGTCATGACCAGTGCGCAGAGCGCAGAGCTGCGGCGCGACATCTACGAGGCTTGGGTCACACGCGCCTCCGAATTGGGACCTTCCGGCGGGCGCTTCGACAACAATCCGATCATCGCCGAGATTCTGCCGCTGCGGCACGAACTCGCGCAGCTTCTCGGGTTTGCGAGCTTCGCCGACTATGCCTTGGCCACGCGCATGGCGAAGAGCGCGAAGCAGGTGCTCGCATTCCTCGATGACCTGGCGCGCAGGTGCCAGCCGGCCGCACGCCGCGAATTCTCGGATCTCGAAGAGTTCGCCGGGCGCAAACTCGAGGCCTGGGACTTGGCTTTCTTCAGTGAGCGCTTGCAGGAGAGCCGCTTCAAGGTGTCTCAGGAGGCGCTGCGCCCCTACTTTCCCCTTCCCAAAGTGCTCCGCGGCCTGTTTGCGGTAGCCGAGCGGCTGTACGGCATAAAGGTCCGCGAGCGCGCCGGCGTGAGCACGTGGCACCCGAGCGTGCGCTACTACGATCTCGAAGACGCCGACGGGCGCAGCGTCGCCGGTTTCTATCTCGATCCTTACTCGCGCCCCGAGAAGCGAAGCGGTGCCTGGATGGACGAGTGCATCGTCGCCAAGTCGCTTCCCTCGGGCAAGGCGCTGCCGGTCGCGCAACTCGTGTGCAATTTCACCCCACCGGTCGGCGCGGCCCCCTCGCTCCTGACCCACGATGAGGTGACGACGCTGTTCCACGAATTCGGCCACGGGCTGCATCACATGCTCACTGAAGTGGTCTACCCCAGCATCGCGGGCATCAACGGCGTCGCCTGGGATGCCGTCGAGCTTCCGAGTCAATTCATGGAGAATTTCGCCTGGCGCACCGAGGTTCTGCCGCTCATATCCGCGCACGTCGAGCGCGGCGAGCCTCTGCCTCACGAGATATTGCAGCGCCTGCTCGGCACCCGCACCTTCAATGCGGCGCTCGATACGCTACGGCAAATCGAGCTGGCGACTTTCGACTTCGAGCTGCATGTGGACTTCGATCCCGCCGCGGGGCCCCGGGTCATGCAGACGCTCGGCAGCGTACGGCAGCGCGTCGCCGTCGCGCCGACCGCTCCGTTCAACCGGATGCCGGCGAGCTTCACCCACATTTTTGCGGGCGGGTACGCCGCGGGCTACTACAGCTACAAATGGGCGGAGGTGCTCGCCGCGGACGCCTTCGAGGCGTTCGAGCAAGCCGGCGTGTTCGACCGCGCCACGGCCGCGCGCTTCCTCGATTCGATCCTGTCGCGCGGTGGAAGCCTCGATGCGATGGACGCGTTCGTGCGATTTCGCGGACGCGAGCCCGATGTCAGGCCGCTCCTCAAGCAAACCGGAATCGCGGCATGAGGCTCCTCGCCGCTCTCGCCTTGGCGCTCGGCGGCACCGCGCAGGCGGCGACGGCCTATGTCACGGATGAGCTCGTGCTCGGCGTCTATTCGGAGCAGAATCAACAAGGTCAGCGGCTGACCACACTGCACTCGGGAGCGGTCGTAGAGACTCTGTCGACCAGTGCGGAGTTCACCCAAGTGAGGTTAGCCGACGGCACCACCGGGTGGGTCAAGACGGCCTATCTCACCAATCGAGAGCCGGCGACGGTGCGAATCAAGCGGCTCGAGGAGGAGCTCGATCAGAGCCGCGCGACGACGCCCGCGCTCGCCGAGGCGGCCGCCAAGAGCGAAGTGGAGCGCTTGACGCGCGAGCTCGAGGCGAAGCAAGCCGAGCTCGACGCGCGGCCCGCCGCGCCGGCCGCTCCGCCCTCTCGCGGCCGCACGGGCGGCATCGCGCTCGCGTCGGGTGCGGCTCTCGCCGCCCTGTGCTTGGGCTTTTTCGGCGGATATGTCACTCTGGCGCGCCGGGTACGGCGCAAGTTCGGGGGCCTCAGGGTTTACTAGTCAGAATGCGCCCGCTTTGACATATCAATGAGAACTGCGTTCGGGCGGCCGAGCGCCGAAGGGCTTAAACTTAACCGATGTACGACCTTCGCCGTAACGACTATGACGTGACCAACACGGTCCAAGTCAGCTCCACCCCGGCGGTATCCCAAGCGGTGCGCGAGCTGTTTGCCGAAGGCTGGCCCGGCGAATCCTTCGAGCGAGTCGCGACGGCATTCGAGCAATTCGAGCGCCTGTTCTCCGGCCATATGCCCGGGTATCACGGCGTGGACACGGTCTACCACGATCGTCAGCACACGCTCGACATGACCTTGGCGATGGCGCGGCTGCTAGTCGGGTACGAGCGCAGCGTCGAAGCGGAGCGGCGCATCGGGTCCGAGCGCGCGATCATGGCGCTGGTGACGGCGCTATTTCACGATGCGGGCTACATTCGGGAATTCGACGATCTCACGCACCGCAACGGCGCAGAGTTCACGCTCTATCACGTGACGCGGAGCGCGCGCTTTCTCGCGCGCTTTCTGCCGAGCGTCGGCATGGGGGCATGGGCTCCCGTCTCCACGCGCATCGTCCACTTCACGGGCTACGAGATCCAGCTCAGCCAGATTCGGCTTGCCGACAATCGGGATCGAAAATGCGGACATCTGCTAGGCACGGCGGATTTGATCGCGCAGATGGCCGATCGTTGTTATCTCGAGAAGTGCCGCGATCGACTGTATCCGGAATTCGTGCTCGGCGGCGTCGCAACGGCGGCCGGGAGCGACGGCAAGATCACGGTGCGCTACAGCTCGGGACTCGACCTCTTGCGGCAGACGCCTCACTTCGTGCGTGAGACGCGCGCGCAGCGACTCGACGGGGAGTTCGATCGCGCCTACCGATTCGTCGAGCCGCTGTTCCGCGGCGACAATCCCTATCTCGAAGCGATGGACCGCAATCTCGATTACCTGAAGCAGGTGCTGCGCGCCGAGCGCTGGCGCTTGCTGCGCAGAAATCCCCCGTTGTTCACCTCGGGCGAGAATCAACTGGGAGCCGTGCGCGGCTTGATGGTGAATCGGCTGAAGGCGCTCTGGGCCAGCTGAGCTCGGGTGAGCGCTGCGCGCTGGCCCGCGCTGCGCTCTGCGTCATGGCCAATCGATGCTCGCCACGTAGCGCTCGTGCAGCTCCTCGATCCTTGCGAGCACATGGTCCCGACCCGCCAAGCTCGCCGCGGCGAGCGCGGCACGCAGGATTGTCGGATGTAGCGCACGGCGCGCGCCTTCGGCGATCGGCGCGAAGCTGTAGTGCCAGGGCTCGGGGCCGACACCCGACAGAATCCCGCGGAACGGGCGAAAGAAGCCGAAGCGCGGAGCGTTCGTCTCCAGCCACTCTGCGAGCGGGGCGAACGGGCCCGGCTCGCTGAACTCCTGCTCGGTCAATTGCACACGATAGCCGGGAGCCACGGCGTTGCGATCGATGAGATCGAGGTCCGTTCCCCAGTGATGGCGGCTCGCACCCGGCAGCGCCGACCAATGAAGGATCGCCTCCACCCGCTCGCCGGGGCTGAGCGCGAGCGCGTCGAGCGTGCGGCCCGAGGAATCGGTGAGCGGCGAAGTTCCGTTGAACTTGCCGTTCCAGATCGCAAGCTGCCGGTCGAAATCGCGGAAGCTCGACGCCGCGACCAGATCGAAGCCTTCCGCCCGCGCCGCTCGCCGCAAGTTCTCGAACGGCGTGACCACGTGGGCGTGGAGCGCACAGGGCGGATCTGCGACATCGACGATATGAGAGCGCGCTCGGCCGGTGAGCTCCTCCGGCCTCACGGCGCATGCTCGCGGGCCGCGGCGAACTCCACCACCTGGTCGATGACGCGGGTGAAGGTCATCACTTCCTGGGCTCCCGACACCAGGTACTGTCGATCGAAGATGAATGTCGGGACGCCCGTGATGCCGAGTACCGCGGCGTGGCGCTCGGCGGCGACCACCCCGTCCTGGCCCTCCCGCAGGACGATGGCGGAGCGAGTCTCCCGCTCGCTCAAGCCGGACTCGACTCCCAGGCGCACCAGCTCGTCGAGATCGCCGATGTTGCAGCCTTCCTCGAAATAGGCCTGCATGAGCCGCTCGGTGACTTCATTCGCGAGATCATGCCGTGCCGCATGAGCGATCAACAGGTGGGAGCGCCGAGTATTGGGCAGCCGCTCGATCCGATCGAAGCGAAATTCGAGACCGACCTCCTGGCCCTGGCGCACGAGGTCTGCCTGACTCTCCTCGATCTGCGTGGGATCGGCGAACTTCGCCGCGAGGTAGCCCGCGCGCTCGACGCCCTCCCAGGGCAAGTCGGGGTTGAGCTCGAAAGGCCGCCAGTTGATGCGCGGCTCGTACTGCGGCCGCGCCGCGAGCGCGAGCTCGAATCGGCGCTTGCCGAGATAGCACCAGGGACACACGGTGTCCGCAAAGATGTCGATTCGCATGCCTTCGCCCATCGAGCTCATTGTACCCGGCCCCTTATGGGCTTTCGCGTGAGCGAGTATCATTCTGCGATGGCGCAAAGCCTCAAAACGAAGTATTTGCTTGTCGCCCTCGTGGTCGGAGCCGCCCTGTCGCTGCTGCTCGGGGGATTCGCCTATTACGAGCATCGGATCGATACGGCCGACATCGCCCACCTCACCTATGCCACCGTCGAGCAGAAGCTGGAAGGCGACCTCGAGGCGCGCGCCGCGAGCGTAGGCAAGGTGACGGCGGCGCTGCTCGCCGATGCGGTGGCGAGCGCCGATGAGGCCGCGGCCGCCACGATCGCCGATCGCCTCCTGGAGGAGCGGGACATCGGCCGGGTCGAGGTCACGGACGCGGCGGGCAAGACTCTGTTCAGCGGCGAGAATCGGGCGGGCGACGAGCCATCGGGCTCCTCGGACGAGGCGGCGCTCCTCAAGCAGGCGACGCTCAAGCCCCTGGCGGTGACCATCGCGATACCGTCCCGCGCGGGCTCGCCGCTCGCCACCGGCGGAACCCTCAAGATCTCGGTGAGCCGGGCGAAGCTGCAGGAGACGCTCGCCAGCATCCGTGCGCAGCTCGAGCGCCAACAGGACGATCAAGTCAGGCGGATGCGCGGCCTGCTCGCGCGCATCACCCTGCCGCTGGTCGCCCTGGGGCTGCTCGGAGCGTGGCTCATTGCACGCCAGCTCGCACGGCCGATCTCGGCGCTGATCCAGTCCGCGGACCGCATCGGCGAAGGCGATTACACCGGGCCCCTGCGCGTCGCGCGGCGCGATGAGCTCGGCGAGCTGCAGCACGCGCTCGAGCGCATGCGGCAGAAGTTGAGCGAGACGACGATCACCAAGAATTACCTCGATACCGTCTTGAACAGCTTGAGCGACTCGGTACTCGTGACGACACCGGCGGGCCTCATCAAGAGCTGCAACGAGGCGACCCAGCGGCTTCTCGGATACGCGGAAGCGGACTTGATCGGAAAGCCTCTCCTCGGCTTCATCGACGAGGCGCACCGCGGCTCGCTGGACCTCACGCATCCGGCGCCCGAGGCGCGCGAGACGGTATTGCGCACTGCGAGCGGCCAGACGATTCCGGTATCCATGGCCTCCTCCGCGATCACCTCGGCGGACCCGCAATTTCAGGGCAACATCTACGTCGCGCGCAACATCACCGAGCGCAAGCGCGCCGAGCGGCGCATTCGCTATCTCGCCCGCTATGACACGCTCACGAAGATGCCGAACCGAATGCAGTTCCAGCATTTGCTGCAGCAGGCGATTGCGCGCTCGCGCCGCAATCAGCGCGCGCTCGCGCTCCTGTACCTCGATCTGGATCGCTTCAAGGAGGTCAACGATACCTTCGGTCACGCCGCCGGCGACCGCACTCTGGAGATTCTGAGCGAGCGGCTGACGCGCAACCTGAGCAAGGACACGGTCATCGGTCGCCTCGCGGGCGATGAGTTCGCGATGTTCGTCGACGAGCTGCCGATCGACGTCGACAACCGCCCCGGCTTGGGCTCGCTCGCGCGCACCCTCCTCGACGAGATCAGCCGCGCCTTCTACGTGAGCCAGCAAGAGGTCTACCTGACGGCGAGCGTCGGCATCGCGATCTGTCCCTATGACGCGGAGAACGTCATCGATCTGATCCGCAATGCCGATGCGGCGATGTATCACTCGAAGCAAAATGGCGGCAATACCTGGGCATTTTACCTGCCGCAGATGAACGCCGCTGCGGTCGAGCGCTTGATGCTGAAGAGCAAGCTGCGCCGTGCCTTGGAGCGCGATGAGCTGGTGATTCTGTATCAGCCCAAGGTGGACCTGCGCGACGGCCGCATCGTCGGAGCGGAGGCGCTCTTGCGCTGGCGCCTGCCGGGCCACGGCGACATCCCACCGTCGCAGTTCATCGCGCTCGCCGAGGAGTCGAGCTTGATATTGGAGATCGGAGAGTGGGTGTTGAACCGCGTCTGCTCGGACTATCGGGGCTGGCAGGACACGGTGCTGCAGCCGGGGCGAATCGCGATCAACCTGTCGCTGCGGCAGCTGAAGCAAGCGAGCTTCATCGCGCGTTTCGGCAATCTCTTCCGCAAGCACGGCGTATCGCCGGCCTCGTTCGAATTGGAGGTCACCGAAACGACCCTGATGACCGACCCGAAGCGCACCATCGGGCTCTTGAACGAGCTCTACGCGATGGGCTTGCATTTGGCTATCGACGATTTCGGAACCGGGTACTCTTCGCTCTCGGCCCTGCAGCAGTTCCCGATCGGCACTCTCAAGATCGATCAGTCCTTCGTGCGGGACGTCGCGGTGGACTCCAATGACGCCGCTCTGGTGCGCACCATCATCGACATGGGCAAGAGTCTCGATCTCGAGGTCATTGCCGAGGGGGTGGAGGCGCCGGAGCAGCTCGAGTTCCTGCGTAAGCACGGCTGCTTCTACGCCCAGGGACGCCTGTTCGGCGAGGCGCTGGATGCGGCGAAGCTTCTCGAGGCGCTGGAGAGTCAGGCGGCGGGACCGCCGTGCCATGCGGCGCTGTGCATCGGCGCGGCTCAGCGCCAGCAGGTAAGACTGCACCACTGATGAGATCGGCGCGGCGGGAGGGATTTCGGGCCCGAGGCCTGCTTGCGCTTGCCGTGCTCGCCTGGTTCGCCATTGCGCTCTGGAACTCGGTCAAGCCCCTGCCCCCGGGCACGCACGTCGCATCGCTCTCATCGCGACTCGCCGAATCCGAGGTGCTGATCATCCACGATTCGAGCGAGCGCCGCGAGCTTCGCTCGCGCGAGCTCAGCGCGATCGACGAGGCCGAGCAGCTGATCGTGCTCGACGAGCTTGCTCTCGAGCGCGCGCTGGCTGAGCGCCTGCTCACGCGCAAGCGCCAGCGCCCGAATATCAGGATCGTCGTGGTGAGCGATCCCGCGGACAGCGCCCATGGGGGCACCCCGGCCGGGACCCTCGATGCGCTCGAACGGGCGGGCATCATCGTGGCGCGGGCGCGCCTCACGCGACTACGCGATCCGAGCGCGCTATATTCGGCGCTCTGGCGCTTGAGCGTAGGCTGGTGGAGCGATCCGTTCGACGAGAGCACCGATCCGGCGGGGGTGCGGTCCTGGCTGCGCAGCCTCAACCACAAAGCCGACCATCGCCAGCTCATCGCGGCCGATGACGGCTCGGGCGGCTGGCGCTGCCTCCTGCCCGCAAGCGCGGACGGCGATCTCGCGGTCGAGATCTCCGGTGCTCTCGCGCGTGAAGTCGTGGCGAGCGAGCTCTCGATCGCCGCATGGTCGACCGACGACGACCGGCTGCCGCCGACACCGCCGATCCCTGCGCGGGGCTTGGGTTCCATCGACGCCAGATTCCTCACCGAAGGGGCGATCCGCGCGGCATTGCTGGACGCCCTCGCGGCAAGCGGTGCGCAGGATGAGATCCACTTGAGCGCGCGGCTGCTGAGCGAGCGCGCGGTGATAGCGGCCGCGCTTCGGGCCGAGCGGCGCGGCGCGCACCTCTCCGTGCTGCTCGACCCCGGGAGCTCGCCGAACCCGGCGGTCGCAGGCGAGCTCATGAGCGAGGGCGACGGGCGCATCGAGGTACGCTGGCTCGCTCCCGCCAAGGCCGATACCTCGGTCTCCATGGCGATCTTCCGGCATCGCAACGAGCGGCTCTGCATAGTGGGGGCGGCGGATCTCACCCGACCCTCCCTCGAGGACTACAACCTCGAGGCCGCGGTGGAGCTGCGAGCGCCCGAGCGCGCCCAGGCGGCGCGCGCGCTCGACGAGTATTTCGACGCGAAGTGGACGGCAGCGCTGCGTTACCCGCGCCATGCGGATGAATCGCGCGCCGCGTACTGGCGTTACCGAGCGCTGGAAGTGGGCGGGTTTGCCACGTTCTGAGCCGAGCGCGTGGTAGCGATCGTTTCAGCGGTGCCCTCGACGATCTTGGCGAGCGCGGCGTCGGCGGCCTGATTGCAGGCCTCGACGATCGCCGCCAGCCGATTGTCCGCAGCCGGAGCACGTTCGTCGGCCTCGAATTGACCGAGCAAGCGCCGGTCGACGGAACCGCCCACCCGTCCCAAGAGATGCACGTGCGCAACGGGCGGTGCGCCCGGGCCTGCGGCTCGAGACCTCGCATACTCGGCCTGAAAGTCCGCGACCTCGAGCTCGAGCCAGTAGCCGCTGGCGAACGCCGATTCGTCGGTATGCAGGCTCTTCAATTTCGCACGTGCGCGAAATGCCTGCAGCGCCAGGTCCTGCACCACCTCATCGAGCGGCCCGCTCCAGCGCGCGCCCGCGAAATAGTCGAGCCGGCGATCCGAGTACAGGGCCGCGATGAGGTCGGTGTCGAGGCCGGGACGCACGCGCGGCGTGAGCACGGCGAGGTCGACCGGAATGTCGACCTGCGAGGATGCGGGGCTCGCCGTCAGCTGGTACTGCGTCGGCGGCGGCGCATTGCTCTTGAAGAGCGAGCCCGTGCAGCCGGCGACGGCGAGCAAGGCTGCGATGCTCCAGGCAAGCGGCCTCATCACTGCGGCAGCTCCACACCGTGGTAATTCGATTCATACAGGATCCTCGAGGGATTTTGTCGCAACGAACGCGACAGATCGCGGATGTCGCGCGCGGTATCTCGGCTCTCGTGCAGCAGCCGCTCGAGCTCGGGCAGTCCCTGATCGGCAAATCGAGACAGCGCCGGCTCGGTGCGCGCGATGAATTGATCGAGGCGCTGCGAGGTGCTGGCGAGGTTTGCGGTGATTTGCCGGACGTTGGCAATCGCGACTTTGAGGTCGGGCCCAGCCGCATTCGTGACGCTGCGAAAATCGGCCGCGGCCAGGTCCACATCGGCGGCCGCGCGCTTGAGCTCGGCCACCAGCCCCTTGATGTCCTCGAGCAGTTGCGGTGTGCGCTCGCTCGCGAGTCGCGCGCTCTCGAGGGTGGCCGTGAAGGTGCGCACGTTCTTGTCGCTCACCACCTGGTTCAAGTGATCCACCAGCTCGA
>Ga0187781_10002737_pt1 | contig 13346 bp, 11 predicted proteins | sample 0715_SJ02_MP02_2_FD_132447 | JGI IMG/M metagenome (GOLD analysis project Ga0187781, IMG submission 132447) | Tropical peat soil microbial communities from peatlands in Department of Meta, Colombia - 0715_SJ02_MP02_20_MG | ecosystem: Environmental > Terrestrial > Soil > Wetlands > Peat | place...
AGGGGGGTGTCCGAATCGCTGTCAAAACCCACGGAAAGCACAGCAAAGCTATCGGCCCCGAACGCTTCTTGCATTGCACGAACCGCCTCGCGCAGATAACGCGTTGTCATGGGGCAGGTCTGCGTGCACCTCGTAAAAATCAGACTCACCAAGAGGGGTTTGCCGCGAAAGCGGGAAAATTGCATCGGCCGACCATCGCGATCGAGCAGGGCGTAGTCACCAAGAGGCCGTCCGACCGCTTGCGCGCTGATCTGCATTGCCGACTGCTGATCAAAGCGAGCCGAAGGCTCCGTCGCATCTGCGATCTCGGCCGCACGGGTAAGCCCGATGGCTCCCAGGGCCAGGGCGACCACAATAGCCCTTCGCATCGCAAACGCCTTACAAGAGGGCATCGAGCATGGACGCGATCAGCAGCAATCCAAGCTGCAGCAAAGACGCGTGAAAACAGCCAAATGCCGTAATGCGGCTGGGGTGGCGTGCTAGTTGCACACTCTTGGCCAGAAAAATCGATCCGCCAGTCACTGCGCCAACCAAGTACATCCACCCCATCCCGCAGAACAGCGGCAGCAGGGACGTCGCGACCAGCACACAGGTGCTGACACAGATGATCCGTGCGGCCCGCGCATCGCCCACAACGACCGGGAGCATCGGCACATGGGCGGCGTCATAATCGTTGCGATAGGCGATTGCCAAGCTCCAAAAATGCGGCGGTGTCCAAAGAAACAGAATCGTCGCCAAGATCAGTGCCCGCGGATCCGTGTCGGAAGAGACCGCGGCGGCACCAGCCAGCACCGCAAAGCTTCCGGCAAGACCCCCAACTACAATATTTAGCCAGGTTCGGCGCTTAAGCCACACGGTATAGACCACGGCATAGACGAATGCCCCGAGGAATACGTAGAGCGCGCAGCGGAAATTAAGCGCCGTAGCAGCCGCTAACACCGAAATAGCGAGCAGCGCAAAAATCACACCCAACCACAAGGGCCCGTGCCGGAGCGCTCCGGTCACGAAGGGGCGCCGGCGAGTTCGCCGCATGAGTGCGTCGATGTCCCGCTCAACATACTGATTGAAGGCACCAGCGCTGGCGGAAGAAACGAGTACCGCAAGCGCCAGGACAAGAGTTTTCCAGATCGGCAGCGTTCCCGGCGTAACCGCCACACCGGCAAGAGCGGTGACACTGATGGCAAAGCCAATACGCAGCTTGAATAGATCCGCGAATTGCCGTATCTCGGTGGCCATTTGCTGTCCTCCCGCGAGCCAAGCTTGCATCGCGAGCCCGGCCTTCACATGGTTTCGTCCGGGTCCGACGGCCGGTAGGGCTCGTTTCAACTCAGGGTCCACAAGGTAGCTAGGTACTTAAAGTTGATGAAGTAGTACAGCACTAGCGCGGCGAACAGCACCATTGCCAATACGAATGTCCCGGGCGCCTCGAATCCGCCAAGACCGATCGCCTTGTGGCCACCGGCATCAGCGTCGGGAACTCGCGGATAGGGTTTGGCGTTTTCGGGAATCTTTTTGCCAATCAGCAGCGAACCGACGACGATCAAAATGAACGAAACGCCGCCGACCACTGCCAGCAGACCGCCGATTTCTCCAACCGCCATCATCAGATAGGCCATGCCAGGAAACTCGTGACCGAGCGCTTGTCCAGCGAAGGCGATATCCCAATGGCGCCGCGGCACCCCCAGGGTACCGGCGCCCATCAATGCCACGGCCAGCACTGCCGTGCCGATTCCAAAGAGGTATGGTTGCCATTTCGCTAGGGTCGGCAAGATCACCTCGCGCTGAAAGAGCACGGGAATCAGGTAGTAGGTCAACGCCATAAAAGCGAGCGTCGTTCCACCAACGACCGTACCGTGGAAGTGCCCGGGAACGTAGATCGTGTTGTGGACGATCATGTTCACCTGCTCCACGCTCATCACGACGCCCGTGATTCCGCCGACGAAACCGAAGATGATCAGCGAGAGGAACATACCGGAGAACACCGGGTTGCCCCACGGCGCTTTGCGCAGCCATTCGAACCAGCCCCGGTTCAGGCCCCTGCGCCGCTGTGCAACTTCGATCGAACCGGGAACCGTCAGACCATGGATCAGGCTGGCAAGCACTGCCAGATACATCATGTAGCTCGTGTTAAAGATCTTCCAAGTCGAGCTCAGTCCGGGATCGGCGAGCAGGTGGTGGGTCGAGCCGAGCTGCAGAAATAGGATGTACAGCAAGAAGGCGGTGCGGCTGACCTTCTCGGACATCGGCTTGGCGCCAAAAACCAGCGATGCAATCAGGTACCAGATGGAAATGTGGGCGACAACATTGATTTGCTGTGACGAGTGCCCCAGGCCCCACCAGATCACCCGGTACATCATCGGGTCGATGCTGTGTATCAACCCCAGCGACCACAGAAACGTCGGGATGAGAATGATCGCACCCGAGGCGATCGTGAATATGGCGATGACGGTCGCCGTAAGGGCCCCGTACACAACCAGCGGCAGCGAACCCTCGTAGGTTTTCTCCTCCTTTGCCACAACAATCGTGCCCAGAAAAACGAAGCATCCGATCAGCGCGCCTACGGCAAACAATATCAAACCAAGGTAAAAATGCGGCGCCGCGTCCATTGGGGCGTAGGACGTCATCATCACGCTGGAGTTGCCCTGAAGGACAGCAACGATCGTCGTGAGGGCGCCGATAACCATCAACACAAACTGGACCCAGGCCCAGCCGGGCGTTGCCAGTCGCGAATTGAGTAAAGTCGAGGCACAAAAATATAAAACTGCCATCTCGAAAAAGATGATCCAAACGATCAGAGCGACAATGCCGTGGCCCGTCAGCGCCATGTAGAACCATTCCGCAGGCAACAGATGCAACGCCGGCCAACGCGTTAGGCCCACGCCCATGCCGAACAGCCCGCCAATTAGCAGAAAAACGACGGCCGCAACCGCGTTGACTTTGATCAGCGTCGACGCCTTCAGATCCAGCCGCAGGCCAGAGACGACATCGATGCGGAATGGGGACAGTGCGGTCGTGGTCATGCCCTACTCCTTGACGTAAATTTTTCCGAGCATCGTATGGTGGCCGATGCCGCAATATTCGTTGCAAACAATGGTGAAGGTGCCCGAGGAGTTCGGCGTCATCGTGATCACCTGCTCATAGCCCGGATACGCTTGGAAATTGATGTTCAGCGGTTGCAGCGAGAATCCGTGGTCCCAGTCCAACGAGGAAATGTGCACGCGGTAGCTCTTGCCTTTTTCCAGTTCGACCAAAGGACGCCACTGCCAGCGGCTGCCGGCGATATACACATCCGATCCCGCAGGCGGATGCACAACCGGCAAACTCGGATCGTTAACGTCCTGGCGCACCGTGTACTTGGAAGTGAACGCTTCAACTTTCGCGGCGTAATTCTCGGGCGTCGTCTTATAGGCCTCGTTGGCCATGTTCTGGTTACCGATCCAGTGCCATGCGATCATCCAAGCGAACATGAAGATGCACCAAAGAAATGCGATCGTGATCCAGATCACCTCGGTACGTTCGATCGGTTCTTTCCACCAGATCAATTTGGCGGGTGGCGTATACGACGTAGCCATGGGAAGTCCTCTTTCAGGATGGTGTCGGCAGCAGTTGCAAGCGCGCGGCCGACTATTTCCCCAAGGGGATGGTGACAACCTCCATCACGCCCCATAGGATGTAAAAGACCGTCGGTACCACCAGACCGAACACCAGCAACAAAAACGGGTCGTCCAAGATCCGTTGCATGATCGGGATGGGTTCGTATTCGTCTTTGGACTTCGGTTCCTGCTCTGCCATCGCAAACTCCTTCCTCAAGACACCTCGGGCAAACCCGAAATGTGTCTCGAACCTTCGATCGTCACCGCGGAAAAGCTCCTAATTGTTTACTTTTGTGCTAACCGACACCCTCCCTACGCTTTGGGGATCCACTCCTCGCTCTTTGCGATCGAAACGCCAAGTTGGCGCTGATACTATTTGCGCAGGGTCAGATTTCCTTGACTTGTATTAATTTTTTTCGATAGCACCGTTTTCCTGCGAGGGCAAAATTTAAGGCGCGGATCATGCTGCGCTGCAAGCGGGTCCGCTGGCATGGAGGGCTGATGAGATTGCGTCTGATCGCCAAGCTGCTGCTCGTGACCTGCATACTGGCCGGCCGCGGCGTGGTGGCGCAATCGTCAACCGACAGTTGGCAGCTCAAAACGTCGGCCGCGCCATCGCCGAACTCACTCACTCTGACGCTATTGGCACAACAGGAGGTCAAGGGTTGGCTTCGGTCGGGTCGGCCGGTTTTGACCATTCAATGCAGCGCCGGGACCGCGGCGGCTTACGTGGAAACTGGGGTGGCACTCGAAGTCACGCAGGTCGATCAGCAGGTGATACGCGTGCGATTCGACGATTCCGACTTTCGCTCGGAGCGTTGGCGCGAAGTGGGCAATTGGACCATTTCCCCCCGCCGGCCCGCCCAGTTGATCGCGCAGCTGCTTCATTCGCAACGCTTTTTGCTGGAGTTCACACCATTTAGCAGCGCGCCAGCACAGGCGGTCTTCGCCGTCCAAGGCCTTGACCATTACTCACGGCCCCTAGCGACTTATTGCGGCATAGGCGAGCCGGCGAAAGACCTTTTGCGCGAGCACGAGAAGTGACTTCGACGGTGGCAGCGGCGCTGCAGCAGGGCCAGACGGACAGCACATCGAGAAAGCAGGTTGCTGCCTGGCTGCTTGTGTGTTGCGCATTGATTTTTTTGATGGTCGTTGTCGGTGGCGTCACTCGGTTGACCCATTCCGGCCTCTCCATGACCGAGTGGCAGCCATTGGTGGGCGCAATCCCGCCTCTGAACAACGAACAATGGTCCGAAGTCTTTGAAAAGTACCAACAGACACCGGAATACCTGAAAATCAATCGCGGCATGAGCGTCGAAGAGTTCCAGGCAATTTTCTGGTGGGAATACTTTCATCGACTGTTGGGCCGAAGTATCGGCGTCGTGTTCTTGTTGCCGTTTCTGTACTTTCTCGCCCGCCGGAAGATCGACGCATCTTTGGCTGGTCGGTTTGCCCTGATTTTCGTTCTCGGAGGTCTACAAGGCGGCCTTGGCTGGTACATGGTTCGCAGCGGTTTGATCGACGATCCGCATGTCAGCCCCTACCGCTTGACGGCCCACCTTGGAATCGCCTTCCTCATTTACGCGGCCATACTGCGCACTGCGCTGCGACTGCTATCGCCTGCCCTCACACCGCCACACGAGCGCTATCAACCTGCCCGGGTACTCGCCGCAGCGCTTGCCGGTTTGATCTTTCTCATGGTTCTCTCAGGCGGAATGGTTGCGGGCACGCGGGCAGGGTTCGTCTACAACACCTTCCCGCTAATGGACGGGCGGTGGATTCCACAGGGTGTCCTGGAGATGCAGCCCTGGTACCTTAATTTTTTCGAGAACATTCCGACGATTCAATTCGATCATCGACTGATCGCCGCGTTTCTTTTACTCCTGGTGCCAATGTTCTGGCTCTACCTTCGGAAGCTTCGTCCGCCCCAAGGCGTTCGCTCATCAGTCACCTTCCTGCTCGGAATGCTGTTTTTTCAGGTCAGCCTGGGCATCGGCACGTTGCTTCAAGGAGTGCCGGTTCTGTTGGCGGCCTCGCATCAGGCCGGGGCGTTGCTACTTTTTACCGCAGCGATTCTTGTGCACCACGAATTGCGCCGCATCTAGAAACTGCCGCCGTCCGCTGATGATCGGCCTGCATCGCGGGTCAGATAGTCCAGGACCCGGTGCATGAGGGTCCTGATCGCCGCAAAGGAACCGGGAGCTGGCGCGCAGATTGCTTCGCGCGTCTGAACCAACGCTCCGCCCTGCGCAACTTCACGCTCGCCGTGATCGACCATTTCGTGGACACTGTCACCTGTAACCTCCAGGTGAAACTGCAGCCCAATGATTTTGCGTCCGACTTGAAACGCTTGGTTTTCACAGGCCTGGGTGCGCGCGAGCCGAACCGCACCGGCGGGCAAATCGAAGGTTTCTCCGTGCCAGTGAAACGCCGTGAAATTTTGGGGAAAGCAAAACGAATCTTGGGCAGCGTCGACCGCATCGACGGCGAACCAGCCGATCTCCTTGGTCGCATTGCGATAGACACGAGCGCCCAGCACACGTGCGATAAGTTGCGCACCCAAGCACACGCCAAGCACGGCGACGCCCGAATCCATTGCCTCCCGAAGGAAGTTCTTCTCGGCGCCAAGCCAGGGGAAGCGTTCCTCGTCGTTAACGCTCATCGGTCCGCCCATGGCGATCACGAGATCAAGGCCGGTTGGCCGAGGAAGGCGCGGATCGGAAAACATATACGAGTACTGCACACTTGCACTGCGCGCCGAAAGCCAATCGACCATATTGCCGATCCCCTCAAACGAGGCGTGCTGCAGTACCTGGACGTTCATAAGATTCCTCTGCGCGCTGAGCGGTCTGCAATGGCAGCTAGGCCGATTCTGCGCTCCGCGCCAGCCGGAAAGAAAACATGCGCCGTGGCCCAGCCGTGCAAAGGACGCACCGCGCAGCTCATTTGCACGCACGAGCAACGCTACTTGCTCACAATTGCCTTAAAGATGAATGGCCCCATTGTGGTCTACGAGGGGACGATCAAGCAAGAGCTTCCGCGCTCACCGCCCGTCATGTCTTCGGGCGAGCGCAGCGATTTTCGCCGCCTCGTCCGCCAAAGCATGTCAAGCTGCCGATTCGACACTCGCATACATGGTCGAGCTTTCGCACATCGTGTTCAACATCGGCGCTTATAAGTAAGCTAGGTCCATTTGATGAGAAGACCAACGTGGCCATGAGCGCGATTTGCGCGATCGCCGTCTTAGCGCGTTTGCAGTCTTTTCACGACGGCCAAGGACAGCAGCAAAATCGATTTATTACGACTTCGGTTTCGCGCTATCGAAAAAACGACTGCCACAATCGTATCGAAGCCAAAAATTGCGTAATAAAAGGACTGATGCAATCGATCTAGCGGCGCGCTCGACGGTAGTACTCGACGGTGGCAGACAGACCCTCCTGAAAACTCGTACATGCCGGCCCAAAGCGTCGCGTGTACTTCGTGGCATCGACCCGGTATGGGCGATCGGTCTGAAAGCGCATCTCAGTGAGTTCTCGGATAGCAGGCTGAAAAATCCCAACCAGTGGTTGAAGCCAAGCCGGGATTGCTTGAATGCGCATCGGCACACCTGCAATCTTGGCCGCAAGCCAAAGCAGTTCCCGTAAGGATCGAGTGGGCGCGTTCGGCACGTTCCAAGCTTGGCCGTATGCATCGTTCGGCGCGTCGGCCAAAGTTACAAGGGCACGAGCAAAGTCCGGCACATACGTAAAATCATGCGGAAAATCCGGACTATATGGAACCAGCGCCGCACGTTGTGCAATCAGGCGCGCTACTCCATATTCGGACCGAACGGAAGTTGGCACGTCCGGTCCGTAAAAATCGGAGGCCCGCACCGCGACAACCTTCACAAGGCCGGCGGCCTGTGCCTGCTGCCACAGGCGCGTAATCTGTGCCCGCAATCGCGGCTTTCCCCCGTATTCGGTAAGCGGCGTTTCCTCGGTCAGCGCCTGGGTCTGGGGGCCAAGCATGTACAGGTTATCGGCAAAAACGAATCTTGCGCTGGCACTCGAACACGCGCTAAGCAGCGCTTGCATTGCGGCCGGCCAGCTGCGCTCCCACACGCGCCAGTCGTAGCGAAAACCGACCGCGCAGATCGCAATATCGCGCCCCGCACAAGCTGCCGCCGTCGATTCAGGTTGAGTGATATCGCAGGCGCGAAAACTGCTGCCTTGCGGCAAAGATGATGGCCCGGAACGCTGCGCAACCACAACGTCATCACCTCTCGCGACCAACAGTTTCGCGACTTCACGGCCAACGGGCTCCATAGCCAAATACGACTACGCGTTTCATCCAAATTTCGTCGAAGAGCTTTTTAAATCGAAAGTTGATGCACGATCCGCAAAACCGCGGCCAGCTGGCCTCGCCTTGGGACCACAAAAACATACCGCCCGCCTCTTTTGCCCAGAGCGACCAGCCGCACCTCTTGGCGCCAAGCCAACGCTAAGGCGATCCGTTGTGCTATTGCTTTGACGGCAGAAAAATGGGGAAGCAAAGCGACTCTGAAGCGAAAAGTCGTAAATCGCGTCCCATCGTTTCGAAGATGCGACTCAATGAATCGGTTTGCCAGCGATTGATACCGCCCACTCGAGAATTGGCACCAGTCGGGCCGGCAAAAGCTTCCTCGCCTCCTCGGCGCTCACCCACCGATATTCATCATGCTCGGGTTTGCCAAGTTCTTTGCTAACGGGGAGGGTCAACTTTTGCTGCTTCACCTTTGCAATGAAGAACGTAGCCACTTTGCCAGCAGCATAGATCTCGGTGTCTTTGCAAATTTCCCCATATGGCATCTCGATCTCCGCCATCCCCGTTTCCTCGCGCATCTCCCGTTTTGCCGCCATAATCGGCGTCTCGTTTTCGTCCGCTCCGCCTTTGGGAAAGTCCCAGTTCCTGTAGGCTCGAAGAATCAAAAAACGTTGCTCTCCCTTGTCGTCAACAGCAAAGGGAACCATGCCATAAGAACGTTTTTTTATCATCGGCATACGAATTTGCACCGCTAGCGGGTAGCTGAGGACAATTTACCGCGGTCAAACACCTTGCCCATTGTTTGACCGTTGGGTCTCCGACAAGGTCGGGGGCGCGGGAAAATCGCTTTCACGTTGCGAGAAGAATTCGGCGGTATTCCAACTGTCGCAAACCGGCAGCATTGGGCTCTTTGGCCTAGCGACTGGCCGATGGTCGAATGGAGGATCGATCAAAACGGTCAATTGCCCAGGTAACGGCGCCAAACAGTACGTAGCCGGACGCAAGTAGATACGTCGATCGTGGCAGCGTTGCCTCTGGGAAAAAAAGGCGTCCGTCGGCATACGGTGAATGAATCCCACCGATAAGCGTCAAAGCCGCTGCCAGCAGACTGACGACCAAAATTCGGTTCCGACGCCGATCGATAATATCAATGACCAAAGTGCTCCAAAGCATGCTGGTCAGAATAAAACCATTTGCAAGCAGCGTCAGCGCCCGATAGCTCGTCTGCTGTGCCGGCGGCAGACCTTCGGCCGAGACATGCAATGCATCGAGCAGACTCTTCCAATGCAGCAACACGAGTTGTGCGATCGCGGGAATGAATGCAATGGCGATCGCTGCAAGGTGCTCGCGATCTGTTTCACGGAACGCTTGTGTGCTCAGTTCGAGGCCAACAAATACAAGAATCGGCACGAGCACGGACTCTGGCAGCCAGGACAGCAGCAAACCAACAACGCCGACAAACGCACCCAGTCCGATGAAAAGCGCCGTCGCCACCGTGTAACCAGCGTGGCAACCCATCCGTTTGTATGCCGGGTGGCCAATATAGGGCGTATTTTGCATGACGCCCCCGAACATCGCGGCAACAAACGTCGCCGCACCCTCCACAAGCAATATGTCGCGCGTTGCATATTTGTCGCCAGCGGCGGCAGCGCTTTCCGTGTTATCGATGCCCCCGATCAAGGTTGCAAGCGCAAAAGGAATCGCAAGCGGCAAGTATGGCAGAGCCCCGGCAAGTCCGTCGAACCACAGGAACGTTGGTGCAGGCAGTAGCCAATGTAGGCCCGTCTCACTGTATAACGGTGTCCTCGTGCTTGTCCCAAGCATCTGCGCGAGTGCCCATGAAGCCGTGCCCAGCGCGACCGCCGCCACCATCGCTGGCGTTCGAAATGGAAGGCGTCGGCCGCCAATCAGGGTGCTAAGGACAATACCCAGCGCCACCATTCCGCCCACAGGCTCTGCGATGATCTTTTGCATGGAGAAAAAGCTAATTAGCGCAATCGCAACGGCCGAAAGCGCGCTCAGCATCGCGGTTCGCGGAAGACTACGTCGAACTATCTCCCCAAAAAATGCCGCGACCACCTTCACCACCCCCATGACGGCAATTACAGCGCTGGAGATGGCAAGGGTCCGATCGGCGTCGTTCGTTAGCAGCCAAATCGGGCCGATCACCCCAAAGCACAAGCCGAACATCGAGGGCGTATCAATTCCCAGCGGCATTGCGCAGACCTCGGAGGACCGCTCCCGCCGCGCAAGCCGAAATGCCAGCGCGCTGTAGGCCAGATCGCCAACCAGCACCCCAAGCGCCGATCCGGGAAGCATGCGACCGATCACCAAGGAGACGGGCAGATGAAAGATGCCGATCAATATCGCGCTCATTCCGGCCAGCAATGCGAGATTGTCGATCGTCAATGCGAAAAAGCCGTTCACATCACCGGGTGTCAGCCAGCGGTATCGAAACCGGAACCCCGAGGGCGAGTCGGTGCCAGCTTGGCTGGTGGAGGGCATCACGTTTGGCCGTCTCCTCTTTCGGGCGGACGCGAGGGGATCTGCCTCTTGCTGCAAAGCGGGCATCGGATGCACGTGGCAGCGAGGAAGGCGGGTGGCAAATCCGCTAGTGGGTGTTTGCTCGAGTCGATCGGCTTGCGATCCATCGGTCAATATCTGGCAAAACGATAGAAGCGATACGTTGGTTTTTCCGTATGGAAGCAATCACCTCAAGGAAGGGTTTGCGTGAGTCCGCCGGAACGTTTTTGGCCTCATAGGCCTCAACGTCCGCGATGCGATCTGGCAGGGAGGAAAATTCAGCGACACTCTGGGCCAACCTCCAACGCTCAGCCGTACTAAATGGCAGCTTCGGGTCGCTCAGACGCGGCGCGATGACTTGCCAAGCCAGGTCGGGGTGATAACGCGCAAGGCGCCAGAGAAGAGAATGGGCAGTACCCGCGGGCACCTCGTCGCTCAATGCGATATTCAACATGCGTCGCGCGAGCACGGGCTCCTCGACGCCAGCGAGCGCTTCGTAGATACGCTGCTTTTCCAGCAGGTCTTTTGAATCACGGGCTCGTTTTAGCAAGGAGTCGAACGTCGCGAAATTCGCACGGTTCGCTACGATCACGAGTGCACTTCGCCACTGCGCGGCGGAAGTTTGCTCCGCACCGTCAATGATCTTCCTTGCGCGCTCTATCGTAGGCGCATCGCCAAAGCGCCCCTGGGCCTCTACTAGTGCGCTGCGCAGTATCTCCACGTTGCTAGCTTCATCCGGTACGCCCACCGGGCCGAGGCGTATCGCGAGCGGCGCCAATAGTTCAAGAGCGAACCGATGAAACGCACTTCGCTGCGGCGTCTGTTGATAGTGTCTTTCAAGCAGCATCAACAAATCGATGACCCGCTGCCAGACAACAGGGTCGGCACTTACCGGAAGTAGCGCACAAAGCCTGAGCAAGTTGCTTGCCGACGCATACCCGGCCGCCGTTCCGAGTGCAAACGCATCATTGAGAAGACCCAGTTGGTCCGCCGGGCCCAGTTCTCCCAGGTGCATCGTAAGCGACTGAAAAGTGCTTGCGTCGTACAGCACCCGCGTGTAGGCCGTCTGCCCAGCATTAACGAGCATGGCGAGGTGTGATTTGATATCCGCAGCGTCTTCCAGAACGATTTCTTTTTTTACGCCGTCGAGTTCACGAATGGTAAGTGGTATGTGCCACAGACGCTGCGGCAGTTCGCGGATCGTCTCGGGATTGTCGGCGAACCGCTCCTGTTGCAACTGCGTGCCCATGGAAGTTCGGGTTACGCGAACGAGCGGGACTCCTTCGTAGTGCGTAAAGTCGCGCTCGATCCCCAGGACGGGCTTGCCTGAGGCTTCCTCCATCGTGCGCCAAAGGTCGACGTCGACCGCGTTTCCATAGGCGTATTTGTTCATGTAGCGGCCTAGACCCTCGCGAAATACCCCGCCTCCTATATACGCGTCCATCATCGCAAGTACGGCCGCGCCCTTTAGATACGTGATTTCGTCGAATGCTTGCTCTGCCTGCTCGGCAGTGAAAATTTCCTGCACCACGGGATGCGTTGATGGGACAGCATCGGCCTCCCGCCCGCGGTCAAAGTCCGAAAGAGCCCGCAATCCAATATTCCACTGTGGATGCAAAGCGTCCGCAGCAACGTTCTCCATCCAGCTGGCAAATCCCTCGTTTAACCACAGGTCGTCCCACCACGACATTGTGACAAGGTCTCCGAACCACTGGTGCGCCATTTCGTGACTGATGACCTCAAATACGAGCTCTCGATCCTGCTGCGTTGAATTTACTGGGTCGATCAGCAAATGGCGCTGCGAGAAGAAAATCGCCCCCCAGTTCTCCATGGAGCCGCCTTTGATCTCCCCGGGCGCTACGATCAGATCAAGTTTCGGAAGCGGAAACGTGACGCCGAAGTATTCATTGTAGAAATGAAGAATCTTCTCCGCCTGGTCTAGCGCGTACGTCCCCCTGGCGGTATCCCCACGCTGCACGACGACACCCAGTTCCACACCATCGACCGAATGATGTACGCGCTCAAAGTCACCCACGCCAAGAAAGAGCAAATACGTTGACATTCTTGGGCTTTTGGCAAAGCGCACGCGCTGCATCGTCGACGACAATGGCGTCACGTCCTCTATCGGCATGTTGGACACCGCCATCAGGTCTTTGGGGGTCTCCACCGTGACTGCGAAGGTCGCCTTGCGCCCAGGCTCATCCCAGCAAGGTAAAAATTCGCGCGCCGCCGCTGGTTCAAAGTTCGTAGCTAGTATTCGGTGCCGTCCCGCGGCATTCGAATAGTCCATCGCGAAAAAACCAAGCGTCGACCGTCCAATATTGCCGTGATAAGCGATCGAAAGCACATGCTGCCCAACGGAAAGCGGAGCATCAAAATCCAGGACGACGCGCCCCAAGTTCTCGATTTGGGTGACCGAGGCCTCCTTGCCCCCATCAATCGTCGCGTGATCCAGCGCGAGGTGCACTGCATTGATTACGACCGTGGGAGTGGTCCGATGAACGTCAATAACAATGGCGACCTTACCCTGAAAACGCAGCGCGTCCGTATCGGGGACGATTGCTAAGTCGTAGGCGACCGGATCGATCGTGTCCGGAAGAGTCTGCCGGGTCGACCCCGTCGCCGCGAGCAATGGTGCGGCCCAGGCAGAAAACGAACACGCAATTAGCGCCATCCCGAGATGAACCGAACGCCGTCCCATCCTATCTCCCGAAACTTCGCAAGCGCGACGAACGCAAGCGCCAGCGCTTCTGGCAAGGCAGTAAGGCGCTCGCCAGCGCATTGCCAGATAAGGCAGGTGAATCGGTACTACGACTGCGGAGAGCTATTGCAGTCTACGACGACGCAAGATCTCGCGCAGGAAGCTATGCTGCCAAGGCGCAGCCGCGCTTGATGCACGAGAACGCTACCTTTGCGAGGACGTCCATCCCCACCGCCCGCAAGCGCAGC
>Ga0187781_10002738_pt1 | contig 13339 bp, 7 predicted proteins | sample 0715_SJ02_MP02_2_FD_132447 | JGI IMG/M metagenome (GOLD analysis project Ga0187781, IMG submission 132447) | Tropical peat soil microbial communities from peatlands in Department of Meta, Colombia - 0715_SJ02_MP02_20_MG | ecosystem: Environmental > Terrestrial > Soil > Wetlands > Peat | place...
CCCGCGCCACTCTGGGTTTGTACTTCACCAACATTCTGGTGCGCGCACAGGACGCCATTGCTCAGGTGTTCGGAGGCCTCACCAACGCAAACTATGCCGGAGTCACCGTATGGCACCGCGAGTCGCTCTCCGGCACCTACAATGTGTTCGACCGTGCGATTAACAACAACAAGGAACTGTATCGTACGCAGGAGCAGATCTGCCCACCCGTCGAGCCGCTGAACTATAGCAGGACGATTGCCGATGGCGGAACCTCGACCACGAGCAACAACTATCGCGCGCTCGGCACCGGCGACGAGATCACCCAGGTCCAATCTACCAATGACTCCATCGGGTACGCTTTCTGGAGCGCCGCAAACTTCAAGAGCGCAACCTACGGCTCGGGAACCGCGGGCACTCTGAAGTACCTGACCGTCGACGGAGTCGATCCGCTTTGCTCCACCTATGGTTGCGGCGGCAGTGCCGGCGAAATTCCGACCGCTTCCAACACTTATCTGTCCAACGTCAACCTAGATAACGTGGCCAACGGTTCCTACGCGATCTGGTCGGAACTGCGCTTCATCACGACCAACTCGGGAGCTCCTCTGACCGCCGCGCAGAACCTGTCAACCTGGGCACAGAGTGAGTCCACCACCCCCGGCGGAGCAAACCCTGACTTTATCACCGCTGCGAACCTCAACGTCATTCACGCGCACTTCGCGCTGCCCTTCGTTAACGATGCCTACGCGACATCCGAAGGACCGCGGGTTTGCGGTGCCAGCGGCCCACCCGAGTCCGGTGGCGATGGGGGCGGCATCGTGACGAGTCTCCAGGCTGGAGCGGACTACGCCGTATTGAAGGGCAACTACAACACGGCTTCCTGCACTGGCATCACCAATGCAGCGTCGTTTGGTACTCACCAATAACCATGTCTTAGCGCCGGTTGACAACCGGACACGATCCGCGATGGGGTAGACGGCCAACCCGCCGTCTACCTCTTTTCGCGCAACTGCGAAGCGCGCTGGCAGCACGCGAATTCAAACTAGCCCGCCACTGATTGTCGTCTCTGTGCCTCGGTGGTGAATAAAAGCACTTACTCGATCTTCAGAAACTTCACGCACACCGGCGAGGCCACGTCGAGCGTTTGTCCAGTCGGCGTGAGGCGGCCCGTTTTCCGGTCAATCTTGAACATGACGATGTTGTTCGACTGCTGGTTGGCGGCGAACAACAGAGTACCCTTGGGGTCGATTTCGAAGCTGCGCGGCGTTTTGCCTTGGGTAGAAATATATTCGACCGGCGTCAGCGTGCCTTTCTCCGCGTCAATGGTGAACACGGCGATGCTGTTGCCGTCGCCGCGGTTCGAGGCGTAGAGAAAGTTGCCCGAGGGATGAATTTCAACTTCCGCGTCTTCGATTTCTCCCTTGAAATCCTTGGGCAAGGTGGAAATGGTTTGCAGACGTTGCAGGGTTCCGGTGGCGGGATCGTTCGAAAACACGGTCACCGTTCCCTGCATTTCGCTGACGACATAGGCGAATTTGCCCGAGGGATGCAGGGCAAAATGCCGCGGACCCGCGCCCGGATCAAACGTGGCGTACTTGGAACTGTTCGCTGCAAGCACTCCCTTGCTGTCGTCGAACTTGTAGACCAACAGCCCGTCGATGCCGAGATCGTCCACGTACACAAAACGATTGTCGGGCGAGAGATCGACCGAGTGAACGTGCGCCGACCTCTGACGCTGGAGGTTCGGGCCGTGGCCGGTGTGCTCCATGAAGGCCGACGGGCCGCCGAGGCTCCCATCTTCATGGATTCGAATGACGATGAGGCTGCCTCCAGTGTAGTTCGCCACCACAGCGTATTTTCCGGTTTTATCAAGGGTAACGTAGCACGGATCGGCGCCCTGCGTTGGCACCTCGTTCAGAAAGGTGAGCTTGCCGGTGGGGCGGCCCTCTTGATCTCGATCAATCGAAAACGCACTCAGGCCTCCACTGTTCGGGCCTTTGTAGTTGCCGACTTCATTTACCGCATAGAGGAAGCGGCCGTTCGGCGAGATCGTGACCCACGACGGGTTGGTCGTTTCCGCCGCCAGGCCGAGCGGTGTGATCTTACCGGTGTCGCCATCATAGTTATAGGCATAGATGCCTTTGCTCTGGCTGCCTTCCTCGGTATAAGTGCCGACAAAGAGAATGTATCTGTCTTTTTTGGCGGGAGGAGTTGCGGCGGCAAGAACCGTCAATAGTGAAAGGTCAACGAGCGCTGTGAGAATGCGGCGAAGGGTCCTGAGAATTTTCATGGTCTCTATGGAAATTTGGCTTAACCGCCAACAAAATATGGTGAGGCTTTGCTTCCTCTTTGATCTTTGGAAACTGCCTCAACGATCTGACCCTTATATTACATTTCTCGACCAAACGGCGAGGGAGCATTGAGAACGTCTAACAAAACTTTGTCTGCTCTGCAAACCGGGGAGATAGTAGGATCGGTTCCGGACGGAGGTGTTCCATGGCCATCGAACTATTGCCCTGACAGATGGTGGAACCTAGTCGAACCGTTTATCCCTCTACCCAAGGCAAAACCAAGGGGGAAGGCCGCGTTACGAAAAGCGAGCAGATCTTCACGAGGCTTTTATGTGCCTGGGGTGTGCTCTGATTTGCTGGAATGCCCTGGAAGGCAAGCGGGTAGTCTAGGCTTGGATAAGCCCAGGCTCGCAAAAGAAGTGCCGCGAACGTTACTGCAACTTCGCATACTCAGCCTTGGCGTCTTTCAGGATCGGGACGTCCCGGTCGGCGTCTTTCCAAAGAGTCAAAAAGTCCTGGTAGGCGAGACGAGCATCTGTGTCGTGACGGGCAGCCTTGGCGCGGGCTAACTGGAGGTACGCCAGCGAAGCAAGCGGGAAATTGATGACGGCGTGGCGATGATCAAGAACTTTTCGAAACTCAACAAACGCCTGCTCAGGCTGCCCAGCCCGCAGATATGCCTCACCTCTGAGATAAACGGGGTACATCGTCGCGAACTGGAACTGCAGTGTTTGCGCCAACTCGTAAGGCTGCGTTTGCTTCAGCAACTCCAGTGCCTGCGACGGCCTGCCGCGGTCGAGGTCGACGGCGGAGCGGATGGTCGGCAGCCAATATGCCTGGATCAAGGTGTCGACGGGGAACTCCCGGTCCAATGCGTCCGCCAGCTTTTGTGCACCCTCCGCATCTCCCGACCTGGCTGTTGCCAACGCAACCGCCAGCCGGACGCCCGGTGCGTGATTCGAACTTAAGGCGTGTAGCGCCACGCGGCGTGCGGCGCTGGAGTTTCCGAATTCGGCCAAGCGCAGCGCTTCGCTTGCCTCCCAAAAGGCAGCCGATTCCTTTTCGTCATTGCGATTGGCAGAATCGACCGCGCGTTGCGAGAGATTGTCGGCCTCAGCAAGACGCCCATAGTAAGCAGCGGTATCCGACTCGTCAGCAAACATCCCATCCTCAAAACCAGGTTTGCCTGAAGCCCATGCCGCTTCTTCCTGCATTTTGGCATCGTCATGACTGAGGAAGGCGAGGTAGTACCCATCGCTGTGCAGTCCGCCATCGCTCGGATCGTGTGCCAGGGCCTGATCAAACAGAGCTTTGGCTTCGTCCATCCGGCCAAGCGAAATGTAAGCAGTGATCAGATTCGCAGACCAGATGGAATTGTCGCCGCTGGTGCGGAGAGCTTCACGCGTGGCCTTCACAGCCTTGTCGTAGTCACCCAAGTTGATGCAAATGAAACCAAGATTCCCATAAGCGCTCGAATCATTGGGATATTCCCTGGCCCATTCCAGGTAAGTTTGGTTTGCCAGTTCCATTTGACCGGTGGTGACGGTGTAGTAAGAAGACTCAATATAGAAGCGCTCGTGCTCACTGACGCGATCGCGGAGTTCAAACGCTTTCTTGAAGCTCTCCCGGGCCAGGGCAATTTGCCCAAAGTTGACCTGAACCGTCCCGATGCTGGCGTACGCCACAGCAAAGTCAGGATCTAATTGCACGGCGCGCTGGTAGTTGACGAGCGATTCCTGCTTGGCCGGATCCGCAACCGAAAACAGCTTCAGTGCTTCTAGCGACGAAGTAGTCGCCTCCCGGAGGGGTCTGCTGAAACTCTTAATCGAAGCCAGCGACTCGCCCAGCTTCTCGCGTATTTGATTCCCCGCCTTCTCCAATGCATCCATCACTCCGTCACGGTTTCCCGCATAGGCTTCGGCGCTGGCGAACATATCTCCCGATTGACAGTTGTTCGCCCGCAGGCCGATTACATAGTGAGTGCCCACGAGCGCGATGGAACCGGTCAGCATGGCCTTGCTGTGTGAGCGCAAACAGACCTCGCGGGCAACGTCAACAGAGAGCCGCTGGCCGGGACGATTCATCAGTTTCAGGGTGGCGGCTACACGCTGGTCGGAAAGAATGTTGAGAAACGGCGACTGTTGCAGATGGATCGTCACCGCCTCCTTCAAAGTGTCATCCAGCAGGGGATCGCCGGTCAGGTTAGTGAAGTCAGCGATGACGATTGTGTCGTTGGACGTCAGATGAACTGAGGATCGAGCCCTCGCCAAATACCCAAACGCGGCCAACACCAGAACCCCAGCGCTGCCCGCCAGAATTAGTCCGATGGGCACCCGGCGCGTCTTTCCCTCGGGGACTGTCTTCGGCTGGGACTCCGAAAGCGCTGGCTCTCTGTTGCTTTCGACTGGAGCAATAAAGCGGTAGCCCCGTCGCGGGATGGTCTCGATGAAGCGTGGGGTCTGGGCCTCGTCGCCGAGCACGGTGCGGATTTGCCGAACGCAATAGCCCAGTCCTTGCTCAAAATCAACATAGGTCTCATTTCCCCAGATTTCGTGGCGCAGTTCGTCGCGAGTCACGATCCGCCCAGCACGAGAAACCAAAACTGTTAATACCGTGAGTGGTTGGGGCTGGATGTGGAGCAGCACTCCTGCTTTGCGAAGCTGCCGGGTATCAGGGTCGAGCTCGAATCGACCGAAGCGGAAGATGTTGCCGGAGAGTGGCGGAGAACCCATGCAGGCGACCCCTGGGAGTCGCTTAGTCGGCGCATTATATCACTGGTCCGCCCACGATCCGATTCTTCATCCTCAACTGCTTGTGCAAGTGTTGAGCAATCAGTGAGATACATCCTCAATTGATTTTCAAGCAAAACTCATTTGCCAGGTGCGCCACAGCGTCATACCATCCACCCGCTTTTGGAGGCTGGTGCCATGCGCTGCGGAATTTGTGGAGTCGAGATGGTAGCAGGAGCCGCGTTCTGCCCGAGTTGTGGCAAACCAGCAGAACTTTCCCTATCAGGATCGCCAACCAGTATCGGAGGGGCATCCCCAGCAATGTCGTCGAATGTTGCCGGCGCCCTATGTTACCTGGCGGGATTCGTCACGGGAATTCTGTTTCTTGTCATAGAGCCTTACCGGCGGGATCGCGTGGTTCGCTTTCACGCATTGCAATCGATTTTCTTAAACGTGGCATGGTTCGCCACTTACTTTGCCCTCAGCCTTTTTCTCACGATTCTTCCAGCACTACTGTCGCCTCTGATCTGGTTTTTGCATTTGTTGTTAGACCTGGGCGTTTTTCTCCTGTGGCTTTTGCTTATGTACAAGGCTTACCACCGTGAGCAGTTCAAGCTCCCGGTGATAGGGGATCTGTCCGTAAGAGAGATCTAACACGAGCAAGATCTGCAATGGCGGCTGGAGTGGGGCACAGTCGTTCGCACCAGGCTGTTAACAATCTGAATTGTGGGGAGGCCTTTATGAAGCGGGTTCATCTAGCGACGGGGACGGGGATTTTGGTGCTGCTGGGCGCCACCCTGTTGGGCCAGGCGCAGCAGGCGGCGTCGGCGGCAACCGATGCCGTCGTGCCTACCATGGTGCGGTTCGGCGGAGTGCTGACCGATGAGAACGGCAAGCCTCTGACCGGCGCCGTGGGCGTGACCTTCTTGTTATACAAAGAGCAGCAGGGCGGACCTCCGCTGTGGATGGAGACCCAGAATGTGCAGCCCGACAAGACCGGCCACTATTCAGTCATGCTGGGAGCGACATCGAGCACGGGTTTGCCGACGGATTTGTTTGTCCAAGGAGAAGCGCGCTGGCTGGGCGCGCAAGCGCAGGGGCAGGAAGAGCAGCCCCGCGTAATGCTATTGAGCGTGCCCTATGCGTTGAAGGCCGGGGATGCGGCGACCTTGGGGGGATTGCCAGCCTCGGCCTTCGTGCTGGCAGCACCTAACAGTTATGCCGCAGCGGCACCCATGATGACCGACGGCGAAGCGCTCGCTGCGCCGTCGTCAGCTTCTCCGCTGGCCACCTCGGATGTGACCACGACCGGGGGCACGGCGAACACCTTTCCGCTGTTCACCACCGCCACCAACATTCAGAACTCGATTCTGACCCAGACCGGCACAACGGCGATCAACGTTGGGGGCAAGCTGAATTTGCCCGCTTTGGGCACGGCTACTTCTGCTGCTGGTTTCAATTCGCGACCGCTGGATTTTGTGGCCTCGGCGTACAACGGCACCGCGGCGGTGGCGCAAACCTTCCAGTGGCAGGCCGAGGCATTGAATAACGACAAAACCACGGCCACGGGGACGTTGAGCCTCCTGTACGCCTCCGGCACTGCGACTCCAGAAGAAACCGGACTGAAGATCAGCAGCAAGGGCTTGTTCACTTTCGCCTCCGGCCAGACGTTTCCGGGAACCGGGACGCTTACCGGGATCACGACTGCGGCGGGCAGCGGGCTGAAAGGCGGGGGAACGACGGGCACGCTCAGTTTGTCGATACCGGCGGCGGGCGTCACCAACGCCATGCTGGCCAATCCCTCGTTGACTGTGACGGCCGGGAGCGACCTAACCGGCGGCGGATCGGTTGCCCTAGGTGGGAGCACGACGCTGAACCTGGACACGACGAAAGTTCCGCTGTTGGCTGCGGCCAATACATTCACGGGCAATCAGACGGTGGACGGGAACCTGAGCGCGACCGGCGTAGTGACGGGCAGCGAGTTCCAGATTGGAAGCAACTTGTTCGCCTTCGGTACTTACGCGACGGACAACGCGTTTCTCGGCTTTGCCGGAAATTCGACAACGACCGGCGTATACGACACCGCCATCGGCGAGTCAGCGCTGGCAGCCAATTCCACGGGCAACAGCAACACGGCCGTCGGAGAGGGTGCAATGCTCGCTAACACGTCAGGGAATGGCAACACGGCCGCTGGGATCTTAGCGCTCTCCGCCAATACGGGCGACGCCAACGGAGACGGATCCGACAACACTGCGATAGGGAACCAGTCACTGTTGAACAACACAACCGGCAATGGCAACACCGGGCTCGGCTTCTTTGCGCTCCGCTTCAACACCACTGGAAACTTCAATACTGCACTGGGGTACGAAGCCTATATGGGCGCGGACAACCTGACGAACGCCACCGCCATCGGGGCCAACGCCGAGGTGACGGAAAGCAACGCCCTGGTGCTGGGCAGCATCAACGGCGTGAACGGCGCAACCTCGAACACGAACGTCGGCATCGGTACCACCTCTCCGGCTTATACGCTCGATGTGCATGGAACGGGAAACTTCACCGGCCTGGTCAACTTCGCCTCGGGCCAGACCTTCCCGGGAACCGGCACGATCACCGGAGTGAGTGCCAGCACCGGCCTGAGCGGCGGTGGCACTAGTGGTACGGTCACGCTAACGAATATCGGCATTTTGGGTGTAACCGCAGGTACCGGCATTTCGAGCAGCGGCGGTCAGACTCCGACCATCAGCAATACAGGAATTCTGGCTCTCACCTCAGGCACGGGCGTCTCGATCAGCAGCGGGCAGTCGCCGACGATCAGCGTTAACACAACGCAGGTCCCTCTGCTTAGCTCTGGGAACCTGAGCTTGTCAAGCAGCAGCAGCTACCAGATTGGAGGCATCCCGTTCGCCTTCGGTTCCGCAGCAAACAACAATGCGTTTCTTGGCTTCGCCGGCAGTACGGGCTCGACCGGGGCGGGCAACACGGGCGCTGGCTATGACGCGGTTCTCCATGGCAGCGGGAGCAACAACACCGGCGTGGGCCTGAATGCACTGTTTAACACCAATAGCGGTAGCGCCAATACGGCCGTGGGCTCCAATGCGGGCGGCAGCAATACCACCGGTTCCTACAATACGCTCATTGGCTACTACGCTGGGACGGACGGTACAGCATGCAAGGGCCCCTGCTCCTTCCTCACCAACGCCACTGCTATTGGCGCTTATGCCGACGTGGCGGCAGATAACGCCCTCGTGCTGGGCAGCATTATGGGGACGAATGGTTGCCTCGCCGCCAATGGCTGCGTCAACGCCAACGTCGGCATCGGCACCGCCGCACCGCAGGCCACGTTGGATGTGATGGGTGGTCTGATTCATGTCGGAGGAACCCCAGCTCCCAACCCTAGTGTACAGGGAGCTTATCTGGGCTGGAACGAGACGAACGGCGTCGGAGAGACCGACTTCTTCAACAACGAAGGTGGTGGAACCGGCGGCTGGTACTTCATCAACACGAACTCCTCGGGAACACCTCTGAATGGGCCGTACGTCGCTAGCATTAGCGGCAATGGCGTGGTCTGGGCCAACGGTGGGTTCAATGGCTTTTGCTTGAACGGCACCGCCGTATTCGACACGACCGACGGGGACAACTGCAACATGGACTTGGCTGAAACTTACCCCAGCACGCAAAGCACTGAACCTGGCGACCTGGTTTCGCTGGTTCCCGGCAGCGAGGCGTCGGTGCGCAAGTCAGCGAAACGCTACGACTCTCTGTTGCTCGGCGTCGTCTCCACGAATCCGGGTCTTGTTTTTGACAATGGCCGGACACGTTTAGCGGGAGACAACTCGGTGGCCCCTTCGAAAGATAAAGCGGTGATTGCGCTGGCGGGACGCGTGCCGGTAAAGGTCTCCATGGAAAATGGCCCGATTCGGGTTGGGGATGCGCTGACCAGCTCTTTGCGTGCCGGGGTGGCGATGAAAGCGACAGCCGCCGGCAAGATCATCGGCTATGCGTTGGCTCCAGCCACGAAAAACGGAAAAGTGCTGATGTTCGTGCAGGCGGGATACTACGCGGCGCCGGCATTGGCCACCCTGCAATCAAATTTTGCGAAGTTGCGTCACGAGAATGTTCAAGGGCGCCAGGAAATCCTGCGTTTGCAAAAGGAGAACGCGAGTCTGCGCAGCCAGTTTGCTGAGGTGCTGGCACAGGTCAAACAGATTCGGGCCGAGCTGCACGATCGCGAGACGCATACGGCTCAAGTCGTTTACCCAACTAAGCACTAAGGCTGTTGGGGATCGAGACAGCGATCGGCGTGCCGCTCAGCGCGCATATTGCTGAGCAACAAGAATGGGAAGCGGCACGCCCCGACGAATTTGAAAAGGAGAAACGATGAAATCGCTTATATTCGTTCGACAGCGAGGGTCCAGCGGAAGTTCCTTTTCCAAGGAGCGAGGCCGAAGAGAACGGTCCGCCGGCGCGTTGGGCCTTGCGAGAATGGTCTGCATCGTGTTTGCGTTCTGCACGGCAATCACGATTGCATTGCCCGCCCAAACCTTCAAGACGCTCCGGAGTTTCGACAGCACCGATGGTGGATATCCGTATTATGAATCCCTCATCCAAGGAACTGACGGGAACTACTACGCCACAACCTCCGGCGGCGGCAAGTACAACGACGGCACAATTTTCAAAATCACGTCAGCTGGCGACCTGACCACGCTCTACAGCTTTTGCTCCCAATCGAACGCCGAGGCGGATTGCACGGACGGCGAATGGCCATACGCGGGGCTGATTCAAGCTACAAATGGCAACTTCTACGGGACCACCTACGAGGGCGGAGCCAATGGTGAGGGGACGGTTTTCGAGTTGACCCCCGAACCGAAAGGCGGCTGCCCAAGCGGCAGTAACACCGGCAACGGTTGGTGCGAAATAGTGCTTTACAGCTTTTGCTCGCACACCAAGTGTACTGATGGAGAAAACCCGCAAGCGCCACTGGTTCAAGCCACCAACGGGAATCTCTATGGGACAACCTCTAATGCGGGCGCGAACGGGTTCGGCACCGTCTTCGAAATCACGCTAGACGGCAAGCTCACTACCCTCCACTCGTTCGACGACAACGACGGATCTGGACCAGACTCGGGAGTAGTTCAAGCGACCAATGGCGTCCTCTACGGAACCGCGAACAGCGGTGGGCTCGACATAGTTTCCGGTTCTCATGGAACGGTCTTCCAAATCACAACCGCAGGAAAGCTGACCGTGCTGCACAAGTTCGCAGGTTCTCCGACCGACGGCTCAGGACCAAACGGACTTGTTCAAGCCGCCAACGGAAATTTCTACGGAACCACAACCGGGGGCGGAGCCCACGGCAATGGTACGGTGTTTGAAATCACTCCTGCCGGCAAGGTGACCATTCTTTACAGCTTCTGCTCCGAAGCAGGCTGCGCTGACGGCAACTCTCCGGATGCCGGGCTGGTGCAAGCCACCAATGGAAACTTCTACGGAACGACCACGGGCGGCGGGCCAAACGGAGAGGGCGAGGTCTTCGAAATAACGCCAGCCGGGAAACTGACCGTCCTTCACGGATTCGATCGCACTGACGGCGAAGACCCGCGCGGGGGACTGATGCAAGCCACCAACGGGACTTTCTACGGCACGACCACATCAGGAGGAGCCAACGACTATGGCACTGTCTTCAGTTTGTCGATCGGGCTTGGCCCGTTCGTCGAAACCCGTTTTACTTCCGGCGAAGTTGGGGCGTCGGTGATTATCCTGGGCAACAATCTCGCCGGCACGAGCAGCGTCAGCTTTAATGGCACAGCAGCCACGTACGAGATCCGTTCGAACACTGAGATCACGACCACGGTGCCAGCGGGCGCCACCACTGGCACTGTAAAAGTAACCATACCGAGCGGCACTCTGGATAACAACGTCATCTTCCGGGTGACGCCGCAGCTTAACAGCTTTACGCCAACCAGCGGGGAAGTTGGAGCAGATGTGACCATCACCGGAGTCAGCCTGACACAAACCAGCGCCGTCACCTTTGGCGACGTGAAGGCAACTATCTTCAAGGTGGATTCCGACACGCAGGCAACTGCCACTGTGCCCACAGGTGCAAAGACAGGAAAGATAGGGATCACAACCGCAGGTGGAACAGCGGCGAGCTCAGGGACATTTGACGTGACCCCACAGATCACGAGCTTCACTCCAACCAGCGGCGCGGTAGGAACAGTTGTTACCATCACCGGGGTCAGTTTGACGCAGACCACGAAGATCACCTTTGGTGGAGTGGCTGCAATCTTTACCGTGAACTCCGACACGCAAGTGACGGCCACCGTGCCCACAGGTGCGAAGACAGGGAAGATAGGAATCACGACTCCGGGCGGAACGGCGACCAGTGCCACAAGTTTCACGGTGACGCCGTAACAGAAAAGAAAAGGACATTTTGTAAGAGAGGAGGTGCTGTATGCCGGTTTACATGGTTGATCGGGAATTGCCGGGAATCAAGATGGAGCAGTTGGCGGCTGCACAGAAAGCAGCGATTGAATTGGGCCAGAAAATGACGAAAGACGGCAAACGAGTGCGCTATATCCGGAGCGCGTTTGTTCCCGGGGAAGCGCATTGCATGTGCTTCTTTGAAGCCGCCAATCCTGGGCTGGTAAAGGAATTGAATGATACCGCCAAGATTCCTTACAAGAAAATCGTCGAGGCGATGGACCTGACGCCGAAGTAAAGAAGTTGCGTTGCCAGATCGCTGGCGGTCGAGGCAGGTATAGCGAAGCAGGTGCCTGAGCCGATTGCGTTCTTTGGACGGAGCAACGCACCTGAGTGAGATAGAGAAACGAATCGTCCAACTTAACTTTGTCTAACTTAACAAGGAGGGACTATGTCCGCACGAATCACATCAGTTGCACCGGGCACGTCTTCGGACGTTGCCATCAACGGGATTCTCGAATTCTCCAAGAACGGTTTCGGAGACACCCAGATGTTTGGACTCTTGGCTCGGCGTCCCGAGCTATTGAAGCGTGCTGCCGCGATGTTTGCATATTTTCTGGCAGGCCAGGGTGGCTTGATCGAACCGCCGCTGCTGGAATTGATGCGACTGCGCGGGGCGAACCTGAATGCCTGTACCTATTGTGCGACTGTACGTTTGCAGCCGGTCGCAAGCGAGGTGAAGCCCAAAGAGGCCGGTCTCGGGCTGCGCGACATCAGCGGCATGAGCAAGGCGCAAGCGGTCGCGGCAGCGCGAAACACGCTCCAGACGGGCGCCTTCACTCCGCGTGAGGCAGCCGCTCTCAAACTCGTGGACCGCATCGTGGTCGACCCGCACACCGTTGATGACAACCTGTTCGCTGAACTGCGCCGCCATTTCAGCGACGAGGAGATTATCGAACTGGTGTGCGCAAGCAGTTTGTTCACCTGGGCGGGCACGCTGAATACGGTCGTGCACGTGGCGACTGGCCCTGACAGCCTCTACGGTGAGCACGGTGTCTATGCGGTCGCCAGTTGAGTCAGTTCTGCCACCGTTTCCAGCGGACGTAAAACAGGTTGAGAAGCATTCGCCGAGGTTTTGTTCGCTCTTAGGATGTCAACGGAGCCAAGCCATCTCATAAATGGCGATGCTTCGTCATGTGGACCTCGTCGACGCAGTGGAGATTGCCCAGCAGGACAACATCACTGGTGACCTCGCCACGGCTTAGCAGCAACTGTTTTTCATCGGCGGTCCAGTTGAAGCCGAAGATCTGACCCGAAGTAAATTTGGTTAATTGGTCAGGTGGTCCCAATTCGTGTTCATGGAACGGCAGTATAAGGGATTGTTGGCGATCGGGCGATGTCGACTAGCTCATCTCGATCTCGCCCCTCGATGTTTGAACTGTCAGCACGATGCGCGGCAAGCTGGATTTGCGGATGTCGGCTTGTATGGCGGCGGCGTGCAGGATGCGGCGCAGTTCGTCGGGTTCTGGAGTCTCGAAGTGCAGCGACTTCGCGGTGCCGAGCCGAGGCGAGTCTGACGAGGGGTGCGGAGAATCCGCTGCCCATTGAATGAAAAATGGAACCAGCGGCGTGGTGTGCTCGATCCCCAGCGTTTGCCAGCGGAGCAGCTTGCCATCCGGGCGCTGGCGGGAGCCGGGCTTCGGCCCGACAGTCTTGATCCCGGCAGCCTCGATTATGCTCTTCGCGGCGGCTAGGTCCTCGGTGTGGATCGCCCACTGGATGATCCGGGGCGACGGAAGCTCTGCTAGCTCACGCACGTCGGACACATTGGCTTGTGCTGGGTCCGGCGCAATGATTTCGAGATAGTGCCCCGTGCCGAGCGAAAGCAGGGCATTGCGTGTGCCACCGCCGGGATGGTTCCCG
>Ga0187781_10002741_pt1 | contig 13337 bp, 12 predicted proteins | sample 0715_SJ02_MP02_2_FD_132447 | JGI IMG/M metagenome (GOLD analysis project Ga0187781, IMG submission 132447) | Tropical peat soil microbial communities from peatlands in Department of Meta, Colombia - 0715_SJ02_MP02_20_MG | ecosystem: Environmental > Terrestrial > Soil > Wetlands > Peat | place...
AAGGTGTCCCTGGGCGACCCCATAGGGAGGAAGCGGACGAGCCAGCGCAATCTTGGGAGTGCTCTGCGTGTGGAACGCTTTAATCTTAAGCCGGTGCCGTTGCCGTCGTGAGTGATGACCGGATTAGCCGTCTGAACCGTCAAGTGTGGAGGATCTTGAGTGGGAGAACTCACACCAGAACAGAGGCGGAACCACGTAGGAATCGGGAATAATTTATAACCTCTGTGAGGCGCGCGCCATCGAGGCGATGACCGATGGTGGAGCTTGACCTTACATGCAATCTTGAAGGATTCAGGAGGTTTCTCATCAACAGCACATGCAGGAGTTTCATTCCGGAGTCGTACCTGCGCGACCCGGAGGTGTTCCCCGAGAAGCAGGGAGACCAGGGGTCCATCTACGTGGAGGCAGTGGACAAGGTAGACCTGAAGAAGATCAGAGACATCACTTTCATCAACGCAAGGGACGTACTGGGTATAATCTACACCTCGAAGAGCGGCAACACAAGGCTGAAGTGGCGTGAGCTGAGGGGGAGAATAGGAAGGATGTCTGGGACGGCGTCGGCAAACTCGCTTGTGAACCTATCTATGGCGCGGATCCTTTCGCCGGAGGACGTCGAGGCGATCATGGCGAACCAGGCGGCTCAGGGAGAGCAGCAGGCAGAGGGACAGACAGGCGAGGAGCAGGCCCAACCTCAGGCTGACGTATCACAAGACTGAGGTAGCTTTCCAGCCGCAAACGGGGTGCAAACCCGATTCGACTAGTTTATACCCGTGAGATTATCTCGCGAGCCCAATGGGCAGGGTCAAGGTCAGCAGAATCAGCGGAGTAACAGACCCCCTGACGGGGATGCCTGCGAAGCAGATCGAGCTCGTCGAGGTGAGAGACAGCAGAAGGCCTGACATGTTCCCCGCCAACGATGAAGCGAGGGTCGTCCAGGGCATGGTGTCTCAGCTTCAATCGATGGGGTTGATGCCTCAGATCCGAGATCTGGGGTACTCGAAGGTCATCATGACACTCACCGAATCAGAGTACGACATGCTCGGGATGAGGCTGGACGTGAATGAAGTGTATGAGCTAGACATCCGCAACGGCTCGCTGGCCCTCAGGAAAGTCACCGAAGGGACGTAGTGCGTACCCTGGGTTCAGCATTTCGTCAACAAAGTTTCGTTGAAAGGGCAATTACCCGTTCGAGGACCTGCCGAACAGAGTTGCAGGAGGTCGTCGAGTTGAGCTACGAGCTGACGCGTATAAGCTCAGCGACATACACCAGAAAGGAGTCCGGAATATGCTTTACCCGCACGCTCCTTTTCATATCCACAGTCAAGGTCAGCACCGACAGGCTCCTTGTCTCAAGCGAAGGGGTCCGAGTGCTGGACCGGCGTGAATGATGACAAGCGCTGCCTTTGCTCACAGCGACCATGGTTCAGGACGATGTTCCCCTGGCCCCCTGACCGAGTATTTCGAATGCCGTTTTGCAAGGACAAGTGCCGTCGCCGCGGCAACGACCGAGATAACTACTACCAGGATGACAATCGCGAAGTAGTCGTATTCTGAGGCGGATGCTACCACCACTGGACCCTCTACAACGAAAGAGGTGCTGGTATCGCTGGAGTTGCTCGCGCCACTCCACCCCCCGAAGGTGGTCAGGAAACCAAAGTTGGACGCCGTCAGACTCATCGTTGAGGAGGGTGGGACAAACACTTCCGCCTTCGCGCCCGCATGCGTGGAGCCCGAGACAGACCCATCGCTGTAGGAGACTGATATCGGTCCCGTCGCATCGATCGTGATGCCGGGATAGAACACAGCCGTCTCGTTTGCGGCCACGGCTGGCCCCACGGTCAGGGCAAACGCGGCACTGGGGCTCGACCCAGAATCGACTCCCACGCCCATCCAACCTTCGAACTGCCAGCCGGGAGCGGCCACCGCATCCATTTGCAGCTGCGAACCCGACTCGTACCATCCCGTCGATGGAGACAGTGTCCCGCCGCCGGGTACGTTTTGAGCGATATTGACGTAAAATTGATGCTGGTACAAAGCGCTACAACCAAATTCAGAGTCGCTTTCCCTGTCCCCGTACCGTTTGTGACTAGCCTGTCACCTGCCCCCAGTGAGATTGACTGCGGTAAGGAGTAAGAGGACCCCGAATCGAGCCATTCCTTGTTGATACCGGGTACCAGCGTGGCGGAGTAGAGTTGCCCCGCCGACGTAGATCTCAGAGCGACGCCGGGAAGCACCCCGGTGTCCTTGAAAGATACGTCGAAGGTGACGAGGTTTTCCAGATAATATGTCGCGTTTATCAGTTCTGAAGACCCGATGGAACCCCCCTCTCCTGAATACCACCTCTCGCCCTGGTTTGACCCTGGGAGGACGTCTTGGTACTGGTATTTCGAGCCTGCGTCTGCCCAGACTCCAATGCCCGCAGAGGCAGTCGCTGCCGCACCGAAGGACGTGTACTTTATCGTGGGAGGGGAGAATCCTGAACCACCTCCTGCGATCGAAAAGTCGAAGGCCACGTAACGCTGCCTGAAGTAGATGATCTGGATAGTCTGAGGCGAGCTGGCAAGGCCGGATGTCGGCTGGCCCGTCTCCCACCTCTGGCTGGAGGTAGACCCGCTCAGGGAGAGCGAGACGCTCCAGTTGGACCCAGGGTCGGCTACGTAGATCATCGGTGAACCTGTGAGTGGGGTCGTGCTCCAGGTCCCGTTCGAGATGTAGGTGAGCGTCGGGGGGGCATATCCGGAGCCGCCCCTTACCATGTATGACAGGGTCAGCGGGACACCCGGCGGTATCTGCATCGCGGCGGGGAGCGACCCGGTCACGAACTCGTACCCGTCGCCGTACTCGGTGGTCCCGTTGTAGGAGAGCTCCAGCAGCCTCGTGGGATTGCTGAACGAGACTGGCGCGGAGGTGTTTGCCGAGAAGGTGTCCACGGAGGTGCTGGGATTGATCTCGTCCATCCACATCCAGGCCGAGGACAGGGCGACCGCACGGCCAGAGTAGACAACCTCGGCCTCGTTAGCATAGTAGGGCGCGCCATGATACCACTCCGTCATCAATCCCGTGAAGTAGCCATTCGCATCCGAGTCGGAGTTCGGGAGACCCTGAAAGTATGTTGCTCCCATGCTCGGATAGGTCTCGGACGCCACCGCCCCGGTCTCGGTGTCATTCGCTTGCATCATCACGCTCTGGTTGGAGTTGGAGAAGTAAAGGCCCAGGGAGATCGAGTCCCCAGGATTGACCGCTCCGGAGAAGTCCAGGAGTCCACCCTGACCGTTCGAAGGGAAGACCGAGTTTCCGAGGTCGTCGAACACCTCATAGTTCATGCTGAAGCCTGATCCTGGATTATCTCCAGGCGACCAGTTCCATGATACGCCGACCTGATACCAGTAGCCAAGGTTGGAGACGCCGCTGAGGAGATACGCGGGACCGTCGCCGAGGGTCGGGTCAGTCTGTTCGACGGCTGTGACGTTGTATACCATGGACTCGAAGTTCTGGGTGAACGTAAGGCCGATCTGCTCGTCATACGCCGATAAAGAAGCGGGTTGCGCCCGCCGCCCTGGCTGCATTATCCGGGGGGGCGAGCCTGCAGTCCGGGGCCGGCATGAACAGACCTGTGCCGGGACCACCCTCGTCCCGGCCGCGTTCTGCTGCGCGAAGCCCCCCACGACAGGCGCAACCATGAAGCCGAGGCACAGGGCTACGGCCATTGCATGTGCACCCCGGATCCGGCTCGGAGGAATCCTCACAATCTGCAAACGTCGGGTCCAACTATTTAGTTTTGAACGGTGATCGCTGTCGTGAAAGCCCATGCACACATCAAGGGATTCGCACCTCACCAACGGAGTGCCGTTCTTCCCAGCTCATCATTTGCGCTCGATGCAGATGCAGGAGAAAATCCTAGGTGTACGGCAACAAGACCAAGGTGCCAAGGGAAAGGTTTTCACAGAATCCCGATGCCTCTGCGTACGTGGAACGGACTCAGGGTGTTACTCGCAGCTCTCCGTTTTCCATAAAAGGGTGGATAGCACAGAAGATGGCGCAATAGATTCGGAAGGACCCGACCTTCGTGGCCGTAAACGACACGTGGATTACCTCTCCTGGAACGAGGGCCACGATTTTGCTGTCATAGTAGTTGCTTATCTGAAATCCGTGTGCCTCGACGGTATCTGCGTTGCAGACCGTGATGTTGACGGTCGCGTTCTGTAGGACGCTGATGACAGGCCACGACTTGGAAGGTCCCGCACCCTCCAGTACGCTGTCGTTGTATCCGTAACTGTTCATCACAACCAGGAACCCGTTTGCGGGTTTGTAGCACCCCTGAGGCAGGTTAGTTACGGTTGGCACTTTGGCGGTCGCGGCTTGGCTGCTGCTCAGCCCGCCGCCAAGGACAAGCAAAGATGCAACCACTCCCACGACGGTCAGGATGACGAGACCCAGTTCGGTTCTTTTCGAACGACTCGCCTAGGGATTGAGCAGGCTGATGATGTGATAAACCCTTCCGTCTTGGAAGTTCGCGGTAACTTTACCAAAGACTTATCATCGCAAGAAGGATCATTGGAACCATGGATGATGTAACGCGGGGGCGAGCTGGCGGCAGTATAATCCTCCCTGTTCACGGGTTTACGTTTATTGGCCTGGCGGTAGTTACTTCCTTTTTCGCATATCTCTGGGGAGCAACGACCCCCAACCCGGCCGAGCTACTGGCTCCTGCTCTCTTTTGGTACGCCGTCTGCTTCCTTCTGTTCTCGTACCCTCTTCGCCACGCCTGGGAAGACTTTCTACAGCACATAAGGACGGCGCTCGGTGCGGGGGTCTTTGTCGCGTACCTGGCCATTCACGTCGTGCTCTATGGTTTCTTGCTTGAGAGCCTGCTCGTTTCCGTCTTCGACCAGCCATACAATTCCGCTGCGGCATCGTTCTCTATTACAACTTCGATCTTCGCTCCCCCTTCACTCTCGAATGCTGTCTTGGCTCTGTGGTTCAACCCCTGGATGGTTCTCACCATACCGCCTCTTTTCGACGACGCGCTAAGCTTCTACAGCATCGCGATAGCAATTGTCATCGCGGTATTGATAGTCGCAAACATCGGGAGAACCCGAGAGCTTGGAAGGGTATGCTCTGCGAACTTGAAGTCTAGGTCAATGCTGGTCTTCCCTGCCCTCGGCATCGTGCTCGGCGCCTCGTGTTGTCTCAGTGTTCCAGTCCTGATTACGCTGGCCGCGCCGACAGCGGCCGCACTCAGTTCTACCTTATGGATTTACGACGTGACCTACTTCTTCTTTCCTCTCATTGCCGTCGCCCTACTCTATCTCAATCTTCGCTCCGTGAACAAGATTGCATCAAATGTAGCTCAACCTTCCGGAAAGGAGGTCTCCGGGAGCGTGGACGTTGGAGGTCGGCACGCCCGATAGCAAGTGGGCGCTTATTCGATTCAGTCCTTGTGGTCCCGGGCCAGGTTCAAGTCCAGGGGGCTCCCGCTTGTCATACTGATACGAGGGGTGGCCAGGGGCGGAAGCGGCCTGCCGAGTTTCGTACGGATCCAGTTCCTAACGTCAAAGAAGTAGATATTTTGGTACGGGCACGCCGTAACGCAGTCCCCAACACCAATGCATTTGTAGCTCTTGAACTCCTCCTTTTCGATAAAAGCACCTGGCATGTCAGTAAGCCCGACAGGACAGACCTTGGCGCAGTCCTTGGTCTCACAATGTACGCACATATCGCTGTCCTTCACCTTTAGCCTGAAGAGGCCGACGCGCGAGATGAGCTGGTTAAAGGAACCCCAGCCGCACATGCCCGTGGTCGCACACCCGTAGGTCCCCACGAAGGGTATCATGATCCAAATCAGGTACCAAAGGACGCTGAAGTAGAAGGCGTAGAAGAAGAAACTGACATCGCTCCCAAAGAACGAGATGCTGATGACGCCAATAGAATTGAGATACGAGAGAACGGCGCTGCCGAGCAGCGACACCCAGACAAGGGAGATTACTATCTTGTACGCTCCAGATATGCGGCTCGTCAGCAGGTGTCGGCCTATCTTGGATGTCCTGTTGAAGGAGCTCATCGCGTCATAGGCGGTGCCTTGGTACATCAGGGCGGCGGTGCAGAAAACCGAACACACGTTCCTCGAACCGAACAAGAAAGACAGCGAGCCCGAAATGACGTAGGTCGCCAGTATCACAAGTATGAAGCCGGGTGCCGCGGCCCCCGCGGTCCCCACGCCCATGCTCCAGCCGATCCACGGAACGCTCGGGAGCGATTTCGGAAAGACAAAGGTCGGCAGGAACAAACTGTAAATGGCGTACGCCCCCACTACCAGGCCGAGCCTTATTTTGGTCTCCGCCTCCCGGGCGTATCTAATCTTGAACACCACGAGGGCCCCCATCTCCACCCCCATCATGGCAAGGAACCAGAATGAAGCCGTGATGCTCGCGATTCCGATCACGAAGTCGTAGAAGGCTGCACCCAGAATGGTCGGGACGGAACCGCCTATGGCGACGAATGGGAGTCCTGTGAAGTAGCTTACACCCGATTCGATTACATCGAGCACGCCCCCCATGAAAAACTCGGCGACGAAGACCCCGCCTAGGAGCGCAAACGCCCAGTAAGGCTTGGAGAGCCAGGTCTGAAGGGGGGGAGCGGTAAGTCTATTCTCGTCGAGGACGATGCTGAAGTAGATGACCATCTCGGCGACCACCGACAGCACGAAAAGCGTGACATCCCCATAGATGAGCCACACGAACAGACCCGCCATCATGAACGAGTAGGCGCCGAGTAGCAAGACGATGTAGTTCAGTGCGCCGGCGGCCACAGTCCTGTTCTTGTAGAGATACTCGAAGATGAAAATGATCGCGAGGATCATCACGGCACTGTTTCCCCAGAGCGACCAATACACCCAGGACGCGTTGTCTATGGCAGTCGGAGATAAGACCATGACTCCGATTTGAAGGGCGACGAGCCAACGGAAAGCACCGGGAAATCTCCGACCAACGAGATACAGAGTGACACCCATCTCTGATGCCATGGTGAAAATGAACCAGTACGTACTCATGGAGCCCAGCAGCGAAGAGACAGCTGCTTGGGAGGTCGAGGCAGAGCCCGAAAGTAGGGCGAATGTCCAACCCATGAACACTTCAGAGAGGATTGCGAGGGCTATAGCCGAGGCGAAGACCAGGACCCTGCTGGTAACGACGCTCCCCTTTCTTGTCTCCTCAAGTGGTTTGTTACCTCGAACGAGCGCACTCAAGATTGGCAATAAGGCCACCCCCATCGAAACCATGTTGATGGCCACGAGCTCGAAAAGCGCGACAAAGGTTGGAAAATACAGGTAAACCACGGCGCTGGCAAACATCGAAACCATCATACCGAGAAGAAAGAGCACAAGCCCTGCGTCCGTGACTGTCTTGACCGTCGAACCCTTCTTCAGTATCCATGCAGTGAAAACAGCCATGAGGCCTGCCACCACCCAGAGAGGGAGAAGGTCCACCATCAGCAAGTCGCCACGAGGAGGGGGTGTCTCTCGAGCTTACTTCTGAGTACGTCCAGTGAAGGGGGTGATAGAAGCGACGAGTTGACAGCAATCAACTCCTGAGAGATATCCCCGCAGTACAGCACAGCCGGGAACAATTGCGCAAGAAATCGCTCAGGGCGATTTAAGACTAGCGCGGACTCTCTCAAGTTTCCGTCAAGGCTAGGACTCCTAGTACGATGAATATCACTGCGGTAATCTCGCGGCGCCAGCCCGCCTGCCAGATGCCCTTGAGGGGCTTGCAGGGTTGGAGGGTGCCAAACAGTTCACTGACATCCTATCCCTTGGAGGGCAAACCGTCTCGATCCCCCGTTGCACCCGCTCTATGCGGATGAGCTCATCTGGGGGGACGAGCCGACCCCGAGCGGAGTGTGCAATAACTGGCTTTGTTTAATCGATCTTGACTAGGCTTTGGTAGGTTCCCTTTCGAGGGCGGCGATTCTCGCCTGGATCATGTCGGTCTGCCTCTGCAAGAAGGACTTGTATGCTTTCAGGAGTTCCAGCTGTTCTCTTCCTGTCCTCTTGTCTATCGTTCTGAGGGTTTCGGCAAGGCCGGTGGATGCCCTCTCAAACGACCTGTCAAGGGTGTTGACGACCTTGGGGGCGTTCTTTCCGAGTTCTTTGTGAACGCTTGTCTCCACGGCTTTCACGAGTTCCTTCACGCTCCTTAATGTCTCCTTTGCCTTTGCTTTCACTTCATCCGAACTCATGATGGGTGCGTTTCTCATCGCGCTGAAAAAGGTTTACCGTCCCACATTAGCTTCTGTGATGAAAGAACCTAAGATGATGGTGCGGCCTCCGAGAATCATGCCTGAATAGGTTCTTCTTTACGAATGAAGTCTAATTAAGAGAGCCCAATTAGGAGAGACACGAAAAAGGATGGACAGGACAGACGTATCCCTGTGCCTGGCTCTGATGGCTGATTCGAGGACCCCATATCACGAGCTCGCCAGCAAGTTCGGCCTTTCCATAAATGCTGTCCACAAGAGAATCGCTGCCATGATGAAGATGGGCATAATCAGGACCTTCACCGCCCACCCGAGCCTGGTCTCCCTGGGAATTGTGCCGGTCTGGGTCTACGGTAGGTCAGAAGCTGAGCATCCGGGAGACCTCCACAAGATCCTGAGCACCGACGACCACACTTACTGGGTGGCCAACTCCGGGGGTGGGTTTGTCTACGTCGGAGGATACTTGAGGGACATCTCTGAGCTCGAAAAGTACGTCGCCTTCGTCAAGGGGCTCGGACAAATCAGCGATCCCACCGTAGGAATCATACCCTCGTCAGGCAGACGTCCGAAGGAATCGCTCCGTCCGCTGGATTTCCAGATTCTCTCGTCCCTGATGAAAGACTCCAGGAAGCCCGTAACCGATGTAGCTGCGGATGTGAACGCCTCAGCCAAAACGATCCACCGCCGATTGGAATGGATGATGGAGAAGCAGCTAGCAGATTTCACTATCGAATGGTATCCCGACGCCTCGAACGACATCATCTCCCTCTGCCACGTACAGGCGACTCACCACTTCGATCGGCAGAAGGTTTTGGAGTCCCTCAGAGAAAAGTTCTCCCAGAACATCCTCGTCGAGATTCTTTTCAGTAACATCCCGAACGCGGCAGCCATTTTTATGTGGACCAACTCCATGAAGCAGATGGAAGATCTCCGGGAAAGGATAGGCGAGGCGGAAGAGGTCAAGTCAGTCATGCTGAACGTACTTCAGATTGGTTACATATTCGACACTTGGAGGGACAAGCTCGTGCAAGAGAATGCGCTCGCTGCAACAAGGAATAGCTAGTAGGAACCCTGTCCCATTCCTCAACCATATAAGCGAAGAATCTCCCATCCTGAACCTCGCGGTGTCCAATCTGATTCCTCGATAGTTGACGTGAACCTAACAACTCGAGAGTGGTGGGAGCTGCTATGCAGCGGGAAGTTAGCCAGACAGCAACCGCGATTGCCATCGAGGGGATGACCAAGGACTACGGCGACGTCAGGGCGGTGGACAACCTCACTCTGTCAATCTCTGAAGCCGAGGTGTTCGGGCTCCTAGGACCCAACGGCTCGGGAAAGACTACTACCATCAACTGTATCACAGGAATCTTGAAGCCGTCCAGCGGGACAATCAGGGTCGGAGGGTTTGAAGTCCGAACCCAGGGGCGCGAAGCCAGGCAAATTATGGGGGTTTCGCCTCAGGAGACGGCCGTCTACCAGTACCTCACTGGGAAGGAGAACGTCGAATTCTTCGGGAAGCTTTACTCGGTCAGCAAAGCCGTACTCGGGCCAAGGGTCGACTACGTGCTCGAGAAGGTCGGTCTCACGGAAGAATCGGGGCGCAGGGTAAGCAAGTACAGCGGGGGCATGAAGCGGAGGGTGAGCATCGCCATGGCGCTCGTCACAGACCCGAAGATTGTTCTTCTCGACGAGCCGACCGTGGGGATGGACCCGCAAGCGAGGAGGTCGATCTGGGACTTCATACTAGAGCTCAGGGACAAGGGCAAGACAATCGTCCTGACGACCCACTACATGGAGGAGGCAGACGAGCTCTGCGACGAAGTCGGGATTATCGACCACGGCAAGCTTATCGCACTTGGCTCGCCCACCGACCTCAAGGAGAAGTACCATGCGCGGGATCTCGAAGACGTCTTCATCCAGCTTACTGGACGGAAGATCAGAGAGGCGGCCTGAGCATGAAGCTCGGACATGCTCTTGCTCTGGCGAAGAAAGATTGGAAACGGATATTCAGGGAGCCGGCATTCCTTTTCATGATCATCCTGTTCCCCGTCATGCTTACCCTCGCCTTTGGGACGTCCTTCGGTGCGGTCGGGGGATCGCAGACCACTTCGTTCACGTTGGGGATGGTGGCGCTGGGAGGGAATTCAACGTCGTCGACCCAGTTCTACCATGACCTAGTAGCGACCGGGGCGCTGAAGGTAACCAGCTACTCTAACAACGGGACTGCCCAGTCCGCGCTGAGCCAGGGGAACCTGCAGGCCGTCGTTCTTCTGCCGGCCAGCTTCGACGAGACCGTCCAGTCCTTCAGGTCGCATCCCACCGAACCAGGAATGTGGACCAACTCCACCCTTTCGATATACCTAGACAAGGGCTCAGCTCTTACGGTTCAGGTGATACCCACCATGGTGTCGCAAGTGCTCGAGGGGATGCTCGGGGCGAAGCCTGTCAACCAAGCGCTTCCCATCTCAGTTTCAGTCCCATCCCAGGTAACAGTGAAGGAAAGTACTGTCTTTCAGTCCTTCGCACCCGGGCTCTTTGCCTTTGCATCGATCTACATGATAATGACGGTGGCCCAGTCTTTCACGGGTGACAGGGAGAACGGGCTTCTCCGGCGTATTCTAGTCACTCCGACCACCAGTGCCGACATCGTCATGGGGTCCGTCGTCTCGTACCTCGTCATCGGCCTCTTCCAGGCCCTACTGGTCTTCGCTTGCGTCTACGCACTAGGGTATGCCCCAGTCGGGGGCGTCTCGGCCCTTATCGTCGGATTCTTTATCATCACTGTTTTCGCCATGTGCAACATAGGGTTCGGCCTCATCACGGCAGCAATCGCAAAGTCCGCAGGTGCGGCCACTGGCATCTCCTTCATCTTCCTGATGCCCCAGCTCTTCCTTGGCACCTTCGTCGGATCGGCACTTTCTTCATCGGCGCAGGCGGCGGGCCGGTTACTCCCGGCCTATTATGTCACTGACGCCTTGACTTCGTTGTGGACCAGGGGGACCCCAGTCACAAGCATGGCAGTGCTGACAGACCTTGCAGCGGTGTCGGTCAGCAGCATCATCACCTTGCTTCTGGGAGTTCTAGTCTTCAAGAAGTTTGGCAAGAGTTAGCCGAAGTTGTAGCCGGGGTTGGCCCGGTGGCAGAACGTAGACTCTGACGAAATCAGATCGGAAGAACCTACCAAAACCTAATCTACCATGTCCACCGGGACGAATAGCATTGGGACAGGTGCCGCGTTTCTTCTTCCTGACCAAGGGGGCGGGGAGGCACAAGGAGAATCTGGCGTCCTTTGAGGTCGCCCTGAGGGACGCAGGCATAAGCTCCTTCAACCTCGTGACTGTATCCAGCATAATCCCCCCGGGGTGCAGGCAGATCCCGAGGGAGCAGGGGGCCGCGATGCTAAAGCCAGGCGAAATAGTCTTTCTTGTCCTCGCCCGGAATTCCACGAACGAGCCCCACAGGCTGCTAGCCGCGTCGATAGGGCTCGCACTGCCCAAGGACGAGACGGTCCACGGCTACCTTTCGGAGTGGCACTCGTTCGGGGAAACGGAAGATGAGGCGGGCGAATACAGCGAAGACCTGGCGGCCCAGATGCTTGCTTCCACCCTGGGCCTGGACTTCGACCTGAACACCTCCTGGGACGAGCGCGAGCAGGTCTTCAAGTCGTCCGGGAAGATAATCAGGACCACCAACATCACCCAGAGCGCCGTGGCACTGAAGGAACAGTGGACGACGGTGGTCGCAGGGGCAGTGTTCGTGCCATAAGCTTCGTCAACCTACAACTATTTCCGAGTCTTCGATGCAGTTTCTTGTTGGTTATCTGCGGCGGCGGCAACTAAGATTCTATGTTTGCTGGCGATAAATCCGTTATGCCTGCGTGGCAGGAGGTGAGTTCGCGGCAGATTCCAGAATGCGCTTGACGTTGTTGACCTCTGCCCCTCCCTCTCTCCTGGCACCGCGGGCAACGAATGGTCCGATCAGCCTGTAAGCACCACTGAACTTGAGGTCGAACGTCCGAGTCAGTTTCGTTTTACCCTCAACCGCCTCCATGCTGTAGCTGACCCTTGTTCCCTTTATCGGTCCTGAAGTAAACTCGAGAGCGAACTTGTGGTTCGGCTCGTATTGTATCGCACGTGAATTCAGTGTCCTGTTTTTTGGGTGCCTCGTCTGGATTGTAGTCCCAACCCCTATCGGCCCCTCCGAGGTCTGCTTCGCTTCAAGGACGCCCGGGTCCCATTTAGGAGTATTCTCCAAGTCTGTCATAAAGTCCCAGACCTCCTCGACAGGGCGGTCGACGATGGCGGTCGCCTCCATTCTCATGTTACTCTTGTTCTATGTTGCCTAGCGATAAATCCGTTGCGCAATTCTTTGCGCCAGAATAATTTCCTGGCGGTCGAAGTGCACAATTCTGAATAGCCAGAATCAAGCCCCGTCGGTCAAATACAGAGCTCATTACGCGTGGAACAGGTGTCTTCAAAGGTGCGGAGGTTCGGCCCGTCAATCTGTCCTAGGAAACTTTCCTCTGGGCAAGCTCAGAGTCCATTAGCAACAGTCCCGCTCCCTCACCACCACCGATCTTGAGCCTCTGCAGAATCTCATCCACCTGCTTCTCCTCTTCTACCTGCTCAGCCACGAACCACTGCAGGAAGTTGAACGCCGTATTGTCCTTCTCTGACAACGCAAGGTTCACCAAGCCGTTTATGAGTCCTGTCACCTTTACCTCGTGATCGAAGGCTGCTCTGATGGCTTCCGCTGGCGAGCTCCACTCAAAGGGCGGCTGTTCAACAGCCAAGACTTTGGCTCTCCCCATCCTGTCTATGATGTGTTCGTAGAACCTGTCTGCATGAGCGAGTTCTTCCCGGGCCTGGGCTTTCATCCACTTCGCGAACCCTTTCAGATTTACTGACTCATAGTAGTCAGATATTGCGAGATACAAGCAAGAGGAGTAGACCTCCGCATTTGCCTGCTTGTTCAGTTCGTCAACCATCCGCGGTGATATCATAAGAGAAATGTCTGATGTCTGCCTTAAAAACGCCTCTTCTAGTCTTTCCGCACTAACGGCCGCTAAGCGTGCCAAAGTCTGT
>Ga0187781_10002742_pt1 | contig 13334 bp, 12 predicted proteins | sample 0715_SJ02_MP02_2_FD_132447 | JGI IMG/M metagenome (GOLD analysis project Ga0187781, IMG submission 132447) | Tropical peat soil microbial communities from peatlands in Department of Meta, Colombia - 0715_SJ02_MP02_20_MG | ecosystem: Environmental > Terrestrial > Soil > Wetlands > Peat | place...
AGCTGGAACACCAGCTCTACCCGGCAGCGGTGCGCCGCTTTGTCGCAGGAGAGTTGAACATCGTGGAGGGCAAGGTGGCATCCACGACCCAGCCGGCCAGCAGCTTGATGGCACCGGCCCCCTGATTCGATGACATGAGACGATCACCACGACGATGGGCATTTGCCCTGGCCTTGCTCCTCTCGGTGTTGTTGCACCTGGGCTTGCTGGGTTCCGGGCTGCTGCCTGAAACGGTGATCGACCTGCCGCCAGATCAGGCTTTACGCAAGATCGATATCAAGATGCAGGCGCTGGCGCTGGATACCCCCGAACCGTCGGCCGTGGCAACAGCCAGGCTGCTCGGCCCGGGCCGCGCTGTCCCTCATCCGGAAACCAAAAAGCACAAACCCAAGCGGGAGGCCTCCCATGTTGTGGCCACCGTGCATGATGCATCGGACAATGTGGCAGACAATCGGCCCACGATGCCCGATGCCAGCCAGCCACTGGCAGAAACAGGCAAGACCGCCGCAGCCGAGGCCAGTAGCCCGGTATCGGAACACCTTGCGGAAAAAACAGAAAAACACCCCAAAGGGCAGGAAAGCAGTGCTCCCACTGCCGGCAATACAGACAAGCCCGCCGGCTACCTGTACCCGGCAGCGCATTTGCACCGTTTCCCGGCCCAGGCCATGCTGGCCTACCAGACCTTCTACAATGGAGCCATGGTCGGAACAGGCAGCCTGAACTGGCAGCATGGCAGCAGCAGTTACACACTGGAAATCCGTTTCAACCCGATTATCGGCGGAAACCGACGCTATCTTTCACAGGGCACGCTCAATCCGCATGGTCTGCAACCGGACAGCCTGCAAGCCTGGATAGGCAATGATGCCAAGGAGTCTGCCCGCTTCGACTGGCCAGCCGGGCTGCTCTACTATGGAGACAAGGGAGATAAACAGATCGCCCTGCGCCAGGGCGCACAGGATGTATTCAGCCTGGCCTTCCAGCTGGCGCTCAGAGGCGGCCAGTTGGGCAGTGCGCCTTTACAGATTACCACCGGGAAAAAGGTCTATGACTATCCCATGACCCCCAGTGGAGAAACCGATTACGACACCGGCTCCGGCAAGATCCGGGTAATTGTGTTCCGCGCCAAGGGCGAGGACGACATTACCGAGTTCTGGCTGGCTCCGGATTTTGCCAACCTGCCGGTACGGATATCCCGTATCGACAAAAGCAAGCGGGTAGAGCTGCGCGCCGTGCTGATCAATGTTGACGGCACCGATCAATGGCGCCAGCCCCCGCAAGCCATGCGACGGAATAACAAATAATGAATATCAGCCACAGCCAACTGAAACACATCGAAACCGTCATCGGTCAGATGATCCGCTTTGACCGCCCGGCCGATGCCGTGCTGTCCGCCTATTTCCGCGAAAACGGCAAACTGGGATCGAATGATCGCCATCTGATTGCCGAAACCGCCTTCGGCTGCCTGCGCCGCCTGATCCAGTTCCGCGCCCTGATTGCCCCGGAAAAAGCCACGCCGCGCCGGCTGGCCATGGTCGCGGTGATGCGTCTGCAAAAGCTCAATGTCAAAGAGCTGGCCGATGCCACCAGCGCCGGTGAACGCGAATGGCTGGGCAGCATCAAGGGCAAGCAACTGGAAGACAGCCTGTCGGTTGCCGCCGAATTGCCGGAATGGGTGATTGAACGCCTGGCAGAACAAGATCCCAAGGACGTGCTGGCACTGGGCCTGGGCCTGATGGAACCGGCGCCGCTGGATCTGCGCGTCTATACCCTGAAAATGAAGCGCGAAGAAGTGATCGACCGCCTGCGTGCAGATGGCCTGGCTTGCGAGCCCACCCCCTATTCGCCCATCGGCATCCGCCTGCAAGGCAAGCCCTCACTGAGTAAATACGAGCTGTTCCTGGCCGGGGCAATCGAAGTACAGGATGAAGGCAGCCAGCTGCTGGGCCTGATTACCGGCGCGCGCCGTGGCGAAATGGTGGTGGATTTCTGCGCCGGTGCCGGTGGCAAGACGCTGCTGCTAGGGGCGCAGATGGCCTCCAGCGGCCGCCTGTACGCCTTTGACGTATCGGAAAAGCGCCTCTCCAACCTCAAGCCGCGTCTGGCCCGCTCCGGCCTGTCCAATGTGCATCCGCAACTGCTGGCCCACGAAAACGACAGCAAGGTGAAGCGCCTGGCCGGCAAGGCCGACCGCGTGCTGGTGGACGCCCCCTGCTCCGGCCTGGGTACCCTGCGCCGCAATCCGGACTTGAAATTCCGCCAGAGCCCGGAAAGCGTGGCCGAACTGAATGCCAAACAGGCCGCCATTCTGACCTCCGCTGCCCGGCTGGTAAAAACCGGAGGCCGTCTGGTCTACGCGACTTGCAGCTTGCTGCCGCAAGAAAACCGCGACATCGTGAATGCCTTCCTGGCCGCCCATCCCGATTTTGTCCTGTTGCCGATGGACGAGGTGCTGGCCGAGCAGAAAATTCCACTGCAGATTGGCGACTTTCTGGAGCTCAAACCGCATCTGCATAACTCGGACGGTTTCTTTGCCGCCGTACTGAGCCGGCAGGCTGCAAACAAGGCCGCATAAGTGCACGCAGCGCAGCCAGCCGTTTGCCCGCTGTGCTGCGCATTTCCGCCCCCATATGGCTGCCACAGAAGATGAACAGTAAACGATTGATCGTTCAGCTCAGGTCCCATCTTGACCAACTCCCCGGCAAAACCCGCATGACATTGGTGCTGTGGGGCGGGGCCGCCTTGGTGGGGCTGATTGCCGTGGCCCTGGCTCTGCTGGCGGACTGGTCGTTTTCCTTGTTCCTTACCATGAAAGCACACTGGTTCTGGTGGCCTGTGCTTTCCTTGCCGCTGGGCGGCATGGGCATACGCTGGCTGATGACACGCTTTGGTCAGGGTAGCGAAGGCAGCGGTATTCCGCAGGCGCTGGCGGCACTGGAGGACTGTCGCAGTAGCGATGGTGCCAACCGTTTGCTGTCCTTCCGCATTGTGGTAGCGAAATTTGTCGGTATCGTGCTGGGGCTGGGTAGTGGTTTTGTGCTGGGCAGGGAAGGCCCTACCGTACAGATCGGTGCCGCCACCCTGTATGCCTGCCGCCATTTCGTACCGGGGCAGCATGAGTCTTTTCGGCGACACCTGATCATTGCCGGCGGTGCCGCCGGCATTGCCGCGGCATTCAATACGCCACTGGCCGGCATCGTGTTTGCCTTTGAGGAACTGTCACGTTCGGTCGACCACAATACCAGCGGCCGTACTATTGGTGCCGTTATCCTCGCTGGCATCATCTCGCTGGCCATCATGGGCAACTACACCTATTTTGGCCGCATCCATGTGCCCGGCTTTTCCTATCTGGTATTAGCCCCCATGCTGCTGGTTGCCGTCTGTGCCGGCATCATCGGCGGCCTGTTTTCCTGGATGTGCGTGCACCAGACACGCTGGCTACCCGCCAGCGTGCTACAACTGCGTCGCGAGCGTCCTTATATCTTCATTGCCGCATGCGGGCTGCTGATAGCCTTGTGCGGCATGGTGCTACCCATCTACGGCAGCGGCGCACATGAAACCAGCGAGCTGATTTCCGGCCATGCTTCCATGGGATTTCTCTATCTGCCCTTGAAGTTTGCCAGCTTGATCGCCACCTTTGTCACAGGTCTGCCCGGCGGGATATTTGCCCCCTCGCTGGCCATGGGTGCCGGCCTTGGTAATAGCCTGGCACCGCTGTTTGTGCCGGACATGCATATCAAGATCATTGCATTGGGCATGGTGGCCATGCTGGCGGCGGTAACCCGTGCGCCCATCACCTCGTCCATCATCATGATTGAAATGACCGATGGCCACGCCATGGTGATTTCCATCCTGGGTGCCGCGATGATTGCCGCAGCGGTGGCTGGTATTTTCCGCACACACCTGTACCAGGATCTGGCGAAAAAATTTATCAGCCCACACTGAAATCAGCATGTAAATTGACCATATAGTCAGGCTTACGTACAATAACCCATCATTTAAGTCAAGTATTAAGGGCAAACCCACCCGCCCGCTCATCGCAAGGAATTCCCCATGGATACGCAGGAAATCATCAAGCAAACCGTTAGCGAAAACCCGGTTGTTTTGTTCATGAAAGGCTCGGCCCAGTTCCCGCAGTGCGGCTTCTCTTCGCGCGCGGTGCAAATTCTGAAAGCCTGTGGTGTAGACACCATCAAGACCGTAGACGTATTGCAAGACGCCGACATCCGCCAGGGCATCAAGGAATATTCCAACTGGCCGACCATTCCGCAGCTGTATATCAAGGGCGAGTTCATTGGCGGTTCGGACATCATGTACGAGATGTACCAGTCGGGTGAACTGCAGGAATTACTGCAAAACCTGTAATCGCCAGACCACTGTTTCAGTCAACCCGGCCAGCCCGGGTTTTTTCTTGCGCAATCCGGCAAGCGGATATCCATCCGCAGCCCCTTGCCTTACAATTCTTAGCAATGCCATGTAGCCGTCTCCATCATGGTTCTACTCTTTGCCGACTGGACAAGGTTTATTCATGACATCTTCACCACTTGACGGTTTCTTTGCTACCAGAGAGCAAGCTGCGACGGATGCCGCAGCCAACAAAGGCAACGCCATGCCTGTTGATGAAATCTGGAAAGCATTGGTCAATGATCAGCTGCTGCCTTACTTCCAGCCCATTGTCGATCTGCATGACCGCCGTGTAACCGGCGCCGAAGCACTGGCACGCTGGCGGCATCCCGCCATGGGCGTCTTGTCTCCCCTCACCTTTGTCCCGGTGATGGAAGAGCGCGGCATGATACGCGAGCTGACCGAGCTGATTCTGGAAAAGTCGCTGTATGCCTGTCGGGACTGGCTGGATCAAGGTCTGGATCTTGGCGTGTCCATCAATTTGTCGGCACAACTGCTGGCAGACCCGCAACTGGTCTCTCACCTGAGCCAGAAGACTAAGCTGGCTGGCTTGAACCCCGCCCACCTGACCCTGGAGTTTTCGGAAAGTACCTTGCGCCAGCACTGGCAGCTGGCCGATACGCAATTGCCGGCACTGCGCAAAGCAGGCTTTGGTGTCATGGTGGACGAATTCGGTATCGGTGCCGGACTGGCAGACAAATTGCATGCCAGCCATTTCAGCGGGCTCAAGATCGACCGTGCATTTGTGCATGGTGCGGGCGGCAACCAGCACTTGCGGGCCATCCTGGCCGAAGCATTGGCACTGGCGCAAAGCGAAGGCCTTAATACCATTGGCATGGGCGTGGAAGATGCCGGCGACCTGTCGGTATTGAACGAACTGGGTTGCCAGGCCGTGCAGGGCTATATCTGCTCAGCGCCTCTTCCCTCCTCGGGTTTAATTCCATGGATTTCACAATGGGAACAGCGGTAGAATACGGCCCCATACCAATTGTCCACTGACCGGCCCTGGCAACGCGGCCGGTTTCGCATATCTGAAACAAGCGGTTTGCCCTGGCCACAAGACTGGGGAGACCGCTTTTTCGCAAGGCAAAGAAAAGCATGACATTGCACGTAGTCAATCATCCGCTGGTACAACACAAGCTCGGCCTGTTGCGTGAGGGTGACATCAGCACCATGAAATTCCGTCAGCTCACTCAAGAGCTGGCTCGCTTGCTGGCTTATGAAGCCACCCGCGATTTCGAACTGGAAGCCACCACCATCCAGGGCTGGTGCGGTGAGATTGAAGTTCAGCAGATCAAGGGCAAGAAAGTGACTGTCGTCCCCATTCTGCGTGCCGGCATCGGCATGCTGGATGGCGTGCTTGACCTGGTTCCCTCGGCCAAGATCAGCGTGGTGGGCCTGGCCCGCAATGAAGAAACGCTGGAGCCGGTCTCTTATTTCGAAAAATTCGTCGATAGCCTGGACGAACGCATCGCCATCATCATCGACCCGATGCTGGCCACCGGCGGCTCCATGGTGGCCACTATCGAGCTGCTCAAGCGCAAGGGCTGCAAGCAGATCAAGGCCGTGGTGATGGTAGCGGCACCGGAAGGCGTCAAAACCGTTACCGATGCCCACCCGGATGTTCAGCTATACGCAGCCTCGCTGGATAGCCATCTGAACGAAAACGGCTACATCATCCCGGGTCTGGGTGATGCCGGTGACAAGATTTTCGGCACCAAGCACGCCTGATTGCCGTGCCAGCCGGAGACACATGCCGCTCATCCATACCGGACGGGCGGCTTTTTTGCAGCCGGGGAAAGAGGATAGCCCATGCACGCTCATCAACAGATTGATCACGACTTTCTGCTGCGCTTTCCTGCTGGCCTGCAAGACCCTCAATGGCAGGCTCTGGCCAAAAAACACCGCAGTGTGGACAGCGTCATCCGCCTGTGCCAGCAAGGGCTGAGCGCCGAACACATGCAGCAATGCATGGCAGAAAACCGCTTTGGCGAGATAACTGAAAGCTGCCGCCAGATCATCAGCCGCAGCACCACGGTCAGCACTTTCGAAAAGATGGCCTTTCGCAACTATCTGGCCTTTCGCGATGTGCATGTCTCGTTTGTGCAGGCGCTATACCGTTTGCTGCATCAGTTTGGCCCGGACAGCTTTGCCGATTTTGTCGAAGTGCTGCAACTGTGTCGTCACGACGGCAATGCCAATCCGGCCAAGTGGCCGGTGGTGACCTGTTTCCTGGCTTACAGCCGTCCGGATGAGCATGTGTGCATCAAGCCGACCACTATCAAGAAAGTAGCGGCGCGGCTGGGGGTGGACATTGCCTACCAGGCCCTGCCCAACTACAACACCTACACCCGGGTGCAGGCCATGGTGCAGGACTTCAAGCAGCACAGTGTACTGGCCGCAGAGCAAAACAACATCATTGCCCAGGCCATCATGTATTGCACGGTCTGAGTCAGCGTCAGGCCCATTTCAATTTCAACAAAAACAGGGAAATCCCATATGTTTCAACACGTGAAGGTGGCCATCTCCGGCGCCCAGATCCTGTTCGTCGCTTTTGGCGCGCTGGTACTGGTTCCGCTGCTGACCGGCCTTAACCCCGCCATGGCGCTGTTGGGCGCAGGCATCGGCACCTTGCTGTTCCAGCTATGCACCGGACGCAAGGTACCCATTTTCCTGGGCAGCTCGTTTGCCTTTATCGGCCCCATCATCTACTCCATCCACACCTGGGGCCAGCCGGCCACCATGTTCGGCCTGTTTGCCGCCGGCTTCATGTACTTTGTATTTGCCGCCATCGTGCGCTGGCGCGGTATCGAGATGGTAAACAGACTGCTGCCGCCGGTGGTGATCGGCCCGGTCATCATGATCATCGGTCTTTCCGTGGCCACTGCCGCTTCCGGCATGGCCATGGGCCAGGCAGGCGGCAAGCAGATCATGCCGTATGAAACCTCCATGTTGCTGGCAGCCATTTCGCTGGCCACCACCATCATCGTGTCCATTTACGCCCGTGGCATGTTCAAGCTGGTGCCCATCCTGGCCGGCGTGGTTGTTGGCTATATTGCAGCGGCTTTCATGGGTGTGGTGGACTTTGCCAAGCTGGCCAATGCACCGTGGTTTGCCGCCCCGGTCTTCCACAGCCCGGAAGTCAACTGGTCTGCCGCCCTGTTCATGCTGCCAGTGGCCATTGCCCCGTCCATCGAACACATCGGTGGTGTCATGGCCATTGGTGGCGTGACTGGCAAGGACTTCACCAAGACTCCCGGCCTGCATCGCACGCTGATGGGGGATGGCCTTGGCGTGTGTATCGCTGGCCTGATTGGCGGACCTCCGGTGACCACCTACGCCGAAGTGACCGGTGCGGTGATGATTACCCGTAACTTCAACCCGGTCACCATGACCTGGGCTGCCGTGTTTGCCATCTGCATGGCCTTCTTCGGCAAATTCAACGCGCTGCTGCAATCCATCCCCATGCCGGTGATGGGCGGCATCATGGTGTTGCTGTTCGGTACGATTGCCTCCATCGGTCTGAAGACACTGATCGAAGCCAAGGTAGACCTGATGCAACCGCGCAATCTGGTGATCATTTCTGTGGTGCTGACAGCCGGTATCGGCGGTCTGACGCTGAAGCTGGGAGGCCTGGAACTGGCCGGTGTCGGCCTGTGCTCCATTCTGGCCATGCTGCTGAACCTGATTCTGCCCACGCACTCAGCCAGTCACGACGGTATTGTCGAAGGACAGGATATCTGATCGGACAGGCGACAGACCGGGGCAGAGGAACACCATCTCCGGTCTGTTTGCCAAGCGGCAAAGGGGTGGACAGCCTGGTGCTTAGGCGTAGTAAACGTCGCATAACTACCTGGAAGTGTCCGTATAGTGAACGATATTTCACTGGATATATTGGATAATATCGCCACTTTGTTGAAGTTTTTTCTTGGCTTGACGAGCATCATCAGGCCTCTGCCATCAGGCAGGCAGCAAACTCCTTTGTTGTGTTGTGATTGAAAACGCCATCGTCAGATGGCGTTATTTTTTTGCCTGCAACCGTATCAGGAGCCAAGCCGTGCTGCAGACCGCAGCCTGGCCATCTTCAATACATCTTCGTAGTGTCCATCGCGTAAGGCATAAGCACGCAGCCTTGCTTCCTCCTCAAAACCATATTTACGATACAGCGCCAATGCCGGGATATTGTCGGTAAAAACCGTCAACTCGACACGATGCAGGCCTGGCCAATGGTCGGCCACCTCCAGCAAGGCTCGCAATAGGGCCGATCCCACACCCCTGCCCTGCCAGTCCTGATGGACGGCCATCCCCAGCCGCGCCCCATGTGCGAGCGCTGGAGTACCCTCCCGCCATAATGCCCCCTGAGCAATGACCAGCCCATCCTCCGTTTCCAGCACCAGACGCTGCTGCAAGGAGTCCTCCTTCTGCAAGCGTTGTTGCCAGAGTTGTCGCGCAGGAAAAGGCAGTTGCAGGGTATTGCGATAGCAGGAGGGAAAGCCCATCAACTGACACAGGGCAGCCGCATCGCTGACTTCTGCTTTACGAATACGATAGGAACTCATTGCACGACACCTCCCGGCAAGCGCAGCCTTGCCATCAACACGCTGTCTACATACCCGCCGCTGTGCAGAACATCCTGCCGCACCACGCCTTCCTGTTGGAAACCAAAATGCTGGTATAAGGCAATGGCCCGGGCATCGTCCTGCTGTGCCATCCATTGCAGCCGGACCAGACCCAGCCAGTTATCGGCCATATCCAGCAATGTCTGCATCAGGGCATGCCCCACATCGCAGCCCTGCCATTCATCACGTACCAGCAGAAAAACATCCGCCACATGGCGGCAACGCATCTGCGGCAAGATATTCAGCCCCGCACACGCCACGACATCACCATCGCTACAGCAAGCAAGCAGCCAATGGCATTGCTCTGGCAGGCTTTCCAATTTTTGTTGCCAATCAGCGGCTGACGGACCAGGCAGTTGCGTGAAAGGGTGTGACATGCCGGCAGCACTCAGCAGCTGCGCCATGGCGCTGGCATCACCTGGTTCGATACGACGAATATGGAAGGACACGGAATAGGGCTCACTTGGCAGCAAGAATCAGGCAAACATCATGACAAATAGAACCTTACCCTGACAAGCTGCGGAATAGACAAAAGCCCCGTTCCGCAACGGGAAACGGGGCTTAGGGAGGGCCAGGGCATGCACTCAACGGCTGCGGCAGGCCTTGTCCACCAGATACATCAGACTCTGGTAGGGAATGCCGGAATTGGCTGACAGGCCGATCTCGCAGGTGACGCTATTGGAGAAGCCACTGCCGCAGTCCTTGACCTGGGCTTTCAGGCCGGCCAGCGCGCTGCTGTTGAGTTCCGGATGGCTGAAGCCCTTGTCGCCGGCGAAGCCACAGCAAGTAATGCCCTGCGGCTCGATCACCGTCGTGGCGCAACGCTTGGCCAGTGCATTGAGCATGGCGGCCTGACCAGTCTTGCGCATGGAGCACACCACATGTAGCGCCACGCTTTCCTGCTGCGGGGTGAACTGCAGATGCTCGGCGGCAATTTCATGGACGAAACGGGTCACGTCATACACCTGCAGGCGCTGGTCTTGCAGGCCTTCCAGCATGCTGGCAGTACACACGCCATTGTCCACGATCACCGGCCAGCGGCCATTTTCGCTAGCCAGCAGCAAGGCGGCTTCCAGCTCGGCCAGCTTGCTGGCGGCGGCATCCACCGCGCCTTTGGACTTGAACGGCGTACCACAGCACAGGCCGTCCATCTGCTGCGGGTAAACAATCTGATACCCAGCCTTGCCCAGTACGGAGGCGACAACCTCGTTCAGCGGACGCTGGTCCGGTTGCAGCTTGGCCGGGGCAAAGGTACGGGTCAGGCAGGATGGTAAATACACCACCTTGCGCGCGCCAGTCTTGCCGGTGTCCAGCCGCAGTGTAGCGGCAGCACGTGGAAAATAAGGCGTCCAGTAGGGAATGCGCCGCCCCACTACCCGACGCAGGCTGCGCATCAGCACACCGGTGGCGGCATTGCCAGCCACGCTTTGTACCGTTTGCAGTGCGCGCAATCCCAGCCGCGCACCCGCGGTTGCGGCACCGTAGTGGCCCGCCAGGGTATTGGCCACCGCCCAGCCGGTATCGCTCAGCTTTTGCTGACGCAGCTGACTGGTAAGCGAGCCGGTATTGATGCCTACCGGGCAGGCCGATTCGCACAGGCCACAGGTAGTACAGGTTTCATCACCGGCATACTGGTAACGCTCGCGCAACGCGTCCAGCCTGGATTGGTCCTTGCCGCTTTGCTCCAGCGAGGCCATTTCGCGGTTGGCGACAATGCGCTGGCGCGGGGTCAGGGTAATGGCACGGCTGGGGCACATTACTTCGCAGAAGCCGCATTCGATGCACTTGTCGATCAGCGTATTGGCGCTGGGAATCGGCTTCAGATTGCGGATGTGCAGCAGCTTGTCGTGGGTGATGATCACGTCCGGGTTGAGGATGCCGTCCGGGTCGAACAGCGCCTTCAGCTCCTGCATGATGCGATACGCCGCCGGCCCCCACTCCATTTCCACAAACGGTGCCATATTGCGGCCGGTGCCGTGCTCGGCCTTGACCGCGCCTTCGTACTCCACCGCCACCAGCTTGCATACATCCTCGATAAAGGCTTCGTAGCGCTTGATCTCGGCCTCGCCGGAGAAATTGGGGGTGAACACGAAGTGCAGGTTACCTTCCAGCGCATGGCCGAAGATGATGGCTTCGTCGTAATGATAGTGGCGGAACAGCGCCTGCAGCTTGAGCGTGCCTTCGGCCAGATGCTCGATCGGGAATACGACGTCCTCGATGATGACCGTGGTTTCCGCTGCCCGCATCGCCCCCACGCTGGGGAACATGCCCTTGCGGATATTCCACAGCCGAGTGTATTCCTCAGCCACATCGGTAAAACGAATGCCGGACAGATTGGGAATGGCGGCAATATAGCCGTAGATAGCATCAATCTGCACCGCCAGACTTGATGCACTGCCCGCCCGGGTTTCCATCAGAATGGCAGCAGCGTCCTCGCCCAGCGTTTTCAGCTCGGCCGGCACCCCGGCCTTGTTTTCCACCGAACGCAGGCTGGCACGGTCCAGTAGCTCGGCCGAGGACACCACGTCCTTGTGCTGGGCCAGTAGCTGGATGGCATCGCAGGCATCCTTGATGGTGGGATAGAGCACCAGCGCCGAGGCCTTGTGCGGCAACTCTTCCACCGTGTGATACGTTGCCTCGGAGACAAAGGCCAGCGTACCTTCGCTACCGACAATCAGGTGCAACAGCATGTCGAGCGGGTCGGCAAAATCCACCAGCGCATTCAGGCTGTAGCCGGTGGTGTTCTTCATCTTGTACTTGCGGCGGATGCGTGCTTCCAGTTCAGCATCGGCGCGGATACGTGCGGCCAGTCCATCCAGCCCGGCCAGCAGACCCGCATGAGACTGACGGAATGCCGCCACGCTGGCGGTATCACCCGTGTCCAGCACCGTGCCGTCGGCCAGCACCAGACGCAGGCTCTTGATGGTCTGGTAGGTATTCTGTGCCGTACCGCAGCACATGCCGCTGGAGTTATTGCTGACAATGCCGCCTATCATGGCGGAATTGATGGTGGCCGGGTCAGGACCGATCTTGCGACCAAATGGCAGCAAGGCGGCATTGGCGGTAGCGCCAATCACCCCCGGCTGCAAACGGATGGCCCGTCCCTCGTCCAGCACCTGCAAGGCTTTCCAGCCATGATTGGCCACCACCAGAATGGAATCACTCACCGCCTGGCCGGACAGTGAAGTACCGGCTGCGCGGAAGGTCACCGGCAGCTTGAGCGCCGCCGCCTGAGCCAGCACGGCCTGCACTTCGGCTTCATCCTGCGTCTGGATGACGATTTTCGGCACCAGCCGGTAACAGGAGGCATCCGTCCCGTAGGTCAGGGTAGACAGTGGATCGGTAAAGACCCGTTTGGCATCGATCACATCGACAATGGCCTGATGAAACAGCCGGTAAGCACCTTGCAGCATGAAGTTTCTCCACGGCGCAGGCAGCTGTTGTGTGTCGGCTTGCCACGCCAGTTTGCGCACACCTCCCGCAGAACTACAGCAGCGGGCAGATGGTCCCAAGAATGTTGAAGCGGAATAGTGCCACATCTGGCTTTTCTGCCCATCAAGGGATTACCCTGTCAGCCACCGGATTTACCCGAAACAATGCGCAGAAAGGAACACCAAGATGCTGATGCAGATTGATCAGGCCACCTTGCTGGTGGTGGACATCCAGGACAAGCTGCTGCCCGCTGTCGACCAGGCGGATGCCATGCTGGCGGCCAGCCGGTGGCTGGTGGGCGTGGCACACGATACCGGGCTGCCCGTTGTATTTTCCGAGCAATATCCGCGCGGGCTTGGCCACACCGAAGCCAGCCTGCTGGCCCAGGCCCCACAGGCTACGGTGGTGGAAAAGCTGCATTTTTCCTGCGTCGCCGCAGAATGCCTGCCAGACAGCCTGCTGGCCCGCAAGCAAGTAATTGTGTGTGGCATGGAAACGCACGTTTGTGTATTGCAAACCGTGCTGCAACTGCTGGCCCAGGGCAAGCAGGTGTTCGTGGTGGCCGATGCGGTAGCCAGCCGCCGCGACAGCGACAAGCAACTGGGGCTGCAACGCATGCAGGCGGCCGGCGCGGTGCTGGTCAGCCGGGAAATGGTGCTGTTCGAGATGTTGGGCGCGGCCGGCAGCGAACTGTTCAAGGCGATGAGCAGGAAATACCTGATGGGGGTGCAGCCTACCTGAGTGGCGCTGCAGGGAGTAGGTTGGTCGTCTGGCCGAAGGTAATACCTTCGACCAGACTGGCCGGTGGCGGCTATGCCGCTCTGTTTTCTCCTTTGCAGACTGGCGCAGGACAGTGATGGTGGGTCGAAGCAACCATCACCT
>Ga0187781_10002743_pt1 | contig 13331 bp, 10 predicted proteins | sample 0715_SJ02_MP02_2_FD_132447 | JGI IMG/M metagenome (GOLD analysis project Ga0187781, IMG submission 132447) | Tropical peat soil microbial communities from peatlands in Department of Meta, Colombia - 0715_SJ02_MP02_20_MG | ecosystem: Environmental > Terrestrial > Soil > Wetlands > Peat | place...
GACCCGACCAAGATCGAAGCGGCCATTACGCCGCGGACCAAGTTGCTGGTGCCGGTTCATCTGTATGGGCAATGTGCGGATATGAAGGCAATTCGGAAGATTGCCGACAAGCACAACCTGAAGGTAGTCGAGGACAACGCGCAGGCGATCTGCGGGCGGGGCGATGGGTTCAAGATAGACGAACTGAGCGACGCGGCGACGATCAGCTTTATCATTCAGAAGAATCTAGGAACGTTTGGAGACGGCGGGGCGGTGGTCACGAACAATGTGGAAATAGACCGGATCGTGCGCAAGCTGCGCAACCATGGCTCCGACAAGCGGTCGTGCCACAGCATGGGATACAACAGCCGGCTGGACGACCTGCATGCCGGGGTGCTCAGCGCGAAACTGAAGCATATCGCAGAATGGTCGGAGCTGCGGAGAAAGTGGGCGGGGCGCTACAGCAAAGGCCTGGTGGGCGCGAAGAATATCACGCTGCCCTACGAGACGCCAGGCTACTATCACGTCTACCACCTTTATGTGATCGAAACCAAGCAGGCGAAGCACCGCGACGCGCTGCTGCAGTTTCTGAACGATGCGGGGATCGATGCCAAGTGCCACTATCCAATCGCGATTCACCAGCAAGAAGGCTATCCGTGGGGGCATCAGGCGCGCATCGCGGGCGCGATTCCTAATTCGGAGCGCAACGCGGCATGTTGCGTGTCGCTGCCGATGTTCCCGGAACTCACCGAAGAGGAAGTGGACTACACCGTTCGGAAGGTGCTGGAGTGGGATGGGAGCGCGCGATGAGCGGTAAGTATCGCGTAGTGGTCGTGGGCATGGGCAAGCGCGGGATGCACCATGCCCAGGCCTTTCAGGCGAATGGCCGGTTCGAGGTGGTGGGAGTTTGCGACATCGATGCGGCGCGTCTGGATGCCGCGGCGGCCAAGTTTGGCGCGGCGAAGGATTCGGACGCGGCGCGATTGGCGGCGAAGCTGAAGCCGGACGTTTTCTGCTTCTGCACTCTGCCTGGCCTGCGCAGCGAAATGATCAGAGCAGGCATTCAAGGCGGCGCGCGGCTGATCGCGTTTGAGAAGCCGGTGGCGCTGAACACCAAGGAAGGCTTCGCGGTGCGGAAGTTGATTGAAGAAAGCGGAGTCAAGGCCGTGGTCAGTCACCAACATCGTTACGGCGAGCATTACCGCAAGGTGAAAGAGATCGTGGCGAGCGGAGCGCTGGGCCGCGTGCATACGGTATATGGGACGGCAAGCGGATGGATGATGCACATGCTGTCGCACTTGATCGACTACATGCGCTGGTACAACGATGGAGCTGCGGCGCAGTGGGCGATGGGGCAGGCCGCGGGAACCTTGAAGTTCAGCGACCTACATCCCTCACCGGATTACATTGGCGGATTCATCCAGTTTGCGAACGGCGTGCGCGGAATCGCGGAGTGTGGCGCGGGCGCGCCGGATGTTCCTGAAGTCGATTACTGGTGGCGGAAGTGCCGGATCGGCGCACAGGGAACGGAAGGATTTGCAGAGGTGTTGACTGGCGGAGGCTGGCGGGCAGTCACTAAGACCGGAGCGGCTTCGGGTCCCGGTTGCATGAACTATGACTTGGATATGCCGCCGTACATCCAGGAAATGGCGGACTGGCTGGATGACGACTGCAAGGTGCATTCGTGTAATTTCGAGAGCGCCTATGCGGGGTTTGAAATTATGATGGCGCTTTTCCGGTCGGTAGTGAAGGGCGGGCAAGCAGCGTTGCCGCTGACGGAGGCTTGCGACGAAATCGCAATGCTGAAAGAGCACATGGACAACCGCAAAGTGCTGCTTTCGTCGGCGGTGAACGCCAAGGAGTATGGGCAGTAAGAAAGTTCGCGGCTCTCAACCATAAATGGAAGAACCCGCGTGGTAGCGAAGTCGGCCCGGCTGAGTGTGCCTATTTGGCGGAAAACTTGGTACATTGTTGGTACTTTCCCTACGCGCTGGCAGAGGACGCTTGCGCCCGGTAGCGGGTTCCGCGAAAATAGGCGCATTGAAACGATTCAATAGGAGCACACTTCCCTGGTCAACCAAGCGATGAAAAACAGAACGCGGGGCGGGGCGGAGAGCCGGCCCGGCGAGCACACTCTGGCGGAAATTCTTTCGCAGCCGCAGATCTGGAGGGAGACCGAGAAGCGCCTGAAGTCTTCCAGGGCGCTGGAACGCCTGGCGGAGATTTTTTCACCGCGCAGCCCGTGGCTGTTTGTTGGGTGTGGCTCGAGTTACCTGCTCTCCCGGCTGATCGCTGCCGCTTGGACCAAACACTTTTACATACCGGCGACGGGAGTTCCGGCGTCGGAGCTTCTGTTCGCGCCGGAAGAAACCATGCGGCGCATTGGGGCGGAACAAATCGTACTCATGTCGCGCTCCGGAGAAACCACGGAGACGATGCGCGTCGCGGAGTTGTTGCAGTCGCACAAAACGGTGCAGACCTTGGCGGTGACGTGCAATCCGGAGAGCGTACTGGAAAAGCTGTGCACGCACACGTTCAAGATGGAATGGGCGGATGAAAAGAGCACGGTGATGACGCGGTCGTTCACGGCGATTCTGCTGGCCTTCCAGCGGCTGGGTCTGAAGTTCGTGGGCGATGAACAGCTCTCCGCGACGCTGCACGACTTGCCGAAGCACGGGCAGGCTTGGCTGGACGCGAACGCGAAACGCATTCAGGATTTCGCGACGAAACGCAAATTCACGGATTATGTGTTTCTAGGGCAAGGCGTGCACTATTGGCTGGCGGAAGAAGCGGCGCTGAAGATTACGGAAATGTCCTCCTCGTATGCGCAGGTGTACCACTCGCTGGAGTTCCGCCACGGGCCGCGTTCGATTGCGGGACCGGATACGCTGATCACGTTTTTCATGTCGGATGCGGCGAGAGAGCAGGAGATCACGCTGGCGAAGGAGTTGAAAGAACTGGGCGCCGCCGTTTGCGTAGTTGTGAATCGCGCGGATGCCGAACTGAAAAACCATTTTGACTTGCTTTTGGAATTGGGATTGGAAGGGCCGGAGTCGGCCCGCTATGCGCTGACGGCCATTCCCGCGCATCTTTTGGGAACGGCGGTTGGTTTGCGCAAGGGGCTGAACCCTGACGCACCAAAGAATCTTACGCGCGCCGTGGTGCTTCGCATGAAGCATAAGAAACCCAGCGCGAAAAGGAGACGGGCTTGAGCGCGGAAGCAGGAACGATGACCGCCGCGGGGCCACGCCTGCGGCGCACACTGACCCTCACGGACCTCATCCTCTACGGAATTATTGTCATTCAGCCAGTGGCGCCGATGTCTGTGTTCGGGGTATTGAGCGATCGGGGCCGCGGCCACGTGGTCACGGCAATTTTGATCGCCATGGTGGCCATGCTGTTCACCGGAATTAGCTATGGCCGCATGGCGCGAGCTTACCCCAGCGCGGGGTCGGCGTTCACGTACGTGGCGCAAGAGGTGAATCCTGCAGTCGGATACATCACCGGATGGAGCATGGTGATGGACTACATGCTGAACCCGCTGATTTGCACGGTGTGGTGCGCGGGGCAAGCGCACGACTTTGCGCCGGGGGTTCCGGCGTGGATCTGGAAGATTTTCTTCGCCGTGGTTTTCACCATGCTGAATATCCGCGGGATCAAAACGTCGGCGCGGATCAATACGGGCATGGCGATTGCCATGGGAGCAGTCGTGGTGGCGATCTTTGTCGCCGCGGCGCGATTTATTTTCGGGGCGCCGCATGACGCGGCGTACTATACACGGCCGTTCTACGATCCGGTCACGTTCACGTGGGGCGGATTGTTCGGATGCACGTCCATTGCGGTGCTCACGTATATCGGCTTCGACGGCATTTCGACGCTGTCCGAGGAGGCGGAAAACCCGCGGCGAAATATTTTGTTGGCTACGGTGCTGACGTGCCTGGTCATCGGAATTCTGTCGGCGGGAGAAGCGTACGTGGCGCAGTTGATCTGGCCCGCGTCGCAACCTTTCCCGGACGTCAACACCGCGTACTCGCACGTTGCGGGGAGAGCGTTGCCGCTGCTTTTTCCCATTGTTGGATTTACGTTGCTGGTGGCGAATTTTGGTTCCGGGCTGGGCTCGCAAATCGGCGCGGCGCGTTTGCTGTATGGAATGGGGCGAAGCAACGCCTTGCCGAAGTCGTTCTTCGGGGCAGTAGATCCGAAGCATCACATTCCCCGAAACAATGTGTTTGTGGTGGGAGCGGTGGCGCTGCTGGGAGCGTTTGTGCTGGAAATTGTCGCGGGTTTTCGGACCTACTCGCTGGGCTCCAGTTTTGGCTTCGAAACGGTCAAGAAGATCCTGAACGGCGGCGAAGCTTATGGCCTGGGCGCAGAGATGCTTAATTTTGGCGCGCTCATTGCGTTTATGGGTGTGAATCTCGCGGCGTTTTTGAGGTATTACGTGCGGTCCAGCGAGAAGAAACTGGGCTACTTGATTCCCCCGATACTGGGATTCTTAATTTGTTTTGGCCTGTGGATCAGTTTGAGCTGGCCCGCGAAGATAGTCGGCACGGTGTGGATGTTAGCCGGCATCGGCTTTGGCATCTGGAAGACTCACGGCTTCCGCGAGCCGATGTCCTTCGAGGTACCGCCTGAAGAGTAGCAGCAGCTTTATGCCGCCGCGGCCGCCGGGTAAACCCGCGGCTACAAAGTGGGTAACCCGCTGCTACGAAAGAGATAAACCCTCCTTATCAATTGCAATTTGGTTGGTAAAAGAACGATGATGAGCACGCGAGGATTGCCCATGAAGAAGGCCGGCCGGAAGCGCGGGCTCATCACCATGCGGGACGTGGCTGAGGCCACGGGCTTTTCGCCTGCCACCGTGTCTATCGTCCTGAATAACGCGCCACTGGCGCGCTACATCGCGCCCACAACGCGGAAAAAAATCGAAGAGACCGCTAAGCGGCTGGGCTACCGGCCGAACGCCATGGCGCGGTTTTTGCGCAGCCGACGCAGCCAGAGCATCGGAGTGATGTTGTTCGACGTGATGGACCCGTTCTGCACCCCGATCCTGCGGGGCATTGAAAACGCTCTGTACCCGCTAGGATACCTTCCGATTTTTTCCGACGCGCACAACCAGCCGGACCGCTTTGAGCGTTACCTGGAGATGCTGCTGGAGCGGCATGTGGACGGGTTGATTGTGGTGGCGAACTGGCTGTTTGTTGACATCCACGTGCTCGCCGACCTGAACAAGCAGGAAGTTCCTGCGGCCACGATTGGTTGGGAAATCCCGGGCAACCGCGTCAGTTCGGTGATGGTGGACAACGAAGCGGGAGGACGGCAGGCGTTGGAGCACTTGTACCAGCGCGGGCACCGGCGCATAGCGATCATCCGAGGGCCGAAGAGCCTGATCGACACAGCGCCGCGGTGGAGGGGTATTCAGAAATTCGCTCAATCGGTGAAGCTGAAACTGGACGGCTCCTTGGTGCTGCAACTTCCCGAAGTGTTCGACGCCAATGCCAGCTTTGAGCACGGGTACCGCTTGACGGAAGAGTTGCTGCAGCAAAAGAAAAAATTCACCGCGTTGCTGGCGTTTGACGATTTGACAGCGCTTGGCGCGATACGCGCGTTGGCGAAGGCCGGGATTCGGGTGCCGGAGGATTGTTCGGTGACGGGCTTTGACGATGTGGCGATTTCGGCCTTGTCTGTGCCGTCGCTGACGACGGTGCGGCAGCCGCTGGAAATCATGGGCAGCACGGCGGTGAGCATCGTGATGGACGCCATCAAGGCTGGGCACGAGAACCGCGATTGGGCGGCGGTTTCGCAGAAGCTGCATCCGGAGCTTGTGATTCGGGATTCGACGCGGGGGGCCTGAGAAGGATCGAAACTCGAAAATCGAAATTAGAAAATCGGAAGTGCCTTGGGCCGCGGAGTTCGCGGCCCAAAAAGATCACGAGGTCGGAGTTAGAGTTTCGATGTTAGAAGCCAATCGCGAGCAGTTGTGCCCGCGGCCCACGCTGCGTTGGCTCCGCTTACGAAGTAGGCGGCAAGAAAACGGCCGCGGGAGTCATGAATTCCACGTCGGGCAGCTCTGTTTTTGCTTTCATGTGCTCGTACTTTCCTTTGGCACCGCCGGAGCCCGCAAAGGTCAGCAGGTACTGGTTGTTGAGATGGTCGGAAATCTCCTGCAGATAGGGCATGATGGTGACCGGCTGACCAAACGCCAGGTAGTAGGATTCTGCGCCGGTATCCTGCGCCACTTTGTCCATATTGATCTGCGCGGTGTTCACCTGATAGTAGGAGCGTCCCCGGTGACCGGAACTCGGATAGTAGATCGACCAGATATTGGTGTTTTGTCGTTCGGCGCGCTGGATAAGGGGATCTACGTCGGGGTAGACGGGGCCAAATCCACCGCCGCGGAAATAATCGATACCTGAGGTGATCAGGAGGATGGAACGGCGCGGCCCGGTGTTGGGCCAACCCTTCAGCAGGTCAATGGTCGCCAAGTAGGGGCTCGAACCAAGCGCACCCGTGCCGATGGGAAGCCGGATAGCTTTGGCCACCAATTCGTGGTTCTGGGTGAAGTTTTGCGCGATTTGGACGGTGTTGTCCCGGATGTAGCCCAAGGCAATCGAGGTTGTGGGCGGCTCCGCCAGGATGAATTGCTTGAGGTAATCCCACTGAGAGCCGGCGGTGGTTTCGATGGAATCGTCAATCAGAATGGCGAGATAAAGCTCTTCGCCCTTTTTCCAATCCACGATCTGCTTGCGTTCTTTACCCTGGAAGAGTTGCACATCGTCTTTGGAGATGGGCGGTGCTTCCTGCTTCTTGCCTACTGCGGTAACGGTGAAGGTGGCGGTGCTCGAGTCAGCCGGTTTTGTTTGGGCGTAGATACTCGAGGTGGGGACCAACAGGAGCGTCGCGAGGAACGCTCCCAGACGGAAAAGCGTTTTAGAATTGGTCATCCTATTTCTCCTCTTTACTCCAACACTATTAGATGCGAAGAGTTTCGAAAGTGCTTAATTTCTCCGAGGTACTCGCGGATGGAGTCCTAGCACTTAGCTGAGACCCCCCGACGCAAACAGTTGGGCGGAGGAAAAACTCGTAACTCATTCTGCAAGGTGGCTCAGGCAGCCCTCGGTAGGTGCACAAGAGTACGTTACGCTCGATAGGAATGTCATCTACGATTTCCAGTTATAACGAAGCGGAGTTGCGCGCGGACCAGGAATCGAACGGGCGCGGGCCGTGGGTGTACCGGCCGTGGGTCGACCTGGTAATCGGGTGTGGGGCGTGGTCTGCTCCGCTGCTTTTGGCGGGGACTTACGCTTTTCCTGGTGCCACGAAAAGCTGGTCGTTTGCGTTCTATTTTCTCGCGCTGCTGTTCAATTATCCGCACTTCATGGCCACGGTGTACCGCGCCTACCACACGTATGACGAGTTTACGAAATATCGCTTCTTTACCGTGCATGTGGCGCTGCTGCTGGCTTGCGCAGGATTGATAGCGCACCTGTGGTATCCGCTGCTGCCTTGGATTTTCACGCTGTATATCTGCTGGAGTCCGTGGCATTACACAGGGCAGAACTATGGGCTGCTGATGATGTTTGCGCGCCGCGCTGGTGTGGACCCCTCGGAAGCGGAGCGCCATGCCCTGCATCTCGCGTTTATTGCGTCTTACCTGATGCTGCTGTTCAGTTTTCATACCGGTGCGTCGGGCGATGCGCTGATTTTGTCTCTGGGGCTGCCGGTGAAGTTCACGTTGCCGGCGCGAGCGATCCTGGGGCTGTTCTTTTTGGTTGCCAGTGGTTGGGCGCTGGTTTCGCTGTCACGGCGCAGCACGTGGAAGGCGCTGTTGCCGAGCGCCACACTGGTGACGACGCAGTTTCTATGGTTCCTGCTCCCCGTAGCTATAGAACTTCTGAGCGGGAAAGAAGTGCCGCAGACACGCTATACGAGCGGGATTCTGGCGGTGCTGCATTCGGCGCAGTACCTGTGGATCACCAGCTACTATCAGGAAAAAGAAGCGCGCGCTGCGGGGCAGGTTTCCTGGAGCTTCGGGAAGTATTTGTTGACCCTGATAGCGGGCGGGATTGCGCTATTCATTCCCGGGCCGTGGCTGGTGAGCCGGGTGTTTCACGCCGATTTTGCGTCGAGTTTTCTGACGTTCACCGCACTGGTGAATCTGCACCATTTCATCCTTGACGGAGCAATCTGGAAACTGCGGGATTCGCGGATTGCTGCACTGTTGTTGGGGTCGAGAAGCGATGCGGAGAAATCAGCTTTGGCGGCGAGCCGAACGGCGAAAGTGTTTCACTGGTTCGCGGGCGCGACCAAACCTGCACGGACTTTGCGCATCTCGCTGATCGCTGGCCTGCTTCTATGGGGTGCGATGGACCAACTGCATTTCTATTGGGGAAATGTTTCCGCGAGCCTGGCGTCGCTACAGCTGGCCGCGCGGTTGAATCCGGACGATAGCGCGGTGCAGTCTCGATTGGCCGCTGTGGCGGACTCCGCGGGCAAGCACGACGTGGCGCTGAGCGCGCTCAAACTGGCTGCGGAGGTGAACCCGCGGAATCGCGGCTTGCAGGACGCCTACGCGCGCGGGTTAATTGTGGATGGGCGTGATGCCGAAGCGTACGCGTTTTACGAGAAGCTGCTGAACCGCTGGCCACAGGACGCCAACGCGCTGCTGAATTACGGCATACTGGCGCAGAAACTCGGGCATCCGGAAGAAGCGATGGATGCGTGGCAGCGCGCGGTGGCCGCCGATCCGACGCAGACCGTCGCACAGCTTTACGTGGCCCAGGCGCTTGAGCAACGAGGGGAATTGCAAGCGGCGGCGAGGCATTACCGGACGTACCTGGAAATCGTGAGCGGGCATCTGGCGCAGCATTCGGGCGAGCAGCTGACGGTGATTTCGGCGCTGATTAAGGTGGCGGACGCGGATGCCGCGGTCGGAAAAATTGACGAGGCGCTGCATGGCTACCAGGGCGCCGCGAAATTCGCAGAAAGGATGAGGAATCCCGGATTGCAAAGTTTGGCTCTGGTTCATGCGGGCGATGCGCAGGCAAAAGCCGGAGCCGCGGAGCAGGCCGCGCAATCGTTTCAGCAAGCGGTGCTGGTTGACGAGACGCAGGGTGAGCCGAGGGCCGCTGCAGTGGATTGGTACAACTACGGCCAGTTTCTGCGGCACCAAAAACAACCGGAACGCCTGGTGTTTGCTTGTTTTTACCGCGCGCAGGATTTGATGGGCGCGAATCCGGGTGAAGAGTTGAATGCTATGGCGGCGGCGCGGGCGGCAAGCGAAGCGCGACTGGGTCCTGCGGCACAGGCACTGCCCGGGAAGATTTCGAAGTTGCTGTCGGAGGCGTTGTCGCTTGGCCCGGAGGCGTTTTCGGCGCGCGCACGGTAGGCCCGTTCTCTTCCCCTCAAGAACCAGCACGAGCTGATGGTGAGATCCTTCAGCCCTGCTCGCGTGAGAACGCGGGCGAAACGGCCCTCAGGATGACAACGCTTTGAAATAGAGGCTGCGGACCGCCTCAGAAGCCGGTCCCGACAATCGGCAAATTGCAAGTGATAAGTTAATGCGGCTAGAATGGGGCCGCGCGTTCTTTCCCGCTCACTCGCTCCCCTTGGAGGTTCAAACCGGCCATGGCGCTGATGCGCTCGATGTTGCTTGCCGCTTCGCAGAACGTGTGGTTGCGCGAACATGCGGTGAAGTATCCGTTTGTGCGCCGGAGTGTTTCGCGATTTATGCCTGGGGAGACTCTGGATGCCGCGCTGGATGCGGCGCAAGGACTGATGCAGAAGCAGATTGGGAGCGTGTTCACACATCTAGGCGAAAACGTGACGGAGCGCAGCGAAGCGCGGAAAGTCACAGAGCATTATCTGGAAGTGCTGGAGCGTATCCGCGAGTTGAATCTGCCGACGGAAGTTTCCGTAAAGCTGACGCAGCTAGGACTGGATCTGTCGCCGGATTTTTGTTTCGAGAACCTGGAGCAGATTATTCGACGCGAGAATGGCAGAGCTATTGTCTGGGTGGATATGGAAGCGAGTAACTACGTGGACGTTACGCTGGAGATTTACCGACGGGCACTGAAGCTGCATCCGAACGTGGGAATTTGCCTGCAAGCGTATCTCTACCGCACGAAGAAGGATCTGGAAGAGTTATGGGCGCTCCGCCCGTCGGTTCGCCTGGTGAAAGGGGCGTACAAGGAACCCGCGGCGATTGCGTATCCGAAGAAAAGCGACGTGGATGGGAATTTTTTTGCCTTGGCGAAAGAGATGCTGGGTGCCAAAGTTGCGGGACAGTGCGTGCGCGCGGCATTTGGCACACATGATGTTGCGCTGATTCATCGGCTTGCGGATTACCTTGCACAACAGAACCGACCAAAAGACGAGCTTGAGGTGCAGATGTTGTATGGGATTCAGCGCGCAGAGCAAGAACGGCTGGCGCGCGACGGTCGCCGCTCGATTGTGCTGGTTGCCTATGGGACCTACTGGTATCCGTGGTTCGTGCGGCGGCTGGCGGAGCGGCCGGCGAATCTGTGGTTCATGCTACGGAATGTGTTTGCGGCGTAATGGAGGAGATCATGAGTAAGAATCAGATGACGCGGCGTTCGTTTTTGCAGACTACAGCTGGAGCAAGCGGCGCGATGATTGCCGCGAAGCACATAGTGCTGGAGCCGGAGCGGATACCTCATGCCTGGGAGGTGCCGCCTAGCGATCGGGTACGATTCGGGATTATCGGCGTCGGAATGCAGGGGAATGGGCTTCTTGCTACGGCGATCACGTTGCCCGGCGTGGAGTGTGTTGCTGCCGCCGATCTCTATGACGGGAGGCACACGCTGGCGAAGGAAATTGCCGGGCAGAAGATCACAACGACGCGGCATTACAAGGAATTGCTGGACAACAAAGAGATTGATTGCATCATTGCGGCGGTTCCGGACCACTGGCACAAGCAGGTTTTTGTGGATACGGTCAGCGCTGGAAAGGATATCTACCTCGAGAAGCCGATGTCGCACAGCGCGGCGGAAGGCGTAGAGATGGTGGCCGCAGCGAAGAGGACCGGGCGCATCGTGCAGATCGGGTCGCAGCGCGTGAGTTCCGTGATTTGCGCTAAGGCCAGGGAGATGTTGGCGCAGGGCGTCATCGGGGATTTGAACCTAGTGGAAGGCTCGTTGGGACGCAACGATCCAAACGGCGCCTGGGAGTACCCATTGCCAACGGATCTTACGCCACAGACGCTGGATTGGGACACGTGGCAGGGAACGGTGCCGAAGCGCGAGTTTGACGGAAAAATATTCGCGCGCTGGCGTTGCTGGAAGGAGTACGGAACCGGCGTTGCGGGCGACTTGTTGGTGCACCTGGTAAGCGGCATGAATTACATGCTGGGATGGAACGAGCCGCCGGCGCGCGCCATGGCGCTAGGCGGGATTCTGCGATTCCCGGATGGGCGGAACATGCCGGACGTTCAAGCGGCATTATTCGAATATGGAAAAATACCCGTGTATTTGCGGCTGAATCTGGGTTGCGAGACGCCTGAGATTTACCGCTTCCAGGGCTCGAAGGGGATTCTGGAGGCTTCGGAATTCGGGCTGACGTTCTACCCGCAGACGGGCGACGATTCGGCTCCCAGCTATTACGCGAGTTCGTTCCCGCGCGAGATGCGCGAGGCGTACTTCAAGAAGTGGCACGATGAGCACGACCCGGCGCCGGGAAAAGAACCGTTGATGGAGACGTACAGCTATAAGGGCGATGACTGGGACGATTTAGGCCCGCACCTCTGGAATTATTTCCAGGCGGTGCGCAGCCGGAAGCCGGTGGCGGAGGATACACAGTTTGGGCACCACGCGGCGCTGGCTTGCCACATGGCCAATGAATCGTACTTTCGGAAGAGCATCGTGACCTGGGACGCGGCCAGCGGGCAGATCAAAAATGTGTAGCCAGGCGTAGCAGCGGCTTTATGCCACTGCGTCGGCGGGATAAACCCCCCGCTACTTGCGGTGGAATTCTACGTAATCGCGGCCCTTGTAGAGGCGATAGGTGCCCGCGGCGGAGCCGGCGACAAACTGGAAAGGAACTGGGCGCTTCATGTCCGTGTCCTTGGCGGAAGAAACCTGGAAGACATCATTCGCGCCGAGGTCCATCACCACGAATTTGTTTCCTTCGATGAAGCCGAAACCATAGGCTCCGGGCTTGAGTGTTTGTCCGCCAATATCGATCGGAACTTCGGTCATCAAGTAGCCTTGATATTTTTCCTTCAAACCGCTGGCGTAACCGGAGGCATCAACGAGCGCCGCCAGCACCAGAAAATCATCGTGGTAACGCACGCCGGCGCTGTTGCGCGCCTGCACACTGGCGGACTGGCCGCGGAAGAAAACCTTGTCGGGGAAAAGTTTTCCGCCGACGTCAGCGGCTGCCAAGATTCCTTCTTTGGGCGGGGTGGTGTCTGAAGCTTTCTGTGCGAGCGTGAGCGAGACGCTCGAGATTGCCAACACAACTGCTGCGAAGAGAATTGTAAACGAGCGCAGTTTCATAGACGCACTCTCCTTGGGGGAACGAGTTACATCGAACAGCAAATCATACCGCAGTCGGTGTCGTAGAGGAGAGTGAAGAAGGGGGAAAGATGGTCGGGACGGCGAGATTTGAACTCGCGACCTCACGCACCCCAAGCGTGCGCGCTACCAGGCTGCGCTACGTCCCGACAGCAGTCGACATCCTTAGCTTACAGCCAACAGCTCAGTGCGTCGCTGTAGGCTGTTGGCCGGTGGCTGCCGGCTCCAACAATTACAAGGCTATCACTTGCGTTCGAGGAGGGTCAAGAAACCGCGGAGAGCGTCGCGCAACTCCAGCAGTGCTTTGCGGTTGAGCTGCGCGGTGTCTCCGTTGGTGGAAGTTTCGGCGGAGGTTTCGTCCCGCGCGGGCGCACTTCCGTTGGCTCCGGCGTTCAAGTCTTGCAGATGGCGGCGAGCGCCAGCGATGGTAAAACCTTCGTCGTAGAGCAGGCGCTTGATCTTCAGGACCAGATCCACATCCTGCTGGCGGTAGAGGCGATGGCCATTGTGGCTTTTCACCGGCTCCAGCATGGGGAATTCGCTCTCCCAGTAGCGCAGGACAAAAGCCTTGAGCCCAGCCAGGCGGCTGACTTCGGCGATGCCGTAGAGGCGCTCATCGTCGGGAACTGGTGTGGCACTGCTCATGCTTGCATCCTGCGGCCCTGCGGCGGCGATGCTTTCATCGTAGGCGAAAACGGGGGTGTGTCAAGCAAGTCGGTAGTCAGTAGTCGGCAGTCTGTAGTTGAGACTTCAACCTGCTGAGTGCAGGCTCCGAACACAAACCATGGCCTCGCGGTTCGATTTCTCCGTCCGCAGGTC
>Ga0187781_10002744_pt1 | contig 13327 bp, 9 predicted proteins | sample 0715_SJ02_MP02_2_FD_132447 | JGI IMG/M metagenome (GOLD analysis project Ga0187781, IMG submission 132447) | Tropical peat soil microbial communities from peatlands in Department of Meta, Colombia - 0715_SJ02_MP02_20_MG | ecosystem: Environmental > Terrestrial > Soil > Wetlands > Peat | place...
CGTGCTCTGCTGAACGGTCGCTTGGAGCTGAGCCCAAATCCGTCCCGGAGCGGCGGCCACGGGTAGGGATTTAGCGAGAAGCGAGGGGTCGCCCCACACGTGCGGATTGGCACCCTTGGGACCCAGGTCGGTCGGGATCCCGAGCTTGTCGAGCTCCGCGATCACGGCCTCCCTCAATTGAACCGGCGTGAGCGAGGCATTCGCACGCCGCGCGTTCGCAAGCGCGATCCCGACCGCGTTCGTAAAGGGACTGCCCACGGAGGAGGCGGGCGCGTATTGATCGTCCTGCACTGCGCTCATCGCGATCCAACCGGAGGCACCATCGCCCTTCCATAGCTTGGGCTGCTCTCCCCCCGGGAACCCGGGCGTCGCGAAGTACTTGTTCACGGCGAACCCGTACGTCGGCTCGAGCTTGAAATCCTTCGTGATCTCTCCGCTGTTACACGCATCCACCAGAAGCAGCGCGTAAGCCACGCGGGCGAGCTTGAGCTCATTGCCGATCCAATGACCCATGAGCGCGCCCGTCGCGTGACCGCCGCCTGTCGGCCTGAGATCGCTCATGACGAGCGCCCCATCGGGTTTGCCCTCCTCGTCCAGCACGTGCGTTCCATGCCCGCTGAAGTAGATGAGCGCGCGATCGCCCGCGGCGCCGCCGAGGACTCGATGGATCTGCGCTTGCACGCGCTCGAGCGTCGCCTCGGCGTCCCGAAGAACCGTCGTATCTGCGTCGTTGAAGCCAAAGACGTGAGCGAGCTGCTGAGCGGAGCTCACGTCCTTGTCGATGCCCGGGAGCGTGGGCACGTGCGGGTCGGCATAGTGGCCAATGCCGATGATGAGGGCGTGATCCGCAAGTGCCGGCGGGCCGAGTGCCGCGAGGGCGATTGCGAGGGAGGCTAGCTCGCGCGCGATGAGTCTTGGTGGTGGCACTGCATACCCCGAGGCGATTTAGACGGCCAAGAGCCCGTGATGTCAGTCGTGTTCGACCGGCGGCCGAGCCGTTCTGAGCGCCCCGGGGGGCTCCATGAGCTCGCGCCCGTTTCCCTCGGGACCACGATACCGCATAATCGCCGCACGAAAAACCACCATGAGCTCGGTCATCTCCCACCGGCCGGCGATCGCGGCGGATGCCGATGTCTGTGACGCTGCGCGACGCAGTGGAGAGAAGCGATGAAAGATCGGATGAATAGAAAGGCTCAGGGGCTTCTCGCCGTGGCGATCGTGCTCTCTGCGCACGCGACGCTCGCCGATCCCTCTACGGCGCCCGTCGCAGCGCCCATCGTGCTCAAGGCCGCACATATCTTCGATTCGATTTCAGGGGCGCTCGCCGATCACGGCGTCGTCGTGGTATCGGGCACGAAGATCCAGGCGGTCGGCGCCGATGCGAAAATTCCCTCCGAAGCCCAGATCATTGATCTCGGCGACGCTACGCTGCTCCCCGGCTTCATCGATGCTCACGTGCATCTCGAGGCCGAGTCGGGTCCAAACTACTACCTCGATTTCTATCACGAGATCATGCGCTTTCCCGTCGAGCAGGCGCTCTATGGCGCGCACTATGCCAAGGTCACGCTCGAGTCGGGCATTACGACGGTGCGGGATGTGGGCTCGATCGAATACATCGCGCTCGGCCTGCGCAATGCGATTCGCGAGGGCATGATTCCGGGACCGCGCATGCTCGTATCCAACTACGCCATCGGCTCGACGGGCGGCCACGCAGATCAGGATCCTTACCCTCCGCAGCGCATTGCCGTGGCAGAACCTATCAAAGGAGTGTGCAACGGCCCCGATGAGTGCCGCGCCGCCGTGCGTTATCAGATCAAGTACGGCGCGGATGTCATCAAGTTCATGCCTTCCGGGGGCGTCCTCTCCTTGTCAGATCCTGTGGACAATCCGCAATTGAGTCAGGAAGAGATGAATGCCATCGTCTCCGAGGCCCACAATTGGGGGCGCAAAGTCGCTGCGCACTGTCACGGGGACCGTGCGGCGAAAATGGCCATCGCGGCGGGAGTCGACTCGATCGAGCACGGCACTTTCTTGAAGGACGACACGCTGCTCGAGATGAAGAAGAAGCACGTGTACCTGGTCGCAACGCTCCTTGCCGGTGCCTGGGTGGGCGAGCATGCGGACAAGTATCCCGTCGCGATCCAGGTGAAGGCTCGCGCCGCATCCGCGCAATCGCAACAAATGTTCCAGCACGCGGTGAGGATCGGCGTGCCGCTCGCGATGGGAACGGATGCCGGCGTGGAGCCCCACGGCTTGAACGCGCGCGAGTTTTCATTGATGACCGAGAACGGCCTGCCCGCCGCGCAGGCGCTCATGGCAGGAACCGCGAACGGCGCCGACCTCCTCGGAGTGGCCGATCAAGTCGGGACACTGGCGCCGGGAAAATCGGCCGACATCGTCGCCGTGAGCGGCAATCCTCTAGTCGACATCAAGACGACCGAGCACCCGCTCTTCGTGATGAAGGAAGGGGTCGTCTACATGGGTGCTCGCGGCGCGGGCGCTCGTTGATCGCGCCTGCGATGCGATTCGGATCGACGATCGATACGATTCCCATCGACGACCCGACGAGATCCACGTGAGACGCTACGCCGCCGCGCTGACCGCCTTGATCCTCGCAGCCCCTGCTCAGCGGCTGAGCGCAAAGGATCAGGCGCTTTTGTCGCTCACCCTCGAGCACTTCAGGGACTCGGCCTCGGTGCGCGATGATCCGGTGCGCGGGGTGACCACCATCTCCACCGAGCCCGGATTCGTGCAGCGGGGCCTCTTCGGCATGGTGTGGAGCGATGAGTTCACGGAAGCGGTCATCGACGACAGGAGCGGCCGCAAATCCTTCGAAGTCGACGTGTCCGTTACTTATAGCGGCGCTTGGCGCTCCTATGAGAGTGCGATCTACGAGGCGGGGACAGGATCCATGTCCGTGCCGCCCACGCTGATCAAGAAAGAGACCGCGAACTGCGCCCTCGCAGAGTGCACGTATACCGAGCATCTCGCCTTTCCCATCGAGGAAGCGCTGCTGCGCCAGCTCGCATCGACGTATGCACCCGGCAAGCCCACCCTATGGAATTTCAAACTGATCGGAAAACGCGTACCGGATTACCGGGGCGGGCTTTCGACGGCGGAGATCGCTGGGCTTCTCGCGCGAGTGGATGCTTACACTGCAGGCGCTCGTGCGCACGGCGCGAGCGCCGAGCCCCCCGCGATTGGGGCGACAAGCCTCGCCGCGGCACCTCCCATCCTCACACCCGCCCCGCGTCGGCCTGACTTCGGCATCAACGGGATGGCGGTCTCTGCGGCGCCCGACATGCCGCAACGAGCGGGCCTGCTCGTCGTCGGCGTGACGAGCGGCTCGCCCGCACAGAAGGCCGGCATCATCGTCGGCGACATCATATTCAAGGTCGATGAGCGCGCCATTCAGTCACTTGCCGATCTCGAGGCAGCGGTCGCCGCAAACGCGGGGAGCCCCGCCGCCGTCATCAAGGTCTACCGAGGAACCGACGCGATCGCGCTGACCGCACGATTTTAGCGGCGGCCGCCCGTCACCGGACCCTACGCCCGCTTCAGCTCTTCGCCGAGCGCTCGTCCATCCTCGTCGGCGAGTGCTGCAGCGTGCAGTCGCGCGAATCTCTCCGCTCCGTCCGGCCGCATCTCGAGTGCCTTGAGCCGGCTCGTCAGCAGCTCGAAGTTCCTCAACCCGCGCTCGTGCGTGTCCCCGTAGCCTTTGATGAGGCGCTGCGCCTTCGCAAGTTCGACGGCGAGCGCATAGTTTCTCGGCCCGAGGCGTTCGATCTCTGCGAGCCACTGCTCGATTCGCGCATTCTCCTCGACGTAGCGCAAGGTTCGGCGCCGCCAGCGCTTCGCGCCTGCCAGGGCATACAGCATCAGAAAGCCGCCGATCGTACTGGTGCGCAGCTGCCGCCCCTCGGTGAAGCGCTCCACGCGGCGGCGAACTCGCGGGGAATCGAGCAGCCAGCGTCCCCATCGAGCCGGCATCGTCCCGGCGATCTCGACGACGCGCGGCTTCACGAAGTCCGTGATGCCCAGAACTTGCGCGCCGTTGACACCGACCTCGGCTCGCACCCGCGAGAAGCGAGCCGCACGCGTCTTGAGATCCGCGACCCGGATCGTATCCTCGAAGCTCATCCAGAGGGCGAGCGCGCGAGCCGTGGCCTGCGCGAGGGATAGGGAACCGTCGCCCTGTTGCCGATCCACCGCGATGATGCGCTCGATGCGCTCGAGGAAGAGGTCCGCATAGTTCGGATCCTGAAAATCGATCGAGCGCCGCACTCCGGTGAGCAGCAGTCCACGCAAGCTCTCGGGCGCGCGACGCACGCGCTCCAGGAGCGGTTGAAGCGATGGCGAGGCCGCCCGCTCCGGGATCTCGGTATCCGCCTCAGCGGAAGCTGCGGGCTTCACCTGTGCGGGCCCCGCCCCCTCCCGCTGTGCCGATCGATAGGCGTCCTCGAAGGCAGCAAGATTCGTGTCGACCGCGATGCCGCTCGCCTTGATCGCCGCTTCGAACGCGGACTTCGGAAACGCCAGCACACCGCTCCCCGCGAACGCTCCCAGGAGCACCGCGCTGATGACGCTTCCATTACGCGTGGCGACCGCGTCCATGTCGAAGGCGATCAAGCGCTTGGCGTGCTCGCGCGCGAGCTCGAGGAGCGCCTCGGAATCGGCGATACCGCGCCCCATCGCGCTCTTTTCGGAAATCGCGTACGAGCGGTGCGTCGAGCAGAGGAGCGTCGTGCGCTCGGGCGTCACGAGCCCTCGCTGGATGGCGCGTCCGGCTTCGGCGAGCTCGGATGCCGCCACGCAATCGACGTCGCCGGGCACGGGCATGAGCGCCATGATGGGCTCGCGTCCCGCGGCCTCCGCCGCTGCACGCGGAAAGAACTCGAGGTAGTAAATCGTCGCGCCGGTGCGCTGTGCGACGCCGGGAACGGAGGTCGATTGCGCGAGGTAGCCTTGCGCTTCGGCAATCGAGACGAGCCAGTCACAGAGCACGGCTCCGCCCTGCCCGCCGAGTGCCGCCACGGTCAATTTGAACGGCCGCAAGGCGGCGGCTTCTCGTCCGCCCGGCAGTGCGGCCTCTCCGCCGCCCGAGGGTCGCACCCGGTCAAGAGTCTCGGCGCTCATAAGGCATGGCGCAGGCGCAGTCGCTCGGCACGCCGTTGAAGCGCTCCAATGAGGGCGGCGCGCACGCGCGCGAGCGTGCGGTCCCAGAACGTGGGGTTATGCACGAGCTCCGTCCGGTAGAACGAGGGGCAGAGCACCGCCGCATGCGCCACCTCACCGCACACCCCGCAACCGACGCAGCTATTGTCGACGTAAGCGACCGGATCGGTACGCAGCGGATCGGGATTTTCCTTGACCGTGAGCGACGGGCAGCCCGAGAGGCGAATGCACGAGTGATCGCCGGTGCAGGTATCGGCATCGACGCCGAAACGCTCGCTCACGACTCGCTTGCCGTCCTGGATCGCCTGGCGGGTGAGCGGCCGGACCCTGCGCTGCCGGTTCAACTGGCACTCTCCTTCGGCGACGATCACCTTCGGCCCGGGGTAAGTCGTGGTCATTGCCTCGCGCAGCGCGGCGAGCGTATTCCTCATGTCGTAGGTGCGAACCTGGCGCACCCATTTGACGCCGACCCCAATCACGGCCTTGGCGATCGAGTTGTTTCCCGTCCGATGCGAGTCGGCCGCGCGCGAGGAGGGAATGTCCTGACCTCCGGTCGCCGCCGAGTAACCGTTGTCGATGATGACGGTGAGATTGTCGTGCTGATTGAACACGGCGTTGCCGATACCGCTCGTCAAGCCGTTGTGCCAGAACCCGCCGTCACCCATGATCGACACCGTTCGCCGGCCGCCGTTGGTCGCCAGGCCCGACGCCCCGGCGGCTCCGAGCCCGTAGCCCATGATGCTGTTGCCCATGTTGAACGGCGGGAGCGTGGCGAACGAATGGCAGCCGATATCGGCGCTCACGTGCAGCGGCCCGATCTCGCGCTGCAAGAGCTTCATCGAGGCGAAGAACGGGCGCTCGGGGCAACCGGTGCAAAGGCCCGACGGCCGCGGTGGAACGAGGGAGGCGAGCCTACCGACCGGAAGCAGGGGTGCTTCCGTCGGCACGCGGTCTTCGCGCGGGCTCAACAGCTCGGGCGCGTATCTCTCGAGGAAGCCGCGCAGCCCCTTGCGCAGCGCATCGACCGTGTACTCCCCGTGTGCCGGAAGGTGTTCCTTGCCCAAGAGCTCGCACGAGGCACCGTGCTTGCGCAGGATCGTGCTGCCGGCCTGCTCGATGAAATCAGGCTGGCCCTCTTCCACGACGAGCACGGCGCGCTTGTCGCGGCAGAAACTCAGCCATTCGTCCGCAACGAGCGGATAGGTCACGTTCAGTACATAGAGCGGCAGCCGGCTCGAGCCGAAGGTATCGGCACAGCCCAAGAGCTCGAGTGCGCGCAGCACGTGGTTGTACAGCCCCCCCTGTAGCACGAGCCCGATCTGTCCGGCCTCGGCATCGACGAACTCGTTCAGGCGCCGCTCCGCGATGAAGCGAACGGCGGCCGGCAGGCGCTGCTCGAGCTTCTCCCGCTCCTGCGCGTAAGTGGACGGGGGCAGGATGATCCGGCTGTAATCGCGCGAGGGCGCGGCGAGTGCTTGCGCCGCGCTGAATGCCGGCCGGCGGTTGCGCTGCGCGATAAATCGCCCGTAGACGTGGCAGGCGCGAATCCTGAGCATCAACATCACCGGCGTGTTGCTCGCTTCAGACAATTCGAAGCCCTGCTCCACCGCGCGAACGATCTCGGGCAAATGCGGGCGCGGATCCAAGAGCCAGATTTGCGACTTCATGGCGAACGCGTGCGTGCGCTCCTGCATGATGCTCGCACCCTCGCCGTAATCCTCGCCGAGAACGATCAACGCCCCGCCCCTGACTCCCGCCGAGGCGAGATTCGCGAGCGCATCGGAAGCGACGTTGGTGCCGACGGTGGACTTCCAGGTCACGGCGCCGCGCAACGGATAGTTGATCGAGGCCGCGAGCATCGCCGCGGCGGTCGCCTCGGAGGCGCTCGACTCGAAATGCACGCCGAGCTCGTCGAGGATCTCGCGCGCATCGCAGAGCACGTCCATTAGATGCGATATCGGTGCGCCTTGGTAGCCTCCCACGTAGGCAACCCCGGATTGCAGCAGCGCCTTGGTGACTGCAAGAATGCCCTCACCTCGGAATTCCTCGCCGTCGCCGAGGCGCAGCGACTTCACTTCCTTGGCGAACGAGCGCTCTGCCATGGACTTCCTAGCCGGGCACGAGCGCCAGCACGCGCAGCGGACTCCCCGAGCCGTTCACGATCTTGAGCGGCGGCGCGACCACCACCGCGCCCGTCGGCGGCAGCTGATCGAGATTGGTGAGGCTCGCGAGTCCGAAGCGGTTGGCGCCGTGCATGATCGTGTGGCAGGGGAACATCGGGTTGAAAGTGGCCGCCTGACCGGCGTCGGTGCCGACGGTTTCGACGCCGACCCCCAGGATATCGCGCTCGCGCGCCAGGAACGGTACACACTCCGGATGAAAGCCCGGCGTGTGCGAGCCGTCCGCGCGAATGTTGAGGAATCCTTCGCCTGTGCGCTTTGACCAGTCGGTGCGTACGAGCACCCAGGCGTGGCTCGGGATGCGGCCGTGCCGCTTCTCCCAGTCCTCGACCACGCTCTGCGTCAAGAGGAAGTCCGCGCTCGCGCGCGCCTGCCCCGAGACGTCGATGACGCAGGCGGGACCGATGAAGCGGTCGACCGGGATGTTGTGGGTCGCGTTCTCGGGATAGTCCTTGCCGGTCACCCAATGCACGGGCGCATCGAAGTGCGTGCCGGTATGCTCGCCGCAGCTCAAGTTGTTCCAGTACCAGGCCGGTCCGCGCGAGTCGTAGCGCGAGATCTCTTCCAGCGAAAACGGCTTGGAGGGAGCGAACTGCGGCGGCAGCTTGATGGTTTGCGTCGATGCGTCCAGCGGCATGGTGAGATCGACCACGCGGATGCCGCCGCGGACGATGCCATCGATGAGCGTCGAGAGTGCCTGTGTATGGGTGGTCATGATGGACTCTAATATTTTATGATTAAAACAATTTTCCCGCAACCCGCAACCCGCGCCCGCGCCCGCGGCCCGACGAGGCGGCGAGTCGGCTAAACGCTAGTAATTAATGGATGGATTATCGCCCGGATAAATGACTCCGACCACATCGAACCCGCCGGGCGTTGTGCATTGCACGGAGTGCAGCTCCTTGCGAGGCAGAAACAGTACATCCCCTGCGCTCACCGCCGTCCTGCGCTGCTCGGTCCACACCACCCCGGTGCCGTTCAAGAAGATGAGCGCCTCCTCGTACAGATGGCGGTGCGGCTCGGCCTTGCCGAGCGGGATGTTGCCGATGAACTGTGTGACCACCGTCGAGCCGTGCTCGCGCGCGATGAGGAGCTGATAGTAGCGCTCAGCCATCTTGTGACGCTGCGATAGTTCAATCGATGCCGTCCGATGTGGAAACTCGGCATCGAAGTTTGCCGGCATTTCGGGCAGCCACTCGAGATCGGTGCTCCCGGGGCCGTTCGAGATGAACACCTTGAGCGCTGCCTCGGCGCCGTTCTCGATGCGGTAGCCCTCGGTCGGCCGGATGTAGATGCCCGTGCGCGGCTCGATGGCGACACGCCGCCCGCTGATCACGATCTCGCCCGCGCCTTCGCTCACGAAGAGCACGGTATGGCGACCGCCCGCCGCGATGACGGGCGATGAGCCGCGGGCGAATTCGGCGTAGAACTGCGACTGAAACAGCGCGCCGAGCGAGGGATTCACCACCGGCGAGTAGCGCATCGCGCCGCGCTCCATGAGCGCGGCGCGCGCCGTGGAAAAGACGTAGCAGGAGCCGTCTAGCCGAACGATCGGCCCGGCTCCCGCCTCGACCCACGTGACCCGGCGATTCGCAGGACTTTCCGGATCATCGGTCTGATACCCACCCGGCAGGTTGTTATGGGTGCCGTCGCAGAAGGGGGGGGTACTCGTGTGCTTGCAGCCGCAGAAGATGACATCCTCGTTGCGCCCGGCCTTGAAGGCGACGGGCAGCAGGCCGCTCCCCACGTGAGAGCCGTCGCAAAATGGCTGCGATTTCGAGCGCCCGCAGCGGCACCAGAGGTAGCGCTCGCCCGCCTGGACCTCAAAATAAAATCCTTTCCGATGGGCGATGATCGGAGCGTGCGCGGGAGTGCTCATCGGGAGCCCGGGGCGTTCATCGCATCTCCCGCAGCACCCCATCGGGGCCGCGTCGCAAGGGATGCGCATGCGTCGGGAGCGGTGCGCCCGCCGCCTCATCGATGGTCAGGCCGTGGGACCAGCTCGCCGGTGCAATCGCCACATAGCGCGCGAATCCGCCGGTGCCCCCGTCGAACTTGGCGAAGCCGATCGCAATCAGCGCGCCCGCCTCGGGAACCTGGTCCAGGTTGGCGACGCCCTCCGCTTGCGCGAAGTTGTGCTTGAGGAGCCAGGTCTCGCCGAGGAATTCCGGAGCGGTGTTGTCGGTATCCAAGGGTTCGTGTCCGTGCATCAGGATGTGCCGTTCGAGGTGCAGATACTTGAGCGCCGCCAGGGTGATGCCGGGGAACGGCTGCGTCGTGAAGCGCTTGGGATCGTTCCACTTTTTCGACCAGTCCGATCGAATCATCACCACCGACCCCGCCGGGATCACACCGTGGCGCCGCTCCCACGCCTTTATATCAGCTACGGTGGCCTGATAGCCAGGATCGGCGGCGACCTTGGACGCCACGTTGATCACCACCAGCGGACGCAGTGTCACCGTGGGCGGGACGTCGCTGATCGTCGCCCCGGTCTCGTTCAAGTGAGCCGGCGGCCCGAACTGCGTGCCGATGTGGTCCATCGGGAGCTCATAGGCGGTGATCGCGACTCCTTGTTTCTCGTAGCTGAAAGGTTCGCCCTGCTCGATGAGTCCGGGGATCGCGACACCGGCTTTGGCCGGTCCCACCTTGAAATCGACGAATCCTTCTCCGATCGGCCCGCCCGGAGCGAGGGCGTGCGTGAGGTCGATGTACTTTGCGGATCTGAAGGCCGACTCGTAGAGGTCCCAAAGGGACCTATCTTGACCGCCAGCGCCGGATGCAACTGGCGCCTGCGCGGCCGCCGCGGCGCCGATCCCGAGCGAAAAGCTCGCGGCGAGCTCGAGTATCGCGCGCAGGAGGAGCGCCACGACCCGGCGCGTCCCGAGCCTCGCCCCCCGCCCGCTCCCGGGCTCCGCGAGGCGAACAGTCGAGGCCCTCACGCCGCCCCTCAGAACTTGCGCGTGAGCGTCGCGCCGATCGTCCGCGGCTGCACCGTCAGGAGCGCGTGCGGATCCTGCGAGGAGTTGATCGCCGAGACCTCGGCACGCTTGTTGGTGACATTGCGGGCGAACGCGATGATGCTCCAGGGACCCTGGATCAGACCCGCGCGCAGGTTCCACAGCGTGTAGGGGGCGAGCGGAACGTTGAAGGCATTGGAGGAGAAATAAGAATCCTCCCCGTCACGATATGTGACATCCGTCCCCACCGTGCCATCCCAGCCGGTCGCGATCGGCCGTCGATAGTTGAGCCCGAGGCTCGCCTGGTACTTGGGCACATCCGGAATGGAATTGCCGGTGAGGCCGAGCGTCGGGTTGTAGGCGTACTGGAAGGCATTTGCGCCCTGCGCGAGATAGGCATCCGTGTAGGCCCCGGCGAAGCTTGCGGTGAGGCCCGCAATGGGCTGCGCGGTGAACTCGAATTCGACGCCCTTGACCTTGGCCTCGCCGGCATTGCCCTGGTAGACGAACGCCCCATCGGCCGTCGTCTCCTGCACCTGGATGTCGGTCCAGCGAATGAAGTACACATCGGCCTGATAGTCGAACAGCCCGCCCGCGAGCCGCCCCTTCGCGCCCACCTCGAAGTTGATGAGTGAGTCCGGTGCAAAGGCGGCCGGCTCCTTCTCGAAGGGCTCGCTCACCGCGTTCAGGCCGCCGCTGCGAAAGCCGGTCGAGACGGTTCCATAGCCCAGGAGACCCTCGCTCACCTTGTAGCTCACGTTGGCCTTCCACGTGACCTTGTTGAAGGTCTCGTTCGGATCCGGCAGCGGCACCAGCGTGGGCCCCGGCGGGAAGCCGCCGAAGGGATGCGTTTGCACTTGTACGCCCTGCAGCGACTCGGTGTAGTAGCGTACCCCGGCGACCGCCGTCCAGGCGTCGGTGATCTTCCAGGTCGCCTCGCCGAAGGCGGCATAGGAGGTGATGAACCGCTCGTCGGTGCGCCCGAAGAACGTGGTGCCCGAGCCGGGGTAGGTCAGCGCATCGCAGCCGTTATTCGTGCAGAAGGGACCCGTGGGCAAGCCGAAGCCGTTCGTGGTGATGACGTCCACCGTGAGTAACTGATGGTCGTGCTCGCGGTAGACGCCCGCCACGAAGTTGACGGGCGAATCGAAGGCGCTCGCATAGCGGAGCTCGCTCGAGGTGACCTCGCGCGATCGAGGCTCGAAGGTCTCGGCGGGCACCGGCACGTCGAACGACACCAGGATGGGGGTCGAATCGAAAGAGAACCCGGTCTTGCGGTTGTACTCATTCGCGGTCCCGGTGACGGTACCGGCGCCCGTGTTGTAGGTGATCGTGGTGCCGAACACCGTGAGGTCGTCGTACCATGGGCTCTGGGTCACATCCGTGTTGCACAGATCGCAGCCCTGCACGGGCAGGATCGGCCCGCCGTTGAAGGCCGTTATCCCGGGCGGCGTGTAGCGCGAGGAGCCGTTCGACTTCTCGGTTTGCGTGGTGTAGTTCGCGTCGATGATGAGATTTTCCACCGGTTGATAGCGGATGATCGCCCGTCCGCCGCCCACGTCGTCATCGTTCACCCCCTTCAGGAAGCCGAGCTCCTGGACCGGCTCTTGCACGTAGACGGGTTTCGCCGGCGGGGTCGTCGTATCGACGAGCTCGCTCACGCCCTCGCCGACACGGATCTGGTTGATGTAGCCGCTGTCGTAGATCTTCCATCCCACGAGGCGCAGCGCCAGCAGGCCATCGATGATCGGAAGGTTCATCGCGCCATTGAAGTTGTAATTGCCGCTCGCGTGCTGGGTCTCCGAGCCCTCCGCCGTCACGTAGCCGTCGAGCGTGTTGAGATCGGGCGACTTCGGGATGAAGCGAAGCGTGCCGCTCATCGAGCTCGCGCCATAGAGGGTCCCTTGCGGGCCGCGCAAGACCTCGATGCGGTCCATGTCGTAGAGGCGGATGTCGGACTCGAAGCCGCCGCCGTCATCGCTATTCGTGCCGCTGATCACCGCCTCGCCGTAGTACACCCCGGTGGTCGAGTCGCCGGTGGAGTTGATGCCGCGAATGACGTACTTCTTGTCGCCGGGACCTAAGTCCTGGATGGAGAAGCCGGGGATCTCGCCGGCGACGCTCATGATTCCCGAGGCGTCCAAGTTTTGCAGCATATCCCCGCTGATCGCCTGGATGGATGCGGGAATATCGAGGACCTTTTGCGAGTTCAGCTTAGTGGCGGTGACGACGATCTCTTCCAGCCCGGTGGAGCCCGCGCCCGTCGAGGCTTGAGCCCGCGCCGCCGGCGGCGCCTCGATCAGCCCGAGCACAAGGACCGCAGTCGCGCCGAGCAGCTGGATCGATCCTCCGCAAACCCGAAGACCCTTCGTAGCGCGCATCCCACACCCCCATGCGTTATTGTGCGAATACAATATGAGTTATCATATGAAATATCAACTGATTACCCTCGACTGTTGCAAGCCCGCCACGATCAGTGCCGCATATTGCGGCTCAGGCGCCGCATCAGGGTGAATGCGGCCGAGACCTCGCGCGGCGAGAACCCCGCGAGCAAGCGCTTTTCCCGGCGCCGCACCACGACGTTCAACGAGTCGAACAAGGCGCGTCCCTTGGCCGTGAGGTAGATTTCCGCGCAGCGCGCATCGTGGCGGCGAACCACGCGGCGCACGTACCCCTCCCTCACCATGTTCGTCAGCGCGCGGCTGAGCGCCGACTGGCGCATCATGGCTCCGTCGATGATCTGCGAGATCGTGATGCCGTCACCCATGGCGAGCACCGCCAGGATCCGCCACCGAGTGACGTTGATGCCCTCGGCCTTGAGCTTCTCGATGAGATCGGTGTTGAGCTGGTAGGCGAGCCGTGCGATGAGGTGCGGCAGGAAATCATCGAACAAATGGGCCTTCTTCCCTGGCGAGGCTCGTCGAGTGCGCGCGTCGTCCAGTCGAGCCATGATGCCTCAGAAGGGGTTCTGGTCGGTGAGGATCGGCGCAAGCTTTGTCGCGTCGATGTTGCCCC
>Ga0187781_10002745_pt1 | contig 13327 bp, 8 predicted proteins | sample 0715_SJ02_MP02_2_FD_132447 | JGI IMG/M metagenome (GOLD analysis project Ga0187781, IMG submission 132447) | Tropical peat soil microbial communities from peatlands in Department of Meta, Colombia - 0715_SJ02_MP02_20_MG | ecosystem: Environmental > Terrestrial > Soil > Wetlands > Peat | place...
CTCACTGGTTTCAATGTGAACAGTTACCCAGGAGGCGCTACTTTCTCTGGGGTCGGCGGAAAGGTGGTTGAAACCATTAACACGCTGAACGAGAATTTTGGGCCGATCACCTACGTTAACGGTGCAAACCGGTCGACTTATAACGCGATGATTCTGTTTCTTCGCGGCAAAGCGGGACGCCGGGGCAGCTTTCAGGGCTCATATACCTTATCGCACGCGCAGGATTTTCCTGAAGCGGATACCCGTTTCGACCAAGACGCGAACCTCAATATTCCGCAAACCAGTTCGTACTTCAACTACTTTGGCGACGCGAATTGGGATGTGCGGCAGCGCTTCTCTTTCTCCGGTGCTTATACCTTGCCGGGAGTAGGCAAGGGTGTGGCCAAAGTCTTGACCTCAGGATGGGAAGCCTCCACTATTATTGCCGTCCAGACCGGAACCCCGTTCTGGGTGATCGATAATCGCCCACCCGATCCCATGTGCAATGTGAACGGAACACCAACGGCGTGTTCTTCTCCTGCTGCTGCGGGATTTCCTGTGATTCCGGACTCGATTGCACCGGACAGCGGCGACTATAACAGGGATGGGATCAATTATGACGTCCCGGACCTGCCAGCCCAGAACTTCACCGGTTCCCATAGCAAGGCTGCCTATATCAGAGGCTTGTTTACAGCCAGTGACTTTCCACAACCTGCGTTTGGTGCAGAGGGAAACGAGCCAAGAAACATCTACCGCAATCCCGGCATGGTACAGGTAGATGCCAGCATGTTGAAGAACAACCATATATCTTGGATGGGAGAGCAGGGCAATCTGCAGTTCCGATTCGACTTCATCAATCTGTTCAATCACGCCAATCTCGGTCCGGTGGATGCGCTAATGGGGGATCCTGGCTTCGGCAAGGTTTCGACTGCGTTGCCCGGGAGACAACTGCAACTGGGAATTCGAGTTGCGTTTTGATCGGATAGAAGGCAGAGCTCGGCGCCCTGATACCGCGGCGAATCTCGCGGGCTCCCATCGGGCACCAGAGAACGGCGTTCGTGACTTCCCTGGGTACTTAAGCGAGCGCCGTTCTTCTTTTTTGCATTCTAGGAGATGCCTGGCAACTCTGAGCCAGGAGGGTGTAAGCTCGTTTCGATTAAAGCAATCGATTACCGTAGATCTTCTGCTTGGCTTTGCCTGTTTCTCGACCTTAGCCCCGCGTTGCCCAGCGACCGGCGAAATCGTAGGTGTCGACTAAGGAGATCGACCTTCGATGCCCTCTGGCTCTCGTCGACAGTTTCTACAGCACGCAACCGTCGCCAGCGTTGCCTTTTCCGCCGACTTGGTTTTCAGACGATCATCATTCGCCCAAGCCGCTCCCGCCAACACAACAGCTAGGATTTACGTAGATACCCGACGCACGATCTCCCCGATCGATCGCAATCTTTTTGGTTCGTTCTTGGAACATCTGGGACGCGCGATCTACGGTGGCGTATACGATCCCGGTTCGAAGCTGGCTGATGCAAACGGCTTTCGCACCGATGTCCTGAACGAAATCCGTCAACTGGGCGTTCCCATTATTCGTTATCCAGGAGGCAACTTTGTTTCCGGATATAACTGGCTCGACGGAGTTGGCCCGAAGCAGAATCGACCACGACTGCTCGACAAAGCGTGGAACACTCTAGAGTCGAACCAGTTCGGAACGAATGAGTATATGGCATGGTGTAAGGCAGCAGGTACGGAGCCCCTTATGGGACTGAATCTAGGAACGGGAACGGCGGAGGAGGCCGCGGCACTGGTCGAGTACTGCAATGTAGACAAGGGGACACGCTGGAGCGATCTGCGGCGCCAGCACGGAATTGCTGAGGCTTACAATGTGAAGCACTGGTGTCTGGGTAACGAAATGGATGGGCCCTGGCAGATCGGGCACATGTCGGCGACCGAATATGGTTTGAAAGCCGCCGACGGGGCGCGGCAGATGCGCGATGTCGATCCCGATCTTAAGCTGATTGCCTGCGGTTCCAGTGGGCCTTTCATGCCCACTTATCTGGAATGGGATCGCGAGGTGCTTGAGCGGTGTTACGAATATGTCGATGGGCTGTCACTGCATCGCTATTTTGGAAACAACTCTCGTGACACGGGCGGGGACAGCGCAAAGTTCGTGGCGCTAAATCTCATGATGGAGCGCCAGATTACGGAGACGCTTGCGGTGTGTGATTTGGTACGCGGCCGTAAGCGCTCGCCCAAGAAGTTGTGGCTCTCGTTTGATGAATGGAACGTCTGGTATCGCACAACCAGCGGGGATGCGGTCGACGGGCACCGGAAGCAAGCACCGCATCTGCTGGAGGAAGTCTACAACCTGGAAGATGCGCTCATGGTTGGCGGGATGGTCAACACGCTGTTGCGCAATGCCGACCGTGTGAAGATCGCTTGTCTGGCACAACTGGTGAATGTGATCGCTCCGATAGTGACAAATGAGAACGGTCTCTACCGGCAGACGATCTATTACCCGTACAGCTGGGGATTGCAGTTCGGTAAAGGCTCTGTGCTGAACCTGCTCGTCGAGTCTTCTACATATGATGTCTCAGGACTGGACCAGGTCCCGCACTTGGATGCAGCCGGCTGTTACGATACAAGCGGCAAAGTTGTCTTGTTGATTCTCAACCGGGACCTTTCGAAGGCACATGAGGTTGAAGTTGTGTGGGAGGATGCCGCACCTACGCGTGTGGTCACGGCCTCGCTTCTAACGGGTGATGATTTGAAGGCTTCGAACAGTTTCTCAACTCCGCAGAAGGTTGTCCCGCAGAAGTTTTCGCCTCCGACAACCTCGGGCAGCAAGACCCGATTTGAAGTTCCGGCACGTTCCTACACAGTGGTTCAATGGTCGCTCTAGAAGCGGGTTTAGCTCATGGCTCATAAAGAGAGTATTTCGCGTCGGCAATTTGTAACGACTGCAATCTCGGCGGCAGCATTGTCCTCGTTGCCCACCGGTAGAAGTTTCGCAGAAGCTGTGAATGGAACGAACGCTCCTAGCAGCAGCGAAGTTCCGCCGACCGATTCGCCTGGCTGGAAAGATCAGGGAATCGAAAATCTCGCGAAATCACCGCACGCCAAACTGCGAGACATCCCTGTGCGGGCTGTGACGATTACCGGAGGTTTCTGGGCGCCACGCCGCGAAGTCAACGTGACTAAGAGCATTCCCACTATGCATGATCTGCTGGAAGCGAACGGTCGTATGAACAACTTCCGCCGAGTGCTTGGGAAGAGCAATGCACCGCAGATGGGACCCGTATTTTCCGACTCCGATGTTTATAAGTGGACTGAAGCCGTCGGTTTCGTACTGCAATCCGGAGATCGCCCTGAACTACTCACCAGAGCAGAAAAAATCATTGATGAAATAGTAGCTGTTCAAGAGCCGAATGGGTATCTCAATACCTATTATCAAGACGACCGCAAATCCTTGCGGATGACCGTCCAAAGCCAAACCACGGGTCATGAGCTGTACAACATCGGACACATGCTGCAGGGCTCGATCGCGTTCTATCGGGCGACTGGCGACCGCAAATTCCTCGATGCCGGAATCTGCTTCGTCGACGATTTCCTGATTCCGAATTATGGACCGGCGCCAAAGAAACCGATCGTCTCCGGTCATCCGGAAATCGAGCTGGCACTGATCGAACTGTACCGCATAACTGGCGACAAGCGTCAACTCGACGTTGCCGGTTACATCCTGCAAGGCGACGACCGTCTTCAGCTACCGGAGCGCCGGACGGTTTACATGTTTAGCGGAACACCATTTACGGCGCGCAGGAAGATGGAAGGTCATGCGGTGCGGGCAATGTATGCGTGTTGTGGCGCAACTGACTATTACATGGAGACTGGAGATGAGGCCTATTGGAAGACGCTCCATACTCTTTGGAACGACATGATCACCACCAAAATGTACGTGACCGGCGGGGTGGGTTCGCGGTCAGACGGTGAAGCATTTGGTGACGCATATGAGTTGCCGAATTTCCGCGCTTATGGCGAAAGCTGTGCCGCGATCGGCAACATGATGTGGAACTGGCGCATGCTGGCGGTTACCGGAGATGCAAAGTTCACAGATGTGATGGAACGGGCTCTATACAACGGAATCAACTCGGGTATGTCGCTAGACGGCACGCTCTATTGTTATCGCAATCCGCTGGCCTTTGATCCCTCCACCGGAGACAAGATCCGCAATCCGTGGTACGAGGTGACCTGTTGTCCGCCGAACCTGGAACGCACCTTTGGGTCGCTTCCCGGGTACTTCTACAGTACGAGCAGTGACGGCCTCTACGTACATTTCTACGACAATTCGGAACTCAATTGGCGCCTGGAAAACGGCGTTGGGCTCAAAGTCAGGCAGAAGACAAACTATCCCTGGGATGGTGATGTGCAAATTACAGTCGCTCCTTCGGAAGTGTCTGAGTTCACGTTCTACGTGCGTATTCCGGGATGGACCGACCGTGCGCAAGTCATGGTGAATAACAACTCTGTTCCGGGCGCAAAAGCAGGAGAGTATCTTGCTATTCGTCGTCGGTGGTCTCCCGGTGACATGATTCACCTTCAACTTGAAGTTGTCCCACAGTTGATTGAGGCGAATCCGCGCGTTGCTGACGACTCGGGTCGAGTCGCAATTCAGCGGGGGCCACTAATCTATTGCCTCGAAGAAATCGATCAGCCCAGCGGCGTATTTCTGAGTGATGTAGCGGTAGACGCTGGACGCCATCCGTCGGAACAATTCCAGTCCGAGTTCAGGAGTGACCTGCTCGGAGGAATGCTTGTCCTGCACCACACCGGCAAGGTCTATGAGCGGGACACATCAGAGCAAGGCCTGTACTTCCACTACGCCGGAGGATCACCGCAGACACGAAGCGTCCCACTGACGTTTATCCCTTATTATGCTTGGGCGAACCGGCAAGCCACTTTCATGCAGGTCTGGAACCTACTGTTGAAAACGTGAGTTCACCATGACAGCCGCAAAAGAGAAATTCCCTGCCGGGATAGACTAAATTGCAGATGAACCGTTCCGTGCTCCAGATCTACCCATTCCGGAGAATGCAACAACTGCAATTCACCTGCGTTCCGCAGTTGGGAATATTCAATCTCTGTAAGAGATTGTGGCGACCCCATTACCTGCCATCGGGCGAACGCGTTGCTACGGGTTCCGTCGACTCGGAAGTGCTCTAGTAGCCCCCGCTTTGCGTTCAGCGGCAACCCGGTCACGGTGACATCAATCGGGGAATCGGGGGCCTGGATGTCATCGTCATGATAATTCCAGATCAAGACCTCGAGCTCGCGGTCTTTGCGAGTGGCAATTGCATTGATGTCGGGATTTTCTCGCACACCGGTTCGCAAGACCTGTTCTGTCTGCAACGCCCCCGAGCTAGCTAGATTCAGGCGTTCGCTGCCGAGCAGTCCTAAAATGCGGAAGGCGTTCAGTACGGGTTTGTCGATGCCATTGGTCGCGAGTTCGCGGAAACCTGCAAAATACGGCTGATCTTCGAATTCGAAAGACCACGTAACCGCTCCGACAAAGTCGATTTGCCCGTCACGAACCAGGTTCAGAATGTTGTTCAGGACTTCCACTGTGTAAGTGCTATACAGAGGTCCATTGCGGTACGAGTTCTGTGGATTTCCTTTTGCTGAGCAGGCAGCGCAGCCTTCCGGATCGGATTCTCCCAGCAACACGGGAGTGTGCTGCCACTCCGGAAAAGACTTGATTATCTCGAAGCCCTGCTCAATAGCCGAAAGCTGACGACTGATTCCCATCTCCACGTGATCCCCGCGCCACGCCGGCATCCCCTTGGCATGAAAACTTACAAAATCCAGATGACTGCCAGTTCTCGCGCTGACATAGTTCTTCCCATGTGCGCAATGATTGAGGAATGCCCGCAGATACTCGGCTGCCTTGCCACCGTTGGGGCCTGTGGTGTCTGGTCCGCCGATCTTCGCCTCAGGATACGCGCGCAACACGGCATCGACTGTAAAGTCATAAAGCTTGAGAAATTCATCCTCGGTCCCTTGCCAATAGCCGATATCGGGTTCATTCCATACCTCCCAAAACCAGCTCTTTAGCTCAGGATCACCGTAGCGTTCACGCAGGTGGCGGACGAAGCGGAATACCAGGTCGGCCCACTTGCTGTAGTCCTTCGGTGGGTAAGCCCAACCTGTGTAAATTTCACTGACCGGCGCCAAAGGAAACTCGTGCCGATAAGGTTCGGGATGCGTCGAGAGCGCCTTGGGCATGAAGCCGATCTCAACTATCGGCTTAACGCCAGTTTCATGGAAAGTATCGAAAAGCCGGTTGACGATGTCCCAGCTGTAAATGGGATTTCCGGAAATATCTTCCGTATAGGCGTTGGTCGATCCCCATTTCAGTGACCCGGAGCCATTACCGGTAGTGAGCAGATTGTGAACCCGTATGTAGACTGGCGACGCATCAAGCGCGGCCAACTCGGCAAGAAGTTTCCGCCCATTAAGTGTGTAGCTGTAATTCGGCTCGTCGTATCCGAAATAGTTCCAAATTGGAGTAAGTCGCCCAGCCGGTTGATCGAAGCTGACCCGGATGCTGACCCTATCAGTGGTTGACTGTGACCAACATCGATTCGGTATCCACAGAAAAGCGGCTAGAAGAACAATCTGAACTGCGTAAGTTGTGATTGTGGTCTTGGGTCCTAGATCGTTTGCCGTAAGGCTGGTGCCGGAAAACCAGCGACAAATTTGCATCTCTGCTGCCAAACTAGCGCGTAGAAAAGCTATATATGGTGACTGTGTGATATCGCTGGCCAGGTTTCAATTCAGTGCTTGGAAAAGTAGGATGATTGGGCGAATCGGGGAAGTGCTGCGTCTCCAGGCACAGCGCTGCATGTTTTTCATAGGGCCTTGCACCTTTTCCCTTAATCGAGCTATCCAAAAAGTTTCCGGTGTAGAATTGGATTCCCGGCTGATCAGTGAATACTCTCAGCACGCGCCCACTGTCGGACTCATAAACCTCAGCGGCCTCGGCTAGCTTCCCGCTGCCACCGTCCAAAACCCAATTGTGATCATATCCGTGCCCAAGGCGAAGTTGCTGGTCATTTGCATCGATTTGCGCTCCCACAGCAGTCGGCTTGCGAAAATCAAAGGGAGTTCTTTCGACAGGCTTCAACTCACCAGTAGGAATCAATCCCGCATCCACCGGGGTGAAACGAGATGCGTGCAATGTGAGGAGGTGGTTGAGAATAGTCCCGTCACCTTGTCCGGCAAGGTTGAAATATGAATGGTTCGTCAAATTGACGACCGTATCTTTGTCCGTGGTAGCCGAATACTCGATCCGCAAGTCGCCTTTCACCAGGGTATAGCGCACTACCACCGTCAGATTACCCGGATATCCGGCCTCACCATCTTTGCTCAGGTAACTTAGCTCTACTCCGTTCGCGATCGGCCGTACTTTCCAGACCACATTGTTGAAGCCGTGTGGGCCGCCATGAAGAGAATTTTCGCCGTTGTTCAGAGGCAAGGAATATTCTTGTCCGTCCAGGGTAAAGCTGCCATGGGCAATCCGATTTGCATACCGTCCGATGATGGCGCCAAAAAACGCGCCACCCTTAGGGACATTGTTATTGGCAACATAGCCGTCGAGATCATCGAAGCCCAATACGACGTCTGTGGTCTTGCCGTTGCGGTCTGGCGCCATCACCGAGACGACGATCCCGCCGTAGCTGGCGATGCGTACCTGGTAAGGACCGTCCTCCAGGCTATAGAGTTCTACGGCAGTTCCATCCGGCATCCTTCCAAATGGCTGGCTTTTCACTTTTGTCTTCGCCTCCGCGGGGCCGATTAACAACAAGCATAGCCCGCCGATCGCGATGATTGGCTTGTTTCCTGCAACGCTCATTCTCTCTCCCCGATTATGCCTTAGCCGGGTTCGCCACCGATTCTGCTACCGCGATCAACGTCGGAAGAACGTCGCCTAGTCCGTTAGCGACCCTCTGCCCCAAGGTGAAGTAGAGCTTGCTATATAAAGGATAGAGTTTCTCATAAACAGCCTGCGCCGGTGCGTTGGGCATAAACGTCCGGTACGAAGGGCAAATCTTATCCTGCGCCTCCTCGACGGTCTTGAAAGTGCCAGCTGCCAGAAAAGCAAAAATAGCCGAACCAAGACTGACCACACTTTTGTTGGGAACCAGGACGGGCCGGCCCAGCACATTGGCGTAAACCTGGTTCAATACATCGTTCTTTTGCGGAATGCCACCGGCGTTGATCACACGCTTGATCTGCACGCCATGGGCTGCCATGCGATCCAGAATGACGCGAGTGTGAAAGGCCGTGCCTTCAATAGCCGCGAAGAGTTCATCCTGAGCAGTGCTTTGGAGATTCCATCCCAGTGTAGCGCCGCGCAGGTTGGGATTTACCAGTACCGTGCGATCACCGTTGTCCCAGGTCATGCGCAGCAGACCCGTTTGGCCAGCGCGGTATTTTTCCAGTCCTTGGCTCAGGGTCTTCACATCACCGCCGGCGCGGGAGGCGATGGCGTTGAAAATGTCTCCTACCGCGGAGAGCCCGGCCTCAATGCCGGTACGATGCGGATGCACGCTGCCCTGAACAACGCCGCATACGCCGGGAACCAGGTTCACCGAAGGCGTGATACCGATAATGCAAGTCGATGTTCCAACCACATTTACCATGTCATCGGTACGGCAGCCTGCTCCGATGGCATCCCAGTGGGCATCGAAAGCTCCGACGGGAATCGGAACACCCGATTTCAGCCCCAGCTTCTCAGCCCAGAATGAAGAAAGCTTGCCCGCGATCTTGTCTGAGGTTTCATAGTCTCCTTCTAATTTCTCACGCACCCCCCTCAGCAGAGGATCAACCTTTACTAAGAAGCTCTCGGGCGGGAGGCCTCCCAGCCGTGCGTTCCACATCCACTTGTGCCCCATTGCGCATACACTGCGTTTCACCTTCCTGGGATCAGTGATACCGCACAGCGTCGCTGCCACCATGTCGCAGTGCTCAAACGCCGAGACAAATTCCGATCGCTTTGCTGGATTGTTTCTAAGCCAATGTAGAAGCTTAGAAAATCCCCATTCGGAGGAGTAGACTCCGCCGCACCACTTGATCGCTTCCAACTGTTCGCGGTGCGCGGTTTCCGTGATTTCGGCTGCTTCGCGTTTGGCGCGGTGATCGCACCACAAATAATACTCACCGAGTGGTTGAAGATCTTTCCCCACTGGAATAACAGAGGAACCCGTGGTGTCCAGCGCGATCGCCCGTACCTGGTCTCCCTCAACCCCTGCTTTTGTTAGAACCTCACGAGTGGCTGCCGCCAACGCCCGCATGTGATCGGCGTGCGATTGTGTTGCGTATTCCGGATCTTCCCGCTTGCGGTGGAGTGGGTACTCGGCGACAGCCGAGTCAAGCAAGCCTTGTTCACTATCAACGAGAGAAACCCGGACGGTGAGGGTCCCGAAGTCCACTCCTGCCACAATGGCCATCAGCGGGCTCCGCTCTCGCAGCCGTGCCAGTACATGTCCCAGCCCAAATAGCGCGTGGCCACTTCGTGCACGGAGGAAGCTACAGAGGAAAGATTTGCGGCTACGTGATGTTCGAATCCGTTTGCGCAAATATGGTGCAGTAACCTTTGCATTTGCGGAATCTCGACCACGCCGGCGCCGCCAAAGGTGTTCAGCGGATCGTCCGTAAAGCGACCTTCGCCGATATAGCCTCGCATCTTGCCCGAGGTGTCGTCAGTGGAAAAGCGCGCAAAGGTCATCCTCTCGGGCTTGATAAGCCCAACACAGGTACCAAAGGTATTTTCCTTGCCCACAGTGCCGGCGATGATTTCCTGAAAATCCATTTTCACGGAGCGGAAGAAATGCTTGGGCAAATTCGAGCAGTGAAAACAAACGGCCTTATTCGGATCCGATCCATAGTTGTTGTTCCAGTCGAGAAGAGCCGAGGGTGTGCCTGAAGCCAGCCGCAAAGCATGCATGCCTAACACTCCGCAAATATCCACTTCGCAAGCGCTGGAGAGCAATTCATTGCTCATCATGCTCATGACAGTGCAGGGAACTACGCCCAGATTTTCTTCAATCGAGGTCCAACACTGAACTGCGCTGATGGTCACCTCGGTGTCAGCCATCCACTGATCGATTACAGCCCCGAGCTTTGCCATCTTCAGCAATGCGGGTGCAGGTACATTAGCGGAATCCACGTATTGTTTGATCGCCGTGAGCTTGGCCTGAGCATGATCATCGTTGTCTTTCATTCGTTCGATACGGCCGAGCACCTCAGACAGATCCAGCGTTTCGATCGAAATACCCTGCGACTCCAGAATTTTTTCGCTATAGCGGACGGTGTTGAATGCGGCAGGACGGGCGCCAATCGCACCCACTCGCAGGTTGCGGAAACCCTTCTCCACGCGGCAGACTGCGGCAAACCAATCCAGGTCTTTAGCGAACGCGGGGGAATCGGGGCTTTCAGTATGAAGCGTGGTCAGAGAATAGGGAATTCCATACTGTCGAAGATTATTGCAGGCCGACATCTTTCCGCAAAAGCTGTCGCGACGGAACGCGATGCCCATCTTCTGTGGATCATCCGGCGTCGCCTGAATCAGCACCGGCACATGCAAATCGGCGAGGCGGAGAACATCCGCAATCGCGCGCTCTTCGCCGAAATTCGGCAGCGTAACAATGACTCCATCAATCCGACCGCGATTGCGGGCGAATAACTCCGCACAGCGTCGCGATTCCTCCCTCGTTTCAACCGCGCCATGTTTGCTCTCTCGGGGATCAAGCACTACTGCATCAATGCACGCCTTCTCCAAGGCATGAAGAATTTCTTCCCGCCCACTCTTGGCCAAATGATCGGGAAAGAATCCCCGATTGCCAACAATTACTCCCATGGCTAGCTTTTTCTGGTCGACAGGCATACCACTCCTTAGGTGCGCCTCACGGTGCCCGCTTTGGCGCGAACCGGACACAATAGATCAGACCGCAGATCAACAGGAGTGCACCCCACCACACATTGGCATGCAAATAGGACAAGGCCACACCCGGGTTCGCAGGCGGATCCACTAGCTGGTAAATGCCGGCGCCTAGAATTAGCGCGCCATTCACCAACAATGAAATCCCAATAAAGAACCAGATCGAAATCATGCTGCTCCTCGTCCGCAAGTCCCGCTTACCAGAAAACTATGTTTAGAGCGACAAAGGCCACAGTGACCACAGCTGCCCAGAAAAGCGGTTTCTGATGCAGCGGGACGCTCCCCACCTCAGGAACTTCCGTCAATCCGTAGACCAGCCCTGTTAATTCCCCATCTGGCATGGGCTGGGTGGCAAGACTGACTCCTACAGTCACGAGCACGCAAACGATGCATGACCACAGAGCCTGAAAATAGTCCTGAGCCAGCCCTTTGGCGTGTGGGGACAGCGCGACGTAACGCAGCGCGGTGGGATCAACCTTTACCCAGGTCCACATTCCGATTGAACAAAGTGTGCCGCATAGCAGTCCCCAGAATCCGCCAGGGCCACTAGTTCGCCTCCAGAGCATTCCCAACACAACCGTTCCAAACAGCGGAGCGATGAAGAAGCTGAATAGTGCCTGCACGTAATCCATGATGCTGGCGAACTGCATCACCAGATAAGCAGTAGCCACGCTGATCAGCACTCCGATGATGGTCGTCCACCGCCCCATGTTTACGTAGTGTTGGTCACTGCCCGTGCTTTTGATCAACGGGCGATAGATATCATAGGTCCAGACTGTAGTGAACGCGCTGACATTCCCGGCCATTCCTGACATGAAGCCGGCGATCAGCGCTGTAATCCCCAGACCCAGTAAACCGGGGCCGCAATAGCGGGCCAGCATGAGCGGAAGTACGTCGTTGTAGCTGTGTGCTCCCAAGGCGGCGGCCATGGATTCCGGAACCAGTTTCTCCGGCAATACGGCTAAACCCAGCAGCCCGGGAAGGATCACGATGACGGGAACCATCATCTTGAAACCGGCCCCAATGATGGGTGCCATTTCCGCACTGCGAATGTCTTTTGCCGAAAGGATTCTCTGAACCACCAGGAAATCTGTAGTCCAGTAGCCCATGGAAATCACTGCGCCCAAGCCAAATACCACCCCGACCCAATTGATTCCCATGGGATTGTTCGAGAATGAGCCAACGCCAGCCCAGATGTGGACATACTGTTCCGATACGCGATCTGCAATCAACCGCTTGAGGTTCCCCCAGCCACCCGCTTCGTACAATCCAAGGATCGGAATGAGCAGAGAACCGGCCCAGATGAGAAAAAACTGAAGAACCTCGTTGAAGATGGCCGAGCGAAGGCCGCCCAGGGCGACATAGATCGCGACTGTTAAGGACGAGACCCAGATGCTGAAATTGATATTCCATCCCAGCACGATTTGCATGACCTTGGCCATGGCAAACATGTTGACACCGCTCATGAGCACGGTCATTAAGGCGAAACAGATCGCTGATAGTGCGCGACTGGGCTCCCCGTAACGCAACTTCAAATATCCTGGTACCGAGTGAGTTTTCGAGATGTAGTAGAACGGCATCATCACGAGCGCCAGGAATAACATCGCAGGAATGGCCCCAATCCAATAGGCATTCGTCGCCATGATGCCGTATTGGTAAGCGGACCCCGCCCAACCCATCAGTTCCAGGGCTCCTAGGTTAGCGGAGAGGAAGCTCAGACCGGCGACCCATGCCGTCATCTCGCGTCCAGCCATGAAGAAATCTTCGCCGGTCCTGGCGCGTCCCTTTAAATACCACCCTATGGAAAGGACCAGAGCAAAATAGAAGGCCACGATAACAAAGTCCACTGCGGACAAGCGCGCCAACCGAGCCGTGGCGTAGGCTGCTAATAATGGTGTCATGGTTTGTTCTTCGGTTGGCCGTAGTAGGCGCCAGGGCCGTGTTTTCTCAAGAAATGTTTGTCGTGAAGTCCCTGGCCAACTGGCTGCGCTGCCGAGTTAATGCCAAGTGTGAAGTAAGCCATCCGCGCTATGGCCTCCAGGATGACTGCGTTGTGGGCGGCAGCTGTGGCATTAACCCCCCAGGCAAACGGTCCATGATTGGCTACCAATACGCTTGGGGTACATAAGGGATTAGTCTGCCGCAGCACGCGAACGATTGCATCACCAGTGTTCTTTTCATAGTTCTCGGCGATCTCCCGGTCGCTCATTACAGCCGTCACGGGCACAGGGCCATGAAAATAGTCGGCATGAGTGGTGCCGAAGCACGGAATCGCTTCGCGGGCTTGTGCCCAGGCCGTTGCATATTCCGAGTGCGTGTGGGCCACTCCCCCTATTTCAGCAAATTCCCTATAAAGCACCA
>Ga0187781_10002748_pt1 | contig 13322 bp, 14 predicted proteins | sample 0715_SJ02_MP02_2_FD_132447 | JGI IMG/M metagenome (GOLD analysis project Ga0187781, IMG submission 132447) | Tropical peat soil microbial communities from peatlands in Department of Meta, Colombia - 0715_SJ02_MP02_20_MG | ecosystem: Environmental > Terrestrial > Soil > Wetlands > Peat | place...
ACCCCCCGCGGACGCGCGAACGGCGCCGGGGCGGGGACGGAGGACGGGTCCTCCTCGCGCTCGCCAAGCTCTCGGCCGGCTGGGTGGCCGGGCGCGAGGAGGCGAACGCCGCCATGATGATCCGCACGGCTCCGTCGGGCGCCATGGTCTTCTCCGCCGGCACGACCGACTGGCCGCTGGCGTTGGCGGACGAACACATCAGTCGGATCACCGCCAACGTTGTCGGGCACCTTTCGAAACGGCCCCTTCGCATCCACGGCCCGGTCTGCCCCGAGGACGAGTACGTCGGTGAGGGGGCCGCCGTGGGCGCCGGCCAAGACGTCATGTGGTACGTCGACGGTGATCAGGCAACCAGCGTCGGGCTCACCGCCCTCGAATGGTCGACCGCCGGAGGCGAGGGCGAGCCGGGCGACGACACCAGGTGCATCGTGACCCGGTCGAGCGAGGACGCAGGCTGGATCACGGTCACGGCGGAGGCACGCGACAGGAGCGGCCACGGCTACTTCGGCAGCCAGACCGTCCGTGTGCTGCCGACGGAGGAGTACCTCAGGCGCCGGATCGTCCGTGTGCTCGGTGCCATGGCCTTTCCCGACGAGCAGGGTGGCGCCCTCGTCGATCAGCACGCCTCCGAGGCGACGCTGTCCGAGCGCGTGATTCCCGTGCGGCTCGCCTGGGTCCGGCGCCACACCAAGACGCTCGAGCGGCTGATGGCGGAACTCGAGGCGAGCTGGACGGCTTCAGGGCGCATGGCTGAGGGAGCGCTTGGCGACGAGGATCGGTGAGCACCCTGCGCAGCGCACGGCCACATCGAGCACGCCGGCGGCACGGAGAGCATTCGGGGCAGAAAGGATCAATGATGGGGTGATGGAGACTGCGATGGAGATCGGAGAGGCTTTCGTCGGCGAGGGTGTCAACGCCGCCCACGTGAACACCGTGCTGGGCGATCGGTCCGGGCCCGTCGGGGCCGCCTGGGCCACCGGCCTGGCCGGACCGAGCATGGGACACGCCGCCTTCGTCGTCGTGGGCCAACCCGGCATCGCCGCCGTGCCGCCCACGCTGTTCGTGAACAAGTCCCCGATCGCAAACCCCGACCATGGCCGGCTCACGTGGGGCCCGGCTCAAGCCGGCGTCGCCAAGGGAATCGCCCTCGCACACGAGGAGGGAGTGCTCGACGCCGCCAGCGTGAGCGAGCTCGTCCTCATCGCCGCCGTCTGGGTCAACCCGAGTGCGGCCGACGCCCAGGCAGTCTTCGCCAACAACACCGAGGCGACGCTGCAGGCGCTCCGCAACGGGCGCGAGGGACGGCCGCGGGCGGCCGATGCCATCGCCGCCGGGCTGTCACCCTGGAACGCGTTCTTCCAACCCTGAGCCGGCTCCGCCGGGGAGGGATCACAGGCTGTCGAGGAACGTGACGATGGCCTGACGGAACTCGCTTTGCACGACGGCGGAGAGGTGATCGCCCGGCACCGACTCGGACCGCGCCCCGGGGATGAGTCCGGCGAGCGCCTCGGGCGGACCGGCCAGGGTGTCGCTCACACCGTTCACGACCAGTGCCGGCACGGCGATCCTGCCGAGATCCTCCGGGCCGGGAACGGGGCGGCCGGCTCGCTGCACAGCGGCGAGAGCGAGACGGTCCGCGCCGGTGGCGTCGGCGAACTTCCGGAACGCCCGCGCCATCGGGCTCTCGATCGTCGCCGGGTCGCTCGTTTCGAGCGCCGCGGCGATCTCGCGGGATTGCTCCGGGCGCCACCGGCGCATCTGCCCGAGGCCGGCTCCGCCGAGAACGACCGAGTGCAGGCGGGGTTCGACGGCCGCCAGGCGCATCGCCACGAAGGCTCCCATGGAGTAGCCGACGAAGTCGACCCACTCGAGACCGAGGAGGTCGAGCAACGATCGGACGTCGTCCGCCATGGCGCCGTTGGCGTACGCCGCCGGGTCGTGCGGCTTGCCGGACTCGCCGTGGCCCCGCGCGTCGACGAGCACGACCTGCCGGCCGTCCGCGACGATCGCCGCCGCCACGCCGGGACGCACCCAGTTCGTGCGCGAGTCGGACGCAAAGCCGTGATGCAGGACGACCGGGTCGCCCTCTCCGATCACGTCGTAGGCGATCTCGACGCCATCGAAGCTGGCGAAGCGCCTCATTCGACAGTGATCCTGACGCGTTTGTTGCCCTTGCCCTTGCTCTCGGTCTTCACGACCCTCACGCGCCCCACTTCGGCCGTCGAGCGCACGTGCGTGCCGCCGTCCGCCTGCTTGTCGAGCCCGGCGATGTCGACGACGCGGACCTCCTCGACGTGCTCGGGCACGAGGTTCGTCCTCGTCCGGATCAATTCGGCGTCGCTCAGGGCGACCTCCCGCGGCAGGAACGAGACGATGATCGGCCGGTCGTGGGCGATCTCCTCGTTGACCCGCTGCTCGATCGTCGCCGCGAAACCCTCCGGCAACGGGTCGAACTCGAAGTCCATCCGGGCCGCCAATGGTTCCATGTTGCCTCCCGTGACGGCCTTGCTGTACTCGTTCCAGATGACGCCGCAGAGGATGTGGAGGGCCGTGTGTGTGCGCATGAGGGCGTAGCGCCGGGGCCAGTCGATGCGCCCGTGGACGCCCTCGCCCAACGCGGGCGGGGGGCCTTCGAGCCGGTGCCAGGCCACTGCCCCCTCCTTTGTCACCTCCACGACACGAGCACGGGCGAGGACACCGGTGTCGTGCGGTTGACCTCCTCCGGTGACGTAGAAGGCCGTTGCCTCGAGCGCGACCCGCGGGCCGTCCACGGCCACAACCGTGGTGTCGAACTGCTGTAGGTAGGCGTCTCGCAGGTAGAGGAGCTCAGTCGGTCGAGGGTTGTCCATCCCGGCAATGCTCGCCCTTTGCTCACCCGGCGCGCCAACCGCAACGCCATCGTGCCTGTTCATTTCCTGTTCAGGTCCTGTCTTGATCGGACGGCACGACGCTTCGCATTCGCGTGGCTGCCGTGCAGGGCTGTTGATAACCCCTGTGGGCTCTGCGACGTACCGCACTCGCGTGGGCTGGGAATGACGTCGCCGGGGCGGCGCCCCCGCAGATTTATCGCTCAGTAATCCAGAGACTGTGGATTATCGGCTCCGTGCAAGCCCGACGGGTCGTCCACCTGCTGTTCATCGAAGGTTTACCCACTCCAGCCAGCGGCGAGACGAATCTCACCTTCCCAACTCGAGCAGGAGCTTGCCCTGCACGGAGCGGTCGACAAGCCGGGCGAAGGCCTCGTTCACGTCCGAAAGTGACAGCACGGAGTCGATACATACCTCGAAGCGACCGTCGGCAACGGCCCGCAGAGCCTCGATGATGCCGACGGCGATGGCCTCGTCGGTCTCCATCAGCCCTCCGTAGCCGATCACCCGGAGCGACTTGCGGTAGAGCATCTGCAAAGGGACCGTTCCGGTCGCGTCCGCCGAGGTGCCATAGGCGATGAGCCGGCCCCGCGGTGCCATGGCCTCGATGGCGGCCCCGAAGAAAGGTCCGCCGAGGGGGTCGAAGACGACCGTCGGCCGGAGCGCCGCCAGCTCGACGACAAAGGCCCTGAGATCGTCCGAAGGCGTCACGCAGACGTGCTCGGCACCCCGGCCGGCCACAAACGCTTCCTTGGCGGCGGCGCCCGTCTGGCCCCAGACGGTCGCCCCGATGTGGTGGACGATCGACACGATCATCGATCCCACCCCACCGCTCGCACCGAGCACGAGCACGCGGTCGTCCGGTGTCACCTCGGCGAGCTCGGTGACGGTCCGCCAGGCCGTCACGCCGGCGACGCCCATCGCGGCCGCCACCTCGAGGGAGACGCCGTCGGGCACCTCGATCAGGGCGCCGGCGGGCACGACGGCCTGTGTCGCCCACAGCCCGTCCCGCATCGAGCCGAGACCGTGACCTCGCACGACGACGCGCCGCTGGCCGCCGACGACACCTGAGCCCTCCGCGCCGAGGGTGCGTGGGAGCGGGCCGTCGGGTGCCACCCGGCCGAGGGCTGCGTAGCGGTCGACGGGGTTGACCCCACCGAAGGCCATGTCCACGACGACCTCGCCGGCCGACGGCGCAGGGAGGTCGATCTCTTCGACGATGAGCGGCTCACCGTGTGCGTGCAGCCGAGCAGCCTGGACCTGCATTCGCTGACCTCCTCGGGACGGATCGGCCCCCGCGAACCTAGCGGGACGAGGGCTCAGGGCTCGCCGGCGCTCACCAGCCCGGAGAGGTACACGGGCGTGTAGGCGACGTTCGTACCCGGCTGGGCGGCCTGGATGGCCGTGGCGGCTCCGAACGGGCCGGAGCCGAGGTACATGACGACGTGGGTGATGGGCGTGTTGCCGTCATCGGCGAAGTGGTAGAAGAGCAAGTCCCCTGGGCGGAGGTACTTGAGCGAGACCGGGGTCGACTCCTCCCACTGGATGGTGGCCGAGTGCTCGAGTTGGACTCCCGCCGCCGCCCAGGCGAGCATCGTCAGGCCCGAGCAGTCGACACCCGACCTGCTGGCACCTCCCCAGACATAGGGCACGCCGAGGAATTTGCGGGCGGCGGCGGCGGCGGCCAGGGCCCGCAACCGGGAGGCCGGCTTGGGGGCGTTGATGCCGGCGAGGTCGGGGCCCCTGTAGGGCTTGCCGCTAGGCCAGCCGGAGAACAGCCTGTTGAACGTCCTCGCCCCGAGCAGCTTGAAGAGCCTGGAGGAGATGGCCATGTACTCGTGGGCGGCCGCCCGCACGAGCCGCTCCGCTCGCGCCCGCAAGGCGGCAATCTGGGTGACTTCGAGCTCGATGCCCAGCTCGGCGGCGACCGCCTCGTTGCGGCCGTCGGTGATCTCGTCGGTGATGGCGACGTAGCGGCTCAGGGCCGCTCGCAGGTTGTCCTGGGCGAAACCGGCATAGACGGCGACCATCTCGCCGTCATTGGCATCGTTCGTGAGCAGCGGCGAGTTGAGGTCCGTGAGCTGACCCGTGACGTAGGCGAGGATGGCCGCCTTGCGCAGCTTGAGCTTGGCCGCTTCCACCTGTCGGGCGGCGGCGGCGACGCGGGCGTCGCAGGCGGCGACCACCCTGTGGGCCGCCTTCAGGCGCACGACCTGCTCGTCATAGCTCTCCGAGAGGGCGGCGGCCTCGGCATCCTCGCTGCGGATGACGCCGGCGGAGGCGAGCAGCCGCTGCAACAAGGGATCCGCCGCCGGCGGGATGGTGCTGGTCGTGGGGGCCGGCTTCCCGCCCTTTTTTTGCGCTCCGAGAGCGGTCAACTGACCACCGAGAGTGGCGATGAGAAGGGCCACGAGAACCACTGTGACGATTCTTCGGATCACGAGCTCACTCTCCAGCTGCCGCACTGCGAGTAGTGCACGGCCGACGCCTCGAGGGCATCCGGCTATCTCCGCAGGTCAGCCTACACGAGGCCTCGGTCGGAACACAACAGGCACCTCCCGGCACCCTCGCCGGGGCCCTCGCTCAGCGGAGGACGCGAGGTCCTCAGGCGGCCCGCGTCCCTCCCCGTTGGGCGGCGGCCATCGGGCCCTGGTGCTGCCTCACCACGGCCTGCAGGGTCCAGCGGTAGAGGACGCCGACGACCTGTCCGCCACTCATGACGGCAAGTTGGTTGCGGCGGACGCGGGAGAAGGCCTCCAGCGCCGCCGGATAGAGGGGTTGGGAGGCATCGAGCACCGGGGCGGTCTTGTCGCAGGCCTCGCCGACGGTGGCCCACGGCTGCAGGACGAGATCCTCCACGGCGGCGATGCCGAGGTAACGGGCGTTCTCCACGATGGGCACGGCGCGGCCGGGGTAGGCCTGCAACCAGGGCAGGAGTTGCTGCACGGTCACCGCGGCGAGCACGGTCGTGGGGTCGCGGGCCATGACGTCACCCACACGCAGCCCGTTGAACGACGCCTGCACAGTGGCCGCCCTCCGCTCGCCATTGGCGGCGATCATCACGAAGGCACCGATGAAGACGAGGAAGATGTCGGGGTAGACGGCGAGCCCGACCAGGATCATGGCGGCGCCGAGGACCACGGCGACGCTCGAGGCGATGCGGGTGGCCTTGAGGGGGTCGCCCCGCCCGGCGAGTATCGCCCGCAGCACCCTGCCGCCGTCCATCGGCAGCGCCGGCAGGAGGTTGAAGCCGCAGAGGAGGAGGTTCATCCAGGCGAGGTCGGCCAGGAGCGGCAGCGCCGTCAGAGCCGGCGGCCAAATCCGCCCACCGCTCAGGAGCTCGGCCAGGCCGAGGAGGATCGCCAGGAGAAAGCTGGTGGCCGGCCCGGCGATGGCGATGTCGCGCTCGGTCTTCGGCGCTGCCGGGAGACCATTGATCTCCGAGACGCCACCGATGGGCAGCAGGACGATGTCGCGGACGGTGAGGCCGCGGCGGCGAGCGACCGCGCAGTGGGCGAGCTCGTGGACCGTGACGGAGGCGAACAGCGCCGCGAACCACACGATCAGGCGCCAGACCGTCGGCCACGTCGCGTGGGAGCTTTCGACCTCGTAGGCGACGAGGACAAGGATGAGAAACGAGAAGCTCCAGTGCACCTTGATCGGTACACCGGCGATCTTGCCGATCTTGACGGCCCCTCTCATCGTGTCGCGCTGCTCCCTTCCACCGTCCTCGGCAACCTCTAGTTTGCCGCATGCAGCTGGGAAGTTGCTGTGCGACCCCTGAAGGGGCTCTGCGAGCGGGCGGGCGAGGCTGCGGGAGGGGCAGGATGAGGCGGTGACCAACCGTGTCATCGACCTCAACGCCGATCTCGGCGAGACCGAGGGGGATCTCGCCCTCCTGTCGGTCGTCACGAGCGCCAACGTCGCCTGCGGCGGCCATGCCGGCGACGCCGAGTCGATGACGGCCGCCGTCGAGAGCGCCCTCGCCCACGGTGTCACGATCGGGGCGCACCCTTCCTACCGCGACCGGTCCAACTTCGGGCGCCTGGAGCTCGAGCTGCCGGTCGAAGAGATCGCCGCCGACGTCGCCGATCAGGTCGAGGAGCTCTTCGGGCTGGCCCGGCTCAGGGGAGCAACCGTGTCCTACGTCAAGTTGCACGGCGCCCTCTACCACCGGGCGGCCCGCGACGGCGCCTGCGCCGAGGCCATCCTGCAAGCGCTCGAAGATGCCGGGCTCGGGCCCTTGCCCGTGCTGGCGCAGCCTCGGGCCGCCCTCCTCGAGGCGGCGCGGGCGCGGGGCTGGTCGGGCGCCGAGGAGGCGTTCTGCGACCGCTCGTACCGGCCGGATGGGTCACTCGTGGACCGCTCGGAGCCGGGTGCCGTGCTCGTCTCGCCGTCGGCGGCCGCCCGCCAGGCCGTCGAGCTGGCTCTCGAAGGGCGGGTGCGGGCGATAGACGGCTCCTGGCTGCAGCTCCGGCCGGCGTCGCTCTGCCTCCACGGGGATACCCCGGGCGCCCTCGAGGTCGCCCGCGCCGCCCGCCGAGCCCTCGAGCGCGCGGGCGCCGTCCTGGCGCCCTTCGCAGGGGCGTGATGCGCGCCCGCCCGGTGCTACGGCCGACGACGCCCATGGGCGAGTCGGCCGGGCTCGTCTTCACGACAGGCTGGGAGGAGGCACAGGCCCTCGCCCGCGCCCTGCGCCGCCAGCCCCTCGACGGCCTCGAGGACGTCGTGCCGGCGGCCGACAGCGTCGGGCTGCTCCTCCATCCCGAGGTGGCAGAGGTGGCCGGCGTGCTCGAGCGGGCGGCCCGGCTGCAGGCCGACGATCGCCCGCACGAGCCGACGCGGCACGAAGTGGCGGTCTGCTTCGACGGACCGGACCGCCTCGCCGTGGCCGACCGCCTCGGCCTGACGGTCGAGGCGGTCGTGGCCCTGCTCTGTGAGAAGCCGCTTCGCGTCGGCTGGCTCGGGTTCATGCCCGGCTTTCCCTATCTCGTCGACCTGCCGGGACGGCTGGCCTCGCTCCCCCGGCTGTCCCAGCCGCGGACGCGGGTGCGCCCCGGGGCTTTCGCCCTCGCCGGCGGCTACGCGGGCATCTACCCGGCGGCGTCCCCGGGCGGCTGGAACGTCCTCGGGCGGACGGCGACGCCCCTCTTCGACGCGGGACGCCCGGAACCGGCGACGTTCTCACCTGGGGATCTCCTGCAGCTGCGAAGCGTCGAATCCCTCCCTGTCGAGCCCGAGGCAGGCGGGCAGGAGCGGCGGCCCGTCACCGCCTGCGGCCCCCGACGCCTGCGCGTCCTCGACGCCGGCTCTCTCACCTTGGTGCAGGACGCCGGGCGACTCGGTGTCGCCCATCTCGGCGTGCCCCGCGCCGGCCCGGCCGACCCGTTGCGCCACCTCGTCGCCAACATCGCTGTCGGCAACCCCGAGACGACGGCGGCGCTGGAGATCACGATGTCAGGCCCGCGCCTGCTGTTCCTCTGCGACGCGTACGTCGCCCTCGTGGGCGACTGCTCGCTGCAGATCGACGGGAGGGAGATGCCAGCATCGACCGTCCAGCTCGTGGAAGGCGGCCAGACCGTCTCCATCGGCGGCACGCGGCGCTCGGTGCGCGCCTACCTCGGCGTCAGCGGCGGGATCGCGGTCCCCCCCGTGCTCGGGAGCCGTTCCGCCGACGCCACCTCCGGCCTCTGGCCGGGTCCGCTGCGCGTCGGGGACGAGCTCGACCTCGGCCGCGGCGGGCGGGCACGCGGGCGATGGTTCGAGCAGCCGCCCCGGCCGGCCCTGCTGGAGGTCGACGCCGGGCCGGACGGCGCCGGGGATGGTTCGGGGCCTTCGGCCTTGGCGGCGCTGCTCACGACGGACTGGGAGGTGGCCGTCGAGAGTGACCGCGTGGGGACGAGGTTGCGCCCCCTTGACCCCGAGGCGGGCGGGCAGATGCCGCCCGGGAGCATCCCGCCGCCGATCGCCTCTCGTGCCACCGTCACCGGCGCCGTCCAGTTGCCGCCGGACGGCTGCCCGGTCGTGCTCGGCCCCGACCATGGCACCGTCGGCGGATACCCGGTCGTGGCAGTGGTCCGTCGCACGAGCATGCGGGAGAGCGGCCAGTTGCGGCCGGGCGACCGGGTTCGCTTCGTGGAGGCCACGACGCGGGCTGCCGACCCCCTGGGGGCGCAGGCGCAGCGGGCGGTGACGGGGTGGATGTCGACCGAGCTCGAGGGGCCGCCCTGAGACAGGATGCGCCCGGCCGGCCGCAGCGGGCATGATCGGGCCATGCCAGCAACCGTGACCGAGTTCGAATGGCGGCCGACGCCGATCGACGGGCTCTTCGTGATCCGGACGAAACAAGTGGACGACGAGCGCGGCACCGTCCGGGAGATGTACCGCGAGAGTGCCGTCGGTGCCCTCGGCGAGGGGTCCGCCAGCCCCGTCCGTCAGGTCAACCTCACGAGCTCCTGCCTCGGCGCCATCCGCGGCCTTCATGGCGAGAACATGACAAAACTCGTCGGTATCGCCACCGGGAAGGGCTTCGGCGCCTACCTCGATGCGCGCCCGGGGTCGGCGTCCTTCGGCAGGCTGCTCACCCTCGAGCTCGAGCCGGGCACGCAGGTGCTCGTCCCGAGCGGCGTCTGCAACGGGTTCCAGGCCCTCGCGAACGACTGCCTCTACCTCTACTGCTTCGACGCTGAGTGGGCGCCCGCCATGTCCGGCGTGGCCGTGAACCCCCTCGATCCCGGTCTCGCCATCGCCTGGCCGATCGCCATCGACAAGGCGGACCGCTCCCTCATCTCGGAGAAGGACGCCGCCCTTCCCAACTTCTCGGACCTCGGGCTCACACCCGAGCTGCTGAAATAGCACCATGGCACTCAACGTCCTCGGCACCGAGCTTGAACCCTGCAGCCTCGACCCGGTGACGGGTTTCTACCGTGACGGCTGCTGCAACACCGGGGGGGAGGATCTCGGCGTGCACACGGTCTGCGTCCTCCTCACGGCCGACTTCCTCGAGTTCTCGAAGGCAGCCGGCAATGACCTCAGCACCCCGCGGCCGGAGTACGGCTTCCCCGGCCTGCAGCCGGGCGATCAGTGGTGCCTGTGCGCCTCCCGCTGGCGGGAGGCCTTCGAGGCGGGCGCCGCCCCGCAGGTCGTGCTCGCCGCCACCCATCGGACCACGCTCGAATGGGTCAGCTTGGCCGACCTGCAAGCTCACGCGGTGAGGTGAGCGGGCCGCCTGAAGCGGGCGCCGGCGCCGGCGGTCCACGGGGGTACGGGTGCCTCACGCTGACGACGGACTACGGGTACGCAGGGGGCTTCGTCGGGTCGTTGCACGCCGTGGCCTTCCGGATGGCGCCCGAGCTCCGCGTGATCGACCTCGACCACGGCGTGCCGCCGCAGGATGTCCGGCTCGGGGCGCTGCGTCTCGAGCGCTTCATGCGACTCGCCCCCGCGGGTGTGCACGTGGGCGTGGTCGATCCGGGCGTCGGCGGCGATCGGCGGCCGGTGGCGATCACGGCCGGCCCGCACGCCTTCGTCGGGCCAGACAACGGCCTGCTCCCCTGGGCTGCCGAGGCGGCCGGACCGCAGCTGCGAGTCGTCGTCCTCGATCGGCCCGGACTGTGGCTCGAGGGCCGCAGCCGGACCTTCGACGGTCGCGACGTCTTCGTCCCCGTCGCCGCCCGCCTCGCCTGCGGGCTCGCGCTGGACGAGGTCGGCACCGAGGTCGACCCCGCCGGCCTCCTCCGCCTCGCCCGCCCGATCGCTCGGATCCGCCACGACGGCCTCGCCGAGTTGGAGGTGTTGCAAGTGGACGGTTTCGGCAACGTGCAGCTGAGCGGCGACAAGGCGACGGCGACGGCTCTCGAGCTGGCCGCCGGCGACCCCGTCCGGCTCGCGGCCGACGGTGCCCCGGAGATCGAAGCGGTCTACGCGCAAACCTATGCCGACGTGCCCCGCGGCCGCGCGGCCGTGCTCATCGACAGCGACGGCTGCCTCGCTCTCTCGGTCAACTGCGGGCGCGCCGACACGCTCTTCGGAGCGAGGCTGCCCGCGCGTGTCACCCTGCGCCGCGCCTGAGGGCCGACGCCATGCGGTCCACAGCCTCCTCGATCAGCTGGGGCGAGGTCCCGATGTTCAGCCGGGCCCAGCCCCGGCCCTGACTTCCGAACCCGGGCCCGGGGCTGAGGGCCACCCTCCCCCGCTCGAGAAACCCAGCCGCCGGGTCGTCCCCCATCCCCAGCTCCCGGCAGTCGAGCCATGCCAGGAAGCTCGCCTCCGGCGGCACATACCCCACCGCCGGCAGCTCCGTCGCCAGCAGATCGCGGAGGAGCCAGCGGTTCTCGTCCAACTGGGCGCGCACGGTGTCGAGCCAGGCGGTCGAGCGGCCGAAGGCCGCCATGGTGGCGAGCACGCCGAAGTGGCTCGGGAGGAGTGCCTCCCAGCGTTTGGCCAGCAGGCGGTGCGTGCCGGCCGATGCGGTGACCGCCAATGCGCACTTGAGCCCGGGGATGTTCCAGCCTTTCGAGGCGGAGCTGAACACCACCGTCCGCTCGGCCGTCTCGTGGTCGAGCGAGAGGAAAGGCACGTGGGCCGCACCGCCCAGGGCGAGCGGAGCGTGAATCTCGTCCGCCAGCAGCCACGTGCCGTGATGCTGGCAGAGGTCTGCCACCGTCATGAGATCGCGGCGGGACCAGACGCGGCCCACGGGATTGTGAGGGTTGCAGAGCAGGTAAGCGGCCACGCCATCACGCCCGAGGGCGGCATCGATGGCGTCGAAGTCGAGGTCGTAGCGCCCCTCCGCCTTCCGTGCCAGCGGTGCCTCGACGATGCGGCGGCCGGCCAGGGCCGTCCGCGAGAAGAACGGCGGGTACACGGGGGGGTTGACGACGACGCCGGCGCCCGGGTCCGTCACGGCCGTGACCACTTCGGCCATCCCGCTCATCACGTCCGGCAGGGCGAAGACACGAGCCGGTTCCACCGCCCAAGACCAGCGGGAGCGGGCAAAGGCGGCGAAGGGCGCTCCGAACCCCACCGGGTTGGCGTAGCCGGCGTCGCCCGCTTCGGTGGCTTCCCGAAGTGCCTCGACGACCGGGGCGGCGAGGTCGTAGTCCATCTCCGCCACCCAGGCCGGGAGCACGTCCGGCGGATGCCTTGTCCACTTGACGCTGCGGCGCTTTCTCAGCTCATCGAGCCCGCAGCTGCCGAGGGCCTCGTCCATGCGACTCGACGGTAGCCGCCGAGCCCGCGGCTACATCCCTGGGATCGTCCCGGCGAAGGTGCTCCGGGTGGCGTTCTGCAGGCCCATGGCCGAGCCCAGCTCGCTCCAGAACGACGGCGAGGTCGCCAACCAGCGCGGGGAGATGTCGCCGCTCACGCCCTCACACCCCCACGGGTTGACCGACACGGTCTCGGAGGAGGCGCCCACGCTGAAGACGATGTTGTAGGAGATGCCGACATCGACCGGGCAGCTCATGACGCCGCGCGGGAACGCGGGCAAGCTGCAGAGGAGCTCGGCCACCTGCTGGGCGGCGGCGGCGCTCTCGATCGGGACGACGGCGGGGAAACTGAACGTCGGATGGTTCTGCGGGAGGGCGACGACGCGATCCACCACGGCGCCGCTGATCGAGGTGATCTCCGCGCAGATGCCCGAGGCCCGCGGAGCCTTGGCGACCGGCGTGTGCGAGGCCGGAGCCGCCAGCGGCGCCTCGCCGGCGGCCGCCATTGCGCCGATGCCGACTCCGATGGCGCCGAGCACCGCCGCTGTGAGGACGAGAACGCTTCTCATGCTCGTTCTGACGTTGCCGGGAGCGAATCGGTTCCACCGAGCTTCTTCCCGGGATCGAATTGCGCCCGCGGGAGGGTGCCTAGCCTAGGTGAGGTCCACGATGCGGCAGGGGATGTCGGCGTTCTCGTCGAGGAGATGGCTGGCGCACACGCGGTGATAACCGTCGGCGATCGTAAGGGGGAGGCCGTGCAGTAACCGCCCGCGCACGAGCAGCACCGGTGAGAGGCGCTCGCCCCGCTTCACCTTGGCGAGGTCGCTGGCGACGTGGGGGTTGTCGGCGGGAAGGAGCGGGAGGCCGCTCGCCCGCAGCAGATCCTTGGCTTTTCGCGTCGTTCCCGTGGCGTGCCGCAGGCTGCTCACGGTCGACTTGGCGGTGTCGGGATCGAGGAGAAGGCTGAGGAAGCTGTCCGCGGCGGGAAAGTCGTGCTCCTCCGGGTCGTTCTTCCAGTGCTCCTTCGGGCTCTGCTCCATCGACGCCTCCCCTTTGCTCGTGCCCACGTGGCGTGCTGAGCGCTCTCCCGGCAAGCTTGTCACTGCGACAGAGAGCGGGTGTGTCCATCGCCATCGGCCGGAGGCGGCCCGACCGGAGTAGTATCGAACGCATGTTCGCCAGCCGCGGATGGGACGACGGGCTCGACGAGGCTCAGCTGCGGGCCGTCACCCACGGCGACGGCCCG
>Ga0187781_10002749_pt1 | contig 13322 bp, 7 predicted proteins | sample 0715_SJ02_MP02_2_FD_132447 | JGI IMG/M metagenome (GOLD analysis project Ga0187781, IMG submission 132447) | Tropical peat soil microbial communities from peatlands in Department of Meta, Colombia - 0715_SJ02_MP02_20_MG | ecosystem: Environmental > Terrestrial > Soil > Wetlands > Peat | place...
ACCTTGTGCCACAAACGGCTAACTGCGCCGCTTGTGGCACAACGCTTTCTTTTACCGCGTTCTAACCCATTGAAAAATGGCGCGCCCGGCAGGATTCGAACCCACGACCCCTTGGTTCGTAGCCAAGTACTCTATCCAACTGAGCTACGGGCGCAAGGTGCAGAATTTTACACGAAGGCCGCAATCGGCCGCCCGCGCGCACCAAATCGTTAGCACCAGAACCACGATCGAACCCCTGCACGCTGCCAAGCCTGGGAGTCGAGGCACGAATCCGGCCGATTTGACAATTGATGCCTAGGCAACTATATTTTTGCCTAGTCAATAATTGCCCACGCAATCTTATGCCCAAAAGCACCACACCTGCCGCGAACCGACGCTCCTCCACTGGCAAACGGATTGTGGCCAAGCCAGTCAAATCCGCTCCAATGCCCTCCGTGCGTCCGGGCTATTACCGCGGCGACCAGTACCGCACCGAGGACAGTGTCGGTTTTTTGATGAAGCAGGCTGTAGAGTTGATTTCTCGAGCGCTTGACGCGCGCATGGCCGAGCACAGCTTGACCGATGCGCAATGGCGACCGCTGCTGCTGCTTTCGCGGCATCCGGCGGGCACCGCAACGCAAATCGCCCGCTGGGCAGGATGCGACGCGGGCGCTACGACGCGCATGCTCGATCGGCTCGAGGACAAGGGTTTGCTGCGTCGCGTGCGAAGCACCGATGACCGGCGCGTCCTACAACTCGAACTCACGGACGAGGGGCAAAAGGCCGCCGCGATTGTGCCTTACGTGATTGCCGACGTGCTCAATGCCCATTTAGCGGGCCTCACGCGCAAGGAAGTCGACCAGCTGCGCGAGCTCCTGAGGCGTGTAGTCACTACCGGCCGGAGCGTGGCAGCGGCGGCTTCACCGGGTGGGGAGAGCCATTCGTGAGCTGTGCCCGCATGCACGATCCCAAGACATTAACGCGGGGTCAACGTCTCAGCATGCCCGCATGCACGCTATCGCTTGCGCTTGCGGCTGTTGTACTTGGCGGCTGCGCGTCGGATCCGTCGTTGTTGCCTCATGAAAAAATGCCCTCGTCCCAAGAACTTGCAGCCAAGCTTGCGCTGCAGCCACCCGAGCCCGAGGTGGCATCGCAACCATCCACAACCTGGTGGACCGCGTATAACGATCCGGAGTTAACGCGCTGGGTCGAGGCGGGCTTGGCCGATAGCCCGACGCTGCGCGAAGCCACCGCCCGCTGGCAACAGGCCCAAGCGTTCTTAGCCCTAACGCGGGCGGCGCAGTTACCCAACGTCGCTGCAAGCGCGGATTCCACGGCGCAACGGATTTCGGGCAACGGAATTTTTCCGCCACCACTAGCGGGAATGGTCGGGACAATCAATGATGTCGATTTATCTGCGGCGTTAGAGTTAGATCTTTTCGGACGCCTTTCCGCGCGCACGGACGCGGCACGCTGGAATGCGCAAGCCAGCACTATCGATCGCGAGTTGGCACGCATACGACTGGCCGGGGCAATCGGCCACGCCTATTTTGAGCTTGCCCGCGCGCAACGCGCGCGACGAATTGCCGTGGAGATCGAGACCGCGCGCAAGCAAACGCTGGAGCTTGTGCGCAGGCGAGTGAGTGCCGGATTCGATACCCAGGTGGAACGGCGTCTGGCCGAGGTAACGGTGCCCGAGATACGGGTCGATATCGAGCGTGCCGACGAGGAAATTGCTTTGGCCCGTCATGCCATTGCCGTCTTGGCCGGAAAGGGGCCCGAAGCGGCCAACGCGGTCGACGCGCGCCTTCCCGAAGAGGGTGCCCTCGTTCCGCCAGCGGCACTGCCATTGGATTTGCTGGCGCGGCGTGCGGACGTAGCGGCTGCGCAGCGTCGAGTGTTCGCCGCCCTGAGCAGCGTAGAGGCGGCGCGCGCCGACTTTTATCCCAACATCAACTTGATGGCGCTCGTCGGCCTGAATTCGTTCACAACCCAGTTGCTCTTTGAGTACGGAAGCCGCACCTGGCAAGTCGGGCCGGCAATTCACCTTCCCATCTTCGACGGCGGAGCGCTGCGTGCCCACCTGCGCTCGGCCAGCGCCGAAACCGACGCCGCCATCGATGCCTACAACGAGACGATTTTGCAGGCCGCACGCGAGGTTGCCGACGCGGCTAGCTCGATTGCGGCGGTAAAGCGTCAACGCGAGCAGCAGGCCCTTGCCACCGAGCACGCGCAAGCGGCGTTTGAGCTCGCATCAATCCGCTACGAGGCGGGCCTGGGCAATTACCTCACCGTACTTACCGCGCAAGGCGGCGTGCTGGTGCAGCGCCGCGCGCAGGTCGAACTCGATGCACGCGCCGCGGCGCTGGACGTTTCGCTTGCGCTGGCGTTGGGCGGCGGGTTTCACGACGAGAAGCCGTCACCTGAGCCGCGTGCGCAGGTACGACTGGACGAATATCCCTTAACGAGTGCTGCGGAACACTAAGGTCGAGAGACGCGGTCCCGTCAAGCGGCCACGCAGCTGGAGATTTCTTCTCATGACACAACAAGACACCGATGCGAATTTCGATCGCAGCAACCTAAAAGACGGCACAACGCACAATCGCCTGCGTCAGTTCGGCGCGATCCGACGTCCGGCGCTGATCTTGACGGCGCTGGTGCTGATGGTCGTAGCCGCTGGTGCCGCTTTGTATTGGTTCTTGGTGGCACGCAACTACGAAGATACCGATGACGCCTATGTTGGCGGACGTGTCGTGACGATCACGCCGCAAACGAGCGGCACTGTCATTGCGATCGGCGCCGACGAGACCGACACCGTGGCCCCCGGTCAAATGTTGGTGCGGCTTGATCCGGCAGACGCACACATCGATCTGCTGGGGCGCGAAGCACAACTTGCGCAGGCCGTGCGCGAAACCCGCACGCTTTATGCCAACAACGACGTGCTGCGTGCCAATGTTTCGCTGCGGGAGGCCGAGCTGGAACGTGCCAACGACGACCTGGAACGCCGCCGCGAGGTCCAGAATACCGGCGTAGTCTCCGCAGAAGAAATCCGGCATGCCGAATTAGGTGTGGCCAGCGCCCAAGCGGCACTGACTAGCGCGCGCGAGCAGCTCGCCTCAAACCGCTCCTTGACTGCGGGCACGAGCGTGGCATCGCATCCGAATGTACTTGCGGCCGCGGCCCGGCTGCGCGAAGCCTACTTGGCCTACAAGCGCAGCGAAATCGTTGCGCCCGTGGGCGGACAGATCGCGCGACGCAATGTGCAGGTCGGTCAGCGGGTCTCGCCCGGCACGCCGCTCATGGCTCTGGTGCCGATGGAGAACCTTTGGGTCGATGCGAATTTCAAGGAGGTACAACTGGAGAACATGCGTATTGGTCAGCCGGTACGCTTGATTGCCGACGTTTACGGTAGCCGTGCCGAATATCATGGTCGCATCATTGGCCTTGGAGCCGGCACAGGGGCAGCGTTTGCGCTGCTGCCAGCGCAAAACGCCACGGGCAACTGGATCAAGGTCGTGCAGCGCGTTCCGGTTCGAATCGCGCTCGACTCGAAGGAACTACGCGAGCATCCCTTACGGGTCGGTCTGTCGATGCGCACGACCGTGGACGTGCGCGACCGAAGCGGCGCCTTGGTGTCCGCGCATAACGAGGCCTCCCCGGACAACAGCACCGAGGTCTTCGATGGTGGGGAGCGTGAGGCGCAAGCGCTGGTCGATCGCATCATTGCTGGCAACAGCGCGCCGGCCATGAGCGCGGGCGGCCCGCCGGCGGTGGCCGTCCAGCCATAGCAAGAAACGGGCACGCCATGGCGCAAAACGCCACCACCACTGGCCCAGGCGCAGCGCAGGACGTAAACGAGACCCGCGCTGAAGCGCGCGCGGAGGCTGGACCCCGGGCTGCGCAGCCAGCGCCTCTGAGCGGCGGCCGACTGATCGCGGGAACGATTGCTCTGTCGCTGGCGACGTTCATGAATGTGCTCGACACGTCGATCGCCAACGTGTCAATACCGACCATCTCGGGCGATAACGGCGTAAGTCCAACTCAAGGCACTTGGGTCATCACCTCTTTTGCGGTGGCTAGTGCCATCTCCGTTCCCCTTACAGGTTGGCTGGCGCAGCGCTTCGGGCAGGTGCGAATTTTTCTGACGGCGACCTTGCTGTTTACGTTGGCCTCGTTATTGTGCGGCCTTGCCCCCAACCTGCAGCTGCTGATCGCCTTTCGCGTGATGCAGGGCGCGGTGGCAGGTCCTATGATCCCGCTTTCGCAGGCACTGCTGCTGTCGAGTTATCCGCAAGCACGTGCCGGCACTGCCATGGCGTTGTGGGCCATGACCACGCTGGTGGCTCCCATCATCGGTCCACCCCTGGGGGGGTGGATTTCCGACAATCTCACCTGGCCCTGGATCTTTTACATCAACCTGCCGGTCGGACTGGTTGCGGGTTGGGTTACCTGGAGCGTGTATCACAAACGCGAAACGGCTACCAAGACTTTGCCAGTCGACTTCGTGGGCCTTGGCATTTTGGTGGTATGGGTGGGGGCGCTGCAAATCATGCTCGACAAGGGCCGGGAACTTGACTGGTTCTCGTCCAATGAGATCGTGGCACTGGCCATCATTGCTTTTGTCGGTTTCGTCGTGTTTCTCATCTGGGAACTTACCGAAAAGCACCCTGTCGTCGACCTTTCCTTGTTCCGCAGGCGCAATTTCGCCGTCGGCACTTGCGCCCTTGCGTTGGCATACGGACTTTTTTTCGGCAACGTCGTGCTCATACCGCTGTGGCTGCAGCAGTACATGGCATACACGGCGACCGACGCCGGCCTGGTGCTGGCGCCCGTAGGTGTGCTGGCGTTTTTTCTTTCGCCCTGGGTCGGGCGCAATATTGCGCGATTTGACCCGCGCCTACTGGCAAGCACCTCTTTTATCGTCTTCGCCATCGTGCTTTTGATGCGGTCATGGTTCTCAACGGATGCCGATTACTTCACGATCGTCCTGCCGGCCATCTTGCAGGGCGTTGCGGTGGCTTTCATGTTTGTGCCGATGACGACCATCTTGCTCTCCGGATTAGGGCCCGAGCGAATTCCCGCCGCCACGGGGTTGTCGAACTTTTTTCGCATGACGGCGGGAGCTTTCGGAACGTCCCTTACGACGACGCTCTGGGACAATCGCGCGCAGCTTCACCATAGCCAGCTCGCCGAGAGCATTAGCGATTACGGGGGAGTTTCCGCACAGCTCGGTGCGCAAATGCAAGCCCAAGGTTTCACTCAAGAACAGACCCTGGGGCTGATGAACCGCCTGATTGACGTGCAGGCCTACACCCTTGCGGCGGACGAGCTTTTTTACCTTTCCGCTGCGCTGTTCACGCTGCTGATCGGCTTTATTTGGTTCGCGCACCCGCAGCGCGGGCGACCGGGCGCCGCAGTAAGTGACGCCCATTGATCGCGCATTGGGCGCCTCGCAACTCAGGCAACGCAACGTCCGAAATAGCTTGCGAGCCAGGCCGCGCAGGCGCCGATCCCTTTGCGCAGGGCCCGTCAGATACGTCCTGTCACAACCGTTACGTAATTGCGCCGCGCAACGCACGCTGGCGGTAGCAAAATGACCTTGTCGCAACGGCCCGGCACTGCGTGGCACGAATGGCGCATCGCGCACAGCCGGGTGTGTTGACAGGGAGGCAAGTCATGAAAACGCATTTGCAAAGCGCAGCAATTCGGATGGGCTCCCGTCTCGGGATCAGCGCCGTGCTGTGCGCAGCGGCCTTTGCTGCGGCACCGGCTGGCGCACGCGAGAGTGGGCACGGTGCGAGTCATGGCGGTGGGCATGCGGTTGGCATGCATCAGGCAACTTGGCATGGCGGTGGCGCACACCCCATGCGCGCGCAATGGCATGGTGGTGGTGGCGGCGCCCGTGGCTGGCATGGCGGTGGTGGAGGCGGCGCCCGTGGCTGGCATGGCGGCGGCGGGCAATGGTTCCATGGCTGGCATGGTGGTGTGTATGGCTGGTGGTGGTTCAATGGCGGCCTATGGTGGCCCTATTACGCGTGGGGCTACCCCTACTGGGGGGGCTATCCTTACCCGTACTATGCCGACCCACCGGCGGACGCGCCTGCGTCATATGGCGCGATGCCCGCCCCGCAGCAATCTTGGTTCTACTGTGAAGCGGCCGGCGGCTATTACCCGCAGGTGCAAACATGTCCCAGTGGCTGGCGTCAGGTGCCTGCTGCGCCACCGCCACAAGCCGGCGGCCCGCCAGGGCCACCTCCCGGTCAGTGACGCGGCCCGGGCGGGCAGACGCGGCCAATTTGCTTGGCCGTTTCTGCCGTCCGATCCGCAGACTTTGCCGTCCTGTTAGGTAAACCTCGCTTTGCTCGCGTGCCAGCGTCGAACGGGCCCGCGCCAAATGCGAAGCTACGGACGGATTGGACCGCTTTGGGCGAGCGTTGGTGGCGCGGGTCAGTGAGAGTCGCGCGCGCTCTGCCCAGATGACCCCTCAATTATCATCTGGTTATTCCATCCCCCGCCCAGCGCCGCAATCAGCGCGACGCTCGCGCTGAGCTCGTTTCCCAAGGTCGTTATCAGGCTCTGCTCGTCGGCAAGTGCGATCGCTTGGACGGTGATAACGCTTGTGTAGGCGACTGTCCCGGCCTCGTATTGGTAAACGGTTAGTCGAACCGCTTCGCGCGCCGAATCCACCGTGCGTTTGAGCACCTCCTCTTGCTGCTCGAGAATACGCAGCGCCGCGAGTTCATCCTCGACCTGCTGAAAGGCGTTCAGAACGGTCTGGCGGTACGTCGCAACCGCAGAGTCGTATGCGTCCCGTGCCGCACCCACTTGAGCTTGGCGCAACCCGCCCTCAAAAAGGGTCTCGGATAACTGGGCGCCCGCAGCCCAGACATAATTGGCGGTCTGCAATAGACCGGCCAGGGCAGTACCCGCGAACCCGACGGAGCCGGTGAGCGTGATGTTTGGATAGTAGGCGCCGATCGCCACACCGATCTGCGCGCTCGCCGCCGCAGCCGCGCGCTCGGCCGCGGCGATGTCGGGCCGTCGCTCAAGTAATGCGGAGGGCATACCCGCCGGTACTACCGGAATGTTGCGCGTGAACGCGATGGGCTCGATCGATAATTGATCGGGCGTCTTGCCAACAAGCGCGGCAATCGCGTGCTCCAATTGTGCGCGCTGCACGCCAACGCTGATAAGCTGCGCTTGCTCACCTAGGAGCTGGGTCTCGGCCGTGATCACGTCCGTCTCCGCCGCAGTGCCGGCCTCAAACTGGTTGCGTGTGATCTCGAGGGTTTCTTGGTAGGCCTTTGCCGTCGCCTCATACAGGCGCTTGAGTTCATCGTCGATCCGCAGCAAAAAGTAATCGGTCGCAAGCGTGCTTTGTAGGGACAGCCGCGCCGCGGCGAGATCGGCAGCGCTGGCCTGCGCACTGGCTGCGCTGCTTTCCACCGCGCGGCGGATCTTGCCCCAGATATCCGGTGCCCAGCTCGCTGCAAGTGTGGGACTGAATTGGTTGTATACGGCATGGCTGCCAGGCGGTGAGGACTCTACGCGTGCGCGCTGCGCCGACGCATTGGCGCTGACGGTCGGCCAATATCCCGCGCGGGCCTCCGCAACGAGTTCGAGCGCCTGGCGATAGTTAGCCTCGCTGGCCTTCAGCGATTCGTTAGACACCGCCACCTGGCGCTCGAGCTCATCGAGTTTGGGGTCGTTGTAGATTGACCACCAAGCCAGATCGCTTGCCGCCGCCTTGGGCTCGATCGGCTTCCAATCGTCGAGTTCCCTGTATCGCTGCGGTGTTGGAGCAGTTGGTCGCTGGTAGTCGGGCCCAATGGACACGCACGCCGTCAGGCTGACCGCTGCTGCAAGTATCAAGACGCGGATGCTGCACGCGAGGTTCATGGCAATGGTCTCATCAGCAGGTTCATGGGATTGCATGCGCGCCGGACGCCTTACGCCGCAGTGGCGCTATCCGTCACGGCGACGCTGCCGCCAGTACCACGCCGTAATTTGCGGCTGATCCAGCCGCGCAATCGATCCAAGACCAGATACGTGACCGGTGTGGTGTACAGCGTGAGCAACTGGCTGAGCATCAATCCGCCGATGATCGTGATGCCGAGGGGACGGCGCAGTTCAGCGCCCTCCCCCGCACCCAGTGCCAGTGGCAGTGCACCGAACATCGCCGCGACGGTGGTCATCATGATGGGGCGAAAACGCAGCACACACGCCCGGATGATCGCATCGTGCGCAGACAGACCTTCGTGGCGCTGCGCAGCGAGCGCAAAATCGATCATCATGATGGCGTTTTTCTTCACGATACCGATTAACAGGAAGACACCGATCAGCGAAAAAATGTCAAATTCCAGGCCGCAAATCAGCAAAGCGAGAATCGCGCCGACCCCCGCAGAAGGCAGCGTTGACATGATCGTGATGGGATGAATCGTGCTCTCGTACAAGATGCCCAGCACGATGTAGATAGCGGCCAGCGCGGCAGCGATCAGGACCGGTTCATTGGCCAATGACTCTTGAAACGCGCGAGCCGTGCCCTGAAAAGAGGCACGCAATGTGGGCGGCACACCAAGCTTTTCCATCTCTTTGTGGATCAATGCGACGGCCTGGCTTAGCGAAGCACCTGGGACGAGATTAAACGAGACGGTGCTCGCGACAAAGATTCCCTGGTGATTGACCGCGAGCGGCGTTTTGCCTGGCTCGAAGTGCGCGACGGCCGCAAGCGGCACCATGGTCTCCGAAAAGGCACTCACCGCCGAGCCGGTCGAGGCGGTCGAACGCCCGCTCGCAGTGATCTGATTGGTGGCCAAGTTGCGCAGCGTGTCTTGCGCAATTGCCGAGGCCGAACTGGCTTGGTTGGTTCCAACAACGGTTCCGGCCACAGCATTCGTGGACTGTGTGCCGCCAACAGCGCCGCCGGCGGTGCTGATGAACACGTCCTTAAGCGTTGTCGGGTCCTGCCAGTATTTGGGCGCAACCTCCATGACGACGTGATATTGGTTTAGCGCGTTGTAGATCGTAGACACCTGTCGCTGGCCAAAAGCGTCGTACAGCGTATTGTCGATTTGACTGACGGTCAGGCCCAGACGACCTGCGGAGGCGCGATCAATCGTCAGGTCGGCCTCCAGGCCGCCCTGCTGCTGATCCGAATTCACCTGCGTGAGTTGCGGGATGCGCCGCATCGCCTGCAGAATCTTCGGTCCCCATTGGTAGAGTTCTTCCAGGTCCGTGTCCTGCAGCGTGAATTGATATTGCGCGTTGCTCTGGCGCCCGCCCATGCGAATGTCCTGTCCCGATTGCAAAAACAGGTTCGCTCCTGGTATTAGGGCCAGGTCCTTGCTCAAGCGCGCAATGACGCGGTCCGAAGAATCCGTACGTTGGCTGCGCGGCTTTAAGGCCGCGAACATGTAACCCGAATTCGTCTGACCGCCTCCCGTGAACCCGACGACGTGGTCGATCATCGGCTCTTTTTCCAATATCGCACTGTACTGATGCAACTTCTTGCTCATCAGTTGATACGAAATGCTTTGGTCGGCCTGCATGCCACCCATGATCTGGCCGGTGTCCTCCTGGGGAACAAAACCTTTGGGCACGATCGCAAAGAGCACTCCGCCAATTGCAAGCACCGCAATCTGGGAGCAAACCACCAGCACCGGATGTGCAACAACGCGAGTGAGCGAACGGGTGTACGCGTCGTGTACCACGTCAAACCAGCGCTCGCAAACACGATGAAAACGCGACAGCGGCCGGTCCTTGGGCGGATGACGCAAATAGGCACAGATCATCGGCGTCGTGGTAAGCGAAAACACCATCGAAACGAAAATCGCGAACGACAGCGTCAGCGCGAATTCGCGAAACAACCGTCCGATGATTCCGCCCATCAGCAGTATCGGCGTGAAAACCGCCACCAGCGATAGGCTCATCGACACCACAGTGAACGAGACCTCGCGCGCGCCGAGCAAAGCCGCCTGCATCCTTGGCATGCCCTGCTCGACGTGGCGCGTGATGTTCTCCATCACCACAATTGCGTCGTCGACAACAAAGCCGGTTGCGATCGTCAGTGCCATCAGCGACAGATTGTCCAAGCTGTAATTGCACAGATACATGACGCCGAAAGTGCCGATCAGCGATGACGGCACGACTACCGCCGGCACTAGGGTCGCGGAGGGAGTGCGCAGAAAGACGTACACAACCGCGATCACCAAGGTGATTGCCAGCAGCACCGAAGCCTCGATGTCGCGCAGCGAGGCACGGATAGTGGTCGACCGATCCACGGCGACCTGCAGATCGATGGCACCTGCGATCGAGGCACGCAAAAACGGCAGCGCCGCCTTGACGCGGTCGACAGTTTCGATGATGTTCGCACCCGGCTGTCGGTACAGGATTACCAGCACCGCAGGCTTGCCATCGGCGATGCCGTCATTACGGATGTTCTCGACCGAGTCGATAATGTCGGAGACGTCCATAAGGCGCACCGGTGCGCCGTTGCGCCATCCGACGATCAGTGGTGCGTAATCGTTGGCGTGATTGGCCTGATCGTTGTCGTAGATCTGGAAATGCACGCCATTGCCCTCGACTGCACCCTTGGGCGCGTGCGCATTGGCCGAGGCTAGCGCCGCACGCACGTCCTCCAGACCAATGCTGTATTTGTTTAGCGCGGTCGGATTGAGTTCGATGCGCACCGCCGGCAGCGCAGAGCCGCCCAGCGTAACTTGCCCGACTCCGCTGATTTGCGAAAATTTTTGCTGCAGCACCGAGGAGGCGGCATCAAAGATCTGCCCGCGACTTAACGTCGGCGAGGTCATCGACAGGATCATGATGGGCGAGTCGGCGGGATTGACCTTGCGATAGGTAGGGTTGCTGCGCAAGTTCGCTGGTAGATCCACGCGCGCCGCATTGATGGCCGCTTGCACATCGCGTGCCGCACCGTCGATGTCGCGATCTAATCCAAACTGCAGCGTGATACGAGTCTGCCCGACGGTGCTGGAGGACGTCATCTCGGTGACGTCGGCAATGATTCCCAAGTGGCGCTCCAGCGGTGTCGCGACGCTGTTGGAGACCACTTCAGGGCTCGCTCCCGGCAGCGTCGCAAACACGGTGATCGTGGGAAAGTCGACTTGCGGAAGCGGCGCAACCGGAAGCAGCACAAATCCGATCGCACTTGCCAAAACAACACCCGCAGTCAGCAGCGTCGTGGCGATCGGGCGCCGGATGCACACTTCCGCGATGCTCATCGCGCCGAGTCCACTTCCAGTTGCCCCGCGCCTTGGCCCGCGAGGCGGGCGCGCACTGCGCGACCGAGCCAATCAAACCCCAGATAAATGACGGGGGTGGTGTACAGCGTCAGCAGCTGGCTCAAAATCAGGCCACCGACGATCGTCAAACCAAGAGGATGGCGCAACTCCGAACCAACTCCGGTGCCCAGCATAAGCGGCAATGCGCCAAAGATCGCCGCCATGGTCGTCATGAGGATCGGCCGCAGCCGCAGCAAGCAGGCCTGGCGTATTGCGTCAACCGGCGCCATGCCCTGCTCGCGTTCGGCCTCCAAGGCAAAGTCAATCATCATGATCGCGTTTTTCTTGACGATGCCAATAAGTAGGACGATGCCGATGATGCCGATGATGCCCAGGTCGTCGCCCGCGAGCATTAGGGCAAGCAGCGCCCCGATACCCGCCGAGGGCAATGTCGAGAGAATTGTTAAAGGATGCACATAGCTTTCATAAAGTACCCCCAGCACGATGTACACCGTGACAATCGCTGCCAGAAGCAGGAAAACCTCGTTGCTCAGCGCCTGCTGAAAGGCGAGCGCTGCCCCCTGGAAGACGACAAACATGCTGGCGGGCTGGCCAACTTCTTGCATTGCTTGCCCGATACGGTCGACGGCCTCGCCAAGAGAGACACCCGGTGCCAGGTTAAAAGACACCCCGGCAGAGGGAAACTGGCCCAGGTGATTGATCTGTAGCGGCAACTTCGTTTCGGTAATCGAAGTGATCGACGAGAGGGGAACTTGTCCCGTCCCCGTGGACGAGGTCGAGGAAGGCAGGTACACCTCGAAGATGTCTGAAGGCGACTGTTGGGATTGAGGATCGGCCTCGAGAATCACGCGGTACTGATTGGTCTGGGTGAAGATCGTCGATATGATGCGCTGGCCGTAGGCGTCATAAAGCGCGTTGTCGACGGTGGCCGGTGTGATCCCAAAGCGCGCCGCCGTTGCCCGATCGATGGTCACGTACGCGGCCAGGCCACGTTGCTGCAAGTCGCTGGCAACATCCTCAATTTGCGGCAATTCGTTGAGGCGCTCAATTAGTTTGGGTGTCCAAGATTCGATTTCGTCTGGATTTGCGTCCTCCAGAACGAAGTTGTACTGAGTGCGACTCACCGTTGTGTCAATCGTCAGGTCCTGAACCGGCTGCATGTACAGGCGGATGCCCGAGACACGGGCTGTTGCGGCATTTAGTCGGCGAATCACGTCGCTTGCGCTGGAGTGGCGCTGTGCGTGCGGTTTTAGTCCGATCAAAAAGCGCCCGCTGTTGAGTGTTATGTTGGTGCCGTCGACACCAATGAACGAGGACAGGGTGTCGACATCGGGATCGCGCAAAATCACCGATCCCAAGGCCTGTTGGCGAGCCGCCATTTCCGAAAACGAGATCGATGCGGGCGCCTGCGAGATGCCCTGGATCAGACCGGTGTCTTGCACCGGGAACAGCCCCTTGGGGATGAGCACGTATAGCAGCACCGTGAGCACGAGCGTGCCGGCGGCGACGATTAACACGAGCGCATGGTGCCCAAGTACCCAATCGAGCGTTTGCGCGTAGCCGCGCAATACTGCGGCATACCAGCCGGTCGCATGAACGCCGTGCTCGGGTGGCGGCTCACCCGGCTCGTGGCGGTGCGAGCGCAGGATCTTGGCGCACATCATCGGCACCAGCGTGAGAGAAACGACCGCTGAGATCAAGATCGTGACCGCCAGCGTGATGGCGAATTCGCGAAATAGCCGCCCGACCACGTCCTTCATGAACAGCAAGGGTATGAGCACCGCAATCAGTGACACGGTCAGCGAAACAATCGTGAAACCGATTTGTTTGGCGCCCTTTAGCGCGGCCTCCCGCGGCGAATCGCCGACCTCCAGGAAACGGGCAATGTTCTCGATCATCACAATGGCATCGTCGACCACGAATCCCGTGGCAATCGTCAGCGCCATCAACGTCAGGTTATTGATGCTGAATCCCACCAGGTACATCACACCGAACGTGCCGACCAGGGAAAGGGGCACCGATAGAGCTGGAATGATCGTCGCCGGCAGATTGCGCAAAAACAGGAAGATCACGAGAACCACA
>Ga0187781_10002750_pt1 | contig 13318 bp, 9 predicted proteins | sample 0715_SJ02_MP02_2_FD_132447 | JGI IMG/M metagenome (GOLD analysis project Ga0187781, IMG submission 132447) | Tropical peat soil microbial communities from peatlands in Department of Meta, Colombia - 0715_SJ02_MP02_20_MG | ecosystem: Environmental > Terrestrial > Soil > Wetlands > Peat | place...
GTGGGCCACGTGCCACGGCTGCATCGGCGAGTACCGCGTCGGCTCCAGTATCCGTCCGGCGAGCGCTCCGAGGCTGATGGGGGCGTGAGGCGGTCTCCACACGGTCGTGCCCGTCTCCGCGATCGTGCTGCGGTTCGCCTCGGCCAGCACGGCCACGGTGTTGATCGTCTCGAGCTTGCCCTGGGCCGGGCCCATCGTCGCCGTCGTGTAGCGCTTCAGCAGCTCGACGGAGTCGTAGCCCTCACGGGCGGCCGACGCGAGGTCCTTCGAGGAGATGTCCTCGGAGAAGTCCACGATGCCGTCCGTGCGGGCCTTGAACAGAGCCGGGTGGGGGGCGGGGGCGAGTGGCGGCAGGCTGGAGCCCTTGCCCGCCGGCGCCTTCTGCCCGAGCGCCCCTGCGGCGGCGAGAGCGCCCGTGGCTCGCCCGTGCGCGATCAGTGCCTCCGTCGGGCCGTCGCCGACGATGCCGCCGGTGGCGAAGACGCCGGGGGCGAGCCGGCCACCGGGCACGAAGCGGGCCGCCTGCTCGTCATAGGCCGGTCGATCGCCGGCCATGTTGAGCAGGAGCGTCGGCGCTGTCCACCCGGTGGCGGTCACGAGCAGGTCGCACTGGACGGTGGCACCGTCGCTGAGCTGGACCGACTCGAGGCCGCCCCTGCCCCTGGCGCGGACGAGCCCACCGCCGCGGCGGGCGTCGACAACCCTCACGACGTCCACGCCGGCACGCTCCAGGTCGGCGGCGGCGGCGGCGCCCTCGTCGTTGCCCGTGAACACGACCGCCCGCTCGCCCGGCTTGACGGCCCAGAGGGCGATGAGGCGCCGGGCGGCGGACGAGAGCATGACACCGGGCAGGTCGTTGCCCTCAAAGACGTACGGCCGCTCGATGAGGCCGGGGGCGACGACGAGGGATTTCACCCTGGCCTTGATGAGGCGCTCGATGACATGCGGCAGGCCCCGCTGCACGACCGCCACCCAGTTGTCGTCGTAACGCCCCGTGACGGTGGAGTTCACGAGCACCTCGATCGACGGCGAGGCGGCCACGGCCGCCCGCAGCTCGGCCAAGGTCGCCTGGGCGTCTGCCCCGCCGTAGCGCAGGTGGCCACCGAGCTCGTACTCGTCCTCCACCAAGAAGACCCGGGCGCCCGCCTCGGCGGCGGCGAGGGCCGCCGCCATGCCTGCGGGACCGCCTCCCGCCACGAGCACGTCCGGGTGGGCGTAGCGCTTGTCGTAGTCCCCGTGGGTGCTGCGGGCACTCACCTGGCCGCCGGCGGCGAAGCGTTGCAGCACCTTCTCGTAGGTCGGCCACAGCCGCTGCGGCTTGATGAACGTCTTGTAGTAGAAGCCTGCGCCGATGAACCGCCCCACGAGCTGGTTGGCGGTCCCGACGTCGACGCGCAGGTTCGGCCAGGCGTTCTGGGTGCGCACCATCATCGCCGGCGCCGCTTTGCGGTGAGCCGCCCGCACGTTGGGCTCGTCGTCGACCTGGAGCAGGCAGGCGGGGTCGTGGTAGCTGGCGGTCAGCAGGCCACGTGGGCGGTGGTACTTGAAGCTGCGGGAGAACACGCGGTCGCCCGAGGCCGCCAGCGCGGAGATGATCGTGTCTCCCTCGAAGGCCTGCCGCGAGGCCCCGTTGAAGGTGAAGCTGAACGTCTTCGTCCGGTCGATCACCTCGGAGTCCTGCGGCGGCAGGCGCATGGCCGTCCGCGGCTGGCTGCGTCGCAGGCCAATCACGACAGCGCCTCGGTGGGGATGGGCTCGCCGGGCAGGCCGGTCCAGCGCACCTCGTTGGAGACGGTGTGACGGACGGCGAAGAAAAAGGCGCGACACCCGGAGGCGTGGAACCATTGCTCGGTCGTCCAACCCGCCGGGTTGCGCTTCTCGTAGAGGTAACGGCGCCATTCGGCCGTGTCGGCGTCGACCGGTGGCCGGGGCTTGGTCTCTCCGATGTAGCTGAACTCGTTGGAGTTCCGCTCTCCGCAGTGGGGACAGGGGATGAGGATCATCGAGTGCGCTCTTCTGTCCTCAGTGGCCCACGGCCGCCGCGCCACGCTCGCTCGCGAGCCGGCCCTCTTCGAAGCGGGCGAGGTCGAAGGCGGCGATGAGGCGCGGCGTGCTGCCGGTGGCGACGAGCTCGGCCATGGCCTCGCCGGCGGCCGGCCCGGCCTTGAACCCATAGGTTCCCCAGCCGACGTCGACAAGAAACCCCTCCACGGGCGTCACTCCCATGATGGGCGAGAAGTCCGGTGTGATGTCGCAGAGTCCCGACCACTGTCGCAGCACCCGCATCTTTGCGATCGAGGGCATGAGTTCGAGCACGTGCCCTGCGAGCTCCTCGGTGAATTCGAGCGAGCCGCGCATCGAGTAGGAGGCGTAGGGATCCGTGCTGGCACCGAAGACGAGCTCGCCCCGGTCGGTCTGGCTGACATAGACGTGCAGGCTGCCCGAGACCACGACGGCCCCGAGAAACATCTTCACCGGCTCGGTCACGGCCGCCTGCAGCGGGTGGGTGATGATCGGCAGCCTCACGCCCGCCATCTCGCTGATGAGGCTCGCCCAACCGGCCGTGCAGTTGACGACGATGGGGGCTGAGACCTCTCCGCGGTTCGTCGACACACCGGTGACCCGGCCGGACTCGGTCCGGATGGCGAGCACTTCGGTGTTCTGGTGGATCTGGACACCGAGGGCGTCAGCCGCCCGGGCGTAGCCCCAGTTGACGGCGTCGTGCCGGATGATGCCGCCGGGAGGGTGGTACAAGGCGCCGAGGATCGGGTAACGCGTGTAGCGCGAGACGTCCATGAAGGGCACGAGCCGCTTGATCTCCTCGGGATCGATCACCTCGGAGTCGACGCCCTGCAGCTTGTTCACCTCGGCCCGCCAGCGCATCGTGCGAAGCGAGCCGTCGTTGTGGGCGAGCGTCAGGTGGCCGCGGGGCGCGAACATGACGTTGAAATTCAGGTCGACCGCCAAGGTGCGATAGAGCTGCACGGAGCGGTCGTAGAAGCGAACACCTTCGGGCGTGAGGTAGTTGGAGCGCAGGATGGCCGTGTTGCGGCCGGAGCCACCGCCCCCGACGTACCCCTTGTCGACGACGGCCACGTGGCGCATGCCATGGCGGCTGGCGAGGTAGTAGGCCGTGGCGAGGCCGTGGACGCCGGCGCCGATGATGATGGCGTCGTAGCGTCGCTCGAGGTCGACGCGGCGCCACACCCTGGGCCAGTCATCGTGCACGAGGCCGTGGCGGAGCAGGCTGAGGGCCGAGTAGGTGGGCGGCCTGTCCCCACCGCCGGCGTGACCGTTACGTCGCCAGCTCATCGCCCGCGCCCAGCTCCGAACGGCCGTTCCGCTCGCCCCACCGGGTCCTCCTCCGACTCGATCCGACCCGGGCAGGCTAACAGCTCTGTGAAACTCAGTCCACTGGGGGTAAACCGGGTCAAGGGGCGCCCTCGGGGCTGGCGTTGACCCTTTTTTGACGCTGCCGGCGCAGACTTGACGGCTCTGTGACCGGGTTTCACCGATACTATCTAGGTAGTGAAGAAATTCACAGGTTGGACTACCGGTCGGATCCCCCGGCGTGGCCGCGAGCATCGGACCAAGAGGAAGGTGTAATCGCACATGAACTCCGCTAGCGCACCCTCGGTGCACTCCGCCGACGAGGTCTTCGAGCCTGTCGGCCGTTCCCTGCGGCGGGTGCTCGTTGCCGTTGACCGCTTCGACACTCAGCACACGGCCGTGAAGCTGGCCATCTCCCTCGCGCGTGAGCACGGCGCCGAGGTGCACGTCGTGCACGTCAACGAGCGTCAGATCTTCGGGCGCGCGGCCTTCGAGCTGGAGACGCCTGAGGAAGGCCGTCAACTGGTGGAGGAAGCCGTCTCCGAGATCCGACGGGAAGGCCTCCAGGCCGATGGACGCGTCGTCCGCGGCCTCGTCGGCCAGATCGCCGCGGTGATCATCGCCGAAGCCTCCAATGTCGGTGCCGACGAGATCATCATCGGCGCCAAGCGCTCCGACAGCCTCTTTGGCCGCAGGACACGAGAGCGCCTCCTCCGTCACTCCTCCTTGCCGGTCGTGGTCGCCCCACGCTCGAGCGAGCGCCCCGCCACCCCTGCCCACCGGGTGGCGCTCGGTGGCCGCCGGGCCGCCTGAGTCGGAGGTCGGTCCGCTGGGCGGGGACTTGGCGCCCGGATCAGTCGCCTAAGACCCAGAAGCAGCTGGCGTCGCTCTCGCCCAGGTTGCGCCAGCCCGCGATGGGGCGGCGCGCCGCCAGCAAGGCTTCTCCTCGCCGGAGCACGGGCCGACCTTGGCCCACAGTGACCTGCACGAGGCCCTCGACGACACCTACGAGCTCTGGCCCCTTGTGGCTGAAGGGGGCCTCGACACTCTCTCCGGGCTGCAGGCACACGAGGTAGGCGCGCAATCCGACCTCGGAGTCGTCGAGGAGCGAGAGCAGCTGGACGGAAGCTGCGTCGCTCGGAAGATGCCGTCTGCCGATCCGATAATCGGGCGTGACCTCTCCCCCGAGCAGCTCGTCCAGGGTCACGTTGAGGCGGCTGGCGAGCTCGAGGAGCGTCTCGAGCGACAGTCCGCGCTGGCCTCGTTCCACTTGAGAGATGGCGCTCGGCGAGACTCCTGCCAGCCGTGCGAGGGCTGTCTGGCTGAGGTCGCGCCTCAGCCGATACGCCCGCAGGGCGGCGCCAACCCGAGCGCCTGCGGGGGCCGCCTGCAGGACGAGTTTGTCTCCGCGGAGGTGGTAGCGGAACAGCTGGCCTTGCACCCCGGGAGGCCGGCCTTCGGCCTTGCGGATTCTTAGCCGCCCCTCCTCGATGACGAGCACGCACTGGGTGATCCGCTCGACCTCGGTAAGAAGCGTCCGAGAGCGAGCACCGCCCGAGACCGACCAGTACGCGATGGCGCCGAGATCGAGGAGCATGGGACAGCACCGAGCGAAGAACTCGCCCGCCCGGTCTGCACCCCAGCGCGAGGCCATGGCGCCGAGGGAGTCGAAGACGAGCAACGGCCGGCGAGCGCCCTTGCCCACGGCGCGGATCGTCTCCAACAGCTCGTCGGGCGTGGACGACGCCGAGCGAGGCCGGGCGTCGACCACGTCCAACCAAGGCCAGCGGCGCCGCACCTCGGCGGGATCGCTCGAGACGGCCACGTACGCCGCCAGCCCGAAGCTCTCGCGACCCTCGCCGATGGCCCCGTAGAACGGCGCGAGAGCAGCAGGTTCGGCCTCGTCGCAGACCCAGACGACGTTGTCTCCCCAGTAGAGCCCACCGAGGGCTGCATCCAGGAGGGCGATGCCGGTCTTGGCGATGTCCGCTGACAGCATTGCTTCACATGGTAGCTAAGGCGCCACCTCTGCTTCCAGAGAGATGGTTCGGCGCAACTTCCCTTTGCCAGAGTGGCGGCATCGGGCCTGCAGGGCCTGCACGGTCGGGCCAGGCACACAGATCCCGCCGTGGTTGGGGCCCACGCGCCCTTTCGCGTGCGCAGAGTGACCGCATCGGGCCTGCACGGTCGGGCCGGGCACACAGATCCGCCATGGCCGGGGCCTACACGCCCTTTCGCGTGCGCAGAGTGACCGCATCGGGCCTGCACGGTCGGGCCGGGCACACAGATCCGCCATGGCCGGGCGCCCACGCGACGCCCTCATCCCACGGGGGAGGGATCGCTTGAAGCAGTGCTTACCACATACCCAAAATTATCCTCGCAGCTTTAAAATAGCGGTGAGAGGATTTCTCTCGGTTCTCTGAGGAGGGTGGGGATGAAGCTCCAGAAGATCTGCGTTGCCGTGAAGGACATGAGCGAGTCGGCGCTCGAAGCTGACATGGTCAAGGAGATCGCCGGCGACAACGCCCAGGTGCGGCTGATCCACGTCCGCTCGCAGGAGAACTTCGGCCGGGCGCGCTTTCCGCTGGAGGAAGGCGAGCAGTCTAAGTCCATCCTCGACGCCGCCCTGCTCGAGTTCCAGAGGGTCGGAATCAAGGCCCACGGGAAGGTCTGCAGCGCCCTCGTAGGCAAGGAGGCCGAGGCGATCGTCGATGAAGCGACCAAGTGGGGTGCAGATGCCATCGTGCTCGGTCATCCCCATCACGGCAAGCTGTCTGCCCGCGTGCGCGGAGGCCTTGTGCAGCGGGTGATTCAGAGCGCCCCGTGCCCAGTCGTCGTGGCGGCTTCCTCGGCGTCCCTGCAAGCGCCGTCGCTGCCACGGGAACGGGTCGCCCAAGTGGCGTGAGTGCCCTGGACGGCGGGATGGAGTGCCCGCGGCCTCTGAGCGCGGCGATTGCCTGAGTATTGCCTGAGTCCCTCGCGATGCGTCAGGGCGATGATTTCGTGTCGAGCTTGAGTGCCTGGGTGGCTCTTTGCACTGCCCTCACCGAGCAGACGGCGGCCGGCTGGTCGCCCGTGAGCGAGCAGATGGCGGCGGTGAGGTAGTTGGCGGTGCCGACGATGTCGAGCGTGGCCGGCGCCGAGGCGTCGGCGAGACGACGGGCTACCTCCGCCTGGTCGAGCCCGGCGAGCACGCTCGGGTCATAGCTCGCCGAGACGACGAAGACCCTGTTGCCGATGTCGACGAAGGGGAAGCCGAGCGGCTGGCCGAGGGCGCTGTCGTAGGTGCTCCAGAGGCGTGACTCGAGGGGCGTGGTGGGCTGCAGGTTCGTTCGCGTGCCGAGCCCGCTCGTGTCATTGCCCTCCCGTTCGACGGGCAGGAAGGTGACGTAGCGGCTCGTGTAGCTCGACCCGTAGAAGGAGAACGTCGGCGTCGAGGGATCGCTGTCCCAGGGCGACGAGGTCGTCTCCTTCAGTCCCGCGAAGGTCCCGAAGCGGGCAAAGGCCATCACGACGGCCCACCGCTCGGCGGCGCAGAGGGGGCAGAACTCGGCTCCGATGTAGATGGCCGCCGGCCGCCCGTCGAGCCGGAGGGGGGACTGCCCGCTGAGCACCGCGGGCTTGCTGACCGAGGCCGGCAGCCCGACGGCGTCCTCCTCCGCCGCTCCGACGCCCGTCACCGCCCGTACGACCGCCAGGGAGGCTGCCGTCCGGACCGGAGCAGCCGCCTTCTTCGACTCGAGGCTGTGCACGACCCTTGCCGCGAGGGTCGCCCCGACGAGGAGGACGATGGCGATGGAGGCGGTGCCGAGGGGAGAGGAGACGAAGCTCCGCTTGCCCGGCCTTGACCCGTCCGGCCCTCGAGCGGGCCCTCTCGCGGCCGGCGGGGCCTTCCGCGTCGACTCGTCCTCCGGGCGGGCCCTCGTCACCACGCGAACCTCGACCTCGGCAGGGAGCTTGCGCCGCAGGCTGGAGGCAGGATCTCCTTCCACGAGCGTCCGCAGGCGGCTCGAGCGAGTCGGCTCGAGCACGACGTGGTGCACCGAGTACCTGACGGCGGCGCGAAAGAACGTCTTGGCGGGGTCGCGCGTGGCGATGACCTCGCCTCGCGCCTTGCCGCCCGCCAGCTCGATCTGCTTGATGGCGGCCGCCACGATCGCTCGCTGCGCGTCCTGTTCCTGCCTGCTCGGGAGGAGCCCGGGGTGCTGCAGGCCGAGGGCCGTGCCGTAGATCTTGGCCGTCGAGATGACGCGGATGGGCCGGCCCTTGGCGGTCGCCACCGCCGCTTCGACCGTCTCGGTCGCAAAGGGCAGGCCTGGCGAGGCGAGCAGCACGGCCGCCCGCTCGGACGGGCGCGCCGCCACCTGCGTCCTCGAGGGCAGCAGTGGGCTCATGGGACCGCCGGCGGCGGCGATGGAGGTGCGAGCGTGTCGATCTCGCCGACCCTACCCGTGCCGCTCAGCCCCCGGCCGCACCTGGACCCGGGCCGGTGGCCAGGGCGGGCGGCGCCCGGCGTGCCTCCACCCGGTCGCGGTACTTGCGCCACCACCAGAGCGGGAACCAGAAGAGCATGACGGCCCAGCCGATGAAGAACTGTGGCAGCTCATTCCCGGACCCGACGGCGCAGCCGTGCAGGGAGCACAGGGGGATGCCGTAGGCCCAGGAGAAGAAGTAGAAGACGGCCACGAAGAGGGCGACGTACTTCATCCACTCGGGCAGGCGATACGGCCTCGGCAGGTTCGGGCGCCAGCGGCGGAGGAAGTAATAGGCGACGAGCACGGGCACGAAGGACCCGACGTAGCCGACGTTGCTGAAGATGTAGATGACGGCGGGTGCGCCGAAGGTGACGAGGACGATGTTCAGCAGGACGTTCAGCCCCATCGAGAAGTCGGGCACGTTGTGGCGGTTCTTGTGCGTGAAGATCTTCGGCAGGTCGCCGTCCATGGCCGCCTGGTAGAGGGAGCGGGCCGGGCCCATGATGGCGTTCAGGCTGGAGAGCAACAGGGCGACGACAAGGACGACGTCGACGACGTCCTGCAGGGCGGTCACATGGATGACGTGCAGCATGAAGCCGCCGAAGAGGGCGCCGGGATCGCCCGCCGTCGCCTGGATGGCCGAGAGCCCGAGGACGCCGAAGAACACGAGGGGGATGACGGTGTAGATGAACACGCCGTAGCCGCCCTCGAGGGCCATGGCGATGGGAGCGTCCCGGGAGGGGTTGCTGCACTCGCCGAGGTAGCAGGCGGCCGCCTCCATGGCGATGACGTTCCAGGTGAGGAGCGCCGTGTACTCGGCCATCAGCTCCCAGGTGTGGCCGGAGAGGAAGGCGTGGTTCCCCGGCGAGGTCATCGGCCAGATGTTGGAAGCGTGGAAGACCGACGGGTGGAAGATGGGGGAGATGGCGAGGAACGTGAGCGGGATCATGGAAGAGAGGCCGAGGACGGTGGCGAAGACCGTCCCGAGGCGGATCCCGAGGTAGGAGGGGATGAAGAGGAAGAGGCAGATGATGGTGCCGATGACGAGGCTGAAGACCGGGATGGGCACGGCCCCCGCCATGAACTTGATCGTGTGGCTGATGTTGACGTTGAACAGCGTGGCGAGGATGCCGCCGATCAAGATGTTGTTGACCGCCATGACGGGCCACCAGCCCATCCAGTACATCCAGCTCGTCAGCCCGTTGATGATGGGCGAGCTGCGGGGGAAGCGGTCCTTGAAGGCGAAGTAGGCGTAGGCGGGGCAGCCGCCCGTGCGGTCGGGCAGCATCGTCGCCATCTCGGCCACGCACAGACAGAGGATCGCCCCCGTGACGGTGACGAAGAAGAACTCGGGAATGCCCGCCGACCCGGCTCCGGCCAGGACCGGTCCGGTCACACCGGTGACGAGGATCGTCCCGGCGAGGCCGACGACGAAGGCACCCCACCAGTTCGTGCCCTTCGTCAGCTCACCGCCCTGGTACGCCCCGATCTCGGTGTCGGCGGAAACGGGAACGGTCATGTCGGACAACGTTCTCTCCTCTCAGCGTCTGGCGAATATCTAAGGTCCATGCATCTCGGGGCCGTTCGTGTCAAGCTCAGAAGAGCGTCAGGTAACGCTCCACCTCCCATTCGCTCACCTGCGAATGCCAGGCCTGGAACTCCTGGCGCTTCACCTTGGCGAAATAGTCGACGTAGTCGCCGTCGGGCGTCTTGCCGAGCACCGATCGCAAGACATCGTCCTCCACGAGCTCGTCGACGGCGTGCAGCAAGGTGGGCGGCATCGTCTTGATGCCGCGGGCAGCGATCTCCTCCGCCGAGAGCGTGTAGAGGTTGTCGGCGTTCGGCTCGCCCGGGTCGAGCGCCCGGTCGATCCCGTCGAGTCCGGCGGCCAGCTGTACGGCCATCGCCAGGTACGGGTTGGCGGCACCGTCGCAGGCGCGGTTCTCGATGCGGCCGCCCTCGGGCACGCGCAGCATCTGCGTGCGGTTGTTGCCCCCGTAGGAGGCATAGGCGGGAGCCCAGGTGGCACCGGAGGTCGGGGCGCCCACGCCCATGCGCTTGTAGGAGTTCACGATCGGGCAGGTGACGGCGACGAGGGCGCGGGCGTGGTCGATGAGGCCACCGATGAACTGGTACGCCATCTTCGACAGGCCGAGGCCGCGGCGATCGTCCGGGTCGGAGAACAGCTCGGCGCCGGTCGCCTGGTCCCACAGGCTCGAGTGCAGGTGGAGACCGTTGCCGGTGAGGTTGCCGAAGGGCTTCGGCATGAACGTGGCCGCCAGGCCGGCGCTGTGGGCGACGGTGTGCACCATGTAGCGGAAGAAGATGAGGCGGTCCGCGCTTGTGAGGGCGTCGGCGTAGGCGAAGTTCTGCTCGAACTGCCCGTTGGCGTCCTCGTGGTCGTTGGCGTAGTTCGCCCAGCCGAGCCGGTTCATGTAGCGAGAGACCGTCGTGAGGTGCTCGTACATCCGGTGGAGGCCCTTGGCGTCGTAGCAGGGCGCCTCTCCCCGGTCGAGCGGGTCGGCGACCTCGATACCGCCCGTGCCGAGGCGCCGAACGAGGAAGTACTCCGCCTCACAGCCGACGTTGTACGCCAGTCCACGCGCCTCGGCGCGCTCGACGGCATTCTTCAGGATGACGCGGGGCGAGTAGGGCCAGGGCTCGCCCTCGACGTGGATGTCGCACTGGAGCACGGCCAGGCCCGGCTGCCAGGGTACGAGCGTGTAGGAGGCCGGGTCGGGCACGGCGATCATGTCGGGGTCGGCCGGCGTCTGCCCCATCGGCCCGGCGGCGAATCCGGCAAAACCGGCACCGCCCCCGAGCAGGACGTCGAGTGCCTCGATGGGCACCATCTTGGCGCAGGGCTTCCCGTGCATGTCGACGAACATGGCGAAGATGAACTCCACGCCGTCAGCTTCGGCCCGCGTGCGCAGGGCGGACTCTGTGTCCTGCATTATCCCCCGTTTCACTGCGTTCAACTTACGTACCGCTGGCACGTCCACCTTTTCCGACCGCCACCTGGTTCAGTGACGTGCTTCGGAACGGGTGAACGACCCCCCAAGTGCAGCCATGCCCGCTGTCGGCAGCCTTCACTGTTGGCAGCGATCTTTCCCCTGATTCAACTTTATTTAACAGGGAGGGGACGGCATCCGTCAAACGCTTCGTGCCGAGCGGCCGATCTGCCGGCGTGCGCGCGGGGCGCACCTCGGCTCAGATCCCGGCTGCCGGCGAGCTCGCCGCCCGGGACGTGCCGGCGGCTTCCACCGTCACCTCGATGCCGTGCACGGCCGAGCTCTCGGCCATGTCGGACTTGTGCCCGGGGTTCAAGACGTTGACGTTCGCCCCGCTCGGCTCGAGCTTGGGCCAGTGCCCCTTGTACATGAGCGCCACCGAGGCGGGCACGTCGGCGCTCGTCGATACCGGCGCCAGCAGCTCGCCGGCCTCGGTTCGCAGGACCGCCAGGTCGCCGTCGCGAAGGCCGCGGGCCGCCGCATCGGTGGGGTGGAGGATGATCGCCTGCGGGCCCGCATGCGACCTCGCCACCGGGTCGTTGCCGTAACTGTCGTTGAGCGTCCAGCTCGAGGCAGGGGAGAGCAGGCGGAGGTGGCCGGTGGGCGGCGCCGCGTCGGCCTGTGCACGCGGGACGCGGGAGAAGCCGTCCGCCGCCGCCCGCTCTGAGGCGAGCTCGATACGCCCGCTCGGGGTGGGGTACCGCCCGTCGGCGAACTGGAGCCGTGGCCGCGGCTCGGGCCAGAACGTGCCGCCCCGGGCGAAGTCCTCAAAGCCGAGCCCGACGCCGGCATCGGCGAGGAGCCGGGCGAGCACGGCCTCGTCGCTCTCGTAGAGCTCGGGCTCTTCGTATCCCATCGCCCGCGCCAGCCGGCGGAAGATCTCTGAGTTCGCAAGGGCCTCGCCGGGAGGCTCGAGCGCCTTCACCTGCGCGCCGAGGCTGTGGTGGAAGTACGAGACGACGAGGTCGTCGTGCTCGAGGAAGCTGGCGGCGGGAAGGACGATGTCGGCCAGATCCGCCGTGTCGGTCTGGAAGAGGTCGACCACGACCGTGAAGAGGCTCTCGCGCCGCATGGCTGCTCTCAACCGGCCCTGCTCGGGGTTGGAGGCGGCGATGTTGATGTTCCAGCAGAAGAGCGCCCTGAACCGGTCCTGTTGCTCGAGCGCTCCCGCCAAGTCCATCTGGCTGATCGGGGCCGGCGGGGCGACCGCCAGGGCGCTCCCGAGGAGGTAGTCGCTGTCGAGGCCGCGCGTCTCGATGCCGTTCAAGTAGAGAAAGCCTCCACCCGGCTTGCCGAGGCTCCCCGTCACCGCCGGCAGCATGGCGACGGATCGCACGACGTTGCCGCCGGTCGGCTGGCGCTGCAGCCCCTGCCCGATCCAGAGGAGGGAGGGGCCCGCCCCGTAGTAATGGGCGGCTTGCTCGATGAGGTGAGCCGGCACCCCCGTGACGGCGGCCGCCTGCTCGGGCTCGCACCGCTCGATCTCGGCTTCGAGCTCGTCGAAGCCGATGCTGTGCCGAGCGAGGAAGTCCTCGTCGCTGAGACCGTCCCGGCAGAGCACGTGCAGGAGGGCGAAGGCGAGGACGGCATCGGTCCCCGGGCGCAGCTGAAGGTGAAGGTCGGCTTGCTTGGCGGTGTCCGTCCGCAGCGGGTCGACCACGACGACCGGGCAGGTCGCCTCGGCCAGCCAGTGCTCGTGCTGGTGGGGCGCCGAGGCGGACGGGTTGGCCCCCCAGACGAGTATGCAGGCGGCGTCCGCCGCCGTCCGCGGGTCGAAGCCGTCGAGCGAGGTTCCGTAGACGTACTCGAGGGCGACATGGCCGGCTTTGTTGCAGACCGTGTCCGGATCCACCTCGGTGGCGCCGAGCCGGTTGAAGAACCGCATCGGAAAGTGGTACCCGATCATGGCGAACGTGCCGGTGTAGTGGGTGTTGAGGACGGAGGCGCCGCCGGATTCGGCCACGATCACCTGCAGGCGCTCGGCGATCTCGCCGGTCGCCGCCTCCCAGGAGATCTCCTCGAACCGACCTTCACCCTTCGGTCCGCACCGGCGCAGCGGTCGGGCGAGGCGAGCCCGCTCGTCGAGCAGGACGCCGTTGTAGGCGGCCGAGCACTTACGGCAGAGCTTCCCGCGGCTGACCGGATCCGCCTTGTCCCCGCGCACGATCGGCCGGCGCCCGGGACGGGCGAGCACGACGACGCCGCAGGCGTCGTAGCAGTCCCTCGGGCAGGTTGTCCGGGTCTCGCCTGGCGGCGCCGGCGCCACCGCTCAGCGGACGACGAGGACGGGGCGGTCCGCCAGGTGCAGCACCTTGTGGGCAGTGCTGCCGACGATGAGGCTCTCGAGCTCCGAGTGGCCGCGAGTGCCCATGACGATGGTGCCGACGTCGTTCGTCTTTGCCTGCTCGACGATCTCCCGGGCGGCGTGGCCGTAGAGCGTGTTGAGGACGATGCCCCGGGCCGACAGACCGGCGTCCTTCAGCTCGGCGACGGCCTCGTCGA
>Ga0187781_10002751_pt1 | contig 13314 bp, 12 predicted proteins | sample 0715_SJ02_MP02_2_FD_132447 | JGI IMG/M metagenome (GOLD analysis project Ga0187781, IMG submission 132447) | Tropical peat soil microbial communities from peatlands in Department of Meta, Colombia - 0715_SJ02_MP02_20_MG | ecosystem: Environmental > Terrestrial > Soil > Wetlands > Peat | place...
GGCAATGTCTATGTGCTGGCGGCGCTCTATGCCTTCGGCGTGATCTGGAGCTTCGCCATGAAGTCGATCGCGGTTCTGGTCCTCCGTTATACCGAGCCTGGCAATCGCCAATGGAAAGTTCCCGGCAACCTAGTAATCGGAAAAACCGAAATTCCTATCGGCCTGTTCATCATCTCTGCCGTGCTGCTCATGACAGCGGTTGTCAATCTCTTCACAAAATACCAGGCGACGATTGCCGGATTGATTTTCAGCGCCGTGTTCTTCACCATCTTCACCTTCTCGGAACACCACGTGGCCAAAGAGCGCCACGGCAAACCGGAGCAACTGGATCAGTTTCGTGTTTACGGTAATCAAGATCTGGGAAGCGGAGCGATGGGCGTGCGGCCGGGCAATACTCTGGTGGCCGTGCGCGATCCGCGTAATCTTTACTACCTGCGCGACGTGCTAGCTCGCACTAACACGCTCAAGCAGGACGTGGTGGTCATGAGCGCGCGGCTCTACCATCGCGAACACACGTTCAGCGGAAGTACCGTACTTGAAGCGAACCAGGTTTTTGACCACTACGAGCAGGAACTTTTCACCGCCGCGGTCGCGGTAGCGGAAAAACAGGGCAAGCCGATTTCGCTGCTGGTCGTTCCAGCTACAGATGTTTTTGAAGCCATCATGGTCACCGCACAACGCCTCGATTCCATCCGCGTGGTCTGCGGCCTTTCTAACAAACTCACATCCGACGAACAGGCCAAGATGACCGGCGATGCCTGGGAGCGTTTGCCCGAACCTCGTCCGCGAATAACCCTTCAAGTGTGCGCTCCCGACGGCTGCGTGCGCGAGTATGTCATCGGCCCGCATGAGCCGCGGCTGCGTCCTGAGGATATCGAGCTGATGCACAAATTGTGGCTCAATATCACCAGCGATCCCCGATTCTGCGGAGCCCACCACTACCACATCGTGGCCCTCGCGCTGGAAGAATTGCAGCGTGAGCTGAGCACCGACCAGCGCGCGCAACTTTTGCAGAAGCTTCAGGAAGAAGTCAACCGGCCAAACCCGCAGTAGAAGCGGCGCGGCGTTCAAGCCGCGCCGTAGGCACGTTCAAGCTCAGGAAGCGTGCGGCCGGGAGCAGCAGTTCTTCGCCGACTGCTCAGCCTTTGCGGCGCACGAGCAAGCGTTCTGACCATCCTTGGTGCATTTTTCGCAGCAGGACTTCACCACGTTCTTGTCCTTCATGCACGAATCGCCGCAGCAGGAAGCGATCTTGTCCTTATCGTTCCTCGTGCACGACTTCGCATTCTTGCCACAGCAGGATTTCACTCCCTTGCGCGCACAGGAGGCTCCGTTCTTGCCATCATGCGCGCAACAGTTGGAGGCGTCTTTCGCGTTAGTGGTTTTGTCGCAGCAAGCGCAGCTTGCCTTCGGTGCCTGCGCCGGGCTCTGCCCAGAGTCCGCCTGTGCTGCTGGGTTCGAGGTTTGCGCCCAAGCCGCAATGCTCAGGGCCAGTATGAATGCAATCGTCTTAAATCTCATGTATATCTCCTTATGAATGGATGAGTGCAGTTGTGGGTTCCAGACCCAAGTAAGCCGCAGGCATACTTACGCCTGGGATTTTGTGTGATGCGCCTCTGGCGCAACGCGCACTCAGATACGAAGGACGGTACTCTGAATCGAGGCGAGGGAAGAAGGCTCAACTGCGGCAGTCGCGGTGACTGTGTAATCGCGGGCTGCGGAGTTAAACTCGCCGCTTGCTTGCGGGAAAGATTTCGAATCCGGGCGCGGAGTGCGGTGAGCCGCCGGCAGCGAAGGCGCATTCGCCGGGCCGGGCGTCATGCAGCACAAATGCGCATTTCCGCATGGCATGCGAGCCATGGGAGGATTCGCAACCGCGAAGCTCTTCGTCCGCGAGTGGCCGCCCGGACAGCACGAATGATTGGCAACGCTCGCAACCGCCTGATCGGCAGCTCGCGCAAGTAAACCAGCGGGCTGACACACCGCCGGCAAAGCGAGCAAGACCAGAATCAGAAAGGCGGTAATCCGTTTCCTCATAGCGAGCCAACTTGCGTTAGCTTGTCAGGAACGGGCGGCTAAGTCTGTGTTCCAGATCACATCCATACGGAGGAGGTTCAATCGATGAAGGTTATGCTCGCGCGTTTCATCGAATTCGTGTTGATCTCGATCTTGGCGGCTGGCGCCTCGGTTTGCGCCCAGGCTCAGTCGGCCGGAGCGTACCAGAAGGTCCAAAGCGGGGTCGAGGAGGTACTTCTCGCCCAGAAAGATGCCTGGAATCATCACGACCTGCGGCAATTCATGTCCGGCTACTGGAATTCTGACAACCTGACGTTCTTCTCAGGCGCGAAGGAACATGACGGCTGGCAAGCGACCATGGACCGCTACGTGGCCGCATATTCCAGCTCCGGCCACGAAATGGGGAAACTGGAATTTTCCAACTTGCGAATCGAGCCACTAGCCGGCGACGCAGCCTTCGTTCGCGGTTCCTGGCTCCTCACGATGCCCGACGGCAAAACCCCGCACGGCCTGTTCACGCTGGTCGTTCGCAAATTCCCCGAGGGATGGAAGATCATCCACGACCACACATCCGCAGAGTGATGCGTAACTCACCCTAATTCAAGAACGAGGATGCCCCACCCGCCGCGCCTTTCGGCGGGTGGGCCGCGGCGCTGTTCAACCGCTCTCTACACGCAACCGAACTGGCAACGGACCATTCTTGCTCGTCCGGCATACAATTCCTCGTGCCCCCAACCCACTCCTTCGACGCCCTAGTCCTGGGCGGTGGTGCTGCCGGCCTGATGTGCGCCATCCAGGCCGGCAAGCGCGGTCGCCGCGTTGCCGTTCTCGAACGTGCCGACCAGTTGGGCAAGAAAATCCTGATCTCGGGAGGGGGCCGCTGCAATTTCACAAATCTCCATTGACAACCCGAAAACTTCATTTCCTCAAACCCGCATTTCGCCAAGTCTGCTCTGACCCGTTACACGCCTGCGGATTTTATTGCGCTCGTCGAAAAGCATCGCATTCCCTATCACGAAAAGACCCTCGGCCAGTTATTCTGCGACCGTTCCGCGCGCGACATTCTCGGAATGCTCGAAACCGAGTGCCGGGAAGCAAGAGTAGCTGTTTTCCTAAACACGAAAATCCAGGAAGTCGCGCGTTCAGCCGATTTCATCGTTCGCACCGCAAACGCTGAGTTGCACGCCCAGGCTCTCGTTATCGCCACTGGCGGCCTTTCCATTCCGAAGATCGGCGCGACCTCCTTCGGCTACGATCTGGCGAAACAATTCGACATCGGCATCAAACAGCCCTATCCCGCGCTCGTCCCACTCACGTTCAACGCCGACGATTGCTCGCACTACTGCGATCTCGCCGGAGTGTCCACCCCAGTAATCGCATCGTGCGGCAAGCAGCAGTTCCGCGAAAACCTGCTGATCACACATCGCGGCCTCAGCGGGCCAGCCATTCTGCAAATTTCCAGCTACTGGCAGATTTCCGACGATTGCAGAGAACGGCAGGCCGTCCACATCGATCTTGCGCCAGAACATAAGATCACCGATGCTTTCCAGAATGCTAAACTGCCGAGAACCCCGGCCAACCTTCGATCCTTGCTTAGAAGAGTTCTCCCGCAACGCCTGGCTGACCGCTGGATCGATCTCCATATGCCGCAGTCCTGGACGAATCAGGCGCTCGCCGATTTCGAAAAACAGGCGCACGATTGGCAGGTCATTCCCTCAGGAACCGAAGGCTACGAAAAAGCCGAAGTCACCGCGGGCGGAATCGATACCGAAGAACTCTCCGCCAGCACGATGGAGACTAAAATGATTCCCGGCCTGTTTTTCATCGGGGAAGTGGTAGATGTCACCGGCCAGCTGGGCGGCTTCAACTTTCAGTGGGCTTGGGCCTCGGGCGCAGCTGCAGGAAGGGCATTGTGACGAGAACGGAACAAAGAACGGCATACAACCTATCGCCCACGATATAAATCAAGGGTAACAGCAAACTAACTTTCCTTTCATCGCCCCACGCGCGCCGCAAGATTCTCCCTTTGTTTCACCGTGCTTACCCGACAAGGGAATCGAGGGTATGTACGAGTGATCTCAGTCACAAGTGCGCGTGATATAAATCATCGCTGTTTTCGATGCCACGGATCGAAAATCATGATTAGAGAGGTGGCTAGGAGGCGGCCATGATCATCACCTACCGGTTCGTCCGTCTGATCGAAGACCACTCTGATGCCTTGGCGAACAGCCTGTTGCGGAAAGTGCAACAGTCCTCCTATACCGAAAGCTACAGCAAGGTTCCCCCGGAAGAGCTAAAGCAAAGGGTGTATGAGATTTACCGGCACCTGGGCGAGTGGTTACTGGAAAAAAACGAAGCCGATATCGAACAACGCTACACCGCGATCGGTGCGCGGCGCGCCCAGCAAAATGTACCGCTGAGCGATCTCATCTGGGCCATCGTGCTCACCAAGCACAATCTTTGGGAATTCATTCTGGACGAAGCCTATCCAGAGCGCACAGTCGAAATCGTAGGCAGGCAGGAATTGTTGCAGTTGCTCGATCAATTCTTCGACCGCGCCATTCACTCGGCCGCCGTGGGTTACGAGTGGGCCACGGAAGCTGCGGGAATTGCAGAGAAAAGCCAAAAGGTAAATTGATGGGGGTTGCGAATGACGTGGGAGATCGAATACAGGAAAAGGCTCCAAACCGCCGATAAGGCGCTGGAGCGGGTGCAATCCGGAATGCGGGTGTACATTCAGCCCGGCTGCGCCGAACCGGAAACCCTGGTGGAAGCGCTGATGCGGCGCGCGCCTTATGTGCACGATGTGGAGATCGTGCACATGATGACGATGGGCTGTGCACCCTACGCCGCGCCCGAGATGGCGCCGCACTTCCGGCACAACGCCATGTTCATCGGACCCAACGTGCGCGACGCTATCAACGACGGCCGAGCCGATTACACCCCGATCAACCTGAGCGAGATCGAAGAGTTGTTCGAAAGCGGCGCGATGCCGATCGATGTTGCGCTCGTCGAGCTTTGCCCTCCGGACTCGCACGGATACTGCAGCTTTGGGGTTGGGGTCGACACGTCTCTGACTGCCGCCAAGTGTGCCCGGTACGTCATCGCGCAGATCAATGACCAGATGCCGCGCACTTATGGCGATAGCTTCATCCATGTGAGCGACATTGACGTCATTGTCGAATCTTCGCGTCCGCTGTGCGAGGCCAAGAGCGCGAAGATTGGCGAGACCCAAATCGTCATCGCCAGGAACGTGGCAGGTCTGATCGATGACGGCGCGGTGCTGCAAACAGGTGTCGGCGGAATCCCGGACGCGGTCCTGCCGTTACTCACGGACCGCAAGGATCTGGGCGTGCACAGCGAAATGGTTTCCGAGGGCGTGATCCCGCTGATCGAAGCCGGCGTAATCACTGGCGCGCGCAAGAACTTCAAGCCGCGGAAAATTATTCTCGGTTTTGCCCTCGGCACAACAAAGCTATTCGAGTTTGTCGACAACAATCCGATTTTTGAGTTCCATCCGACCTCGTATACGAACTCTCCGATATTCATCGCGCGCAACGACAACATGGTCGCGATCAACTCGGCCTTGCAGGTCGACTTGACCGGCCAGGTGTGCTCCGATTCGATCGGCTGCCACTTCTACAGCGGAATTGGCGGCCAAGTGGACTTTATTCGCGGCGCTGCCTGCTCAAAAGGAGGCAAGCCCATCATCGCGTTATGTTCTACCGCCAAAAGCGGCGACGTTTCGCGGATCGTGCCGACCCTCAGCTCGGGAGCGGGCGTGGTTACTTCCCGCGGCTTGACTCGATATGTGGTGACGGAGTTCGGAGTCGCCTTCCTTCATGGCAAGACAGTCCGCGAGCGGGCCAAGGCGCTCATCGAAATTGCCCATCCCAAGTTTCGTGAAGAACTGTACGAGTATTGCGAGAAAACCAAATGGCTGCAGCGAAGCCCGGAAATGGAATTCGCTGGATCGAGGTGAACCATGGCGCCACGAGGCAAGGTCACAATCAACCTGGAAGAGTGCAAGGGCTGCGGATTGTGCGTGGAATCCTGTCCGCCGAAATGCCTGCAACTCGCGGAGGAGTTGAGTTCGTACGGCGTGCACCCCGCACGGTACACGGGGACCGACTGCACGGGCTGCGGAATTTGCTTCTATTGCTGCCCGGAGCCGGGAGCGATCACCGTCTATCGGCTGGCGGCGGCAAAAGCCAAACCATCGCCGGGAGAATGCGCCGTTACTACCTAACAGGGTTTTTATGGCAGTCATAAAGTACCGAAAGAGGGTGAGCGGCCATGAAAGGCACATTGGAAGTCAGGGAACCGGAAGTCAGGAAAGCGCCAACGCCAGAGGCGAAACTAGGGGCGTCGCTGGAGCGTCTGATGACAGCTCCAGTCCAGTTCCGCCCAATGTTTTCCGACAGCCTTTTGCAGTATCGAGGGCAACGTGGGCGGCAGACGTGGGCGACAGTCGCATCGTTCATAGTGCAGTGCTTAATGCTGGGCGTAATGCTGTTAATTTCCCTTTATTTCACGGATAGCCTACCGAAATCGCAATTGCTCACATTCCTAATTGCGCCTCCGCCGCCGCCTCCACCGCCGCCGGCCGAGCAGCAGGTGGCACGCGTGGTCAAGCAGATCCAAAGCGACCTGCTTTCGAGCGGAGCGTTGCGGACTCCTACCAAAATTCCGCAGAAGGTGCAAATGATTAAGGAAGAGGAAGCGCCACCTCCGATGCCCGGCGCTGGCGGCGTAGTGGGAGGCGTGCCCGGTGGAATCCCGGGCGGACAGCTCGGAGGCGTGATCGGCGGCATCATCGGTTCCGCAAATGCGGCGTTCGTTCCCAAGTTGCCGACAGCGATGCCACAGAGAGTACGCATTTCGCAAGGCGTGACCAATGGCTTGCTTTTGCGCAAGGTGCAACCTCCGTATCCGGCCCTGGCCAAGTCGGCGCGCATTCAAGGCGACGTTGTTCTCAAAGCCATCATCGATCGCGAAGGCAACATTCAGGACTTGCAACTGGTGAGTGGACACCCCATGCTGGTGCCCTCTGCCATCGATGCCGTTCGGCAATGGAAGTACAAACCTTACCTTTTAAATGGCCAGCCGGTGGAAGTTGAAACAACCATAACGGTCATTTTCACGCTGGCCGGTTGAGTGGGCGGAGGAGGCGACATCATGAGGCAGCTTTGCAAAGGCAACGTCGCGGTGATGAAGGGAGCAATTCTCGCCGGTTGCAACGCCTACTACGGATATCCCATCACCCCCGCCAGTGAAATCGCCGAAGCTGCGGCTAATTATCTGCCCCAGGTCGGCGGAACTTTTATCCAGGCTGAAAGCGAAGTTGCGGCCATCAACATGGTGTATGGTGCAGCGGCCGCCGGGGCCCGCGTAATGACCGCCTCCTCGGGCCCCGGCCTTAGCTTGATGCAGGAGGGCATCTCTTACCTGGCGGGAGCGGAACTGCCGTGCGTCATTGTTGACGTGATGCGCGGCGGCCCAGGCCTCGGCAACATCGCTCCCGAGCAAAGCGACTACTTTGCCACTGTAAAGGGCGGAGGCCACGGGAACTACCGCAACCTCGTGCTCGCTCCGGCTTCCGTTCAGGAGATGGCCACGCTGACCATGCTGGCCTTTGATCTCGCCGATAAATACCGCAATCCTGTGATCGTGCTCGCCGATGGCTTTATCGGCCAGATGATGGAGGCGCTCAATCTCGAATATTCCGAAGCTAAAATTCCGCCTAAACCGTGGGCGGTGAAGGGCACGCCAGAGACTCGTGCCAACCTCGTCACTTCGATTTACCTCGAAACCGACGAACTCGAAGAACATAATCGCAAGATGGAAGCGAAGTACATTCGCGCCCAGAACAGCGAGCCGCGATCGGAGGAGTATTGCACAGACGGCGCCGAGGTGCTGGTTGTCGGCTATGGCATTGTTTCGCGCGTGCTGCGCTCGATGGTCGAAAAAGCGCGAGCCGATGGCCTGCCGGTCGGTCTCTTCCGGCCCATTACGCTTTGGCCGTTCCCGAGCAGGGCGCTAGCCAAGGCAGCGGCTCATGCCAACAACGTACTCGTAGTGGAACTTAGCAACGGACAGATGCTCGAAGATGTCCGCCTGGCTTTGACCGGGCAGCGCGTCGACTTTTATGCGCGCATGGGCGGCAATGTTCCCTCGGTTGAAGAACTGCGCGAACAGGTGGAAGTGCGCATCCCTTCGCGCACGGAAGTTTTCGCCAGTATTGGAGACTAGACCCCGCAGACCGGAGGCACAAAGCATGACGACCGACGTGAAAGAGGAAGTGGCAAGCACGGAGTCTTACCTTCCAGTTCACTCCCGCCCCAAAGTTTTCTTCGATCTCTACCAGCGCAAGTCCGACCTGCAGCACCAGACACACTACTGCCCCGGTTGCGGGCACGGCATTGTGCACAAGCTGATTGCCGAAGCTCTTCAGGATTTGGGCTTACAGGACAAGACGATTCTGGTCAGCCCGGTCGGCTGCTCCGTTTTTGCGTACTATTACTTCGACGTGGGAAATATCCAAGTGGCCCATGGCCGCGCGCCCGCGGCAGCTACTGGAATCAAGCGCGCGGGCCCGGACAAAATCGTAATCTCTTACCAGGGCGACGGCGATCTTGCGGCGATCGGAATGGCCGAGATTGTTCATGCCGCGAATCGTGGCGAGAAGATCACGGTGTTCTTCGTGAATAACGCGATTTATGGCATGACCGGCGGACAAATGGCGCCCACTACTCTCGTGGAGCAGAAAAGCACAACCTCGCCTTGGGGACGTCGGCCAGCCAATGAAGGCTTCCCCATCCACATGGCGGAACTTCTCGCGACCCTTCACGCTCCTGCCTACATCGAGCGCGTTGCGCTCTGTGATAACAAGAACATCATGCGCGCGCGCAAAGCAGTGCGCAGAGCGCTGGAACTGCAGCGCGATGGAGCGGGGTTCACGTTCGTCGAAATTCTCTCCCCCTGCCCGACGATCTGGGGGAAAGACCCGGTCGCGGCGAGAAAATGGATCGAGGAGAAGATGGTTCCCGAGTTCCCGCTGTCCGTCTTCCGCGATCGCAAAGAACCGCTGCCCGCGAACAATGCCCCGAAGCAGAGGCCAGTCGCGGAGGTTCTCGGAATCGCGGGCGAAGGGCGCGAGCCTTCGGCAAAAAACCCTCGGGCTTTCCGCGATCTCAGCGTCAACATCGCTGGATTTGGGGGACAAGGTGTTCTGCTGCTCGGGCAGTTACTGGCCGAGATGGGCACGCAACAGGGCCTGGAAGTGAGCTGGCTGCCTTCGTATGGCCCGGAGATGCGCTCGGGCAGCGCACATTGCTGGGTAACGCTTTCCAAGAATCGAATTGGATCGCCGCTAACAAACAAGCCCGACGTGCTGATCGCGATGAATGAGATTTCTTTGAGAAAGTTTGCCCATCAGGTTCCGGCGGCCGGGTTGATTCTCTATAACGGTCATGCCCTGCCGGCAGACCTCGCCCTGCCGGAAGCGCAAGTTCTTTGCATTCCGGCCTCGGAAATTGCGGACAAGCTGGGTGCGGCAAAGGCCGCCAACATCGTAATGATGGGATCTTTGCTCGAGGAAACCGGCTGCTTCGATCCGGCGGCAGCGTCGCGCTTCCTGGAAGTCAAGGTCAAGAATCCCGCGCTGCTCGAAGTCGATCTGAAGGCGATTCGGGCGGGTTGCGACGCCGTAGATCATCAGGGCAATCTCGGAGCGGTGAGCCAGCCCGACGGCTTCGCGTAAGATTCTGAACGATTTCCCACGTGAGCGCAGTCACATCGGTCAGTGACCGTAGCCATCGCTCAAACACTTTTCCTGGGGCAATATTAGCTTGGTTGCCGGAGGTGTCCCATGGCAACGCCAGGGTATAAGCAAGACACAACCGAAACCGGGAAACCCGCTGCGCTCTGGGTCAAAAACGTTCTTTACGCGACCGATTTCTCTCCCGTCTCCGAGGCTGCACTCCCCTATGCCATCGCCATCTGCCGCAAATTCGCAAGCACGCTGCACATCGCGCACATAATCTCGGATACCGGCCTTTTGCTCATGACAGGCGGTGTGGATTACGTGAGCTTTGGCAGTCTGTACGAAGATACCAACACCATTGCGAAAGAAAAGATCGGCGCCATTGTGCCCCGTTTAGGCGGCATCCCCTTCTCCACCCATCTTCGCCATGGCCGGGTCTGGCCGCAACTGAAAAACATTCTCGTCCATCGGAAAATCGATCTGATTGTCGTGGGTACGAGCGGGCGTGGAGGCATGGAGAAGCTGCTGCTTGGATCTGTGGCCGAAAATATTCTCAGGCACGCTCCTTGCCCCGTGCTCACGGTAGGACCCGAGATTTGCAGTCACGCGAGGCTGCTCCGGTGCGAGGCTCAAGGCACAGCCTTGGCGCCGGTTGATTTGGAGTTGCGGCATATTCTCTGTGCGGCGAAACTTACCCCCGAATCGCAACAAGTGGCAAGTATAGCGATCAAAATGGCGCAAGAGTTTGCGGCTCGGCTCACACTGATGCATGTGATTGAATACTCCACGAAATACGACGTGCGCCCCACGCTGATCGACGACACGCGCGAACGGCTGCAGGCGTTGGTAACGGAGGATGCCAGTTTGCGCTACGCACCCGAAACCGTCACGCAATTCGGTTCGGCCTGGCACGCCATTGTAAACGAAGCCAAGCAGCGCGAGGCCGATCTGATTGTTTTGGGGGCGCGAGCTGCCGAGCACGCAACCCACACGCCGTGGTCGACGATGCACCAGGTTGTAGCCCATGCCAGTTGCCCGGTGTTGACGGTCCGGGCGTAAACGCGAAGCAAGACTGTGCGCTACGTAGGAAATACCTTATTCCCAAGAAACGCCTTAACGGCGCACCATGCCATCCCTTACCGAGGTAATCGCCCCCCTCACAACCCCTCGTGATCTCCATCACTGCCGCTCTGATCGAAGCCCAAGAGAATGAAAATCGTGGGTAGGAAAACGGAGAACCCGTGTTCAAGATCATTCACGCTGAATTTCTAGCCCCTGGAATCAAGCGATTCGTCCTCGATGCACCCCGTATCGCGCGCAAACAGAAGCCCGGACAATTCGTAATCCTGCGAGTTTACGAGGAGGGCGAACGTATCCCCGTCACCATCGAAAACTCGCATCCCGATGGCACGATCAGCATCGTGGTGCAGGCGATTGGAAAAACCACGCAACTGCTGAATTCGCTGAATACGGGCGACGAGATTCTCGATGTGGTCGGTCCGCTCGGGAAACCCTCCGAGATCGAGAACTTCGGCACCGTCGTCGTGGTCGGCGGTGGTGTCGGCACGGCGATGGCATATCCCTCTGCAGCAGCTTTTAAGCGCGCCGGAAACCGCGTGATTTCGATCGTTGGAGCACGAACGAAGGAACTGGTGATTCTGGAGCCGGAAATGCGCGCGGTAAGCGACTCCCTGATGATCACCACCGACGACGGTAGCTATGCCGACAAAGGATTTGTCACGGACAAATTGCGGCAACTCATCGAGAACGGAACCAGAATCGACCTCGTGCTGGCGGTCGGTCCGATCGTGATGATGAAAGCCGTTTCAGAAATGACGCGCCGGGAAAACATTCGCACCGTCGTCAGCCTGAATCCGATCATGATCGACGGCACGGGGATGTGCGGCGGCTGCCGCGTCCTGATCGACAGCAAAAGCGAGTTCGCCTGCGTCGATGGGCCGGAGTTCGATGCGCACAAAGTGAATTTTGAAGTGTTGGTGCAGCGGAATTCCATGTATCGCGAGGCGGAACAGCGGTCACTGGCCGAATATCAACGCGCGGCAGCAGAAAAGAGTTCTGCGCTGGGGCGATTACAGAGGGAAGACCAGGAGTGCGCGGCGCAAGGAGGCAGGAAGTGAGTCCAACCGCAAACAAATCTCTGAACCCACTTTCTCCAAAAGAGCGCATCAAAGTTCCGCGCCAGTTGATGCCGGAACAACCCGCCAATGAGCGCAGCAAGAACTTCCAGGAAGTGAACCTTGGCTACAATCCTGAATTGGCGCGCCAGGAAGCCCTACGCTGCCTGGAGTGCGCCAAGCCGACTTGCACCGACAATTGCCCGGTCGGTGTGAAAGTAAAGGAGCTTGTGGAATTGATCGTAGCCGGCGATTTCCTCGGCGCAGCCGCGAAAATTCGTGAAGATAACGTGCTGCCCGCGATCACTGGAAGAGTTTGTCCTCAGGAAGATCACTGCGAAGGCAAATGCCTGCTCTCGAAAAAAGTCAAGCCGCTCGGCATCGGCTATCTGGAACGCTTTGTCGCCGATTACGAGCAGCGCATGGGCACACACATTCTGCCAAAGGTGCCAGCTACAGGGAAAAGAGTTGCCGTGGTCGGCAGCGGACCATCCGGCCTCACCGTGGCTGGCGATCTGATTCAAAAGGGGCATAAGGTACGCGTGTTCGAAGCGCTGCACGAGTTGGGCGGAGTGCTGGTGTACGGTATTCCCGAGTTCCGCCTGCCCAAGCAGATCATTCGCGAGCAACTGGATTACATGCGCGAGATGGGAGTGGAGTTCGAGACCGATGTCGTAGTTGGCCGCACCGTAACGATCGACGAATTGATGCAGGAAGAAGGATATGACGCCGTGTACATCGGCACAGGGGCAGGGCTGCCGCAGTTCATGGGAATTCCGGGCGAACATCTGAACGGCGTCTACTCGGCAAATGAATTTCTCACCCGCATCAATCTGATGAAGGCTTACAAGTTTCCCGTCTACGATGAGCCGATGCTCGATCTGCACGGCAAAGACGTCGCCGTGATTGGCGGCGGCAACACAGCGCTCGATGCAATCCGTTCTGCATTGCGTTTATGCGCACGCAAGGCCTATGTAATCTACCGGCGCAGCGAAGCCGAGATGCCGGCGCGCGCGGAAGAAGTTCACCATGCGCAGCAGGAAGGCATCGATTTCCAGATGCTGACGGCGCCGGTGGAATTTCTCTCCGATGGCAAGGGCTGGCTCACGGCAGCGCGTTGCGTGCGCATGGAGCTCGGCGAACCCGATGCCTCCGGACGGCGCCGCCCGGTACCCATCCAAGGTTCCGAATTCGATTTGCCGCTATCTGTTGCCATCATGGCCATTGGAACGACCGCGAATCCTATCGTGCAAAGCACCACGCCCGGATTGGCCACCAACAAACGCGGCTACATTCAAGCGGATGAGAATAGTCAGCGCACCTCGCGCAAAGGAGTGTTCGCGGGAGGCGACATCGTGACTGGCGCTGCCACGGTGATTCTCGCTATGGGCGCAGGCC
>Ga0187781_10002752_pt1 | contig 13313 bp, 5 predicted proteins | sample 0715_SJ02_MP02_2_FD_132447 | JGI IMG/M metagenome (GOLD analysis project Ga0187781, IMG submission 132447) | Tropical peat soil microbial communities from peatlands in Department of Meta, Colombia - 0715_SJ02_MP02_20_MG | ecosystem: Environmental > Terrestrial > Soil > Wetlands > Peat | place...
GCGCGCAAGCCTCACCAGCACCCAGTCATACCCCTCGTAGTGCGGCGTCACGTAATAAATCTCCGGCGCCTCCGCCAGCAGTGCCGCCCGCTGCTCCCGGTCCACGGCAACCGCCAGTGATCCCGCCTCCGCCGACGGATTCACCGGCACCACCGCCATCATTTTCCCCCGCACCCGCAGCGCCGGCGACCCGTATGCCGTCCCCTCCTCTACGCCCGGCATCCCGAGCCCAATCTCCCTCACCGCCTCAAATCCAATCGCCTTTTTTGTCATCGTTCGGTGTTTTTCCCAGAATCAATCTCGCGCGACCCCACACTTCTTCGCAACAAGCTCCATCCCGCGTTCATCAACACAAAAAGCGCACCCGCCCCCGCCAGGTGGGTTATCAGCTCAAGATTTTGGTTCTTAGCCCGCTCTGCTCTCAGGACTCGGTCGTTTTCGGGGTTTGGACTGTCGGCATAGCTAGTTACCGCCCTCGTGTAGTCTGCGCGATTAACAAATACTGGTACCGCAAAGGAAATCGTCAAAGCCGCTACCGAGGTTAGTGCCAAGCGAGCAATCAGCCTCATACCAATTAGGATAGCCCCAATCCAGCGCCTAGGCGCTCACGAATCCTCGCTACCGTTGACAAGAAATCGTTTGACTTACGTAACTATTTTTGATATAATAACTTGTCGGTAATTTCAGATGCTCAAACTAAACGCCTTAGCGCCCCGCCCGTCAAACTCCCTGCCCTCCCCACGCCCCTTTCCCATTTTGGAACTCGATTGGCCTCCTTTGCCTTCCTCTAGTCACTCGCCACTTGTCACTAGCCACTGTAGTTCTAATCGAACATGATAACGATTAGAAACCGCAATAAATCCTTTATCCTCATCAAAAACTCAAATTCTAATCGAACATTTTTTCACCGCTTTCTCTTCGCCACCTTTTTTCCCTCCCACTCTTCTCTCCGGCACTCCCTGCCGTTTGCGCTAGAATATAAGGTTACACAAAGAGAGGAGTTCACCCCCGCATGAGCGCCACCCGCAGGAATTCTTTCGGCACCTGTTCCCAGCTTCCCGTCGGCAGCGAATCCTTCGAAATCTTCAGCCTCCCCGCCCTCGAACATTCCGGCACCGGCAAAGTCTCCCGGCTGCCCTTCTCCCTGAAAGTCCTGCTCGAAAATCTGCTCCGCCATGAGGACGGCCAATTCGTCCACGCCGAAGACATCCGCGCCCTGGCCTCCTGGGACCCCACTGCCCCGGGCTCGGGCGACAAGGAAATCTCCTTCATGCCCGCCCGCGTACTCCTCCAGGATTTCACCGGCGTGCCCGCCGTCGTGGACCTCGCCGCCATGCGCGACGCCATGCGTTCACTTGCCGGCGATCCCAAAAAGATCAATCCTCTGCTCCCCGCCGAACTCGTCATTGACCATTCCGTCCAGGTGGACAAATTCGGCGCGGCGAATGCCTTCGCCTTCAACGCCGAACTCGAAATGCAGCGCAATATCGAGCGCTACGCTTTCCTCCGCTGGGGCCAGAAGGGATTTCAAAATTTCAAAGTCGTCCCGCCCGATACCGGCATCTGCCACCAGGTCAATCTCGAATATCTCGCGCGCGTCGTCTTCAGCGAAAAAAAGGGCAGCACCTGGTCCGCGTTCCCTGATTCCGTCGTTGGCACCGACTCCCACACCACCATGGTCAATGGCCTCGGTGTATTCGGCTGGGGCGTCGGCGGAATTGAAGCGGAGGCCGCCATGCTCGGCCAGCCGCTTTCGATGCTGATCCCGCCCGTCGTCGGCTTCAAACTTCACGGGCGCCTTCCGGAAGGCGCCACCGCCACCGACCTCGTCCTCACCGTCACCGAAATTCTGCGCAAACACGGTGTCGTCGGAAAGTTTGTCGAATTTTATGGCACCGGGCTTTCGAATCTCACTCTTCCCGACCGCGCCACCCTCGCCAACATGGCTCCCGAATACGGCGCGACCATGGGCTTTTTCCCCGTGGACTCCGAAACCCTCGCCTACCTCCGCTTCACCAGCCGCCAAGACGACCGCATCCGCCTCGTCGAAGCCTACACAAAAGAACAAGGCATCTTCCGCACCGATCAAACTCCCGACCCCATTTTCACCGAGCGCCTCGAACTCGATCTCGCGAAGGTCGTTCCCACCATGGCCGGACCCAAGCGCCCTCAAGACAGCGTCCCGCTCACCCAGGCTAAAACTTCTTTCGAGAAATCGCTGGGCGCAGCGCCAAAACACGTTGCCGTGCAAAACAACGGCGACAAATTCGATCTGGCCGATGGCTCCGTCGTCATCGCCGCCATCACGAGCTGCACCAACACTTCGAATCCCTCGCTCATGCTTGGCGCCGGCCTCCTCGCGAAAAAAGCCGTCGAGCGCGGCCTCAGCTCCAAGCCCTGGGTAAAAACAAGTTTCGCTCCCGGCTCTAAAGTCGTCACCGACTACCTCGAAAAAGCCGGGCTCTGGCCCTTCCTTGAAAAACTGCGCTTCCATCTCGTCGGCTACGGCTGCACCACCTGCATCGGCAATAGCGGCCCGCTCCCCGACTCGATCGGCAAAGCCATCAAGGAAAATAATCTCGTCGCCGTCTCCGTCTTGAGCGGCAATCGCAATTTCGAAGGCCGCATCAACCCGCTTTGCCGCGCAAACTATCTCGCCTCTCCCCCGCTTGTCGTCGCCTACGCCCTTGCCGGCCGCATGGATTTCGACATCGTCAACGAGCCCCTCGGCAGCGACAAGGGCGGCAAGCCCGTGTATCTCCGCGACATTTGGCCCACGCCCAACGAAGTCGAATCCGCCATGCGCGAATCCGTTTCGAGTGAAATGTTCCGCAAGGAGTACGCCGACGTTTACGCCGGCGACGCGCAGTGGCGCTCGCTTCCCATCCCCGAAGGCGACCTCTACGCCTGGGACGCGAACTCCACCTACATCAAGAATCCCCCCTACTTCGACGACATGCCGCTCAAGCCCTGCGCGCCATCCGACCTCCACGATTTGCGCGCCCTCGCCGTCCTCGGCGATAGCGTCACTACCGACCACATCTCCCCCGCCGGTTCCATCCCTCCCGATAGCCCCGCCGGAAAATATCTGATCTCGCACGGCGTTCAGCCCAAGGATTTCAATTCCTATGGCGCCCGCCGCGGCAATCACGAAGTCATGATGCGCGGAACCTTCGCGAATATCCGCCTCCGCAATATGCTCGCTCCCGGCACCGAGGGTGGCTGGACCATCCACCAGCCGAGCGGCGAAAAAATGACCATTTACGACGCGGCCATGAAATACCGCGATGAGGGCGTCCAACTCGTCGTCATCGCCGGAAAGGAATACGGCTCCGGCTCCTCCCGCGACTGGGCCGCCAAAGGGACCATTCTTTTGGGCGTCCGTGCCGTGCTCGCCGAAAGCTTCGAGCGCATCCATCGCAGCAACTTGATCGGCATGGGCGTGCTCCCGCTCGAATTTCTGCCGGGCGAAAATCCGAAATCGCTGGGGCTCACGGGTCTCGAAATCTTCGATATCGAGGGGCTGGCGCAGAATTTCGAGCCGCGCAAGAAGATGAAAGTCTGCGCCCGCGACACAAACGGGAAGGAAAAATCATTCACCGCGCTGGCGCGTGTGGATACACCTTTTGAGGTCGCCTATTACCAACACGGAGGAATCTTGCAGTATGTGCTTCGGCAGATGTTATGACAGCGGCGCGCCCCGAGCGCGTCTGCTATCGGTAGGCATCCGGCAGTTAGACAATCAGGCGCCGCGCCCGGTCAGGTGGGGTTCTCCGCCGTGACCCTTCAATTGCAGCCGCAGCAACAACGCCCCGAAAATCGCGAACGCGGCGATGAAAACGACAAAAAATCCGGCGAACGATAGCCACACTCCCGCTCCGCTTCGCCTCAACAAGACCAGAACCACATCCCCCATCCCAAACGAAGCCAAAAACACCACGACCGCGCAAAGCGCCTTGGGACAAAGACTCGCGCTGCAATGCGGGCAAACAACAGTCGAAAGCCCGGAACGGGTCCACAGTGATTTTGCAGGGACTTGCTGGTGGCACTGCGGGCAATCCATGGTTCGATACCTCCCGACGGCAGGAGTTCCGGATGGTACCTGCTGGGGGCTCCCTCCCCTTCCCAACCGGCGCCTAATCTACCACAAATCCTCTCCCCCTCCGCTATGGGCAGCCATCTACGAGCCCCGGGCATCAAAGTACCTCGATTGGGGAAGGTGGCAATTCGGGTCGGAACTCAAGAGCATGCTCAGAAGTGCCTATTTCCTTTGTAGAAACTCGGATGCCCGCGGCAGGTGCCCATCCACTGCCTTGATTATAGAATTATTTCCCCAGACCATGATTCGCGCGATCCCCTTGCAGGCGAGCGCGAGAATTACAGGAGCTCTATGAAACGAATTTCGCTGTTCCTAATTTGTTTTCTGATCCTGGGCGGGGCGGCCATGACCTTCACGAAATGGACCTCCGCGCAATCGAGCAACGCCGCACGCCGCATCACTCAGGCAATCGACGAATCGCAGCTCGTGACTCTCAAGGGCAACACTCATCCCTCCGCTCGCCCGCAATTTGATCAAGGTGCCGCACCGCCGGATTTGCCCGCGGAAAAGATCATGCTCCTTCTCAGGAGCGGCCCCGAACGCTACGCCGCTTTCGAAACCCTCCTCGCGCAGCAACAAGACCGCTCCTCTCCGAATTACCACAAGTGGCTCACCCCCGATGAATTTGGCCAGCAATTCGGCGCGAACGAGAGCGACATTCAGACCATCACATCCTGGCTCCAGTCCCATGGGTTCACCATTGATAAAGTTTCCCGCGGCCGCACTCTGATCATGTTCAGCGGCACGGCCTCCAATGTCCAGGATGCCTTCCACACCGAAATCCACAAATACTTCGTCAACGGCGAAGAGCACTGGGCCAATGCTTCGGATCCGCAAATTCCTGCGGCGCTTGCGCCCGCGGTCGTCGGCCCTGTTTCACTTCACAATTTCCGCGCCAGGGCGATGCACCGCCACCTGGGGACCTTCACCCGCGATAAAGCGACGCGGAAGTTCCGCCCGGTTCAGGCGCAATTCACGTTCGGTTCCGGATGTGGCCCGCTTGGCGGCGATTGCTTCCTGCTCGGCCCTGGTGATTTCACGAAAATTTACGAGGCGCCGACGGCCTCCACGGGTGGACAAACGATCACCATCGGCATCGTGAACGACAGCGAAATCAACATTAACGACGCCCAGAACTTCTATTCCATCTTCGGCATCTCTCGGAGCAATCCAAACCAAATCGTTCCGCCGACGGGCACAGCGCCCAATCCCCTTGTGCAACCTTGCCCCAATGGCGACGAGTGCGAGGCCGACATAGATACGCAGTGGGCCGGCTCTGTAGCCCCGGGTGCTACGGTTGATCTCGTCGTCTCGGCAAGCACCAACGTGACCAACGGCCAGAATGTGGCCCTCGAATACATGGTCGATACCGGCGGCGCAACGTATCAAATCATCAGCATGAGTTTTGGCGCCTGCGAAGCCTCCCTCGGCAACTCCGGGAACGCGTTTTTCGGCGGCACTCCGACTGTGAAGGATTCCATCGGCGAATGGGCGCAGGCCGCGGGAGAAGGCATCAGCGTGGTTGTTTCCTCTGGCGACCAGGGCTCGGCTGGCTGCGAAAATCCCGATCCGAATCTAACCATTGCGCAACCAGCCACGACAGGCCTGGCCGTGAACGGAATTGCTTCCACTCCTTACAACACCGCCATCGGCGGCACCGACTTCAACGATTTCAATGACATGGGTCAATTCTGGAGCGCGGCCAACACGGCCGGCACTCAAGTTTCCGCTTCGGGTTACATACCGGAAACCACTTGGAACGATTCCTGCACCAACACCATCTGGACCAATGCTGTATTCGGCCTCAGCAACACTCCTCAGGCAAATTGCAACAGCCTCTTTGCAGGTTTCCAGACGGCCATCGTTCCCCAGGGCGGTGGAGGAGGCGCAAGCACTATCTACTCCAAGCCAAACTGGCAGACTGGCACAGGCGTTCCCGCCGATGGCCAACGAGATGTTCCGGATCTTTCTCTCTTCGCCGGCACCGGCCTTGAGAACAGCTTCTACGCCGTTTGCGTCCAGGATGAGGTCACTCCAGTTACAAATCCAGTTACGCCGTGCAATATCAATCCCGGCGACTTCGGCGATATTCAGGGCTTTGGCGGCACTTCGGTTTCCACAGCTGCCTTCGCCGGCGTCGTGGCACTGATTGACCAGGTTCAAGGTGGTCGTGTGGGACTCCTCAACCCCGAGCTCTACACTCTCGCTGCAACTGATTCCTGCACCTCCGCCGCTCCCATCGCCCCCGCAACGAATCCGCCGCTCAGTTGCGTTTTCAACGATATAACCGCGGGGGTCGGAGGGGGAGCGACGATAGGGACAAACGCTCAGCCCTGCGTCCTGGGGACTCCCGATTGCTCCGGCACGAATCAAGCAATCGCAATCCCGTCCAAGCGCACCTATTTCAGAGCCACAACGCTTCTCGTCGTTCTCGCATGCCTATTCTTCATCAGTATCCTCTACGTGGGGTGCAGGCGCCGCGAGCGTGACTGGAGCGCCGCTTTCGCCGTGCTGATTTTTGCCCTCTTCATGGCTTGCGCGGCCTGCGGTGGCGGCGGAGGCGGAACCACTGTCGTAACCCCGACGAACGGAATCCTCAAGGGTTTCAATGCCGGCGTCGGCTATGATCAGGCCACCGGCCTCGGCTCCGTGAACGTCCAGGCCCTCATCAACGACTTCTAAAAAGCACCCGCTTCGCAAAAAAAAACGGCTGCACATAGATTGTGCAGCCGTTTCCTTTTTGATTCCCCAATCTGCGCCCGCGCTCAGGCTCCTACTGGATCACGTCCAACTGCACGCCCGAGGATGTATGGTTGAAGTTCCCGGCCTGGCCCGTCACCGTAATGGTGTAGGTGTTCGCGGGTGTCCCGCCGCCTCCTCCACCGCCTCCGCCTCCACCGCCACCCCCGCCGCCGCATGCAACCATCACGCCCAGAATCAGGGCCACCGCCGCGCAGCTCAACCCCACCCCCAGCCGCCTTCGCGCGGGGAATTTCGCAGCCAATCCCAGAAACCCGATCGCTACCATCATGCCGAGCGCCATCAGAATCCCGCGAATCGCGGGCGGATTGCCGATACCTGCCGCCCTCCCCGGAGATTGAAAGCTCGATGTCGTGTCCACTGTCATCGTCACGCTCGTGTTTCCCGGCCCCGGAGTGAACGGATTGCTGCTGAAAGTGCAACTGATCGTTGATTGCGGCGGAGCCGAGTTGCAGGAAAGCGCGGTCGGTGTGCCGTCCGCCACTCCTACCGGGCTGATGGGCACCGTGTATGTCGCCGACTGCCCTGCCACCACCGTGTTGGTGCCCGGCGAGAGTGCACCGAACGAAAAATCGCATGCTCCCCCAAAGAAGCTGAATGTCAATGGCTGCGTGCTCCCTTCTACCGGGTCGCTTACGAACACCGGCACCCCGCCGTTGCACGCAAAATCCGCCGTGGGCACATTCGCGCTCAGGTTCGTCGCGCTCCCAAAAGTCGTCGCCAGCGCATTCCCATTGAAATTGATTACCGATTGCAATGTGAACCCTGCGCCCGTGGCGGTCAAGGAAACCGTTCCCGATGTAGCACTCACCGAGGCCGGACTCATCGCGGTCAATGTGTACGCAGGGAGATTCGGCAAAAGTAGGCTCCATACCCCGCGCCCGTGCGTCCCGGCAATCAATGTCCTCGAAGAGTTCCGAAGTTTTAGTGAAAGCACCACGGCTTTCGGAAGCCCTGTCGCTACCGGCGTCCACATCGTTCCAGGCCCCGCGGTAGCGTTCGACGAAGCAAAGACGCCCGCATCCGTCGCGATGTACACCGTGTTGTCCGTGGCGTCCAGCGGATCGATCACGATGTCGTTCACCGGAATGTCCGGAAGATTTCCGTCTTCAGAATTCCATGACGCACCTGAATTGGTCGTAAAAAAAATGTGGCCGCCTCCGCAGAGATTTAGGCAGTTGAAGCCGGAGACGCCGGCAAAGACAGTCCCCGGATTTTGACTGTCTACGGCAATTGCCGCCACGGCGCGCTGAAACTCTGGAGATACAATGTCATTATCGATCTCTTGAAAGGTCGGATTCTGCAGCGCGTTTGATGACTTCCAAATCAATCCATTGGACGTTGCGGCGTACACCGTATTGGAATCACTCGGGGCTACCGTTATGGCGTCCACGAAGGAGCCCTCGAATCCCTGCGTCAGGTCCCCCGAGATCGTTTGCCACGAATTGCCAGCATTGGTAGTCTGATAAAGGCGATAAGTGCCAAAATAAAGATTCTGGCTGTTCTTGAAATCGATCACGAAAGGTGGGATGAACTCGCCACCGTCAGCGAAGTCGATCCCATTGCCGTCATCGATGGCCATCCAATTGGCCCCGTTCGCGCCGGGGACGCCGTTCATTAGATTCTTGTTCAGTGTCCCGGGGCCCTCGAATCGGCACGCGACGTAGATCGTGCTGGGCGTTTGCTGGTCGATCGCCGTGTATCCCCCGTCGCCGCACGCTTCCGTGTCGCTCCATGTCGTGGATCCGCTGAATTGCTCCGTCCCATTGTCTTGCGTCCCGCCGAAAATCACCTGATCGGTCGCCGGGTGCGGCGAATTGCCCGGATAGAATTGCGTGATGTTAAGCGTCGCGTTCAGGTCCGTCCAATGCTGGCTTCCTGCCCCCACCGCCGGATTCACCGCGTCTGTTGAACTCCACACTCCGCCGTCGTTCCCCACATACACTTTGGTGCCGGTGGCATTAAACGCGATGGCGTGGTGATCGACGTGGAGTTGCTTCCCGCTCCCATCGAGTGAAACATCGCCCCACGTATTTCCGCCATCCGTGGATCGAAGCAATGTCGGCGCTTCATTCTGCAATTGCATTCCCGTCGCCGCTGCGGCGCCTCCTGCGAATAGCACGTTCCCCGAGCCGCCGGGCAGGACCGCGAACTCCATGTCATACCAGCATTGCGGTGCGCAGTAATTGGGGATAGTAGTAAGTTGCGTCCATGTGCTCCCGCCGTTCGTGCTCTTGAAAACTCCCAGGAGATCCGTGGATTCATCATTGCCACCGCCGTTTGCTACCGCGGCATACAGCGTCGTGGTAGGAGGGTTGCCCTGCGACGAGACCGTCAGCGTAATTCGCCCGAGGGAAGCTACAGGGACTGGACTGGTGATCATCGTCCACGTTTGGCCCGCGTCCGCCGACTTGAATATCCCATTGTGAGCAGGATCTCCGAACGGATTTCCCATCGCCCCGTACACCGTCCCTGGTGTGTTGGGGTCGAACACAACACTCGTCGGAACTCCAGCGAAACCAACTTCCGTCCACGTCATTCCCGAATCCGCGGAACGATAAAAGCCACCGCCAAAGCCATTCTCACTCAGCAGTACAACGGCCGCGACAAGTGTCGACGTCTGGGCTGGATTGATGGCGATCCCACCGATATACGGGCCGCTCGCAAATACCGACCCGAAATTTGCCTCCGTAAACGTCTGGTCCTGTGTCCACGTCGCGCCACCGTCTACCGATTCCAGCACGCCTGCGCCGTAAATACTGTCCACGGCGAAATTGCTTTCGCCCGTCCCGACATAGATCGCCGCCGAATGTCCGCTCACGCATCCCGGATCCAGCGCCATCGAGCCCGTCGCAATGGACGGCTGCTGATCCGTCAATGGAGTCCAGTTCTGGCCGCCATCGGTCGTCTCCCAGATCCCGCCCTCGGCGCCCCCGGCATAGACCGTGTTTCCCGTGGCATCGCAATTGTCCACTGCGAGCGCGTTCACGCGTCCCGAAGTGCTGCCGAAAAATGTGCTCGCCGTCGGCTGCGGGCCAATCGCCGTCCATTGCGTTTGTGAGAGTGGGATCGTGGTGGCGGCTTTCCCCGCCATCTGTTCGACAAAGGTTCCTCGTTCCCGGATCATCCGATCGTGCTGCTGCAACGCCAGCAGGCGCAATTTGTACGGCACATGGCCATTGACCGTGGCGCGGGGCCGGAAGAACCATTCCTCTCGTCTCTTCACTAAATCAGCCGACTCGTGCTCCCGCTTTTCAAAAATTTCCTGCGACGCGAGCCGTCGTCCGATATACGGACTTAAAACCACCCCGAGTAGGAGGACAAAGAACGCGACGATGACCGACCAGCGAATCCCCCAGCTCCACTTCATCCCTGCAAACATTACGGATTTCATTCCGCGAAATGCCCGCATGAATTGGCTCATCGCAATTCTCCTCCCCGGATTTTGCCCGGCCGCCCTGCAGTCCTAATCTCCGATTCCTCGCCCCCGAGCCTCCGTGCCGGCGCGCTGAAGCTACCTCCTCCAATGTCACTCTCGCGCATCCCCGTCCGCCGACACGAGTACCCCCAATGATTTCCGTATTCTTAGGGTCGGCAAGCTCTGAGCGCCTTCCTAAATAGCACAAATCGGCCAAATTGTCACAGAAAGAGTACATAACGCGGCGAGTGTTAATTAGGCGAATATAAATCGCAGCTCTTTGGGGAACGCTCCGGCAGTGCAGCGCTTTCAATTCCTCGACTATCCGCTGACCCTGCTCTCACTTCGCTCCACGGCTCCGCTTCGCAGCGAGTTCGCGGCCTCTTCCGCCAACTGCTCCCATTCCGCGACCTGGTCAGACATCCCTATGGCCTCTAAATATTCCGCGTCCATGGCTTGGTTAACAGGTGCATCACCGGCGGCCAGCACTAGCGAATGAGAGTGCGCAAGACAATTCGCAATGTGCACGGCCCCGACAGCGTCCAGCACCTCATGAGGCGCACGTCGCGGCTGATGATGGTGCGCCACTGCCTCTACGACCGGGCAAGGCAATCCCCATATCCCCAGGAGGTAAGCCCCCACTTCCGCATGGGAGACACCCATCAGCTCCTCTTCAACCGCGTACAGCGGCCGTTTCTCTTCCTTTGCCCCGGCCAGCGCGCGGGCGAAATGCTTTGGGGAGCGAGTCGCAAGCACCAGCTTCCCCACGTCGTGCAGCAGCCCTGCTACGACGGCAACATCGTGCGCGGTGCCTTGCGCAGGGATCCGCGCGGCGATTTTCGCGGTGAGCTGTGAATGTTGGTGCATCTCTTCGAAGGAAAATCCGGGCAAAGCCGCGGTTCTTTCGAAAACCCGGAATACCTCGGCCGATAGCACCATGTTTTGCACCATATCGATTCCCAAGTAGGACACCGCCGTCAGCAGCGTGGAAATTTCGCGAGGAAGCCCAAAAAATGCTGAGTTGACGAGTTGCAGTATCTTCGCCGATATCCCCACGTCCTGCTCTACCAGCTTCACCACATCTTTTACCGACACATCCGGCTCGACCAGTTTCTGTCGCAAAGCCAGGTAGGTGCGAGGCATTACGGGCAAATCCTTCACCGACCCCACAATGCTCGTCAGCAGCTTGTTGTTCAGCACTTCAGACAGGCTCGTCGCTCGCCCGATGCCGACGCGCAATAGGTGCGTGTCGCAGGGTTTTACGAGAAACTGATGCGCCACCGGTATCGTCCGCAGCGCGCTCTGCATTTCCCGCTGGCTCGAAAGCGCCATCCTTACGATGGTCGGATACTTCTCGCATACCTGTTTCAGGAGCGTTGCCCCGTCCATTCCCGGCATGCTCACGTCGGAGATAATCACGTCGCATGGCGCCGCTTTGAGCGATGCGAGCGCCTCCTCGCCGCTTCGCGCAAAAGACGTTTCCCACTGGTCTTTCAGCGGCTCGAGCGCGCGCTGAAGGTCCCCCAGAACCTGCGAATCGTCATCCACCACTAGAATTCGCTTCATCCGATTTCCCTGAACTTCGCGAACCAAAATGCCAAGCACGGGCGACGGCTCGCCGCTCGCGCCCCCATGAGCGTGAATGCAAAATGCGGCTAGCGTCACACCAAACCACCAGGAAGGGGACTTCGTCTAGGAGAGTGACTTACGGAGAGGTGTGTTGCAGCGATCGCTTTGCACTAGCGATCCTTGGCCCGCAGACGCCCTATCCATCCCAGGCTCGCGTCTGCGACCGGCGCGACCCCATTACCACTACAAGTATAGGCTCGGCACTTGCCCTCGTCCAACTCGCGTGTCCGAAGAGTCAGGTCAAGTCGTAGCGTTGGTCCGCCGGCGAAGCCGGCCCGCGTCTCTGATGCATCCCTGCCGCGTTTTGCCCTATTGGTTTTTCTTCTTGCCAAGCAGGCCACCCACGGCCCCCACGGCCTTCCCGCCTCCTGACGCTCCTGCTCCCGCGAGCCCTGTCGCCGTGCCGACCGCTCCCTTGGCTGCGCTCCCCGCCATACCCGCGACGTCGGGAACGAAAATCGGATTCGAAGTTGTGCCCTCGATCCGGAACGGGATGCCGCCGCCTTCGCCACCCTTGCCGCCGATCGGAATCACCTTCGATACGCTGCCCATCATTGCCAGCTTTGCATTCATTTTGCAGTTCAATTGGCCGCTTGGACTTACGTTCGCGTCGCCCGTGATCGTTCCGATCGAAGGCACAACGACTTCCAAATTCTGCGCGTGAATCCCATCCGGATCCATCCGCAGATCCATTTTCAGGCTCTGAATTTCCGTGTCCGAACCCTTTCCGCCCCCGCCCATGCCCGTGAATGACGAAAGCCCCCCCAGTTTTGATCCCACACTAAACCCGCCAATCTTTCCGTTCGCAAGGCTCACCGGGCCGTTTATCAATGGTTTGCTCACGCTTCCGCTGATTGCCAGATTTGTGTCAAGCGTTCCACTTTGCAGGGACGCTCCCGATGGCAGCGTCACGCCCACCGCCGGGAGCATGCCCTCGAGGTCCGGCACGTACATGCCTTGGCCGGCCATCTTCATCTGAACCGTCGGTTCTTCGCCGGCGATATTGAACGTACCAGTCAATCGCGCCAGTGCCTTCCCGATGTGAATGTCCCCTTGTTTCAATGTGCCCGCGCTGCGCTTCAAGTCGTAGGCCACCTCGTAATCCACCGCCAACGGCACCTTGGCCGGCGAAGCGTTCGCGGTCAGCTTCATTTTCTGCGCCTTCACGTCTCCCTTCGACGTCAATTCCTTCCCATCGGAAACCACGCTTCCCTTGAAATCAATCACGCCGCCGATTCCCGACGAAGGATTCAAAAATCCGCTCGACGCCCCCAGATCTAGCCCCTGCACATCAATCTTCGCGTTGATCGGTGTCTGCGACGCGTCCGCCTTGTCGAGCGGCCCCGCCTTGCCTTCCAATTTCACTGCGCCGTTTCCGGGATCTTTCGCCGAAAATTTGAACGGGAA
>Ga0187781_10002753_pt1 | contig 13313 bp, 21 predicted proteins | sample 0715_SJ02_MP02_2_FD_132447 | JGI IMG/M metagenome (GOLD analysis project Ga0187781, IMG submission 132447) | Tropical peat soil microbial communities from peatlands in Department of Meta, Colombia - 0715_SJ02_MP02_20_MG | ecosystem: Environmental > Terrestrial > Soil > Wetlands > Peat | place...
CGGGAAACGCGATCCCGCGAAGCTCGCTCGACTCCGCCGCGGCGACCACGCGGTCCCCCACGGGGTCAAAGGTGACGATCGCGACGCGCACCCGGTGGTCGGAGAAGCGAACGACGGCGCGAGGCCGATTGGACTTCAAGAGGCGGAGCCGAACTCGGTAGTCGGTCTTCCCCTCCCGCCGTCGGCGGAAATGGACACGGAAACGCGGACCGGTGCTCATGGGGCCCCCGCGGGAAGGTGACCGGCGAGTCGGAGGTTGACAAGAAGGTGCGCGCGGCTGCGGAACATCCCGCCCTTCGCCCGACGATAGAAGTCGCGGTAGACCGAGGGGGGGATCTTCTTCGTGGCCCGCAGCTCGCGCAACAGCGAGCGCTGCGCACGGATCCGGCGCATCCACCGTTCCTTCTTCGACAGCCGGCTCGCCGGCGAGCCGCGCCGGGAGCCCGGGCCGGAGTGTCGGCCCTTCTTCACCTCGGCGGCGTGGCGGCGGGCCCGGGCGCGGGAGGTTCCGACCGCGGGCTCGCGCCGGATCACCCGCGCCTTGATCGCGGAGCGGATGTCCGCGCGGGTGACGGCGTCGGCGAGATCGTCCTGGCTCGCGGGATCGATCCACACACGTCCCTCGCCGCACTTGAGGAGCGACGCCGCGAGCCGCCGCTGGTTCGAGAGATCCGGCATCCCGTCTACTCCTCCGCCTCCGGCTTGACGATCGGGTTCAGAACCCGGATCCCAAGCTTCCGGGCCTCCTCCTCGAGAACGAGCCGCCGCCGGGTGCCCACCGTTCGTGCGATGATCGCGGCCTCCGTGCGCGCGTCGACGCTCTCGAGATCCTTGCTGGTCCGAACGAGGATCGGCCGGAATCCGCTCGGCACCAGACCCCGGACCCGGGCCGGAGTGCGGTACCCCACCCGGACAATCCGTGGCCGGTAACCATAATGGCGACGCTGCTTCGACTGGAGTCCCCTCGGACGTCGCCAGGTCCCGTCCCGCCCGATGCGGTAGTACCGGTGGGCCGCCTGACGCCCGAAGACCGGCCGACGGGCGTCGAGCTCCCGGCGCATCGTGAGCAGCGCCCGGGTGCGGCCGTCCACGGTCGCCCTCCGGGGAATCTTGGGCTCCTCGGGAGCCAAAGGCTCCTCGGAGGCCTTCGGTCCCTCGGACGGGGGCGCCTCGTCCTTGGCGGGGGCCGTCTCGGCGGTCGGCTCTTTCGGCCGACCGCGGGCGCGTCGCTTCTTCGGGGCGGCGGGGGCAACCGACGTGGGGGTCGCCTCGGACGCGTTCGGCTCGTCGGGAACGTCCGGCATCGACTCTAGCTCGCCTCCTTCAGGTGCGCGCGTTCGATGAGATAGATGCCGTCCTGGAAGACCCGGGGATCGTAATCTCGGATTCGCGTCGCCCGCTCGATGTTCGCGGCGCTCTGCCCGACCTGCTCCACGTCGTGTCCCGAAAGTCGCACGATGTCCCCTTCGACCTCGGCCTTCGTCCCGGGAACGAGGCGGGTCGAGCGCGGGTGCTTTTCACCGAGGAAGTTCTCGATCACGAGCTCCTCCCCCTTCACCTGGACCTTCATGGGAAAGTGCGCCGCGACGACCTTGAGCCGTGCCTCGACTCCGACCGTGAGCCCGCCCCCGATCACCCGAAGATGGGCCGCCCAGGTGCGAAGGAGCGCCTGGGATCGCTTGCGGTGCGCGGGCAGTCGGAGCGTCAGTGTCGCCGTCGTCCCCGCAACCGAGAGATCCAGGGCGTCGGAAGGGAACGGTCGCTCGACGGACCCGAGCGGGCCGCTGACGTGCAGACGACGTCCGGCCACCGAGACCTTGACGCCGCTCGGGAGCTCAACGACCTCGCGGCCGTCCGAATCCTCAGTAGACATAGGCGAGGAGCCGACCTCCGATCTTGAGATCGCGGGCCTGGGTGTGCGAGAGGACCCCGCGGTTGGTCGAGAGAACGAGGATTCCGAAGTCCTGGGCAGGGAGAAAGCGCGACTCGTACTGTTCCAGGAGCTCGTGAGGAACGGAGACGCGCGGCTTGATCACTCCGCAGGAGTTGATCCGGCGCGAGAGGCGAACGTCGTACCGACCCCCCCGTCCCGTCGGGACAAACGTGAACTCCTCGATATAGTGATGCTCGCGGAAGATCCGGAGGACCTCGGCGATCAGCTTGGACGTCGGCGCGATCGCGACCTGAGGTTTTCCGTCGCGGTCGGCGTGACGGAGGGAGACGAGCGCGTCGTTCAACAGATCCTGACCCATCGAATCCCCCCTCACTGATACTTGTGGAATCCGAGGTCGGCCGCGACCTCTCGGAAGCACTGCCGGCAGAGATGGAGGCCGTAGCGTCGGACGATCCCCCGCTTTCGGTCGCACCGAAGGCACCCGTCCTTCCGACCGAACTTCTTCTTCGGCTTCATCGGACCGGCCCCCTCACTCCAATAGCGTGACGCCGAGCGTGTGCGTCAGGTACGCGCGCGTCTCCTCGCGCGTCGAGCGCAGAGCCTTCGGGAGCGGACGGGACTGAACGCGGCGCTGGCGGATCCGGAACCCTGCCCGACCCATCTCGACCGAGACGTCCATCCCGTGGATTCCGATCTGCGGGTCGTACTTCATGCCCGTGAAGTCCGTGTAGTCGGCGATCCCGAACGAGAAATTCCCGTTCCGATCGATCGAATCGACGTCGAGCTGCTTGTCCCGCGCCTCGAACGCCCGGCCGAGGAACTCGCGCGCGACCGACCCCCGGAGCGTCACTTTGGCTCCGATCTCTTGGCCCTTGCGAATCCCAAAGTCGCGGTTCGTCGAGTGCGATCGAGTCGCGACCGGCTTTTGGTGCGTCACCATCTCGAGGACACGGGCCGCTCTCGTCCGCGCTTCACCTGACTCGCCGACGCCCGTGTTCACCACAACCTTGATCACTCGGACGCCCCGGTGCACGTTCCCGGTCGGAGGGGCGGGCGGAGCGCCCGGCATCGCCGCCGGCGGGGCGCTCATCGCGCCACCCCCTCGGCGAGCGTGACCTCGGGAGCGGTTTGCCCGACGACGAAGACGTACTCCTTGATCGTGGCGAAGCCTTCCTTGAAGTGGACGAGGTTCGGCTGGGAGGAGTTCCGGATCTCGACGCGCTCGACCCGGGCGAGCTCCCCGACGTGCGTTCCGCCCGAGACATAGGCGAGCGACCCGGGGGCGAGCGGGAGGTGCCCGAGCACCTTCTGCGCCGGGAGTTCGATCTTGACCGAATCCCCGACGCGGTAGGTCGTGGACGGAGGGACGAGGAAGTTGCGGCCGTCGTGGAGAGTCACCTCGACGCGGCCGCCCCTCACGGTGTGCTTGAACCGAACGCGGCCGATCTTGACGGCCGCCTCGGACGCGGGGATCGGCACGAGGACGAGCTTTCCCCGCCGATCCTTCACGACGCGGAAGTGGGCGTCCAGCGGCGCGGCGAACGAGAGCGTGTCCATCAAGCCGAGCCCGCGGTCGAGGTCCCGCGCGATTTGCCCGTCGATCCGGACGACGCCGGACCGGAGGAGCCTTCGGGCCTCCCGCGCGCTCGTCACCATGCGGCGGAGGTCGCGAAGTACGAGGAGGAGCGGGATCGACTGATCCTGCGCGTGGGGCCCCGGGCTTGGACGCTTCAACCACTTCGTCCCCTTCCGAGGAATTGTCCACGCCCGCGGTGCGGCGCGACGCTTGAGACGGAACGTCATTCGGCCGCGTCCTCCCCTTCGGTCGATTGGGGGTTCTCACGGCCCCGGGACGCGGAGCGGGCGGCGGAGCCTGACGTGCCCGACGTACCGTCCGCGGTCGTCCCTTCCGGTGCGTCGGCCCGGTCCTCCGTCGCTTCCTCCGCCTCTGGGGTGGCCGAGGGGGTGGAGGAGCCGGTGGACGTCTCTTCGGGAGGTTCCGTAGGGGCCTCCTCCTCTGGCGCCTCGCCCCGCTCTTCGGCGGTGACGTCCTCGTCCCGGATCCTGAGCGAGCGGCGGCGGATCGAGTCCGCGAGGTTGAGCTTCGTGATCACGAGATGGCTGGGCCGCAGGCCGAGAGGTTTCATCTTCTCGTCCGCCGCCTTCAGGGTCACGTTGTCGAGGGTGATCGTGTAGCCGCGTCGATCGATGCGCGCGACGCGCTCCTCGCGGCCCTTGTAGCTCCCGCCCAGCACGCGGACGGTGTCGCCCTTGTGGACCGGGACGGATCGGCGGTGGAAGCGCCTCCGCAGTTCCCGGGAGAGGAGGACGGTCATCCGACGGCGCCGCTCGAACCGGTCCGCGGTGAACCGCGCGCGGCGCTGCCGGCGTGGAGAATGCGGGGAAACGCTCATCGACGCTGCCGCCTCCCTTAGAGGATGATCGACGACGCGGCCGCGATGCGCGGCCAGCGTTCGGCGGCCTCCTTCGCCACGGGACCCTTGATCTGAGAGCCCTTGATTTCACCGATCTCGCTCGTGATGACCGCCGCGTTGTCCTCGAACTGTAGACGCGTGCCGTCGGGACGCCGGATGGGAGCGCGCGAACGGACGATGACGGCGTGCAGAACCTGGCGACGCATTTCGGGCGTCCCCTTCTTCACTGACACGATCACCAGATCGGCGATTCCCGCGCGGGGGTAGCGCCGGTGGGTCCCGTGCCAGTTGCGCACCGAGATGATCTCGACGACCTTCGCGCCGGTGTTGTCGACGCAGTCGAGCCGCGCTCCCTTGGGGAGTCCCCGGCCGCGCCGGCCCGCAAGGCCCTTCATGCGCCCTCCGGCGGAGTCGCCACCGTCGGGGCGGACTCCGCCTCCTCGCCCTGGACCCGCCGGGTCGCTTCCCCCAGGTCCTCGACCACGCAGAACGCCACGAGCTTCGACAAGGGACGGGACTCGGCGAACCGGACCCGATGGCCGACGGGGACATTGAGGCACGGGGGGGAGTGCGCGAGGTACCGTCGGCGACGCTTCTCGTACCGCTCGAACTTCGGCACGTAGTGCAGAAGGGTTCGCTCGACGACCGCGGTCCGCTGCATCGACGTCGAGACGACCGTTCCCTCGAGCACCTGACCCCGGATCGGCAGCCGGCCGTGGAACGGGCAATGGCGATCGTCGCACGTCGTCTTCGGGGCGCGGACGTCAAGGCCAATGTCCCGCGCGCGACGCGTGGGCGAGCGGGACGGTGTCATCGCAACCTCCGAGGACCACGGGCGAGCAGGCGCTTCGTGCGGTCCTCGGGACGCACGCGAAGGACCTCGCCTCTTAACGGTAACTCTCGGCCCCCGAGGACGATCGTCCCCTCGAGGCCGGCCTTCGGCACCCGCACCGGACGCGAGCGGCCCGGGACCCGGATGAGGAGTGTCGAGAGCGACTCGTCCACGAGCGTGCCCCGAATCGGCCGAAGAAGGGCCCGTGACGCCGGGAGGACGACCGGTGCTCCCAGAATCTCGCCGGCCATCGCCTCCGTGTCGTCGCGGGAGAGCGGTGGGCCGGCACTGGATCCTTTCGACATCGGCTCACCTCCAGGCCCCCTACGGACGGCGGCCCTCCGCGGCGGCTCGGGACCGTTCCCCGAGCACAGTGAGAGCGCGAGCGACGTTCGTGCGTAGCGCCCGCATGCGACCCGGACTCGGAGGGGCGCCGCCCATCGCCGCGACCCCCCGTTCGCGCAAGAGATCGTTCTCTGCATCGGCGATGCGCCGCCCCAGTTCCTCGTCGGTGAGGGCCCGCAGATCCTTCATCCGGAGCAGTGTCACGGGGCCTCCGCGGTGTCGGGAACGGGTTCGCTCGGGGGAACGGGTTCGCTCGGCCCGGGGGGAGTCTCCTCCACCGGCGCAAGCTCGGCGGGGGACTTCGCCCGTTCCTCGACACCCTTCACGACGATCTCGTCGGGGAGCTTCGCGGTTGGGCGCATGATCCAGACGTTCACGCCGATGACCCCCGGTTTCAGCCGTGCCTGGTAGAACCCCTTGTCGATCCAGAGATGGACGGCCTCACCACAGTACTTGATCGTGCCGGCCTTGAACCGTTCGGTACGGTGCCTCTCCCCCGTGAGCTTTCCAGAAAGGATCACCTGGCAGCCCCGTGCCCCGGCTTCCATGATGCGCCGGACGGTCGAGTGGCCGGCTCGGCGGAAGTGCCACCCCCGCTCGAGGGTCGAGGCGAGCTTCTCGCTCATCAACTGGGCATTCAGGCTCGGCTGTCGCTCCTCCTGGACCTCGATCTGGGGGTTGTCGAGCTGGAATCGCTGGTGAATGTCCTCGGTCAATCGCTTGATCAGTTCACCGCGATGACCGATGAGGATCCCCGGACGTTCGCAGATCAGCGTGACCCGCGTACCCATGGGGGTCCGCGTGATGTCGAGTCCGCCGAACCCCGCACGGGCGCTCTCGCGCACGAGGTAGTCCTTGAGGAGGACCCGACGCATCTGTTCCTGGATGACCTTGCGCTCGGCGCTCATCCGGCCTCCTTGCGTTCGGCGAGGATGATCTCGATGTTGGTGGTCTGCTCGTTCCACGCCGTGGCGCGGCCGTGCGCCCGGGGCATGTTCGCCTTGCGGATGCGACCCCGCGCGCTCGCAGCGACCTTCACGAAGAGGCGGTCGACGTCCATCGTCTCGTATTCCGCGTTCTCGACGGCGCTGTCGAGGATCTTGAGGATGTTCTCGGCGACCTTGACCGAGTAGCGGCCAGGCCCCGTGCCGGTATGGTGCGCGGTCTCCTGGTTGTAGCGCCGGTACGGGATCGCCCTCCGGAGGGCGATCGCGTCCGTGAGGACGACCCGGGCCCGTTCGACCGGAAGCCCCCGGATCACGTTCAACACCTCGTACGCCTTCTTCGGGGAGATCGGGAGCTCGACGCCTCGCGCCCGTGCGACGGTCACCCCGGATTCCTCCTGATAGGTGTAGCCGCGCATCGATCCCCGGTCCTCCTCACTTCAGGGGCATGAACTTCGACGACCGCGTCGCCCCGACCCCGGGCCCGGAGTGCTTCTCGAACCGTCGCGTCATCGCGAACTCGCCGTAGTAATGGCCGATCATCTCGGCCCGGACCTCGAATTCCTTGAACTCCTTGCCCGTGTGCACCGCCACGTGGCGGCCGACGTGCTGGGGAAGGACGATCGCATCGCGGCAATGCGTGCGGACCACCTTGTCCGCGGGGGACGAGGCGAGACGTTCGAGGAACTGGCTCGTCTCGTTGTTGAATCCGCGACGGATCGAACGGCGCGCCCGGGCCCCCAGAACCGCCGAGAGCTGCTCGAGGCTCATCTCGCGCAGCTCGGCGAGAGTCCGGCCCCGCAGAGTGAACTCGCGCTTGCGTCGCGCCTCGACCTTCTTCGCCTTCCGGGCTCGCGGCATCGTTAGGTCCCTCCGCGTCGCTGCTTCCGCCGGAGCCGGGCGATCCGAGATCGGGAACGGGAGAAGCGCCCGACCTTCGCCCCGGGCCAGGTCCCGCTCGACACCGTGCTCGGTCGGCCCACGTGCTGGTGGGCGCCCCCACCGAAGGGGTGGCTCACGGGGTTCATGGCCACGCCCCGGACCTTGAAGGGGGCACGCGCGAGCGAACGGGTCGCCCAGACCTTCTTGCCGGCCTTGATGAAGGGTCGTTCCTGCCGCCCCCCACCCCCCACGGCCCCGACCTGCGCTCGGCAGGTCGCGAGAAGCTGCTTGAAGACGCCCGAGGGGAGCTGGACCGTCACGTCCGAACCCGTGTGCGCGACGACGAGGGCGCTCGTCCCGGCGGCTCGGACGAGGCGCCCCCCGTCGAACGGTTTCACCTCGACGTTGGAGACGAGCGTCCCGTCGGGGATGTCACGAAGTGGGAGGATCGATCCTCGATCCACCTTGCCGATTTGGAAGGAGACCGTGTCACCGGTGCCGAGACCTGCAGGAGCGAGGATACGCACGCTCGCTCCACCCGGGCCGGCGACCTCGGCGACCGGTGCGGTGCGACCGGGGGCAGGGACAATGGAGACGATCCGTCCGTCCCCGACAAGGTCCGGTGGCGGGTGATAGATCGGGCCGTGGTGGCGATGGCTGGGGGATCGGTACCGGCCCGTTCCGGCCCCGCGACGGCGGGAGATGATCCGCTTTCCCATCAGAACACCCCCGCCCGGCTACCGATATCTTCCGCCGAGAACCCCGGTGCGAGCTTCACGGTCGCGATCTTTCCCGAGCGCACGATCTTGATCGTGATCTTCGAGATCTTGCATTGGTACGTCTTCTCGATCGCGGCCTTGACCTCTGCACGGGTCGCCCGCTGGTCGACGACGAACTCGAGCTTGTTCTGCCGCTCCATCTCGTCCATCGACTTCTCCGTGACGTAGGCGTGGCGAATGATCCGGTGACGAAGCTCGATCACGGGGTCGCCTCCCCGAGCCGCGCCCGGAGGGATTCGACCGCACCCCGGGAAAACACCGTGAGCCGACCCGCGACCCCACCGGGAGCAAGATCCTCGGTGGCGAGGCGTGCGGCGGGGACCACTTCGACCCCCGAGAGGTTCCGGAACCCAAGCGCCTTGCCCGGCGCGCTGGTCACGACAAGGATGCTCCGCGGGGTTCGCCGGACCCGGCCCCGACGTCGGGCGCGTCCGGACGCGCGTAGATGCGTTCCGGCCCGCGCGCGCTCAACGTCCTTCCACAGCTTGAGGCGGGAGAGAAGCTCCCGGGCGACCGCCGCGGAACGGATCTCTTCGACGGGGTCGTCGAGGACGACGGGCAGGTGGAGCCCGTGCGGGACTGCATGGCCGCGCGCCTTCGCGAGCGTTTCCTCCCGCGTGGCCGAGAGGGCCGAAGCGAACGCCCGGCGCCGCTCCTTGCGGTTGATCTTCTTCTCCCAGATCCGGTCGACCTTTGGCGGATGGGCCGGCCGGCCGCCGACCGTGTTCGGCGCCTGGGCCCCTCGCATCGAGTCCATGAGGCGCGGCGTTCGGGCGACCCCGCGTCCCTTCCCGGACCACTCGACCGAGTGTCGAAGCCCCGCGGTGGGCGAGGTGCCGTACGGCTGGCGCCGGTGCGATTGCGCCGCAACGACCGCGCGGCGGATCAAATCGAGGCGAACCGGCTGGGAGAAGGCGATCGGGAGCGTCACGGTCGCGCCCTGCTTCCCGTGAAGATCGAGCAGATGGACGCGATGATGGGGAGTCGTCGGCTCGACCGGGGGGAGTTCCCCGGGGGGTGGCACATCGGGCGTCATGCTCCCTGCTTCGAACGGGTGCTGAAGTAGCGCAGGTCGACCTTCTCGACGGTCGCAACGCGGCTGCGGATCGGAGCCCGGAACCTGAGGAGGCGTTTGGCAGGACCGGGAAGCGAGCCGTGCAGCACGAGGCAGGCCCCGCGAACCTCTCCGTAGTGGGGGAACCCCCCGGCGGGCGTGATCGGATCGGTCCGCGGGTCGCGGACGACCTTGAGGACCCGCATGTTGAACTGAGTCCGGCGATGATAGCCCTGCTGGCCGGCCTGAGGGATCCGGTACGAGACGAAACTCGGGTTGTGCGGTCCCAGCGTCCCAATCATCCGGCGGTGCTTCGAGTTCTTCCGGGGCTGGAGCTTCACTCCCCAGCGCTGGGTATGGCCTTGGAAGCCGAACCCCTTCGTGACTCCGAGAACGTCGACGAAGTCCCCTTCCTTCGTCCATTGGTCCGCAGGGACTTCCTGGCCGAGCTGTTTCAGGGCGAAGGCGCGGCGCTCCTCGAACTTCTCGCCCGAGACCCGGACCTCGAAGATCTGGGGGGTCTTCGACGCGATGCCGGTGATGAGGTGGGGCTGGGTATAGACGATCAATCGGACCTCATCCGCTGGAGTATGCTCGAATTTCGTGAGGGTCTCCGGAGGACTCGGAGGATGGGAAGGGATCCGGCGACCCAGCTCTTCGAGAGGGTCGGAGGCCCAGACTTCCGACACGACCCGGCTCCCGTACGGTTGGCGCGCGTAGAGGCGCGCGCCGCCGACCCTCAGGGGTGGAACCTCAACCACGGTCACGGGGACCGAGAGTTCCTGTCCCGCGGTCGTCGACCGCTTGCGGTAGTCGACGATGAATGCATGGGTCATCCCAACTTTGTAGCCGGCGAAGCCTTCGAGCGCGGGTTGCTTCCCGCCGGGGGCCCAGGAACGAATCCGGGGAACCGGGCGGGCGGAACGGGATCGGGGCGAATACGCGAGGGACCCTCGCCGGGGCCGATGCCGTCGTGCCATGAGTCGATAGGAGGTCCTACCTCCGGTGGGGACGGGGGAGAAAGGTGCCCTATATAAGCGCATTCGAACGACGAATGGATCGATCGCGCCGGACCGATTTTTCTCTCGAAGAAACGGTGAGCCGGTTCAATCGCGACTGAACGCGCGCGTAGAGGGCTCTGCGAGACTGCGCGCGGGAACGAAACCCACCAGAGAAGGGGTTCGGGCGAGTCGCAAGAAACGTCCCGGAGGTGTCACGGGTCTTCGATCGTGGGGGACCAACGTAGGTCCTGGGAATCCAGCTCCGGCTTTTCCTCTATCGATCGGACCGACGCGCGCGGTTCGAAGGGAGCGGTTCGGCCCCCGAGGGTCCCGCCTTCGCGAGAAATCGCCGAACGCGGGACGGCACGAACGATTCGATTCCTTCCAGGCGCCGCCCGTCCGGCGCGATCAGCATTGGGAGGAGGGAGTTGGGTCCCATCCATCGCTCGACGAGATCCCGGTCACCCTCGGGCCAATTCACGTCGATAACGGTGACGACCTGCCCCATCGACTTCGCGATGTCGGTGACGAGGCGAACACACGCACGCTGCTCGACGGGGAAGTGCCACAGAAGTTCCTCCGAAGGAGGGCCTGTGGAGGAACCGCTCGAGACGCGCGGGGAGTGGAGGATCGTGGGAACCGTCAGCTGGGACGCGATCGCACGCCCATCATCTCCCCGGTCGGGCTCACCGGCCGCGAACAGGAGGAACGATGTCGGCCGTAGCGTGGTCACGCTCGGTCGAGCTCCGCGCGCCTCATCACATTGGCCGTCGGCACCCTGAATCGATGGAGCCGGGAATCTCCCACGTTCGCCCGAACCGTTAAGCGCGCTGTTCCATCATCGAACGGGGCGTGACGACGTGAAGGCCTATGTCAAGACCACGCGGGGACCCGGCGGGGAGATTCGAGACGTTCCGGAACCGAAGCCCGGCGACGACGAAGTGCTCGTCGCGGTCCGCGCCTCCTCGGTGTGCGGTACGGATCTTCACATCTGGGTCTGGAACGAATGGGCGCAGTCGCATGTCAAGCGCATTCCGCTGATTCTCGGTCACGAACTGAGCGGGGAGGTCATCCAGGTCGGTCGGAGTGTGAAGTACCTCGCCGTCGGAGACCACGTCTCCGCGGAGACCCACATCGCGGACGGAACATGCTATTCTTGCCGCCGTGGGAAGATGCACATCTGCGAGAACGTCGAGGTCTTGGGGATCGCCCATGACGGCGTCTTCGCCGAGTACGCCGTCCTCCCCGAAGTCAACGCCTGGAAGAACGACCCGGCGCTCGACCCCAGGCTCGCGTCGATTCAGGAACCACTCGGCAACGCGGTCCACTCGCTCCTTCCCGAGGACAACGTCGAGGACCTGGCCGGGAAGGACGTCCTCGTGGCCGGCTGCGGTCCGATCGGGCTCCTCGCGATTGCGGTCGCGCGTCAGATCGGCGCACGGAAAATCTTCGCGACCGAGGTCAACAAGGTCCGGTTCGATCTCGCGAAGGAGATGGGGGCGGACCGGGTACTCAATCCCGTAGAGCTCGGACCCGAGGTCGCCAAGACGATCATTCAGGAGACCGACGGGAACGGCGTGGACGTCGCGGTCGAGATGTCCGGCAATCCGGCATCGCTGCGTCTCGTCTTCGACGCGCTGGTACCGGGCGGACGGGTCTCACTCCTCGGCCTCTTCGACCACGACGTGACGCTCAACGTCAACGACGCGATCGTTCTAAAGGCGGCCCGGGTCCACGGGATCTACGGACGCCGGATGTTCGAAACGTGGTACCAGGTGAAGAACCTCCTCGCGAACCCGCTGCTCCGGGAGAAGATGGCCAAGATCATCACCCACCGGGTCCCGATGGCGGAGCTTCCCCGCGCCATGGAATTGATCGAGTCGACCCAAGCGGCGAAGGTCTCGCTCGAGGCGAGGTGGTGAGATGCGCGATCCGACCTCATTCCTCGCGAGCGAGTACCGAGAGCTCGTCGACTCCGCGACCGATTGGAGGCTCCGGGTTCTCGAGGGCCCCAGCACCCCGTGGTGCGACATCGATGGACGCAAGGTCCTCATGTTCTGTTCGAACAACTACCTCGGGCTCTCGAACCATCCGAAGCTGAAGGAGGCGGCGATCCGGGCCACTCAATCCCACGGCGTGGGATCCGGTTCGGTCCGTCCGATCGCCGGGACGATGGATCTTCACATGGAGCTCGAGCGCCGGCTCGCCCGGTTCAAGAACGCGGAGGCGTCGCTCGTCTACCAGAGCGGCTTCGCGACGAACGCCGGGTTGATCCCCCAACTGGTCGGGGAAGGGGACCTCATCGTGAGCGACGAGCTGAACCACGGTAGCATCATCGACGGGGTCCGCTTGTCGCGGGCGGAGCGCGCGGTCTATCACCACGCCGACGCGGCCGATCTCGACAAGGTCCTCGCGACCGCCGAGACGCATCAACCCACGTACCGCCGCATCCTGATCATCACGGATGGCGTCTTCTCGATGGACGGGGACATTGCCCCGCTCGACAAAATCGCCGCCCTGGGCCACGACCACGGCGCGATGGTGTACGTCGACGATGCGCACGGGGAAGGCGTCCTCGGTCCCCAGGGACGGGGGATCGTCGCGCACTTCGGTCTCGGCTACGACCGGGTTCACGTAGAGATGGGCACGTTTTCCAAGGCGTTCGGGGTCGTCGGCGGCCACATCTCGGGCTCGCGTGATCTCGTGAACTTCGCGTTCAACAAGTCCCGGACCTGGCTCCTCAGCGGCTCGCATCCACCGCCGGTCGCGGCGGCGTGCCTCGCGGCGATCGACGTCCTCGAGCAGGAGACCGAGCACGTTCGCCGCCTTTGGGACCACACCCGACGGTTCAAGAAGGCGCTCCAAGACCTCGGATTCGACACGGGGCGTAGTGTGACCCCGATCACCCCCGTCATCGTCGGGGACAGCCATCGGGCGAAACAGTTGAGCGAGCGGCTCTACGAGCTCGGGCTGTTCGCGCTCCCGATCGTCTTTCCGATGGTCGCGAAGGACAAGGCCCGGATTCGAACGATCATGAACGCCGCGCTGACGGAGGACGACGTCGGGTTCGCGATCTCCGCCTTCGAAAAGGCGGGCCGGGAGCTGCACCTCATCTGATCGGCCGGACGGGTTCCCGCGAGCATCGGA
>Ga0187781_10002754_pt1 | contig 13311 bp, 11 predicted proteins | sample 0715_SJ02_MP02_2_FD_132447 | JGI IMG/M metagenome (GOLD analysis project Ga0187781, IMG submission 132447) | Tropical peat soil microbial communities from peatlands in Department of Meta, Colombia - 0715_SJ02_MP02_20_MG | ecosystem: Environmental > Terrestrial > Soil > Wetlands > Peat | place...
ACTTCGTTGTGAGGCCGCTACTGGGATGGCGGGGCTTGGCCGTAGGATCGCGAGGTCACCGCGGGGTGTAGCGCAGCTTGGTAGCGCATCCGCTTTGGGAGCGGAAGGCCGCAGGTTCAAATCCTGTCACCCCGACCGGCACGTCACAGGCAACGGGCTTGAGCAGTACAAGACCACCAGAAGTCCGCCAGTACAACCGAGGAGCAAACCCGTGAAGAGCACCGTCGAGCAGTTGAGCCCCACCCGGGTTCGCATCAACGTTGAGGTGCCTTTCACCGAGCTGCAGCCCGACTTCGACCGGGCCTACAAAGAGCTGGCCAAGCAGGTGCGACTGCCGGGGTTCCGTCCCGGCAAGGCACCGGCCAAGCTGCTGGAGGCGCGCATCGGCCGAGAGGCGATGCTCGACCAGGTCATCAACGAGGCCCTGCCCAGCCGCTACGGCCAAGCGGTCACCGAAACCGACGTGCGTCCGCTGGGCCAGCCCGAGATCGAAGTCACCAAGAAGGAGTACGGCCAGGAGCTCGTTTTCACCGCCGAGGTCGACGTACGACCCGAGATCACGCTGCCCGACCTGAGCGCGCTGAAGATCACGGTGGATCCGATCGAAGTCAGCGACGAGGACGTCGACGCCGAACTGCAGTCCTTGCGGGCCCGGTTCGGCACCCTGACTGGAGTCGAACGGCCAGCCGCGACCGGCGACTTCGTCTCGATCGACCTGTCGGCCAATATCGACGGCGAAGACGTGCCCGAGGCATCGACGAAGGGACTGTCCCACGAGGTCGGCTCCGGCCAGCTCGTCGATGGTCTCGACGACGCGATCGTCGGCCTGTCAGCCGGGGAAAGCAAAAGCTTCACCACCACGATGGCAGCCGGGCCGCACACCGGGAAGGAGGCTGAGGTCACCGTGACCGTGGGCTCGGTCAAAGAACGCGAGCTACCCGAACCCGATGACGAATTCGCCCAGCTGGCAAGCGAATTCGACACCATCGACGAGTTGCGCGCCAATCTGACCGATCAGGTGCGCCGGGTCAAGCGCGTCCACCAGGCGGAGGAGATCCGCACCGCCACATTGGATGCCTTGCTCGAGCAGGTCGACATGCCGCTGCCGGAAGCGATCGTGCAGGCCCAGGTGGACAACACCCTGCACAACGCGCTGCATGGCCTCGACCACGATGAAGCCAAGTTCGCCGAAGCGCTGGAAAAGCAAGGCTCGTCGCGCGAAGAGTTCGATGCCGACACCCGCTCGAACGCCGAGAAAGCCATCAAGACCCAGTTGCTGCTGGACGCGCTGGCCGACGATCTCGACATTCAGGTCAGCCAGCAAGACATCACCGAACGGCTGGTGCTGACGTCGCAGCAGTACGGCGTTGAACCCCAGCAGTTGCTCGGCTACATGCAGCAGAACAATCAGCTGCCGGCGATGTTCGCCGACGTGCGCCGCGGGCTGACCATCGCTGAGGTGGTCGAGACGGCCACCGTCACCGACACCGACGGCAACGCCATCGACACCGAGGAGTTCTTTGGCAAGCACGCCGGATCGGAGGCCGGGGATGATGGGGAGACTGCGGACGTCGACGTCGCCGAAGCCACGGATGCCGGAGGCGCCGCGGCGTCGTCCGAAGAGCCGTCGGGCGACACGAAGTGACGCTGTGAGCGAACGCGGGGAGTTCGGGGAGTGCGCGGCGGCCCCGGTTGGTTAGTGTCGGTGCATACGGAACTGAAAGAAAGCAGGTAAGCCACTGTGAGCCGTGCGAGTGAAATGCGGGCGAACGCGGGGGGTCTGAACCTCGTCGATTCGGTCTATGAGCGTTTGCTCTCCGAGCGCATCATTTTCCTGGGGTCGCAGGTGGATGATGACATCGCGAACCGGCTTTGCGCGCAGATCCTGCTGCTCGCGGCCGAAGACAGCAACAAGGACATCTCGCTGTACATCAATTCGCCCGGCGGATCGATCAGCGCCGGCATGGCGATTTACGACACCATGGTGCTGGCGCCGTGCGACATCGCCACGTACGGAATGGGCATGGCCGCGTCGATGGGCCAGTTCCTGCTGGCCGCGGGCACCAAGGGCAAGCGGTACGCGTTGCCGCACGCCCGCATCCTGATGCACCAGCCGTTGGGCGGGGTCACCGGTAGCGCCGCCGACATCGCCATCCAGGCCGAGCAGTTCGCCGTCATCAAGCAGGAGATGTTCCGGCTCAACGCCGAATTCACCGGCCAGCCGATCGAGCGCATCGTGGCGGATTCGGATCGCGACCGCTGGTTCACCGCCCCGGAAGCCCTGGAATACGGGTTCGTGGACCACATCATCACCCGTGCCGAGACCAACGGAGCCCCATCACTATGAACCCCGAACTCCAGCCCCAAGCGCGTTACATCCTGCCGTCGTTCATCGAGCATTCGAGCTTCGGCATCAAGGAGTCCAACCCGTATAACAAGCTGTTCGAGGAACGCATCATCTTCCTCGGCGTCCAGGTCGACGACGCGTCGGCCAACGACATCATGGCGCAGCTGCTGGTGCTGGAATCCCTCGATCCCGACCGCGACATCACTATGTACATCAATTCGCCGGGTGGTGGGTTCACCTCGCTGATGGCGATCTACGACACCATGCAATACGTGCGAGCCGACATCCAGACGGTGTGCCTGGGACAGGCCGCCTCGGCCGCGGCTGTGCTGCTGGCCGCCGGAACACCGGGCAAGCGGATGGCGCTGCCGAATGCGCGCGTGCTGATCCACCAGCCCTCGCTGTCGGGCGTGATCCAGGGCCAGTTCTCCGACCTGGAGATCCAGGCCGCCGAGATCGAGCGGATGCGCACGCTGATGGAGACCACGCTGGCTCGCCACACCGGCAAGGACGCCGCGACGATCCGCAAGGACACCGACCGGGACAAGATCCTGACCGCGGAAGAGGCCAAGGATTACGGGATCATCGACACCGTCCTGGAGTACCGGAAGCTGTCGGCGCAGACTGCGTAACGGTTTCGGCCCATCGCCGAGCGTGCACTCACGGCGACTTTTCCGCGGTTGATTCTTCGTCCTGGATACACGCTCGGCGAATAGCGGCGATGTCGGCTGGTTGCACCCGACAGCACCCCCCGATCACCCGTGCGCCTGCTGCCAACCACTGCACAGCCAACTGCGGCGCGAACCGCGACGGGCCGACCCATGCGCGCCGAGCGCTATCCCAGCGCTCGCCGCTGTTGGGATACACGATCACCGGTTTGCCGGTTACTCGGGCCGGGCCGATCGCCGACAGCACGTCGTCGGGTGTGCAGCAATTGACCCCGACCGCGACAATCTCCGGTACTCCCGCCGCCACGGCGAAAGCGTCGGCCAGCGGCTGACCGGCGCGGGTGTGTGTGCCGTCGACGGTGTAGCTGAGCCAGGCCGGCACACCAAGTGTTCGCACCAGGTTCACCAGCGCCTCGGCCTCGTCGACGTCGGGGATGGTTTCCAGGGCCAGCACGTCGGCGCCGGCGTCTGCCAGCACCTCCAGCCGAGGCCGGTGCCAGTCCTGTAGCTGCGCAACGCTGAGCCCGTAGCGTCCGCGGTATTCCGAGCCGTCGGCGAGTGCGGCGCCGTACGGGCCTACCGAAGCGGCTATCCGCCGCCCCACGCCGCCCACTTCGTCGCGTGCGTTCTTGGCAAGTTCGACGCTGCGCCGAAGCAGCCGGACAGTGTCGTCGCGACCGATCCCGCGGGCGGCGAAGGCGTCGAAGGACGCCTGGTAGCTGGCCGTGGTCGCGATCATTGCCCCGGCACGAAAGAAGGCGGTATGCACCGCGGTGACCTCCTGCGGCGCGTCGGCCAGCAGCCGTGCCGACCACAACGCGTCGGAAAGATCATGACCGCGCGCCTGGAGTTCGGTCGCCAGGCCACCATCGGCGATTAAGGCGGTATTCTCGGGCACGGCGAATCCCACAGGCCTAATGTAGGTCCGCCGACCATGTCCGGCTTTCGGTCGCATAACGGCCGCGACACGCCAAGGACACGGCGGCGCGTTCCGGCAAGCGTGGGGCCGCCTCAGGCGATATGTTCAGGCAGGCAAGCACGAATATCACCGACGCGATTCGGCTCTAACGGTCGCATCGCTGTAGAGCAAGCGGGTAGCGTCGGGAAAATACACGCGGCATAGCACGATCGGACCGGTAACAGGAAGTAGGCCTCCAGCACCATGGCGCGCATCGGAGACGGCGGTGACCTCCTGAAGTGCTCGTTCTGCGGAAAGAGCCAGAAGCAGGTCAAAAAGCTAATTGCGGGGCCCGGCGTATACATCTGCGATGAGTGCATCGATCTCTGTAACGAGATCATCGAAGAGGAACTCGCCGACGCCGACGACGTCAAACTTGACGAGCTGCCCAAGCCTGCCGAAATCCGCGACTTCCTGGAGGGCTACGTCATCGGCCAAGACACCGCCAAGCGGACGTTGGCGGTCGCTGTCTACAACCACTACAAGCGCATTCAGGCGGGCGAGAAGGGCCGTGATTCCCGGTCAGGCGAGCCCGTCGAGCTGACCAAGTCCAACATCTTGATGCTGGGCCCCACCGGGTGTGGCAAGACCTACCTGGCCCAGACGCTGGCCAAGATGCTCAACGTGCCATTCGCCATCGCCGACGCCACCGCGCTGACCGAAGCCGGTTACGTCGGCGAGGACGTGGAAAACATTCTGCTCAAACTGATCCAGGCCGCCGACTACGACGTCAAGCGCGCCGAGACGGGGATCATCTACATCGACGAGGTCGACAAGATCGCCCGCAAGAGCGAGAACCCCTCGATCACCCGCGACGTATCCGGGGAAGGCGTGCAGCAGGCGCTGCTGAAGATCCTCGAAGGCACCCAGGCGTCGGTGCCCCCGCAAGGCGGCCGCAAGCACCCGCACCAGGAGTTCATCCAGATCGACACCACCAACGTGCTATTCATCGTGGCCGGTGCGTTCGCCGGGCTGGAGAAGATCGTCTCCGACCGGGTCGGCAAGCGCGGTTTGGGCTTCGGGGCCGAGGTGCGCTCCAAGGCCGAGATCGACACCACCGACCACTTCGCCGAGGTCATGCCGGAAGACCTGATCAAATACGGGCTGATTCCCGAATTCATCGGCCGGCTGCCGGTGGTCGCGTCGGTGACGAACTTGGACATGGAGTCTCTGGTCAAAATCCTGTCTCAGCCCAAGAACGCCTTGGTCAAGCAGTACACCCGGCTGTTCGAGATGGACAACGTCGAGCTCGAATTCACCGAGGACGCGTTGGAAGCGATCGCCGAGCAGGCGATTCATCGCGGCACCGGGGCCCGCGGCTTGCGCGCGATCATGGAAGAAGTTCTGCTGCCGGTCATGTACGACATTCCCAGCCGTGACGACGTCGCCAAGGTCGTGGTGACTAAGGAGACCGTCCAGGACAACGTGCTGCCGACGATCGTGCCACGCAAGCCGGCTCGCACCGAGCGCCGCGACAAGAGCGCCTAGCAGAACTGGCCCGTTCGGTAACTGTTGAGTGCCGACGCCGCTGGGACAATCCCACGGCGGACCTCACACGCGCTGGATTTACTGAACTTCTTTCTGGCTGATGTTCGCGACGGTCTGGGCCCGTACCTCTCGATTTATCTCCTGCTGACCCACCACTGGGACCAGGCCTCGATCGGCTTCGTGATGGGGGTCGGCGGCATCGCGGCGATCATCGCGCAGACACCGGTGGGCGCTTTCGTCGATCGGACGACCGCCAAGCGGGCGCTGGTAATCGCCGGCGCAGTTACAGTCACTACCGGGGCCCTGGGGACGAAAGCCGATCTTCCTGGTTGGTTTCGCCGTCTTGACGGCTCGCGGCTTCCTCTACACGCTGTCCGACAACTCGTACTGGCTGGTCGGCGTTCAGATCCTCGACGGCGTCGGCGCCGGGATTTTCGGCGCGCTGTTCCCGCTCGTCGTGCAGGACCTGACGCACGGGACCGGGCGGTTCAACGTCAGCCTGGGTGCGGTGACCACAGCGTGGGGTGTGGGCGCGGCGCTCTCGAACATCGTCGCCGGATGGATCGTGGTGGTCGCTGGCTACGACGCGGCGTTCAGCTCGCTGGGTGCCCTTGCCGGGGTGGGCTTGGCGCTCTACCTCGCTGCCATGCCCGAGACCGGCCCCAATGCCGCGACAAGTGTGAAAAGCAGGTCCCCCGCGCCTCCCCCAAATGGGGGAGGCGCGGGGGAGGGAAGCCGCTAGCAAATATTACCGGCGCGTAACTTCGATTCTTAGACTTCGCGCGCCAGCAAAAGTGACGAACACCACACTTCGTCGCGAGATTGGCCGATGACGTGTGTCTGACCTCGTATTTTGGTCAAGTGGCGGTAGCGTGGCGGTGTGTATCGGCGTCAATGAATCCTAAGAATAGTGCAATAATCGGTACCGCCAGTGACATAAAACCCGGCCGGGGATTCACTCCGACGATACGCACCGGTAGCTGCAGCGTGCCCGTGCGGTGAACAGCGATGGAAGGCGGGGACGTGGGTCCGAACGACAACGGAGCCAGGTCAGAATCTCACCCAGATTCACACCGAGCCGATGCGACGCTGCCCGAACCGCAAAAGCGGGAGAAACTAGAACAAATTGTCATCCGTTTCGCCGGGGACTCCGGCGATGGCATGCAGCTCACCGGTGACCGGTTTACTTCGGAGGCAGCGCTTTTCGGTAACGACCTGGCGACCCAACCGAACTATCCGGCCGAGATCCGCGCGCCCCAGGGCACGCTGCCGGGCGTCTCGTCGTTCCAGATCCAAATCGCTGACTACGACATCCTCACCGCCGGCGACCGGCCCGACGTGTTGGTTGCGATGAACCCGGCGGCGCTGAAGGCCAACATCACCGACCTGCCCATCGGCGGGCTGGTGATCGCCAACTCCGACGAGTTCACCAAGCGCAACCTGGCCAAAGTCGGCTACCAGGACAACCCGCTGGAAAACGGAGAACTGTCCGACTACAAGGTTGAGGCCGTCCCGATGACCACGCTGACGCTCGGCGCGGTCGAGGTCATCGGCGCTTCGAAGAAAGATGGCCAGCGGGCCAAGAATATGTTCGCGCTGGGCTTGTTGTCGTGGATGTATGGGCGGCCGATCGAAACCAGCGAACGATTCATCAGGGAGAAGTTCGGCCGCAAGCCTGACGTCGCCGAGGCGAACGTGCTGGCCCTGAAGGCGGGGTGGAACTACGGGGAAACCACCGAGGCCTTCGCCGTCACCTACGAGGTCTCGCCGGCGAAGCTGCCCACAGGTGAATACCGGCAGATCTCCGGCAACACCGCGTTGGCCTACGGCATTGTCGCCGCCGGTCAGCTGGCCGACATTACGGTTGTGCTCGGCAGTTATCCGATCACGCCGGCCTCGGACATCTTGCACGAGCTCTCCAAACACAAGAATTTCAACGTGATTACCTTCCAGGCTGAAGACGAGATCGGCGGGATCTGCGCTGCACTGGGCGCCTCTTACGGCGGTGCGCTCGGGGTCACGAGCACATCGGGACCCGGCCTGTCGCTGAAGTCCGAGGCGCTTGGACTGGCGGTGATGACCGAGCTGCCGTTGCTCGTCATCGACGTGCAGCGGGGCGGGCCGTCGACCGGCTTACCGACCAAGACCGAGCAGGCTGATCTGCTGCAGGCGCTGTACGGCCGCAACGGGGAGTCGCCGGTGGCGGTGCTGGCGCCGCGGTCGCCGTCGGACTGCTTTGAGACCGCACTGGAAGCGGTGCGCATCGCGGTGTCGTACCACACCCCGGTAATTATGTTGTCGGACGGGGCAATTGCTAACGGCTCAGAGCCGTGGCGAATCCCGGACGTCGATACGCTGGAGCCCATACAGCACATCTTCGCCAAGTCGGACGAGCCGTTCCAGCCGTATGCCCGCGACCCGGAAACCCTGGCTCGGCAATTCGCCGTACCCGGCACCCCCGGTCTGGAACATCGCATCGGCGGGTTGGAAGCTTCGAACGGTGCGGGCGACATCTCCTACGAGCCGGCCAATCACGATCTCATGGTGCGGTTGCGCCAGGCCAAGATCGACGGCATCTCTGTTCCCGATCTGGAGGTCGACGATCCGACCGGAGACGCCGAACTGCTGTTGATTGGGTGGGGCAGCTCCTACGGTCCGATCGGCGAGGCTTGCCGGCGTGCGCGGCGCAACGGCATCAAGGTTGCGCATGCCCATCTGCGGTATCTCCGACCATTCCCGGCCAACCTGGGCGAGGTGCTGCGGCGCTACCCGCAGGTCGTGGCGCCGGAGATGAACTTGGGCCAGCTGGCGCTGCTGCTGCGTGGCCAGTACTTGGTCGACGTGCAATCGGTTACCAAGGTCCAGGGCGTCTCGTTCTTGGCAGACGAGGTGGGGCGTGTCATCCGCGCCGCGCTGGGCGGGACATTGGCCGAAATCGAGCAGGACAAGACGATGGTCGCGAGACTGGCGGCGGCTACGGTTGGAGCGGGAGCTAACTGATGACTGACCTGATCGGCACGGGCGTGGATCTCGGGCTGCCGGACGTGCTGTCCAAGAACTACGGTGTGCCCACCACCGACCAACCGCAGAAGGCCAAGGACTTCACCACTGACCAGGAGGTCCGGTGGTGCCCCGGGTGCGGCGACTACGTCATCCTCAACACGATGCGCAACTTCCTGCCGGAGATGGGACTCCGCCGCGAGAACATCGTCTTCGTCAGCGGCATCGGCTGCTCGAGTCGGTTTCCCTACTACCTGGAAACCTATGGCCTGCACTCGATCCACGGCCGTGCGCCGGCGATCGCGACAGGTCTGGCGCTGGCGCGTGAGGACCTGTCGGTCTGGGTGGTCACCGGAGACGGGGACGCGTTGTCGATCGGCGGCAACCATCTGATCCACGCGTTGCGTCGCAACGTCAACCTGACCATCCTGCTTTTCAACAACCGGATCTACGGCCTGACCAAGGGTCAGTACTCGCCGACATCCGAAGTCGGCAAGGTCACCAAGTCGACGCCGATGGGATCGCTTGACCAGCCGTTCAACCCGGTGTCGCTGGCGCTCGGCGCCGAGGCGAGCTTCGTCGGCCGGGCGCTGGACTCCGACCGCAACGGCCTGTCCGAGGTTTTGCGTGCCGCGGCGCAGCATCGCGGGTCCGCGTTGGTCGAAATCCTGCAGGACTGCCCAATTTTCAACGACGGTTCGTTCGACGCGCTGCGCAAAGAGGGCGCCGAGGAGCGGGTGATCAACGTCCGCCAGGGTGAGCCGATCATCTTCGGCGCCAACGGCGAATACTGCGTAGTGCGGTCGGGATACGGACTCGAGGTGGCCAAGACCGCCGACGTCAGCGTCGACGAGATCGTGGTGCACGACGCGCACGCCGCCGATTCGGCGTACGCGTTCGCGCTCTCGCGGCTGTCTGAGCAGAACCTCGAGCACACGGTGATGGGCATTTTCCGTCAGGTCAGTCGGCCAACCTACGATGACGCGGCCCGAGCACAGGTCCGCGCCGCGCAGGAGTCCAAGCCGGGCGACCGCGCCGCATTGCAGTCGCTGTTGCACGGGCGCGACACCTGGATTGTGAACTGAGGTGACGCCGGCGGCGAAGCCGGCTTCGTTGGCCGGTGTGGTATTGGCAGGGGGAGCGTCGCTACGGATGGGCCGGGACAAGGCCACCATGCCGGTTCCCGCCGGTCTCCTCGGCTCCAAAGACGGGTCCGAAGCGCCCACAACGATGGTCGAGCAGGTGGTCAGCGTTGTCGGGCAGCGGTGTCAGCCGGTTTTCGTCGTCGCCGCGCCGGGACAATCCCTGCCGGAACTGCCGGCCCGCGTGGTGCGAGACGAGGTGCGAGGACTGGGCCCCTTGCTCGCCACCGGGCGCGGATTGCGCGCCGCCGCCGAGGCCGGCGCGAAGCGGGCGTTCCTGTGCGCCGCCGATATGCCATTGCTGACTGTCGATTTGATCGACTTGCTGGAAAGCCGGGCCATTGAACTGGACGCCGACGTCGTGTTGCCGTGGGACGGCCGCGATCACTACCTGGCTGCGGTATACCGGACCGAACTGGCCGCGCAGGTCGATGCTCTGATAGCCGCCGGCGAACGGAATATGCGCGCGTTGGTCGACCGGGTCGACGCGCAACGAATCGTGATACCCGAGTCCCGGTCGCTGGCGAACGTCAACTCGGCGGCCGATCTGCGCCTGCTGCAGCGGACCGGGAGCTGACAAGCTAAACCCTCTTTCACGCGGGTTCAATTTAGTCGGGCAACGCTTTCCATCGACAATTATTCGACGCGTTCACACGTCCGAAATTTGTGCGCATTTAAATGTTGATTAATAAACGTGCGATTAGCTACAGTGAATTCCGTCGATTATGTTTTGATTGGTCAGCATTGGTGCAGTAGTCAAATCTGAAATTCGACTCGTATCACGTTGCGGCAGCGGACGTTTGGGGCATCCAGCGATCGGGCACGGGCGACGCCGACGGCGAGTCACGCCGTCGTGAAGCGGGATAGTCAGCCGACTTCTGGCAAATGACCCAAGCTATTGTCGCCGCTCCGATCGAGGATTCACGCCGGCCCTCGCCGGATGGTGATCGCCGGCCCGCAATGTTAGTGAAATCCTGTGGCAAATAGTAATATTAGCGATCCACCGCTTCGCCTGGCCTGGGACAGGCCTGATTCTCGCACCGTTGGCTCGAACGCGGCATATTTTGTTGAAATAGCCTATCCTGCTTGGGATTAAGAGTCTCAAGCCGTTGTGGCGGGACTGCCGGTGGACACCTTCCGTCGGGGGCCTTGTGCCACCGGTCTGGCTAACACGCCGACCTGGACATCGTCCTTAGCGCAAGGCGATGGTCGCGCAGCGCTCCGGGCCGAGCAGTTTGGCCACGGCAAATGCGTGGCACAGTTCACAAAAAGTGCGTGATTTGGCTCACGATCACACCTACGCGCTGAGCCGCTGACGTGAGCGAAAAATGCGCACGTGACCTGGGGGGACAATTAGCTGACGCAGCCGCAATCGGCCCGTTATTGGTTCGAGATAGCGGCGTGTCGCGAGATGACGAATGCTCCCCGGTCTCGTACGGTCCGTTTCGGCCCGAAAAAGGCAAAGCAAAATCGAATCCACGGACCCGCGTGTGAGCGGAGGCTGCGGACGGCGACGACGCCTCCGTATAGCCGTCGGGCAGAAGCCCGGTCGGCGGCTCAGGCCCCCGCTGTCGTGCCCGAACGAGACGGCGCGACTCGAAGCATCACCCCGCCCTGGACACAGGCACCCGCCCACATTGCTGGGCTTATTCGGCGCGCGCACCGCGAAAGGAACGATGTTGAAGAACGTCCGCCAGGCGCTCACCATGGCTGCGATCACCGGTGTGCTCGCGACGGCGCCGCTTACCCTGTCCAACGGCGTCGCCTTCGCAGCAGACGACATGCGGTGGGACCCGAACACGCTAGGCGCGCCCTTCCTGCCTGCTGGGTTTGTGGCACCGCCCGCGCCCGACGCTGCGCCGGCTCCGGACGCGCCGGACGCGCCGCCTGCTCCGGACGCTGCGCCGGAAGCTGCGCCCGCACCGGACGCGCCCCCGCCGCCGGCCCCGCCGGCCGACCTGCCCCCGGCGCCCGACGCGCCGCCACCTCCGGCGCCGGAAGCTGCGCCCGCACCGGACGCGCCCCCGCCGCCGGCTCCGCCGGCCGATGACGCGCCCGCGCCGAAGCCGGCCAAGGCGCCCGTCAGGGCGTACACCGTCAACTGGGACGCGATCGCTGCGTGCGAGTCCGGTGGCAACTGGGGGATCAACACCGGCAACGGCTACTCCGGCGGTCTGCAGTTCACGCCGAGCACCTGGCGGGCCAACGGTGGCTCGGGATCCCCTAACGGCGCGAGCCGTGAGGAGCAGATCCGGGTAGCCGAGAACGTGCTACGCACGCAGGGCATCGGCGCCTGGCCGGTCTGCGGCCGACGCGGCTGACCAACGCGAACAAACTGACGGCGGTGGCCGGGCTGAGCCCGCCACCGCCTCAGGCGTCTCACGCGGCTAGAGGTCGAACACCAGCAGGGTGCTGGTAGCGGTCGCCACGATCGCACCCGACGCGTCGGTGACTGCTCCCTCGGTAAAGGCCACCCGCGAACCCGCTTTGACGACGGTCCCGGTCGCGGTCAACGGGCCGGCGCCGAGCCGGACCGGCTTGAGGTAATTCACCTTGATCTCGATCGACGTGTAGCCCCTGCCGGCTGGTAGCGTGCTGTGCACTGCTAACCCGGCGACGGAATCCAGCAGCGTGCAAACCAGGCCGCCGTGGACGCCGCCATTCGGGTTATACACCGACCCGTCCGGTCGGCAGGCGAACACGACCTTGCCGGGTTCTGCGTCGACAAGCTCGCATTGCAGCAGCGCGGTCATCGGGGGTGGCGGAAGCTCCCCGGCGATCATCGCCTTGAGATAGTCGATGCCGGCCATAGCGAGGCCGCGCGCAGTGCCCGGGCCGGGGTCGTGCCACGTCACCGTGCGTGAGCGTTGCGGTCCCCACAGCTCTTTTTCCGTGTTGTTGTCGACGGTGGTCATGGTGTCCTTTCTGCTCGCTGCTAGGCCGTCGCCCAGTGGTAGCGGTCACGACCCGGGTCGCCCGGACGGACCGCGTGGTCGAGGCCCCAGGCCAGCAACGCATCCAACACCGGCAGCAGCGCGCGGCCGGAATCCGTGAGCTGGTAGTCGAATCGCGGTGGCGCTGCGCTATACCGGACACGCTGGATTACCCCGGCGTCGTCCAGCGCCTTGAGCCGGGCCGCCACCCGGTCCCGGGGCGCGCCGGTGCCGCGAACGATGTCCTCGAAGCGGCTGTTACCCAGGGCCAGCTCGCGGACGATCAGCAACGCCCATCGCTCGCCGACCAAATCCAGGGCGGCGGCGATGGGGCAAGGCCGGCCGGGCAGGTCGGCCAGCGTGACAGCCGGCACAAGACCAGCATGTCAACATCGAGTTTGAAAATCAAACTTACTCCACGTGATGCTGCGCACACCGCACCAAGCACCGCCCTGTGTTACCAACGACTCGTGACCGCAACGGCATTCGACAACCTCGACGACTACGTGGCGCTGCCACGTGTCTCGGGCCTGGCAGTCTCGGCGGACGGCTCGCGGGTGGTAACCACCGTGGCCGAACTCAACGAGAAACGCACCGAGTACGTCAGCGCCGTCTGGGAAGTCGATCCGACCGGCGACAGGCCCGCACACCGGCTTACCCGTGGCGCGAAGGGGGACTCCTCACCGGCGTTCAGCGTGCACGGCGACCTGCTGTTCGTCTCCTCGAGACCTACCGGCGACAACACCGACAAGCCATCGGCCTCGCTGTGGCGGCT
>Ga0187781_10002756_pt1 | contig 13309 bp, 11 predicted proteins | sample 0715_SJ02_MP02_2_FD_132447 | JGI IMG/M metagenome (GOLD analysis project Ga0187781, IMG submission 132447) | Tropical peat soil microbial communities from peatlands in Department of Meta, Colombia - 0715_SJ02_MP02_20_MG | ecosystem: Environmental > Terrestrial > Soil > Wetlands > Peat | place...
CGTTCTGGTCGGAATGGGGATCACGAAAGTTCGCCTGACTGGGGGAGAACCGTTGCTGCGCAACGGAGTGGTGAACTTCGTCGGCGAGCTGGCCGGGTTGCGGCCCGAACTCGACATTGCTCTTACGACCAACGGGCACCTGTTGGCCGATCTCGCAGCGCCGCTGAAAGCAGCCGGACTGACGCGAGTTACGGTCTCAATGGATGCAGTCGATCCCGACCGCTTCGCCCGCATCACTCGCGTGCCCAACGGCTACGATAACGTGCTCGCCGGAATTCGAGCCGCACGCCGCGCCGGACTCTGGCCGCTGAAAGTCAACTGCGTGCTGATGCGTGGGTGCAACGAAGATCAAATCATTCCCTTTGGAATGTTCGCCCGCGAAGAAGGGGTCACGGTGCGCTTCATCGAGTTCATGCCGCTCGAGGAAGACCGCGTGTGGTCGCCTTCGACCGTGGTGACGCTGGACGAAATTCTGGCGCGCATGGCGGAGTACCGGCCGCTGGTCGAGATTCCGCATGGCCGCTCGGAGACGGCTCGGCGCTATCGATTCGAAGACGGCATCGGAGAGATTGGCATCATCGCTCCGGTCTCGCATCCCTTCTGCCGACGTTGCAGCCGAATTCGTATCACCTCCGACGGAAAGATTCGCACCTGCCTTTTTTCCGTCTGGGACCACGACTTGTACGCGCAGATGCGCCGCGGTGCCAGCGACGAGCAACTGGAAGACTTCATCCGGGACGTGGTCGCCAAAAAGGAAGAGCGGCACCATATCGGCGAGCCGGATTTCGTGCCGGCGTCAAGAACCATGGTGCACATTGGCGGATGAGCACGTCCGCAGTGTAAGATGCTCCGCACATGAGCAGCCCCGGGAAACAGATCCTGGTTTTCTTGTCGCTGGCTTTCGGGTTTTCCGGTCTTCCGTACCATCTCATCATTCCCAGGCGGCATCTTGGCACCGGAAACGACTTGGTGGCTGCTCTTCTGCACGCGAGCCACAATGCTTTCATGCGAACTATCTTCGACCGCATGGCCGCGCCGGTGGGCCGCACGCTGCACATCACGACCGAATTGGGTGCGGGATCAGTGCTGACCATGGGGAACTCTCGCTTTCTATTTCTGGGCCAGGCGCGGTGAAGTTGCCGTCAAGGAGTGAGAACGAACAATATGCACTTCGTGGCTCTGGTGTTGATCTTCATCGCCTCCTGCTCGTTGCTGCCGGCACAAAATTCGCCGTATCTCGGTTTCGATCGCAACGACTATCCGGGCGACGGAAATCTGAAAATTTTGCGGCAGACTTTTTCTTATGCCGGATATTGGCTAAACACTCCTCCCGGAGTTTCTTCGAATTCTTGGACGGGACACCGAGCCGCGGTCGAGTCCGCAGGCTTTGGTTTCCTGGTGCTCTATAACGGGCGGCTCTACGCCGAACTGAAATCCGTGGCCAACGCTCAGCGCCTGGGGAGCTCCGATGCGCAGGCGGCGGCTCGAGCGGCGCGGCGGGAGGGATTCGCTGTCCAGACCATCATTTTCCTCGATCAGGAGCAAGGCGGGCGGATGCTGCCCGAGCAAAAGGCCTACATCTACGCCTGGGTGGATGGCGTGATCGCTGCCGGATTCCGCGCCGGAATTTATTGCTCCGGAATGCCCTCGCCCGATGGTCAGAACGTGGTCACCGCGGAAGACATCCGTCAAAACGCCCGCTCACGCGAGATTACGTATTGGGCCACCAATGATGCCTGTCCTCCTTCGCCCGGATGCACCTTCGCCCAGCATCCGCCGAGCCCCACGGAGAGCGGAGTGCCCTTCGCCGAAGTCTGGCAGTTCGCCCAGTCCCCGCGGCGCAAGGATGTGGCGGCGCACTGCAGCAATTACGGCGGCGACCGGAACTGCTATCCCCCGGGAACCGCAGCGGCTCAGGGCCTTTACGTCGACTTGAACACCGCGACCTCCTCCGATCCGTCGCAGGGACGAACCCGATAGGCTTTGTTCGCCACATAACCCGGCATGATCTTGCGTGATTCGATGGAGGATGGGAGGCGGAATGAAGACACTTTTGAACAGCGTGTGCGTGTGTCTCACGGTCATAACCTCTTGTTTGGGGACGTGGGCGGGTCAGCCGAAACCGGCACCACCGGGACCGGTGCCAATCCCGATCGTCAACGCGAAGAAAGTGTTCATCGCCAACGCGGGCGGAGATGAACCGTGGGATTCCGAGGCGCAGTTTACGGGTGGTACCGAGCGTGCCTATGACGAGTTCTACGCGGCGATGAAGAACTGGGGCCGCTACGAGCTGGTAAATACTCCCGGGGATGCCGACTTGTGGTTCGAAATCGCGTTTCGGACGCCCGCATTGGCGGGCACAGCCGCTCGCACATCCGATTCTCTCGCCGGCAGGCCGTACGACCCGCAGTTCCGCCTGACGATTCGAGATCCCAAAACCAATGCCGTGCTGTGGGCATTCACCGAGCACGTCCAGTGGGCCGTCCTCCAAGGCAATCGGGACAAGAATTTCAGTGAAGGGAGCGCAAGGATCGTGGCCGACGTGCAAGGTCTGGCAGCCCGCTCTCGGGCGGGGAGCAGCGCGGTTCAACCCTGATTGTTGGCGAGCAATCACGATTCGTGGGCTCGAGCCCTCCGCCTGCGATAGAATGGAGCCGTGTCGGAGCGAACCTTCACCCTCGATGAAGCCCAATCCTTGCTGCCGGTACTCGAGTCGCTGCTGCGAACGGCCATCAAGGCCAAGCAAATCATCGAGGAAGCCGACGCCGAGTTGCAGGCCCTGCACCACCGCATTTTCTTGAATGGCGGGATGTTTCTCGAGATCGTTCCTCTGGCACACCGACGGGCGGAACGCGTCAAAGCCGAACAGCAGGCGAAAGATGCGCTCGCGGAAATCGACTCCATTGGCGTCGAGGTCAAGGACCTTAGCATCGGCTTGCTGGACTTTCCCTGCGAAGTGGAAGGCCAGACCATCCTGCTTTGTTGGAAATTGGGCGAACCGGCAATCACTCACTGGCACGGTCTTCAGGAAGGATTTGCCGGCCGCAAACCCATCGATCAGCGAATCGCAAAAGCGAAAAAGGTGAACTAGTCCGAGGGCTCGGTTCTCGGTTCGATTCCCGCGTTGACGGCGAGGAGAAGAGTTTGTAGCGCTTCATACTCACTGGTACATCGGCGCTCTGTCCCCAAGCTCCTCCCATCAAAATAGTTCAGTGCCCCAGCAACATCATCGGAAGTGCAGTGTTTATATGGGAGGAACGTAATCAGGCGAAGTCTCGCATTTTGGGTCACAATGGCATTTCGTAACAGACTTTGCCGCACGGCCTTCGGGAACATTCATAGGAAGGGCCACATATGAGCCGATCACTGATTCGTTGGATTTTGTTGAGCCTGGTTGTCATGGCATTCTCGGCCGCGTCGTTTGGACAGATTGCGGTCGGCATTTCCGTTCGCGTGGGACCGCCTGCCCTGCCGGTTTACGCGCAGCCGATCTGCCCCGGTCCGGGCTACTTCTGGACGCCCGGCTATTGGGCCTGGAACGACGAGGAAGGCTATTACTGGGTGCCTGGCACTTGGGTGGTGGCGCCGGTTGGCTTGCTCTGGACGCCGGGATACTGGGGATGGGGCGGCGGGTTATATGTATGGCATGCGGGATACTGGGGCCCGCACATCGGCTTCTACGGCGGGATTAACTACGGATTTGGCTACACCGGTGTTGGTTTTGTCGGCGGCGAGTGGCGCGGGGGCGCGTTCTTCTATAACCGCTCTGTCACCAATGTCAGCGTTACCAATGTCACCAACGTCTACAACAAGACCGTGATCGTCAACAACGCGTCGACGGTTTCCTACAACGGTGGGACCGGCGGAGTGAACATGCGTCCGACTCCGCAGGAAGAAGCGTTTGCCCGCGAGCAACATACGCCCGCGCTGGCGGCGCAGCAGCAGCAGGAACGTGCAGCCATGCAGGACCGGCAGAATTTCGCTTCTGTGAATCACGGACGGCCAGCCATTGCGGCCACCGCCCGACCCGGAGATTTCAGCAGCCATTCCGCGGTTGCCGCCAGAGCTGCGGGCGGCGAATATCATGCGCCGGCAATGTCCCCCAGAGAAGCGCGAGTCAACACGCCATCGAATCGCGGAAATTCGACGCCGGCGAACCGGGGGAATTCCAACGACGGATTTCGCCCCTTCACGCCTCCGTCCAAAGGCGGAAACTCGAGTTCGAGCGCAAACTTCAACCGCGGGAACTCGAGCCCCAACGGCAATTCCAGCCGAGGAAACGACAATCGATTTAGCGACAACCGCGGGCAGAGCCAGTCCCATAACGAAAACAACCATGGCCAGAGCCAGTCTCATCCGGCTCCGCACCCGAACCAGAGTGCGCCCCATCCGAAGAGCAGTCCTCCGCCAAAAGAAGAGCGGCATCACTGAGCAGGCAGCGAAGTGCGAGCGGAACTGTAGGGGGATCGAGCGGGAAGCCGGGGCGACAGCCTGTTCCCGCTCGACCTATTGATCGACAGCAAATCCCGGGGATTTTCCTGCAAGGCGGGGCGTGCTAGCCGTTCCTAACCAGGGATACGAATGTCTGGTTCGCGGAGATGGTTCAAGATTTGTAAATGTGCTGGCTAGAACCCGGGCCGCCTAATCTTCTCTGCTACAATTTTTGTATTCGAACAGCCGAAAATCAGAGTAACCAGGGACTGCCCTAGGAGTTCCAACAACCATGTTTGTTAAAACTCAGAAGCTCCAGCGGATTGCGGCATTCGCAGCACTCGGGGCATTAGCCTTGGCCGTGAGCTGCAGGGGATTCTTTGTAAGTCCCACACTGACCTCCATCGCGGTTGGTCCGGCTTCGCCCAGCATCCAAACCGGCACCACCAACAATACGGTGCAGATGTTTGCCGTGGGGACCTATAACGACGGCAGCACCGGAAACCCCGCGGTCTCCTGGAGCATTAGCCCCGCGAATACGGTTGCGACGATCAGCCCGAGCGGATTGGTCACCTCCGTAGCTACGGGGTCGGCGACGGTTACCGCCACCGCCACCCAGAATCCGTCGATCACCGGAACTCAGTCGCTGACCGTGATCGTCGGTTGCATCAAATCCATCACGCTTAGCCCGACAAACGGGGCAATCACCAACGGCGGGACCACCAGTGTTTCGATCACGGCTACGGCCCAGACATGCACCGGCGCGGTCGACATCACCTCGGTTGCGACCTGGAACTCGAGCAACACACAAATCGCAACCGTTTCCGCCGGATTGGTGACTCCGACGGCAACCACGGGAGCCGATGGGACGGTGATCATCTCCGCCTCCGCCGGCGGCGTTACCAGCAGCCCGAACGCCACGATCACGGTGAGCGGTTACTAGTCTCTCGGATCGAGTGCGAGACCCTGTCGCGGCGGACGCGTGATTTCCATCACATTCCGCGGCTTTCCCTTATGGCACGATCAGTCCATTGTGGGAACTCCGTGGGCAACGCCATCACAGCTTCGCCGGCAAAAACTCGGTTGAACCTGCAACCCGGCCGGGAAGAGCTGCGCGCCGCCCGCTTGGCCATGCGCATGTCTCTGGCAGTGGGCGTGGTGATCCTGCTGGCCAAAACCACCGCGTATTACGTCACCGGATCCTCCGCCATCCTGTCAGACTTTGCCGAATCGGTCGTGCATGTCATTGCCGTCGCCTTCGCCGCATTCAGCTTGCGCTTAAGCAGCAAGCCCGCAGCCCCGACATTTCTCTACGGCTACGAGCGCATCACATTTTTCTCCGCCGGATTCGAAGGCGCGATGATCGTGTTCGCGGCGATCTGGATCCTGGTGGAAGCGTTCGAAAAATGGATCGCCGGATCGCCCCTCGAGCATCTGGGCTCGGGTGCGCTGCTTCTGCTGGGCGCAGGTTTGTTGAACGCCTGGCTCGGCTGGCATCTGCTGCGCGTCGGAAAGCGCAGCCATTCGCTGATCCTCGAGGCTGATGGCAAACACGTGCTCACCGACAGCTTCACCAGCTTCGGCGTGGTCGCCGGGTTGGGGCTTGTCATGCTGACCGGATGGAAGCCGTTCGATCCGCTGGTAGCGCTGGCGGTTGCGGTCAACATCCTGTGGTCGGGAGGACGCTTGGCCTGGCGGTCGGCGGTGGGGCTGCTCGACTACTCAGATCCGGAAACGGGCAAGCAAATTCGCGGCCGACTGGATGCAATCTGCAATGAACTGGGCGTCCACTATCACGGCGTGCGCTATCGTACGACCGGATACCGGCAGATCATCGAAGTGCACCTGCTGTTTCCGCACGCAACCGAGGTCGGCGAAGCGCACCGCCTCGCGACCGCGCTCGAAGAGCGCTTGCCCGTGGAACTAGGCGTGCCCGCCGAGGTCATCACGCATCTGGAATCGCTCGAGGATCACGAACAGGTGCACTCGACCGAGCATTACACCGGGCGACCCGAGTGAGGATTGTCGTTGGCCGCGGTTCACCGACCGTTCGCGGCAGGCTTCGATCGACCGGCGGGCGCTGCGTGGCCGCGGGCCTTTCAGTCTTTCATCATCGCATCAATGGTCGAGTAGAGCTGACTGTTGTCCTTCACCTCTACGTAAGGCCGGTTGGGATTGCGGCTGCTCACGATATAGACGGTCGGGGTATGGTCGAGCTTGATGGCCTTGCCGAGATCGCGATCGGCATTCACTTCGGCGGCAAGCTTGCCACTCGGATCGATGATGAACGGCAGATCGACCTTGTGCTCGCTGGCGAATTTCTCGGCATATCCGCGCAGATTCTGGGGAGTGACTTCCATTTGATTCTGGAAAATGTAGTCGCGGAACTCGTTGCCGAGAACCTTGGAATGCGTGTCGAAATAGCGCGCAAAAATCGCCGCTTGATACGACCAGTTGTGCATGGGCAGCGGGAAATCATGACGGACGACGGGAATCTTGTAGGTCTTCGAGGCCTGCTCGATAAGCGGCGCAGTTCGGCTGCACATGGGGCATTGCAGATCCTCAAAGATCACGATCGCGACCTGCGCCCCCTTGGGCGGACGGAAGACCGAGTCCACGGTATCTTGCGCGGCGGCACAGAGGCTCGAAAGGGAAACGAACACTGCCAGGAACACGATGACGATGCGGTTGTGATTTTTGGTTTTCATGAGGCTGAACGATGTAACTGTTTTGTTTCCGATTGAGTCTTACTAAGTTAGACGCACACAACTTGCACCCGGATTTCCCGCGTGCGTCGATTTTTACCATCGAGACTAACTCCATGGTAACCGAAATCCCAGGGCCGCTGTCGCGAAAGCCCGTTGTCCGTTGGGCGGTGTATCGGGGGTAAACCTTCGTGCCGCGGGAGTAATCCCCCCAACGCGCTATAGTAAATCGTTCACCTATTTTCACTTGTGCCACCGATCCCGCCATTCCGAATAAAGCGGCTGAGGCTGGCCGTGTTGGTTGCGGCGGCACTGGCACTTCCGAGCTGCGGCCGCGGCCGTCATCGCGTGCTCGAAGTGGCCTATGTGTCGGCACCGCAAGCAACTTTGCGCGACCAGGTGGCGGCCATCTACAACCGCGTCGGCACCGTGAAAAACGGAGAGCGGGTCGACGTTATCGATCGCGAGAAGCGCTTTGCGCGCGTGCGCACTTCGAGCGGTCTCGAGGGCTGGGTCGAACAACGTTATCTGGTTGACCAAAAGACTTTCGAAGGGTTCGAGCAACTGACTCGCGAGAATCGGGGCGATGCAGCGCAGGCGCCGGGCGTCCTGCGCCACGAGACGAATCTTCACATTACGCCGGGCCGCGAAACCGAACACCTCTATCAGCTGGCAGCAGGGTCCAAAGTCTCCATCCTCAAGCGAGCCACGGCGGAAAAGCAGGTCGTTCCGCTGCCTGCTCCGAAACCGGTGGCCGACAAGCCAGGCAAGGCTCCTCCCGGTCCGGTGCTCGAAGACTGGTGGCTGGTCCGCGACGAGCAGGGGCGAGTGGGATGGGTTTTGGCTCGCATGGTGGACGTGGACGCGCCTCTCGATGTTGCGCAATACGCCGAGGGACAGCGCTTCGTCGCCTTCTTCACCCTCAACCAAGTTCAGGACGGCGACAAGAAAGTTCCGCAATACCTCTCGGTGCTAACCGATCCCCACGACGGCTTGCCGTTTGATTTCAATCAGATCCGCGTTTTCACCTGGAATGTGCGCAAACATCGCTATGAAACCGCGTATCGCGAGCACGGTCTCAACGGAGTTTTGCCGGTGACGGTCGGACAGGAAGCCTTCGACAAGGCAGGAACCTTACCTGTATTCGTCCTGCGTGTGCGAGACGACGCCGGGAATTTGACCGAACGCAAGTACAAGCTCGATACCCCTCTGGTCCACCGCGTGTTGGCTCCGGGAGAGGTCGTCGCGCGCACCCAAAAGAAGTCTCGATAGCGCTTCTCAACCCAGCTTTCCCCATCCTTTCCCATTTCTACCAAATGTCATATAAACCTGAGACCCAGGCTACCGATTTCTGTACCGACGTCCGATAATCTGTTAGTAAACAGCAGAAAATAAACATTTTGTCTTTTGCAACTGTTTGGATTGACAGTTGCACTAGCAGTGTTTCGCAATCCCTTGTGTGCTCCAGGAAGTTTGAGGTAGTGGGGCGAAGTCCCGCGTAGACGGGACAGGCAATCAATTAGGTTTTGCGGTTTCCAGCTGTTCCATGGATGAGTTCTCGCAGGTTGCAAGTCAACGGATCGCGCCGCTCCTAGGCGCTTGATCCGGTTCTGAACGACGACATTTTTAAGGAGGAAGGAAATGCGTTTCACAACGTTGAGCCGGCTATTGGCGGTCTTTACCCTGGTAGCCCTGTTAGTGCCCACTGTAGTAACGGCGCAGAGCACAACGACTGGTGCGATTAGCGGAACCGTTACTGACCCTAGCGGAGCGGTTCTGCCTGAGGTTACCGTGAACCTGAAGAACACGGAAAAAGGATTCACCCAGACGGTGAAGACGAATGCTCAGGGCGGGTATCAGTTCCCACTGCTCGAGCCAGGATCGTATGCAATTACAGTCACCGCGCCGAATTTCAAGACTCTGAACGCCAGTACGACTGTGAGCGTCGGACAGAACGCGATCGTGAACGCGAGGCTGGAAGTGGGTGCTGCGGGCACGCTCGTGGAAGTTTCCGGCGAGGCCCCGTTGCTACAGTCGGAAACGTCTGAAATCTCGACCACGTTCAACGAGAGGGAAATCTCCGAGGTTCCGAATCCGGGCAACGACTTGAGTTTCATTGCACAGACCGCTGCCGGATCGGTCATGAATACCGAGGGCGGATATGGAAACTTCTCGAGCTTTGGAGTCTCGGCGAGTTCCAACCTGTTTACGCTGAACGGCATGTATGACAACGATCCGTTTCTCAATTTGAACAATTCTGGCGCCACCAACCTGCTTCTCGGTCAGAACGAAGTGCAGGAAGCGACCGTGGTAACCAACGGATATTCCGGTCAGTATGGTGGCTTCGTCGGCGCCAACGTGAATTACATTACCAAGTCGGGTTCGAACAACTGGCACGGCAATGCCAATTACTGGTGGAACGGCCGTGTGATGAATGGAAACAACTACTTCCACACGAACTTTGAGAATCCCGCCCACGACACGCCGCGGCCCTTCGTCAATGCCAACCAATATGCCGGTTCTTTTGGCGGCCCGATTATTAAGAACAAGATTTTCTTTTTCTGGAACTACGAAGGCCTGAGGGTGGCGTTACCTGTCAGCGGACAGGTTCTTTCCCCGACGCCGGCGTTCGTGACGGCCATGCAGGACAATGTGGCCAACGAGGGTCTGGGCGCGGCTACAACCGCCTGGTACCAACAATTGGGGAATGTCTATGACAACATTCCCAACCTGTCGCGCGCCATACCTGGGTATCCAAGCGCTCCCACGGGTGACACTTCCGGCTGCCAAGGCCCGGTGAGCGCCAACAACGTGCCTATCGTGAACAAGACCTTTGTAGATCCAGTCAATGGAACTGCTTTTGGTTATGGCTACAATCCTTGCACCCAATTCCTGCAGCAAACGCAGGGCACTTTTACCCATGAGTTCCTGACCTCGGGCCGGTTCGATTTCAATCTCGGAAACCTGGGGAACTTCTTCGTTCGTTTGCAGGAAGATATCGGAACCCAGGCGTCATACACGGATCTGGAGAATCCGGCATTCAATGCCACCAGCTATCAGCCGGAATACCAGGGGCAGGTAAGCTGGAACCGCACCTTCGGAGTCAAAGCAGCGAACAACGTGGTTTTCTCGATGCAGTACTATCGCGCCATTTTCGGGCCGGAAAACCTGAACGCTTCGCTCGGTGTCTTTCCAACCACCCTGATTATGGGAGACGGGTCGCTGTTCGAGAGCGGCAACGCGTTCAACAGTTCACTCGGCGGGGACAATGGCATCTGGCCGCAGGGGCGTAACGTTACCGGCTACCAAGTCGTGGATGATTATTCCTACAACTTGAGCAGCAAGCACACGCTCAAGCTGGGATTGTACTTCCATCGCAATCTGGTCAGCGACCACGATTACGGTCTCGAAAGCAGTGGTCTGCTGATTCCGCTGAGTCTTGCGGACTTATTCGCAGGCGCTGGAACCCAAGTCGGGGCCGAGTTCATAAGGAATTACCCGTCGGCTCTGGAGCAAAACATCAAGCTATACCAGCTTGGCTGGTATGTGCAGGATGAGTGGAAGCCAACCAGCACTCTGAAGTTGACTCTCGCCCTGCGCGCGGATCACAACTCCAATCCGCTCTGCGCTGCCAATTGCTTCGCCCGCCTCAGTTCGCCGTTTGCAACCTTGGACCACAACGTCAACACCCCTTACAATTCTGCGGTTGACTCCGGACTGGGCCAAGCGATGCCGTCGTTTACGAATGTAGCGTGGCAGCCGCGATTTGGCTTCTCCTATGCGCCGTCGTTCGTGAAGAACACGGTATTCCGAGGCGGTTTCGGAGTTTTCATGGATACCTTCCCGGGCCAAATCGCCGATAGCCTGTCGCAGAATATACCGGTGTTTAACGGTTTTACGGGCCTGTACCTTGGACCCTTGGCTAATGGTGCTCCCGGTACATACCAAGCGTTTGCCCAGGGGCAGGGTGCTGTTGCAAGTCTGGGCATCGCGGGTAACGGCTATGACACTCTAGCCGGTGCGAACACAGCGTTGATCAATGGTTTCTCCAACAGCGGCACGCTGGGAAGCATCTCAGCTGCGGACCCCTTGTTTGTGCCACCGAACTTCAACAACGCCGGCCCGATTCACGCGCCGATCACCTACGAATGGAACTTCGAAGTTCAACATGCGTTCGGCAATAACACGTCGTTCAGCCTCAACTATGTCGGCAATCACGGAACCCACCAGACAGTGCTCAATAACGGGGTCAACGGCTTCTGCCCGACTTCGGCCTGTCCCAACGGCTGGTTGGGTCTACCGACGACGCAGATAGACCAACGATTCCTCGGGGTGACCGAAATTCAAACCATCGCGAATTCCAACTATAACGGCTTGAGCGCCAGCTTCCAGCACCGTTTCCAGCATGGGCTGCAATTCCAGGTCAATTACAGCTGGAGCCATGCGCTGGATGAGATTTCCAATGGCGGGTTCAATGGCTTCGGCCCACAGAGTATCTTGGCTCCTGCGGTCCCAGGCAACCTCAGGGCGTTTAACTACGGTAACGCAGACTACGACACGCGCCAGTACGTGAGTGCGAACTACGTGTACGAACTTCCCAAGGGACCAACTCCGTTCTTGAAGGGTTGGCAGCTCTCGGGCACGCTTTTCGCCCGCACCGGACTGCCTTACACGGTCATGAACAGTGCGGTCACGAATGTGTTGGGTGGTTACGGGTTTGGTGGTCCTGCATTCGCAACCTATTCGGGGACCACTTTCCCGACTTGCGGCGGTCCGGGCGGCTCCGAGGATGGCGGATTCACATCCTGCATTCCGACGGCAAGTTTCCCGGATTATGCCAACCCGTCAAACCAACTCCAAACAGGACTGGTCAACCAGCGGCGCAATCAGTTCTATGGGCCTCACTACTTCGACACCGACATGACGCTCATGAAATACACGCGAATCCCACGCTGGGAGACTGCGAAGCTTGGGATTGGTGCACAGTTCTTTAACCTGTTCAACCATCCGAACTTTGCCAATCCGAACAACAACATCAACGGCGGCGACTTCGGTGACGTGACGGCAACCGTCAACCCCCCAACCAGTATTTTGGGTTCGTTCCTGGGGGGTGACGCTTCGACGCGGCTGGTTCAGCTGACGGCGAAGTTTACCTTCTAGCATCCGGTTTCAACCGGCGCCAGCGGAAATCTGGCAAGGCGGCCTCGGAATCTCGAGGCCGCCTTTTAATTTTGGTGCCAAGCATGTTCCCCAATTTGGAGAGCGTGGAAAGAATGCCGGATGCAGGATCTCAACCCGGCCCAAAGGTTCAGTGGGTTCCTGCGCCGGGGGTATTCCCTGCTAATTAGGGACGAGACGGTGATGAATAGGGCGCGAGTTCGCGCCCAATCGGAAGGACAGGGAGGGCACAGCGATCAGCGGAACGCTTGAGAAAAAAAACGTGAGCGCGGAAACCAACCCGCTCGTGGATCACTGCCATGGTCTCAATCGTAGGAAGGCACCTTGTTATCCGCAGTAAATGGGAACTCGAAGACTTCGGTGCCCACCGGGATGCGGAGAACATAATCCGATTTTTTCTTGTCCTTCTTGAAAAAGATGTATCCCTTAGCCTCTTCGCCAGCTGCAATGCTCTTGTGCTCGAGAGCATTGTCTTTCACCCATTGTGCCTGCTGATTGGAGTATGCTGCCACCTGCTTGGACATCTGCATCTGGCTGTTAGTCGGCTGGCACCCGGTGGCTATCATGTTGGGACAGTGCGCTGAGGACAACTCCTGAGACTTGGCCTCTCCGAACTTCTGTATGGAACGGGCTGTCTTGTCGGCGGCTTCGGCGCGCACAGTCTTGTCTTTTTCGTTGACCAGCATCGCCGATTGAGGGTCGAAGTCGATTGCCGTCTTGCCATGGTTGGAAACCAGCACCCAGACGCGGTTGTATTCGGTCTCCTTGAGGTCGGAGAGGCTCACGAAGATGTGAACGTCGTCGGTCTTCAGGCCTTCGATCTTCGCGTCATTCTTCACCTCGGAGGTGGCATTGGGAGCCCCTTCTGCCCAACGGATCGGCGTAGGGCTGTTCTGGGCGAAACTTGCGCCCACGCCTAAAAGCAGAGTAGCGGTCAAGGCAGGGAAAAGTTTCATGAATGCATGCCTCCTGAAAATTTCACTTCCGAAGACTTC
>Ga0187781_10002757_pt1 | contig 13309 bp, 13 predicted proteins | sample 0715_SJ02_MP02_2_FD_132447 | JGI IMG/M metagenome (GOLD analysis project Ga0187781, IMG submission 132447) | Tropical peat soil microbial communities from peatlands in Department of Meta, Colombia - 0715_SJ02_MP02_20_MG | ecosystem: Environmental > Terrestrial > Soil > Wetlands > Peat | place...
CGGGTGAGGGGTTATTTCAGCCGCCATGCGAAACGCTGTTATACTCTCCCCGTGCGCATCCCAACCCAACGCATTCGCGAACTGCGCAGGAACCAGACCGAGGCTGAGAAGGCCGCATGGCATCTGTTGCGCAGTCGAAGGGCAGGCGCGAAGTTCCGCCGCCAATACCGCATTGAAAGCTGGGTTGTCGATTTCTACTGTTTTGAACATCGCTTGGCGATCGAGCTTGATGGTGGCGTTCATTCTCAGCCAAGCCGAATGCGGAGAGACGCTGCGAAAGAGGACTACTTGAGAATGCTCGGGATCAGCTTGCTACGGCTTCCGAACGGTCTGGTCCTGGAAGATCCTGAGGGTTTCGTGGGCAGGGTGCGGGAAGCCATTGGCCGGGGCCACGGAACGACCCCTCACCCGTTCCGCTCCGGCTGATGGGGGCGCCGGCAGCGGAACACCCTCTCCCCAAGGGAGAGGGCAGTTTGTTGATCTAAAATGTAGAAACTCTAGGCGCGGGCATCCTACTCCGTCGGCTGGCGGATAAGTGTGACATGGGCGGACAGGGATAAGCCAAACCAGCAGCGATAGTTATGCGGAGCAGCACATGATCAATCTGGGAATTGCCGGCATGGGATATATCGGGAAGGTCCATCTGGAGGCGGCGCGAAAAGTTGCAGGCGCTCGAGTGTTGGCGGTGGCCACACTCGAGCCGGAAAAGGTCCGCGATTTAACTCCAGGCTTGCAGATTTATCCGAGCTACTCGGACCTCTTTCGTGATGATCGCCTAGATGCGGTCATCATCTGCCTCCCGACCGACCTCCACGAGGAAGCCGCAGTGACGGCCGCCCAGTACGGCCGCCATATCCTTTGCGAGAAGTCCATGGCGCTCGATGACGCTTCTGCCCAGCGTATGCTTCAGGCAGCACAAACCCATGGCCGGATCCTCATGGTCGCACATATCCTGCGCTTCTGGCCGCAGTACGCGCGCATCAAGGAACTGATTGATGCCGGCGAAATCGGCTCGATCCGTTCCGTCACCGCCTCCCGGCTCTCAAAGTACCCGCCGTGGAGCGGCTGGTTCCGCGACCCAGCGCGGAGTGGAGGGTGCCTGCTGGACCTGCAAATCCACGACGTGGACTTCATCCACTGGATTTTGGGACATCCTCAAAGCGTGTACACGGTGGGAATCCAGTCGCCGACGGGGAGCTGGGACCACGTTCATACCATCCTGACTTACCCCCACGCACAGGCCTCGATCGAGGCGAGCCTCATGATGCCGGAGTCCTGGCCTTTCAGCACGAGCATTCTTGTTACTGGCGCCGAAGGGACGCTGGAATACACGTTCCGAGTGGGTACGAATATTCAGGAGCGCGACCAGGCCTCGCACTTCTTCCGCTTATACAAGAGCGACGGTACGGTGAGCGAACCCACCGCCTCAACGGAGGATGCGTTCGTCGCCCAACTCAGCTACTTCGTGCGCTGCGTCACCGCGCGCCAGCCGCCTCGCCTCTGTCCGCCGGAAGAGACGTGCCAGGTCATGCAGGTAATGACCGCGTCGCGACAATCGGCGGATACTGGTCGGATCATTGCGCTGGGCGATGAGAGGGAATAGCACCCTCGAGCACGAACCGCGAAGATCTTCGTTGGCTGCAACGAAAATATCAACCACGGAGCGCACAAAGACCACGGAGACAAGCGGTTTGCGCCCCTCGGGCAAGGGCTAATGTCTAGAGCGGCCTGCTGACCGATGACTTTTTCTTCGCGCTTCCTCCGTGATCTCTGTGGCCTCTGTGGTGAAAGAAAGTGGCCAAAATCGACCAGCAAAGTGGTGCATTACGGCCAGGGAGCGACCAACTCCAGCGGACCGAGAAAGAGACTAAGAGCTTCATTTTCAGCTAGTTAGGAGATCAGTCTGGGTTTGGAAGGGAAGATGCCTTAGCAGGTTGGGAGACAGGAGGAGGTTGCTTATGAGGAGCATGCTAACCAAGCCATTCCAGGCTTTGGCTTACTGCCTCGCGTTGAGCTTGCTGGCTGCGTCGGTCGCGGCGTTTGCCCAGGATCAAGGTAATGCACCGCCACCCAGTTCGGCGCCCAGTACCCCGCCGCCGAGTGCCGCGCCCAGTCCCGGATGGCACAGTTTTTCCAACCCGCCCGAAAGGCAAGCCAACGAGCCGCAGGGCAACTACCCACAGGCGAACTACCCGCAGGGCAACTATCCGCAGGGTAACTACCCGCCGAGCAACGCCCCGCAGGCCAATTACCCCCCTAACCAACCGGTGCCATCGCGTTTAAGGCTTCAAGCAGGCACATTTGTGACGGTGCGAATAGACCAGATGCTGTCTTCGGACAAGAATCAGGTGGGCGACGGGTTCTCCGCGACGCTGACGCGACCCTTGGTGGCTGATGGTGTGGTCGTGGCGCAGCCGGGTCAACTCCTTGGCGGGCGCGTATCCGAAGTGCAGAAAGCGGGCCGCGTCAAGGGCGTTTCCCGGTTAGCAGTGCAATTAACCGACTTGACGCTCGTGGATGGCCAACAGGTACGGATTGGAACTGCGTTGACTAACCTGACTGGCCCCACCTCGAATGGCCGGGATGCGGCCGCCATTGCGGGAACGACCATAACGGGCGCCGCGATTGGCGCTGCTGCGGACTTGGGTCCGGGTGCGGCCATTGGCGCTGGGGCTGGCTTAATCGCGGGAACCGTGGGCGTGCTGTTGACGCGTGGCCGCCCCACCGTGATCTATCCGGAGTCGCTATTGACCTTCCGGCTCGCGGAACCGGTCACCATTTCCACCGACCGCGCCCCACAGGCCTTCCACTACGTAGACACCAACGTTTACGATCGTGCTTCCGCGGGGCAGAACCCTCCGCCTCCTTCTGGCTGGACCTGCAGGGGGTACGGCTGGCCCCCTCCTTATCCTGCACCGCCCTACTATTATTACCCCTACTACCCTTACCCTTGGGGAGTTGGCGTGGGGCTGTGGTGGGGGCCGGGGTTCTATTATGGCCGTGGGTTCTATGGTCATTATCGCCGCTAATGAAGTCGAGGAGTCGAGCAGTCGAGAGTCAAAAGTCAACAAATGCTTGGCTTTTCGACCACTCCCTCGGTAGTGTCCTAATTTGGGCCGTAACGCCGGCTTCCAGCCGGCACTGGAGCCGCCGAGATGGCAGCGCTCCGCCCAAATTAGGACAGCACCACCGGCCCCGACTCCTTGACTCTCGACTCCACGACTTGCACACTCACAGCCCCAAATGAAGCGCCAAGCCTAACGCCAGCCCGCCTGCCACGCTTGTGCCCGCAAAGTTCACCATGCCATTTGTAACTAGGCCACGCCGCTGAAGCGTGGCGCCCAAAAAGCTGTCGAATAAGTTGCCTACTGCGGCGGCAGCAAGTGCGATGGCCGGTCCGGCGAACCTGTACGGCCCACACAACCCTAATCCAAGCCCTAGCCCCATTATGATGGTGGAAGCCGCGAATCCGGCCGCCGTCCCGGCGAGAGAAACTCCTCCGTCTTCGCCGGCCGGAACAGGCTTGAAGGTGGTAATCAAGTAAGCACGGTCTGAAGCCCACTGGCCGATTTCGCTCGAGACGGTGTCGCCCGCAGCCTCAGCCAACGCCGCCACCAGGGCGATCAGGCAAGCGGCCTCGTGATGGGTGGTAATCACCAGGATCGCAAAAGACGCGGCTGCCAATAGATTGGCCAATGCCTGGCGCCAGCTTCGCGCCCCACCCCTGCGCTCGGCAACGCCCCGCGCCGCTTTCTTCGCAAACCCCAGGCGCGTGGCGGCCGAACCCAGCAAAACCAACGCGAAAAGGAGAAGGAAGCTCTTGTAACCGTAGCCGAGATAGATCGCGGTTCCAAGCAAAAAGCCGCAGATGGCGCCCGAGCGTGAGGCAGCCTTGAGTGCCCAGGCCAACAATGCCAGCACCAGATTCACAGGAATCGCCAGAAGTATGCGGCGACCGAGAAAGGGCAGATTGCTGTCGAGGGCGGAACGCTCCACCAGGAAGGCGCAAAATAAGAAAGCCCCCACGACCAGCGGCACCGTGATGTTGTCGTCCAGAGCGAGGGGAAAGCTCTCGACCACCGCACCCAGCAAAGCGGCGGCAGCGCATACTATTAGAGTTTTGCCGGGGGAAATTTTAGGTGCGATCCAGCGGGTGAGAATGTAGGCGCCCACCGCTCCCGCAACCACGAAGCTAATGAAGCCAGGCCACGTCTTCTGCCGGTTCCAAGGGAGTGTAGGGGCGAGTTTACTCTGCCACGACGTAGCGGCGAGTTTACCTCGCCACGAAGAAGTGGCTCCGGTTTTATATCGCCACGAGGAAGATAGACCCCCTCCAACTACAGTTGCCATGCCGTCGCCCAGCGCCATGATGGCCCAAGCTGCTGCCGCAACATGCAGGTAATTACGGTACAGGGTAATGAGCACCAGGAGGGAAATTGGATACAAGATAATCCCGCTGGCCGTGGGTGGCGCATACGTTCCGACGTCTTTTGTCGGGATGTATGCGCCCCCGGTGATCCAACCGGCGATCGCATTTCCGCCTTGGCGCAGACATGCCAAGAAACGGCACGTCTGCGCCACCCGCCGGATAATCCCCGTCGGCGTGTCGGGCGCGATCAGAAATGGCTCCTCCCCCTCTCCCAAGGGGAGAGGGTAGATCGCGTCCGGCGCTTTCACCAGTCCCTCAGCCGACGGAGCTGAGGGGCCGCCAGCAGTGTGATGAGGGATCAGAATGCCTAGCCTTACCAAGTAACCCCTCACCCGGCTCGCTCCGCTCGCCACCCTCTCCCCAAGGGAGAGAGCTATGTTCTTACTTGGCTCGCTCCCTGGCCGGGGTGGTTTGCTCACGTCAATATCCAGCCAGGGCAGGATTAGAGTATTGAAAAGCAGAAGCAGCAGAGCGCAGCCTGCGGCTTGTATCCAAGTGGCAGATGCGAACAGAAAGGCGAACAAGAGTGAGGCCATGAATAATCGCTTCCGCGCAGATAGCAGCGGCGCCCGTCTCATCGAATCATCGTGCGTTTGGGTCGTCACTCAATGCCTCGGTTCTAAGACTTGCCCCCTGGTTCTGTCATTCCGAGCGAAGCGAGGAATCCCGCTCTGGTTCCCTTTCCCAGCCTGTCCCCTATAGTCTATCCTAAGCTCGGGTCCAAGTCGGCAGAGCGAAATTCCTCGCTGCCCTCGGAGTGACAGACCGGCCCGGCCGTTGGTCTCGGCTAAACCCTCGCTTCTTCCGGCACGTCAGGTTCGGTCCAAAGGATGACTGCCGGAGGGAGAGTAAAGATCATGCCCACCAGGAGTATGACCAACGACCCGAGCAGCAGGCGCGCGGCGGGATCGCTCAACTCAGAGCTAAAGACCAAAGCCACCGATGCAAATACCGAGTACACGGCTACGGCACGATAGGCTGTGAAATACGCGGCGTTCCTCACTGCCAGCTCGCGTTCGTCCAGATCGGCCTCACTGCGGCCGGGTTGAGGGGTCAGGCCGAGGCTTGTCATTTCGCCCCCGCGTAGTTGAGGCAGCACCATGTCCTTGGCCAATTTACCGAAAATTGACCAGCTCACCACGTTGTAGGCAAGAATCAGGCACCATATGAAGCCTGCAAATCGTCCCCCGATCATGCGCGGCGCCAAGAGAGAGACGGCCATCATGACGGCCATAAACGCCAGTAAGATTGCATACGTTATCAGCACCAGCCGCCGGCGGCTGTTCCGGCGCACCATAGAGAAGCCGAGAAACGCAGGAGTCCTTAGCATAATTGCCTCCTAACTCACTTCGGAGCACCCCGGCGAGGGGAGTTGCGGTTGCCGTAAACCTCCTCACTCAGCGGACGAAAAGGTTTGCGCGAGAAGACAGCTTCGATCGGAAGTCCGAAATACTCGCTAATGCGGAATGCAAGCTCCAAGCTGGGGTTGAAATCACCGCGCTCGATGTAGCCCACAGTTTGGTAGTTGATGTCCAGGGCTTGCGCGAGGGCGTTGCGGCTAAGACCGCGCTCGGCACGCAAGACAGCAATGCGGTTGAAGAGTGCAGGCCCGTTCCTAGCATCGGGGTATGTATTGTAGGTCATGGATATATTATTGCACTACTACAACAATTTGTCAAGAGCCTTCTTGCAGAGACGGCCGTTCGGAGCAAACGACCCATTCTCGAAATTCGCCACCTCACACCTGGCACCCGCAACCGTGTGGCTCGCGGTTCCCGCTGGACGCGCCGCCCGTTCTCGCATAGAATCCGCGCCAGACACTTTGCTGGGAGGCACTTTTATGGTAGACGAAGCAATCACACGCAGGAGATTCATGGGTAACACAGCGGCAGTAGGTTTAGGGGTGCTGGCGCAATCCAGCTTCAGCGCCAGGGCGTTTGGTGCCAATGACCGTCTGGTGATGGGCATTATCGGTGCGGGCGGCATGGGGCGCGGCCACATGGAGAATTTCAAGGATCAAGGCGTGGAATGGGGGGCGGTCTGCGATGTGTACGGCGTGAACCTGGATGCTGGCCTCGAGATTGCGGGGCCACAAGCCACAGGTTACACCGACCATCGCAAGCTGCTCGACCGCAAAGATATTGATGCCGTGCTCATCGCCACGCCGGAGCACTGGCATCATGACCACTTGGTTGACGTCCTGCGCGCCGGCAAAGACGCGTATTGCGAGAAGCCCATGTCCTGGTCCATCGAGCAAGGGGCCAGCATGGTGGCCGAGGTGCGCAAGACCGACCGCATCGTGCAGATCGGAATGCAAAGGCGGAGTTCACCGATTGTGCAAGAGTGCAAACAGCTCATCGACGAAGGGGCGCTGGGCGACATCAATTTGGTGCGCGCCGAGTGGTACTGGAACATCAGCCTGAGGCCCAAATCTGTGCTCGAAAGCAAACTCGACTGGGAGCGCTTCGAAGGGCCGGCGCCCAAGCACGCTTTTGACGTTTATCGCTTTCGCTACTGGCGCTATTTCTGGGACTACTCCGGCGGAAACATGACCGACCAGGGAACACACTTGATTGACGTAATCCAATCGTTCACGAATTCTTCGCAGCCCACGGCGGCACAATGTTATGGTGAAGTCTATAAGTTGAAGCCCTCGGAAACGCCGGACACCTTCTGCGCGATCTTCGAATATCCGAAATTCACCTGCACTTGGACGCTGACCTACACTAACTCTTTCCAGAATGGCTGGGGCATCGTCTTCCAGGGCCAAAAGGGAACTTTGGAACTCTGCGAGGACGGCTACCGGTTATATCAGGAGCCCTGGGCAGGGACGCGTTGGGTGCGGCCTGCGCCGCTGAAAGAAAAACTGCCCGGCGGGGTCACCCGGACCATACCCCACATTCAGAACTTCCTTGAATGTGTGCGGTCACGCACACAACCCAACGCCCCCATCGAGATCGGGCATCAGGCGGTGCGCACGCTGCACCTCGCCAACATCGCGCAGCGCAAACAGGTGCGCGCGGTGCTGAGTGAGGACGGGAAAACGGTGAGCGTGTGAAGAGCAGGGGTCAGGTGACTGGTGCCAGGTGTCGGGGTAGCGCGGACCTCCTCCCTGCGGCCCAAAGCCCTCGGGTGACGGGCCGGTTTCGAGGTCCGCGGCTCTTAGAAAAGGTGTTGGGTACTTGGTTCCTGGTGCGGAGTGTCAAAGTGGCGCGAGCCTGTGGTGAGGGTTTACAATTGGGATGTCTTGTGATTCCTACACATTGTGAAGGGCACGACGCATGCTCGAGGAGAAGGCTCAGGCCTCGTCGAGACCATGATGCAATGAGGGGGTGAAATCATGGCTGGATTCTGCACCAAGTGTGGCTCGGCGTTAGGAGACGATATTCGCTTTTGCTTACAGTGCGGTACCGCCGTTGGCCCACCGCCTGCTTCCCCGCAAGGTGCTATGCCCGTGGCGCCCGCCGGAGTCCAAGCAGCGGCGGCCGCACTTGGCGCTGCGCCCGCCAAGTCGGGGAGTACCGCGGTGAAGATCATTGTCGGGTTGCTAGCGTTCCTTGTTCTGGTCACGCTGCTGGGGATTGGGAGCTGTGTCTATGTGGGTTATCGGGTGCGCAAGCGAGCCAGGCAATTGTCCCATGCGTATCATTACGACATGACGCAGAGCGCAATATCGGGGCGGGCGATTACCGGGCGCGATGTGTGTTCGCTGGTAACGAAAGAAGAAGTGGGTGCAGCGTTCGGAACCACCGTCTCCGAGGCCAGAGGTGGGTCGTCGAATTGCCAATATACTCTATCCGCAGGCAATAACCAGGTGCTGGCCGTTCAAGTGACATGGCAGGGTGGCGCATTGGCCATGAAGTTAGCAGGCATGGCGTTAAAGGGAGTTGCGGGAGGCGTGGGTGGATTCCAGTCGGTGGCGGGAATCGGTGATGAAGCCTACGCTGGTCCCATGGGTTCCTCGTTCATGTTCCGCAAGGGCGACGTCATGGTGAACCTTGACTTGCGCATGGCTGGAAACAACGTCGAGGCAGCCAAGGTCATCGCCCAAGAAATCGTGGGGAGGCTGTAATGAACCAAGGTCATCGGCCAGAAAATTGGTGGGAGATCGCAATCAAGCTGGTGATTCGTTGGGTGGTAAGCGGCCTGGCGTTATTCGTGGCCGCCTTGGTGGTGCCGGGTATCCATGTGGAAAGGAATAGCTGGGCCTTGTTCGCGGTGATGGCGATCATTTTGGGCCTGGTCAACGCGCTTGTGCGCCCACTGCTGAAATTGTTGTCGTGCCCGCTGGTGATCCTCACCTTGGGCTTGTTCCTTCTGGTGATTAACGGGCTTACGTTGTGGCTGGCATCCTACATCGCGGTCAAGTGGTTCCATGTGGGCTTCTACGTGCACGGTTTCTGGGCGGCGTTTTTGGGTGCCTTGGTAGTCAGTATCGTCACGATAGCGTTCCATGTGATGATCAAGGAGGAGCGCGCAGTGACGAGTCACAACTAAGGGGTCTAGGAGGCTGGCTATGGACACTTACTACCATCCTGGAGATCTTGGCAAATTCGCTGAGGTTGGGGCAGGGAACAAAGAACTCTGGGAGAAGTTCCAGAGCTATTACGCCGCAGTTTTTGCTGAGGGGGCTCTGACCGAACGAGAAAAAGCCCTCATCGCCCTGGCAGTGGCACACGCCGTCCAATGCCCTTATTGTATTGATGCTTACTCGCAAGCCTGCTTGGAAAAAGGCTCCAACATTGAGGAAATGACGGAGGCCGTGCACGTCGCCTGTGCCCTTCGGGGTGGCGCCTCACTGGTGCATGGGGTTCAAATGCGCAATGCGGTGGGAAAGCTTTCGATGTGAGGGAACAGGTAACAGGGAACAGGGAACAGGTAACAGGGAATAGGGAACAGGGAACAGGGAACAGGGAACAGGGAACAGGGAGCAGGTGACAGGGAACAGGCAGCATTCCCTGTCACCTGTTCCCTATTCCCCATTGTCGATATAAAATCCTCGGCACTCCGTAACGGCAGATATGGGACTCAGTCTAAAAGCGCGCGCCAATCCGTTGGCTCAGACTTCCGAGCAGTTGCGCATTCTGGGCCAATCGAATGGCATTCCGCCATTCGAAGAGAAGATGCGCACGGCGAGGCTCGATCCGCTTCGTGCCCTGGGCATCACGGTCTTTCAGATCAACGTCGGCAAGCTGTGCAACCAGACCTGTCATCACTGCCACGTGGACGCGGGGCCTGACCGCAAAGAGGTCATGACGCGCGAGACCGCTGAGCTTTGCATTCGCGTCTTGGCCAAAACGGACATCCCGAATGTGGACATCACGGGCGGGGCGCCGGAATTAAATCCGAACTTCCGCTGGCTTGTCGAGCAGGGAGTGGCACTAGGTCGGCACGTGATCGACCGCTGCAACTTGAGTGTGCTTCTTGTGCCTGCTCAGGCTGACCTGGCCGCTTTCCTGGCGCAAAACCGGGTCGAGGTAATCGCTTCACTCCCTTATTTTCGAGAAGCCCAGGCGGATGCCCAGCGAGGCAGCGGGGTGTTCGCCAAATCCATAACGGCGCTTCGCAAACTCAACGAACTCAGTTACGGTCAGCCAGGATCCGGTTTGATTCTAAACTTGGTCCATAACCCTGTGGGAGCGTTCCTGCCCCCCAAACAGCAGGCTATCGAGGCGCAGTTCCGGCGCGAACTCGAGCGGCGTCATGGTGTGGTGTTCAACAACCTTTTCACCATCACTAATATGCCCATCGGCCGCTTTTTGGAGTTTCTTCTTGCCAGCGGGAACTATGAGGGTTATATGCAACGGTTGGTCAATACCTTTAATCCCGTCGCGGCCGCCGGAGTGATGTGCCGGTACACCATCTCGATTGGATGGGACGGCACTCTTTACGACTGCGACTTCAATCAAATGCTCGCTCTGCCCGTAGGTTTCGACGCGCCCCAGCACGTGTGGGACTTTGATGCGGCGCTCCTTTACGAACGCCGCATTGCCACTCGCAACCATTGCTATGGCTGTACTGCCGGTCCCGGGTCTTCATGCGGCGGAAGCATAACTTGACCTTTTACATGAATTCCGGAGTCGAATGGGGCCTGCACTTGTGACAACGAAAACGACCCCTCACCTGGCTCGCTACGCTCGCCACCCTCTCCCCAGGGGAGAGGGTGGCCCGCTGCCCCGGTGCACTTCATCGGGAAGCGGGCCGGGCTTTCGCCCGCCGAAGGGTTATGGACGCTCAGGGCGGACAGTCCACTACGGCCCGCAGGCGGGTGAGGGGTCACTTCGGAAAGGCGCCAAGCCCGGGGTAAAGCGATCGGTTTCGACGGGTTTTTCTGCAGCCTCTTAATCAGAATTCCAAACTGGGGGGTTCTCATGGCATCTTGCTCACGAGAATTTCACGCTATTCTGTATAGTTTGTGCGCAATTCTAGTTCTGGCTTTATCTTCTTCAGGAGCGGAAAATAGCGCCATGACCCAAAAGCAAGTGAAACAAGCAAAGAAATTCATCGAGGAGGCGGAAGCAAAGCTGCTCGCGATCAACGTGGAGGCCAGCCGCGCGGACTGGGTGAAAGCCACTTACATCACGGAGGATACGGAGATTCTGGCGGCGAAGGCCGACGAGCGCGCCATCAACGCCACGGTGGAATTGGCCAAGCAAGCTACGCGCTTCGACCACTTGAAACTGCCCGAGGATGTGGCGCGCAAAATGAAACTGCTGAAGCTCTCGCTGACGCTGGCAACTCCGTCGGACCCCAAGGAAAGCGCGGAGTTGACGCAGATTGTCTCCTCCATGGAGGGTGCCTATGGACAAGGCAAGTGGTGCCCGCCCGGCAAAGACAAATGTCTGGACATCGAGGATATTACGCGCGTAATGGCCAATAGCCGCGACCCGCGAGAGTTGCGAGATGCCTGGCTTGGCTGGCATGCCATTTCCCGTCCCATGCGGAAGGACTTCGTCCGTTACGTCGAACTCGCCAACAAAGGGGCGCGCGAGCTTGGCTTCCAAGATAATGGCGCCATGTGGCGCTCAAAATATGACATGCCTCCGGAGGAATTTGCGCAGGAACTCGAGCGGCTTTGGGAGCAAGTTCGCCCACTCTATGTGGCCCTGCATGCTTACGTGAGAAACAGGCTGCGGGAGAAATATGGCGCCGCGGCAGTTCCGGCCAACGGCCCCATCCCGGCTCAACTGTTAGGCAACTTGTGGGCCCAGGAGTGGGAGAATATCTACCCGCTGGTGGCTCCGCAAAATGCCGACCCGGGCTACGATCTCACCCAAATCCTGAAAAGCCGCAACACGGACGCGAGGCAAATGGTGCGCTATGGCGAACACTTCTTCACCTCGTTGGGATTCGAGCCATTGCCTGAAACGTTCTGGCGACGCTCGCTTTTCGTCAAACCCCAGGACCGTGACGTAGTCTGCCACGCCAGCGCTTGGGACGTCGATTTCGTGAACGATTTGCGCGTCAAGATGTGCATTGACATCACGGGCGAATACTTCTCGACCATCCACCATGAGTTAGGCCATAACTTTTACCAGCGCGCTTATCGTTCCCAGCCCTTCCTTTTCCGCGACAGCGCCAACGATGGCTTCCACGAGGCAGTGGGCGACACCATTGCCCTTTCCGTAACCCCTGCATACCTGGTTCAGATTGGGCTGCTCGACAAGGTCCCCGACCCCTCCAAGGACATCGGTTTCCTGCTCAATAAAGCACTCGAGAAAATCGCCTTTCTCCCTTTTGGCCTTCTCATTGACCAGTGGCGGTGGAAAGTCTTCTCCGGCGAAATATCCCCCGAGAAATACAACCAGACATGGTGGGACATGAAGCTGAAATACCAGGGCGTGGCTCCCCCTGTGGACCGGAGCGAGGAGGATTTCGACCCCGGCGCCAAATATCATGTAGCGGCCAACGTTCCTTATATGCGCTACTTTCTGGCTGACATATTGCAATTCCAATTTCATCGCGCCCTGGCCCGAGCAGCGGGGTGCAAGGAGGCGCTGCACCGTTGCTCCATTTACGGAAATAAGGAAGCCGGCAAGCGCCTGAACGCAATGCTCGAGATGGGATTGAGCCGGCCGTGGCCCGACGCCCTTGAAGTCATCACTGACCAGAGGCAAATGGACGCCACTGCTATTCGCGACTACTTTGCGCCACTCGAGAATTGGCTCAACGAACAGAACCGCGGAAAGCCCATAGGCTGGTAGCCCGGGATCTGGGATTCGCGAATAGACTGGCGGACAAGCCAGCGAAGGGCAGGCTAACCACAGAGGTCGCTGAGTTCACAGAGAAATGTGGAATCCCCTTCACGTGCGTGCTTGCACCTTGTCCTCTGGAACACCAACATTAATTGGGGTCGTCTTCCGGCTGCGGGACCGCGTCGGGCCGATCCAGGAAGAATGTTACAACCTCCTCGAAAACCTCTTTCCCGACGTTCACTGCGCGGTGCACGCGTTCACTCGGCTCGGACCAGTCCACTTCACCTCGCGTGATCGTCCAAAGCTGAGCCTCTCCACCGTCGCGAAACTCAATGCTGAGTAAATCCCCGCTCAAGACCACGGTCACACGATGAAAGGGATCGCGATGCCAGGGTGTCGACTCACCCGGCGCTAGCCGTTGTCGTCGGACCAGATAATTTCCGCGATGATGCAAAACTTGCTGTTCTCCCGTCGATTTCATTGGGCTTCTCCATACCTAAATGAACTTCTTGAGGCGCGGCCAGACTTGTTGCAGAGTCATTTTCGGTCGGCGGCACAAATACACGGGCAGGTCGGTCTCGAAGGGTCTGGCGTAATCGCACATGACCGTTGCCGCTTGCTGCACGTCTTCGTACATCGCGTGATAATTCTTCGCGTCTCCCCCCACGACAATTAACACTTCGCC
>Ga0187781_10002758_pt1 | contig 13305 bp, 11 predicted proteins | sample 0715_SJ02_MP02_2_FD_132447 | JGI IMG/M metagenome (GOLD analysis project Ga0187781, IMG submission 132447) | Tropical peat soil microbial communities from peatlands in Department of Meta, Colombia - 0715_SJ02_MP02_20_MG | ecosystem: Environmental > Terrestrial > Soil > Wetlands > Peat | place...
ATGCTTTGACTACGACGACCATCTTCGCGCCAACGGGCATTGGGCTGGTGGAGAAGCGCTTCAGGGTCCAGAGACCGCCTTGACCGTTTACTGGAAGAACGGCAAAGTCGCAACCACCGACGGCCCCTACGCGGAAACCAAGGAACAACTCGGCGGCATTCTCGTGCTTGAGGCGCGGGACATGAATCATGCTGTACAGCTCATTGGCCAGCATCCGGCGCTGACGTATGGCAACATTTTCGAGATTCGGCCAGCGGGGGACATGAGCGAAATCATGAAGGCAAGTGAGCAGCGGCGGCGAAAGGATAACTCTCGATGAGGACACCCCTGAAGACAAAGGAAAGAACGATCGGGATCATGGCCCTAGTGCTGGCCATCAGCATCGGTTTCCTTGTGCCGAATGCCGCAGCACAGTCGGATCCATATCCGAAGATGGCGCCAGTCGACCAATACTTGATGGAAAGAAATGCCGAGATTCAATTGGCGCGAAGTGCCGCTCCCGATTCCATAGCCCGCGATGCGACCATCTTGGTTCTGGGACGCCAGGGATTCGAGACAGCCGTTGAAGGCAAGAACGGGTTTGTCTGCATCGTGGAAAGAGGCTGGACGGCTGCGTTCGACTGGCCCGAATTCTGGAACCCGAAGGTGAGAGCCGCCGCTTGTCTGAACCCCCAGGCTGCGCGTTTTATTTTGCCGATCGATTTTCTACGCACCAGGATGGTGATAGCCGGTCGTTCCAAGGCGGAGATCCTATCGGCAGTCAAAGCGGCGTTCGAGAAGAGACAACTCCCGGACCTCGAGAGCGGCGCGATGTGCTACATGATGTCGAAATCGGCCTATCTGACCGACCAGGACGGCCACACCGTACCTCATGTGATGTTCTATACTGCCGGCGTGGACGCTAAGGATTGGGGTTCTGGAGCGGTGGGCTCACCGGTCGTGTCGTCCCCCTATTGGTTCTTCTTGTCGAACGAACCAACCCAAATGAAAGGGCTGCCACCGATTCTTGTGTTCTTAGTCATGGTTTCTACCTGGTCGGATGGAACGCCTGCGGGACAGCATAATCACTGAAGCAGGCGCGGTTTAGCGCGAACACATGGGGGCTGGCCCATCCTTAGTGAGTTCCATAATCGGGTTGCCCCCTCCTGGTCGCGCTGCCTGCGCCGGGGTCGGGCAACCTTAGTCGAAACCAAAAAGAGTACCTGTCGATTTTTGGTCTCCCGAACGACTATCTGATAACAAAACGATTCTGATAAAGAAACGACGACCTGCGGCTCCTGATTTACAGAAAACGAGTCACAGGAATCAAGGAGGAGGACTCATGCCGCAGTATTTGGTTGCTATCTATCATCCCGACAACTACGACCCGTCCGTCGAAGGCGAGGCGATGATGGAAGATATCCACGCGCTGAACCGCGAAATGATTGCTGCCGGTGTCAGGAAGTTCGCCCACGGTCTTTCCCCAGCCGGCAACGCAAAAACACTGCGGAAGCAGCCCGATGGCAAGGTGCTCCTCACCGACGGGCCGTACACCGAGACCAAAGAGCACATCGGCGGTTTTTGGGTGCTGGAAGCCGCCGATCTGGACGAGGTAATCGCGTGGGGACAGAAGGCTGCCGTCGCCTGTCGTGCACCGGTCGAGGTGCGCGAGATTTTTTTCCGCCCGGCTCCGAGACAAGGACCCGGCGGAAGCAACTGAACTAGCATTCTCCGGCACTAAGCCGGTGGTCGTGGATGGCCCAGTTTTGCCGATAGCACGATCCCGGCGGCTTTCAAGGTGACGGAAAGCACAGTCACCTCGAAAGGCGTCATTATCGTCAATTACGAACGTGCAGGCGCAGTCCAAGCGGAATAAACATTCGCGAGAAAACGCGACGCCTTTTCCGCCGCCGCAAGCTCCCTATTGGGTGGAAACTGCGCCTGGACTGGGCTGAATTGGCTCCCGTTGCAGCCAATTAACAGTCTTTTGTCAGAGACAATCAAAATTGCGAATAAATGAATTGCGCGTTATTGGTGTCAAACAAAAGGAACAGCAAAAGTCCAAACAGGTAGGCGATCGGACGACCCAGAACACGAAATGCGGACAAGCCTTCGTCCCCGGCATGCTCTTCGATTTCATCTAACTTTCGCATCAAAAACGGCTCGGCCGCACAGAACAAAACCAACAGCGCGGCATAGGCATAACAGGCCGCTGCGAATCTGCTTCCTGAGCTAAAGCGGCAAAACATCGCCGACAGAATATCTAATGCCCTGTTCAAATCTGCCGATCGAAACACAACCCATGCCACCAAGACGGCCAGAAGTGTTCCGATACGCCAGAGGACCGCAATGACGCGCGACTCGTCCCAGTTCGGTCGCGCATTTTTCCAACTTTCATAAATGCGATACAAAACCAGGTACGCGCCATGCAAGGTTCCCCAAAGAATGAAATTCCAACCTGCACCGTGCCATAGGCCAACCAGTGTCATTACGCCGAGCAGGCTCAGATATAACGGCAGGGGCGCGCCATGCCATTTCGCATTGATCGGGAAAAAGAGATAATCGCGAATCCATCGCGACAGCGTCATATGCCACCGGGCCCAAAAATCCGGCGGCGTGGCGGCATGGTAGGGCTGCCTGAAATTTTCCGGCAGGGTTATGCCTAAAAGGCGTGCTGTGCCAATGGCTATGTTGGTATAACCTGCAAAATCGAAATAGATTTGTAAGCCAAAGGCAATCGTCAGAAACCATGCATCCAGTGTCGGCGGGATTCCCGCTGCTGTGGGCGAGAATCCGCGATCCACCCATATTCCAAGGACATTGGCGACAACCGTCTTCTGCACCAGTCCCCAGATCACGCGATCGAATCCTTCGAATAAAAATCGCGACTCAAATGGCTTCCGCAAGCTCAACTGCGGAACCAGTTCCCGGGCACGCACAATCGGTCCCGATAGAATGTTGGGCCAGAACAGAAAGAACAGACACAGGTCCAGAAACGCGGGCATTTTCACGCGGCCTTGTCGCACATCGATCAGATAGCCAATCGCTTCAAAGGTGTAAAACGAGATTCCCATCGGGAAGGCAATGGAGGCAGCCAGTGAGGCGTTATACCTGGGAATCACGCCTGCGGCAAAGGGGAGATTCGCAAAAAAGAAGCCGCGGTATTTGAAGATGGCCAGCAAGGCCAGCAGACAGCCGATCCCTAGCCGAGCCCAACTTCTTGCTCGTACCGCGTCCGTCTGAATCCGTTTACCACAAAAGAACACCAGGGTCGCAACTAGTAGCGGCATCCATACGAATACCATTCCCCACGTCGCATAAAACGCCAGACTTGCGACAAGCACGAACATGCGCCGCGCGACGGGAGGAAGCAGCCAGAAAATGGCCACAGCTCCCACAAGAAAGACCAAATAGAGTGAAGAATTGAATGGCATCGAGAGGTCTGTATGCCTCAGCTACTCCATCGATTTCCCAACGCGCTGTACCGTTTCGACGATCAAGTCCACGTCATCAAAATCCTCGGGCTGCAGCGTTTCCGGTGGGATCGAAACCCGGAGTTTCTTTTCCAACAACGAGATCAGCTTCAAGACAGAGAGTGAATCGATTAACCCGGAGGAGACGATCTTCTGCCCTTCTTTAATCGGCTTTCCTGCCACCTGCGATGCGGCTTCGTGCGCCGCTTTCCGTATGGCTTCTGCATCCGGCAACACATTCCACCTCCGGCGATCGTCAGGTCGCGGCCATCCGTTCCCGCAAGAATTTTTCGCGTGTCTCTCGCCGCGAGATCTTCCCTGCCGTACTCTTCACTATCCATCTTTGAGGAACTACCGCAACGTGACGCGGGGCTGTTCCAACCGTGGTCAGGACCAGCTTCCGGATTGCGGCCTCCAATGCAGACGCAGCGCCTGCCTCGAAGCTGTTCTTCATCTCTGCGACAACACCAAGACTCTGCGTACCGTACTCTTGATCTTCCACGCCGAATCCCACCACGCGCCCGGGGTACACTCCGGGGATGGAATTCACCACAGCTTCCACATCTTCCGGGAAGATATTGTTCCCGCCCACGATGACAATATCCTTGAATCGTCCGATGACGAACAGCTCTCCTTCGGACATGAACCCATAATCCCCGGTCGCGTGCCAGCCGTCTTTCAGAGTGTGCTGATGAAATCCTTCGGCACCCCAGTATCCAGAGAACAGGGATGGAGTTTTCACATAAATCTCACCCGCTTCACGGTCCTGGCAAGAGGATCCATCAGCCGACACAATACGAATCGATGTATCCGGGAGTGGCTTTCCAGAAGAGAGATACACGTCATCTATCAGATCGAACGCCAAACCCGCGTAGTTTTGTGCTCCACGGCGGACTTGATTTCGTGGCAGGGCAGATAGCTCTTTCCCTAACTGGGATTGCGTGATCGCGAAGACTGTCTCCGCCATGGCGTAGCACGCCTGCATGCTTTCCTTTCGCACCCCCCAATCTGCGAAGGTCTGCACAAATTCGATGATCGATTTTTGCCGGACGGGCTCCGAACAATTGATCCACGCCCGCACACTGCCAGGTTCGTATCTGTGCTGCATGAATTCCCGCCGCTGGCTCAGATAGGAAAAGGCAAAATTGGGCAACCAGCATAGTGTGGCGCGAAACTGGGTCACATACCGGAACAAGAGTTCTGGATTGATCACCCAGTCGTTCGCGGCCATCTGGAGCGACGCAGCCCCGAACCACAGCGGCAGCCAATAGCACGCGATCAGCCCCATGTCGTGGTACATCGGGAGCCACGACGCGACCATATCTTCCCCTGTTATCCGCAGTTCCGATCCTAATTGGTCGAATTGGTTGTGAAGCATCTCCGCCGTAACAACAACGGCCTTCTGCGCGCCGGTTGTGCCACCGGAAAATTGCAGAAACAGCGCGTCCGCATCCAGTGGCACTCGTCCCTGCGGGAAGTCGCCACTCTCAAGACGTTCCTTAATCGGCTCCGCCGGGAACATTTTCTCAAAGCCCGCATTGTTTTCCACTGCGAGCCCCGTCACTTCATAAGGCAGGCTACTTGTAAGATTTTCTGCCAACCGTGGAAGGGTTACCAAGGCGTCTGCGGGCAAATGACTCACCTGGTGAATCAGATTTCGTTGGTATTTGTCAGCGTCCACCCGGGTGGTAGGCCATGCCAAAATCGCCGGAACGTGGGCTTTCAGCACCAAACCAAGTTGCAAGAGAAACAATTCCGGGCAGTGTGGCAGGAGAAGCAACACTACGGAGCAATCCTTTTGGGGCCTCAAGGATGAGAGAACCGAAGTCGCAAACGATTCCGCGCAGTCCAGAATTGTTTGTCCCGTAAACTCGAAAGGCTGTTCAAACCGCGGCGCCATTGCCACGCGCAATAGAACTCTGTCGCAGTTCGCCAACAGGCGCTCCTGCAATTCCTCGCAGAATTTGTGACGCTGGGTCATGTCCGTCCTGTCTTCCCAATCAATGCGCTGCAACCATCGCTTCGGCTTGGTTTCTTGAATGTTTCCCACACAGCGCCACAGCAATGGCCTCGGCCGCCACACGATGACCGGTCTCGTTCCAGTGCCCTGTGCCGATGTTGCTCAGGTTAAAACCGTTCAGATAAACGCGGTTTTTCTGGGCATAAGTGGAGAGCGCCGGCGCCAGCTCAATCGCTTCGATCCCTTTGCGCACGCAGAATTCACTGATCCATGCATCAGCATACTGAAAATCCCTCACACCCAGTTTCCGCAGCAGCGCTTCCCTCTTCTCCGCATCGGGAATGAGCTGAGGCCTGGTGGGCAGAACGACTACACGGAACTCCACCCCATGCGCTTTCACTTCATCGCGCATCGCCACGAGCAGCCCTTCCGTCACGCGCCAGCCTTCTTCCAAAGCAGGCTGTGTGGGAGGAGCGTAAATGCTGAACTCCAAATTATCCACGCCTGCCGTCGCCGCCTTTTCTTTCATCGCAGCCATGGCAATGCGCACTTTACCCATGCGCTGTAATGCACCGATCGCCTGCAACACACGCACATGCTGATCCACGTGGTATTCGAGAGTCTGCAGCGCCATTTCTCGTGGCTGAAGCACGGGCAATGAGCGGAAGGCATCATCGAGGACTAGTTCTCCGTCTCGAAATACGAAATAGGGAGATTGTTCCGGGTTCACGGCGTTGTTCAACTCCCGCACGTTGTTCGCGATGTCTCGCGCGGGATAGAGCGCGAGCAGGATCACATCTGGATGGTATTTCCATACTTCCTGCTGCAGCGCCAGCAACTCTTGCCCTGTTGAGTATCCAGCGACGCCAAAATTCAGCACCTCCACGCGTTTCCCGGCAAAGCATGCGCTCCCCGTCAGCCTTCTTTCGAGCACTGCGCAGTAGGTTTTCTCCTGTGGCACTTGCAGCGCTTCGGTCCAGGAGTTCCCCAGAACAGCAATCCGCACGGTGCTTTCGGTTTTTTCGTACGAGCGCTCCACGTCGCGGAATCCCAGGCTGTTGATTCGTACAAGCTGCCGATTCTCGCCCGCAACTACCCCTTCCGCGCCAGGTCGCAGTTTCCATCCGCGTCCCACGTCGGCCATATAGAGCTGCGGCTCGGCCGAGAAATGCGTTGCGCGCAGGGCGATTTCGCAAAACAAAGGAATCGCCAGGAGAACCACCGCAGCCAGAATCAGCTCTTTTCTTGTAGCGGGCATAGCTCAGCACAAAGGCGCGTAACTTGATGCGGTTCGCGAACTTGTTGGGTACGTCTCCGGGTCGGACGCGGAGAGATGCACCAGTACGTAGATCGCTCCCAGTAAAATCACCAGCACAATCAGCGGCAACAGCCACCACGTCTTTCGTTTCCACAGAAAATTCCAGACGCCTGTTTTTGCCGCTTCCCGCGCTTCACTCATGCCGATCTCCCGGGTCCAACGGACTGGCAGTTGTTCGCTTCAGAATAAAATAGGTTTCCCGCTGATATACGCCACGTTTGTACAAATAGTAGCCGTCGGAAAAGTGAACCAATTCGTAGCCCTCCCCCGCCAAGAGTGGAATGCCGGTATCCATCATCATCTGTGGGGCAGAGGAATAGGCGATGACATATTGCGGCCTGACGCGGCGTAGATCCTCGTAGCTGACACTCGTCCCTTCGAGAGGCAACCCATTGTGGTAATAGCTGCTCGACATGTTGGAGAAAAGATTATGGTCAAAATAGGCCTGAACGGCATTCACTCCAAACAGAAAGCCAAACATGGGAGTTTTATCGGCTCCGACCTCTTTTATATAGTCGGCGGCATCGCGCGCACCGCTATAAGGGTAGAGATACTCGCGATGGATGACCACCTCCGCATCGAAGATGTTCACGGCGCAAAGGCAAAGCAGGAGGGCAATCATGGCGCGGGTTGCCCAAAGGTCGAGTCTGGAGAACTCACTTTGCTCCTTGACCGTTGGCCAGGCAATCCAGAGCGCGGCAATGGTTGCGACGAAAACAGTGCCGTGATGGTGCGGATAGCCATGGACGAGAGCATACAGCGCAATAAGTAGCGCGACGGGCAAAGCATATTCGAGCAGGCGATGGCGCCGATAGCACCACCAGCCGATCAGCAGTACGCAGAGAATGGACGGGATCGTATAGTCCATGAATGCGCCGCAAAGTATGGCCTCCGTCTTGCGCAGAGGACTCGGCTGGCGAAGTTCTCTTTGAGCTTGGGACATCTGCGCGAGTTCTCTTTTCCCCGCGAATTCGCCGACGTCGGGGGTCGGTTTGAGGATAGCGACAACGAAGAGAAACGTGAGCGCCAGGATTATTGTGGAGATGATGTAGCGCCTTTTCACGACGCTATCCAGCTCTACTCGACGTTTGTAGGCCTCCACCAGATAGGCGAAGCCGAGGCATCCGGCAAGAATCGTTCCGTGCAAAGTGAGAAGCGACAGAAGAACCAAAGGAATGGTCATTCGTCCCGGATGAAGCACATCCTTGAAGAACACAGCGGCGCAGAAGGCCAACAGGGGGAATAAAGTATACGGCCGGGCAATCACGGCGTATTGATAGACCATCACGTACGTGAACGCGAGAGGCCATCGGACAATCCGCGGAAATGGCGCCAGAAACAGCAGAACGGCTGCTCCCCCAATGGCGAACCCTGCGCCGATGTATCCGAGTGTGTCGTACTTCGCACGAAACACCTGCTGCGCTATCCACAAAATGGTGTGCCACAAACCAGGAGAACCTTCGTATCGCAATTCGTGGAACCAGATGGTCCGAAGATCCAGATCACGCGCGATCAACCACGCCTGTGCTTCGTCCGCCCACTTTTCGTGATAGGGAACCGTCCAGAGCACGAGTCCGGCGTAGGCGGCCAGCACCGCTGCGTCGCCGATTCTCCACCAGTCTCTTGCTCCGTTTTCCTGTTGCCCCATGTTTTGTCTTTTTCGCAAAGCGTGAATTGCTGTTCTATTCCTTCCTCTGGCGCAAAAACACGATCGCAAGGTTGTCTTCGTATGCGACTTGGAATCCTGGCAAATCGCGCAGCACTTCTCCCATCACGTTGCCCTTTTCCAGCAGCAGCGTTTGCGCCCGCGCCATCGGGACGAATTCCTGGAAAGGCATGCCTCCCTTCATCACTTTGGAGTAGTCGCTTTCTTCTTGCTCGGAATAGAGTCCGCTCCGCCCGTCGACTGCGACAGGATATTCAGGCAAATACCAAATCAAGAAGCCTCCCCAGGCAAACGAATTGAAAAGGGGTTGCGGAAGGTCATGCTGGCGAATGAAATTGCACGCCTGAACCGGAAACTGATCGCCGATGCGCGCGATCAACTCTTCGGGTCTGCGCGGGACAAAAGCAAGCAGAACCAAGCCAGCAGTCACAAGAGAAAGAGCGGTTGCGGCACGCAGTGCTTTCCAATCCCAATGGAAAGTCACCGGCTCCGGGGCTTTTTCTTTTTCGTCGGAAGCCATCCCGCCAATCACAGTCAGGCATGCCAGCACGGCAAGCCAGCCTTCTCTTTCGGAGCGAAAGGCAAGCACGGTGCCTCCGACCAGGAGGCAAAGCGGAAAGAGCGATCGGGAACGACGCAGCCCCAGTGTCAAAAACGCAACCATCACGAACAGCAGCAACAGATAGTCCTGTGGCCGGTGAAAGCCCATGGCACTTTGGCTGGGCAGATTCACGTTGATCGCGTCCGTCTGGTTCGAAAAAAATGCAGGATAAGTGTAAATCCCGTAAGGGTCGATGAGGCTTGCCATCACACAACCTAAACCCACGATTGCCGTTGTTCCAACCGAGAGTCTGCCAGATGGTTTTTGTATCCATTGCCAGTTCGCGCGCTGGCCATGCGTTTCGATCACCGACGCCAGGAGAAACAGAATGTAGGTAAGCAGGCCGAAGACAAACTCAACATCCAGATTCGCCCATAACAGAAACAGCGCGGGAAGAGCGTACATCAATCGAACGTTACCGGAGCTCCGAATTTCTTGCAAAAGGACCAGTTCTATCCCAAAGAGCACAACCGAACACGCTGCGGCGCCTGGTGCCATACTCCACATCAAATACTGTGCAACAGCGGAAAAAACTACGGCGCTCCAGAAATGCCGTCTGCCACCGGCCAGAATAAACGTCGCGACCGCCAGCGCCACCTGGAAACCCATCCGCCACAGAGGAAGCGCGCGCAAGCCTAGCACTGAGTAAGCTGCCGCGCTCAGTACGTCATACCCCCAGGAGAAATCCCTCCACTGACGATTTGAGACTTGCGAGAACAAACCCACCCGAGGCCAACTGCCATTTGCCAAAATCCAGTTCCCTACCCGCAAGTGCCGCCAGATTTCCGAATCATGAAATGAGTTGAGCAGCAGGCTTTCCAGCACCGCGCCGACCGCAAAAAGGGACACAAGCGCAGCCGCCTGGAACGCGATACGCCCGGGTCTGTCGCGTACGCCGCTGGCAGAATTTCCTTTTCTCATGCGCAGAATTTCCAGCTTTTTCGAAAACCGTGGTTCGGCGCGCAACGCCCGGAGGCGGACCCTTTATTTCTTTCGTATTGAGTTCGAGAGAGCAGCCCCAGCTGTGATGCTTCCATCGGGATTATGCGCAACATTATGACAGACGAGAGTGCAGGTATTCGTCCCCGAATTGTACGAAATAGGCATGGACTGGTTCGGAGCCACCACGCCTACATCAAAGTTGACCAGACTGTTGCCGGAAACATCTCCATTCAACGCCCCGATTCCGTGAGCCGTGTGGCAGACCGAGCAGGAGAACCCGTCTTGCGAAACATGGTTGCTATGCTGGGTCCAGCTCGCGGGCGACAGGACAATGCTCAAATTGTGGCACTTCGCGCAAATTGCGTAGGGACCTTGTGGGCTCAAATCCGGTGTTGGAAGAGTGTTCGTGACAATTCCGCCGGGTGTGGCAGCCTGACTCAACACATAATTCCGTTCCAGAATATGTGGGTAGATGGAGCCATGCGGGCCTGTCGGCCCGGTTCCGCCAAATTCCCGGTTGTCGTCGCTATTGTGGCAATCCGTGCAGAAGATGCGGGTCCCCATCAGCCGGGACGATTGCGTTCCATTTTCATTGAGCATGTAGGCCAACAAGCTCGGCTGGGGAAGCGGGCTGTTGCTGTCATGCGTGACGGGATGGCTGGAGGTCGAAGTTGGACTGAACTGCGGCACGAGGTTCAACTGATCGCCGGCGAAGACCAAACGCGTCGGCAGATAGCCGTATTTCAAGGGGATAACCTGCTTGCCGACGCTCGTTCCGTGGCACCGGAAGCAATTCTCATACTGGTTCACCGCGGGGGTCAGCACAGTGATTCCATCTGTGCCACTCACACCCACGACATCTGTCTGTGTGGGACGCACAGCGGGTGGCGGCGAAAATGTTGTCAGAGGATTCGTGGCATGGGCATTGTGGCAGTCCACGCAGGTGGCATGCCGATTGTTATTGAGAACGGCAGGTTCTGCCTCATCATGGGTATTGGTCCCGGCCGGCAGCAGATGCGGCGCGGTCTTCGAAAACTCCGAGTACACGTTCAGTGCTGCGGGCGAAATATTGCCCGGTCCACTGTGGCAGGTGATGCAGTCCTGCGTGCTGGCATCCACGCCCGGTGCAGCGGGAGTAGCCATGCGCATCAGCCGTGCCGGGCCTCCAGCGTTGTGCTCCATATGGCAGGACGTGCAAGCGTTCACTGCGACGGTGGGGTAAGGCCCAACGTGAGCGGTGTTCGCCACCTGGTTCGTCGCCACCGCGTGGATGCTGCCTGTCCACCCACTCAACAAGTTGACTTGACCGTTCACGACGCGATTCGGATCGTGACAGGCCATGCACATCTGACCGCTCGAACTATCCTTCACAAGGAAGTTCTGCGCCACCTTATCAATCGCTTGCGTGTGCGGGTTGTGGCAACTGGTACATTCCACATTTCCATTCACGAGCTTCACCGCTTGTGTTGGATCCGCGGTTGCTCCCTGAGCCACAATCGATGCCACCAGATCGGGCGCGTCTTTGATCGGCAGCACCAAGCTAAACGGATGAGACCCGCTCAAGTTTGTTCCCAGAACGTTCTGGTTATTCATCGTGCCCGTCACGGGAATCTTGCCGTACACAGCGGTCTGTCCGACAGCCACGGTGCCATCGTGACAGCTCAGGCACAGGCTGCTGGACTTACCCATAACCAACGTCGAACTTCCCTGCTGTTTATAGGTGGTGCTTGTGTAGGGAGTGTATGTCTGTGTCGAGAGCGTTTGGTTCCAGAGGGGTGTGACGCCGCCGAGACCGCTGTGTGGCGCATGGCAGAACGTGCAACCGAGGCTGCCCGGGGCATTCACGGACGATCCACTTGCGGTGGTCATGTTGTGTACGCCCAACGCGTCGGCGGGCGGGGCAGGCGTGCTTTGTCCCATCGCGACGGCGCAGCTCACCGTAATCGTGAGCACCAGCATCCACAATGCACGGGCCGGCTTCACGGCTTCCTCCCGTTTTCTTCAGACTGGTTCTGCGCCTGCTCTCCGACTGTGAGCGGCGACTGCGCTTGCCCCTGAGCCTGCGCCTTGCCAGTGCCGTAGTAGCGGTAAATCTGCACGCGGCGATTGAACGAGTCCGCCACGTGGATACGATCTTGCGCGTCGATACTTATCCCTGTCGGCAATTGAAACGTCCCCGGGGTTGTTCCCAGCTGCCCGAAGTAGTACAGCAACTGCCCTTCGCGGTTGAAGACCTGGACGACGCTCCACATTCCGTCCACGACGTATAGGTGGTCTTCCGAATCGAATCCCACACCCTTGGGGCGGAACATCGACCCCACGTCGTCTCCGATTTTTCCGATCGCGTACTGAAATTCGCCGTCCTTGTTCAGGACCTGCACGCGGAAATTCATGGCGTCCACCACGGCCATCTCGTCGCCGTGCAACCGCAACTCGGTCGGATAGTTGAATTCGCCGTTGCCCGTGCCTGGTTTGCCGATCCGCTTGAGCACGCTGCCTTGCATATCCACTACAAAGATCTGGTTGCGCAGCGTGTCGGTCACATAAATTCTCCGCGCCGCCGAATCAACCGCTATTCCCGTGGGCCTTTTGAAGTAGCCCTCCCCGTATTTCAGGCTGCCGATGGTCCTTGCAAATTTTCCGCCCGATTCGAAGACGAAGATCTTTCCCGATTCCGAATCCGTGACATAGATATTGTCCTGTGCATCTACCGCGACGCACTGCGGCGCCACCAACGGGTTTTTGTCCGTGTCGATCCGCGACAGGAATTTGTACTTCTGCTTGTCGAAATCGAAAATATGTACGCCGTGAGCACCTGGGTCCGTAATGATAATTCGGCCCTTCGAATCGGTCGCAATGCTGTAAGGCCGGACCATGTTGTGGAAGTCCGGAGCGCCAATAACCACGTCCACAACCTTGTTCCAGAATCCCCGCTTCGGCTTGACCTCGTGCTCGTTGCTGAACATGCGTTCGAAGGTCAGCTTGCGGCCGCCGTCCATCAGCAAGTCTGGCACCTGAACCGCTACAGGCTCCTTCTTCTTGTCTTTGTCCTTCGCGGCAAACGCCGAACCAACAAGCAACATTCCGCCCACACACGCGGCCAACAGCTTGCCAGGAAGCCTAGTGTTGCCGGGTCGCATTAGAAGAAGTTGAAGGATCTTGTTACCCCGATGAAATAGGAATACTGGTTCCCGGGAATGATTCCGCTCGCGCTGATCCCCTGCGAGAACTTCGTGAATCCGGCGAGGACGCTGATCTGCCGCAGCCGATATTGCAACTGCGAGTAGAAGATCTCGGTGCGATTATTCGATGGTACATCATTGGAAATCGTGTCGCTGACGGCGTGCGTGTAGGTTCCACTGATTG